>Ga0194130_10000618_pt1 | contig 64431 bp, 60 predicted proteins | sample TA2KigsurfametaG_FD_160084 | JGI IMG/M metagenome (GOLD analysis project Ga0194130, IMG submission 160084) | Freshwater microbial communities from Lake Tanganyika, Tanzania - TA2015050 Kigoma 12 surface | ecosystem: Environmental > Aquatic > Freshwater > Lake | place: Tanzania: Lake Tanganyika...
ATGCGGCCAATCAGTGCAGCGAGTTGCACCGCACTGACCGGAACTTGCTCAACCCCCAACTCACCCGCATTCAGGCGGCGCGAGACCTCGCCCATGATCCAGTTGCTGGCCAGCTTGGGCTGGCCGCAGACTTCGGCGACCACTTCGAAGTAGGCGGCCATGGCTTTGCTCTGGGTGAGCGTGGTGGCGTCATACTCAGGCAAGCCATAGTCGCGCACAAACCGCTCGGCCATCCGGCGGGGCAGCTCGGGCATTTGTACCTTCACCCGCTCGATCCATTCAGGTGCAATCACGAGCGGCGGCAGGTCGGGGTCGGGGAAGTAGCGGTAGTCGGCCGAATCTTCCTTGCTGCGCATGGCACGGGTTTCGCCGGTGTCGGGGTCGAAGAGCACGGTGGCCTGCTGGATGGCGCGGCCGTCTTCAATTTCTTCGATCTGCCAGCGTACTTCAAAGTCGATGGCCTGCTGCATGAACTTAAAGCTGTTGAGGTTCTTGATCTCGCGGCGCGTGCCCAGCGGCGCGCCGGGCTTGCGAACCGAGACATTGGCATCACAGCGAAAGCTTCCCTCTTGCATATTGCCGTCGCAGATGCCGATCCAGGTGACAATTTTGTGCAGCTCCTTGGCATAAGCCACCGCCTCCTGGCTGCTGCGGATGTCGGGCTCGGTGACGATCTCCAGCAGCGGGGTGCCGGCGCGGTTGAGGTCGATGCCACTTTGACCGATAAAGTCTTCGTGCAGCGATTTGCCCGCATCTTCCTCCAGGTGGGCGCGCACCAGGCGCACGGTTTTTTTCTCGTCGCCGAGGTAGAACGACACCTCGCCGCCTTGCACCACCGGGATTTCAAACTGGCTGATCTGGTAGCCCTTGGGCAGGTCGGGGTAAGAATAATTTTTGCGCGCAAAGATGCTGCGCTGAGCGACCCGCGAATTAACCGCCAGACCGAACTGAATGGCCCGCTCAACCGCCCCTTTGTTCATCACCGGCAGCGTGCCGGGCAAAGCCAGGTCGACCGCGCAGGCCTGGGTGTTGGGCTCGGCGCCAAAAGCCACGCTGGCGCGACTGAAAATTTTGCTGTGGGTGGAGAGCTGGGCGTGGGTTTCAAAACCGATGACAACCTCGTAGCCTTGAACGAGCTGGCTGGACATATCAGACTCCCGCTGGCTTACGATGGTGGAAGTCGGTGGCTTGCTGCAGGCGATGCGCCACATTGAGCAGCCGCGCCTCGGCAAAGTAGTTGCCGATCAGTTGCAGGCCCACCGGCATGCCATGCTCCCCCACACCGGCTGGCACGCTCATTGCGGGCAATCCGGCCAGCGAGGCGGGCAAGGTGAAGATATCGGCCAGGTAATCGGCCAGCGGGTCGGCTGCGTTCTGGCCGATCTTCCAGGCCACGGTGGGCGCCACCGGGCCGGCGATCACATCGCACTGCGCAAAAGCGCTGCGAAAGTCCTCGGCAATCAGGCGTCGGATCCTCTGGGCTTGCAGGTAATAGGCATCGTAGTAACCGTGACTGAGCACATAGGTGCCGGTCATGATGCGGCGCTTGACCTCGCTGCCAAAGCCTTGGGCACGCGATTTTTTATACATGCTCTCCAGATCGAAGTACTCGCGGGCGCGGTGACCAAACTTAACCCCGTCATAACGGCTCAGGTTGGAGCTGGCCTCGGCCGCGGCGATGATGTAATAAACCGGTATGGCCAGTTCGGTGCGCGGCAGGCTAATCGTCACCAGGGCAGCGCCGAGCTTTTGCAGCTCAGCCAGCGCAGCCTCGACCGCCGCCCGCACACCCGGGGCCAGGCCATCACCAAAAAACTCCTGGGGCAAGCCGATGCGCAGGCCTTTCAGGTCTGCGTTCAGGCTGGCGCTGAAATCTTCGGCCGGCAGGTCGAGCGAGGTGGAGTCGCGGTCGGGGTCAGGGCCGCATAGGGCGCTGAGCAGCAGCGCACAGTCCTCGGCGCTGCGGGCCATCGGGCCGCCTTGGTCGAGGCTGGAGGCGTAAGCGATCATGCCGTACCGGCTGGCGCGGCCATAGGTGGGCTTGATGCCGGTGACACCGCAAAAGCTGGCGGGCTGGCGAATGGAGCCGCCGGTGTCGGTACCGGTGGCCGCTGGCACCAGACGCGCGGCCAGCGACGCGGCGCTGCCCCCCGAAGACCCACCGGGTACGCGGGCCGCGTCCCAGGGGTTCCTGACCGGCCCGTAGGCGCAGTTTTCATTGCCCGAGCCCATGGCAAATTCGTCACAACTGAGCTTGCCGACCGTAACCATACCGGCCTGGGCCAAACGCGCGACCACCGTCGCATCAAAGGGCGAGCGATAACCCGCGAGCATCTTGGAGCCGGCGGTGGTGGGAAAGTCACGGGTGACAAAGATGTCCTTGTGGGCCACCGGCACGCCCTCCAGCGGGGCGGCGTTGCCGGCAGCCCGCCGCGCATCGCTGGCGCGGGCCTGGGCCAGGGTGACCTCGGGGTTCAGGGCGAGAAAACTGGCCGTCGCGTCGTGCTCGGCCCGGGCGAGGCAATGACGGGCAAGCTCAAGAGCGGAAAAGGCGCGCGCCTTGAGACCCGCGCCCAGTTGGGCCACGCCCATTTCATGCAGAGGACCCTGGGCGCTCATTCGATCACCCGCGGCACCAAAAACAGGCCGCGCTCAACGGCCGGGGCGCTTTGCTGGTTGGCCTGTCGCTGATCGGGCTCCGTTACTGCATCATCGCGCAGCCGCAGCGCTACGGCCCCGGTCAGCTCGGCCGGATGCGCCATGGGCTCAATGCCCTCGGTGGCAACGGCCGCCATCTGCTCGACGAGCTTGAAAAAGCCATTGATGTGCCCGAGGGCGCGCTCGCTTTCCTGGGGCTCAAGCTCCAGGCGGGCCAGGTGCGCCACACGCGAAATGTCTTGGGCAGTCAGTGCCATAAAAACCGTAAAAGTCGGGGCCCTCCCGGCGGGCCCTTGGAGGGCGCGACCCGGGCGGGCTGGCGGGGGGTGAATCCGGTGCAAAAGCCTGTCATCAAGCCCTGCAAACACCGGTGCTTGGGGTATTATCCCGCCTTCGGCGCACGGTGCGTCCGCGCCTCTGTTGAAGCCACGCCTCTGGCGGCTTGAACGAGGCGGCAGCGGCCGGGCCCACAAGACCCCTTCTGATGGTGCGGCCGCTCGGGCAGACAGCGGACCGCCTGCAACGGACCTCTGACATGTTTGAATCCTTCCGCCGGTACTTCTCCACCGACCTGGCGATCGACCTGGGCACAGCCAACACCCTGATCTTTGTGCGCGGACAGGGCATCGTCCTGGACGAGCCTTCGGTGGTGGCCATACGTCACGAAGGCGGCCCCCAGGGCAAGAAAACCATACAGGCCGTGGGCCACGAGGCCAAGGCCATGCTGGGCAAGGTGCCGGGCAACATCGAGGCCATCCGTCCCATGAAGGATGGTGTGATTGCCGACTTCACCGTCACTGAGCAGATGCTCAAGCAATTTATCAAGATGGTGCATCCGCGCAGCTTGTTTCGGCCCAGCCCGCGCATCATCATCTGCGTGCCCTGCGGCTCGACTCAGGTGGAGCGCCGCGCCATCCGCGAGTCGGCCCTGGGCGCCGGCGCCTCGGAGGTCTACCTCATTGAAGAACCCATGGCCGCGGCCATTGGCGCCGGCCTGCCCGTGAGCGAGGCGTCCGGCTCGATGGTGGTCGACATTGGCGGCGGAACCACCGAGGTGGGGGTCATCTCCCTCGGCGGCATGGTCTACAAGGGGAGCGTGCGAGTCGGTGGGGACCGCTTCGACGACGCCATCATCAACTACATCCGCCGCAACTACGGCATGCTGATCGGCGAGCCGACGGCCGAGGCCATCAAAAAGAACATCGGCTCGGCTTTCCCGGGCAGCGAAGTGCGCGAGATGGAAGTCAAAGGCCGCAACCTCTCTGAAGGGGTGCCGCGCAGTTTCAACATTTCCAGCAATGAAATCCTCGAGGCGCTGACCGACCCGCTCAACAACATCGTCTCGGCGGTCAAAAATGCCCTGGAACACACGCCGCCTGAACTAGGCGCCGACATCGCCGATCGCGGCATGATGCTCACCGGCGGCGGCGCGCTGCTGCGCGACCTTGATCGCCTGCTCAGCGAAGAAACCGGTCTGCCCGTGCTGGTGGCCGAGGACCCCCTGACCTGCGTGGTGCGCGGATGTGGCATTGCCCTCGATCGCATGGAGCGACTGGGGTCCATCTTCACCTCGGAGTGAGCGCGCGCGCCGCGACCGGCGGCGTCTGACCCGCCTGACCCATGCCCCTCGGAACGATAGACCGGTCACCGCCCCCGTTTTTCAAACAGGGCCCCTCGGCCCTGTCGCGCCTGTTTGTCTTCAGCGCCCTGGCCGTGTTCCTAATGGTGGCCGATGCGCGGCTGGGCGTGATCGACCCGCTGCGCTCGGCGTTGGCCACCGCCCTGTATCCACTGCAATGGCTGGCCTTGCAGCCGGGCCGCGGGCTGCAAGCCCTGGGGCGCCACTTTGACAGCCTGGATCAGGCGCAGGCGCAAGCCCAGGCAGCGCGCAAAGAGCTGGCCGCGCAACTGCTGCGCGCCGGTCAAGTGGAGCAGCTCACGCAGGAAAACCAGCAGCTGCGCCAGTTGCTCGAGCTGCGGCAACGCTTGGGCGGCCCGGCGCAGGCGACCGAAGTGATCTACCAGGCAGCCGACCCGTATTCGTACAAGGTCATCATCGACAAGGGAATGGCCGCCGGCGTGGAGGTGGGCTCGCCAGTGATCGACTCAGCCGGTGTGGTGGGACAGGTCACGCGCGTGCACCCGCTGGTCAGCGAGGTCACGCTGCTGATCGACCGCGAGCTCACGATTCCGGTGCTCAATACCCGCACCGGCCTGCGCAGCGTGGCTTACGGCGAGCCCTCTGAAGACGGGCTGGAGCTGCGCTTCATGGCGGCCAATACAGACTTGCAAGAAGGCGACCTGCTCACCACCAGCGGGATCGACGGCATCTATCCGCCGGGTCTGCCGGTGGCGCGGGTGACGCGCATCATGCGGCGCGCCGAGTCCGCCTTTGCCCGTATCTATGCACAGCCCATCGGGCAGGTCTCGGCCGCGCGTCATCTGATGGTGCTCAAGCCCTTGAAGAGCCAGCTACCGCCGCAACCGCCTGCACAAGAGGCCAGCCCGACCGGACGCAAAGGGGGGCGACCATGATCATGCCCCTTGGCAAGCAACTGCTGCTGCCGGCCAGCCCCCTGTTCATCTGGACCAGTCTGATTGCAGCACTGCTGCTGACCATGCTCGGCAGCGAGCCCTGGATGCCCGATCTGCTGGCTCTGGTGCTGGTGTTTTGGACCATCCACCAGCCGCTGCGCGTGGGCATGCTGGCCGCATTTTGTTTCGGGCTGGTCATGGATGTGCATCAGGCCGGCCTGCTCGGACAGCATGCGCTGTCCTACACCGCGCTGAGCTTTCTCTCAATCATGATCCACCGCCGTGTGCTGTGGTTCGGCGCCCCCTCCCAGGCGTTGCAACTGCTGCCCCTGATGGTGGCTGCGCATGTGCTCGAGTTGGTGGTGCGTCTGCTAAGCGGCGGCAGCATGCCGCCCTGGACTTTCTGGATCTCGCCGCTCCTGCAAGCCCTGCTATGGCCGCTGGCCAGCATCGTGCTCCTGATGCCCCAGCGACGCGCGCCCGACCCAGACCTCACCCGACCGCTCTGAGGGCCCGACCATGACCCCCTTGCGCAATGTCGACGAAGAGATCTGGCGCTTTCGTACCCGGGTGGTGGTGGCCAGCGCGGTGGTGCTGGTGTGCTTCGGGCTGCTCGCGCTGCGCCTGGTTTATCTGCAGCTCTACAAGCACGACCACTACCTGGAGCAGGCCGAGAACAACCGCACCGCCATCGTTCCCATCGTGCCCAACCGCGGGCTGATCACCGATCGCAACGGAGTGGTGCTGGCCACCAACTACTCGGCCTACACCCTGGAGATCACGCCCGCCAGGGCGGGGCGGCTGGACGAAACCATCGAGGCTCTGGCCCAGGTGGTGGAGATCAGTAACCGTGACCGACGCCGTTTTAAGCGGATTCGCGAGGAATTCAAGAGCCTCGAGTCCATTCCCATCCGCACCAAACTCAGCGACGAAGAGGTCGCGCGCTTTGCGGCGCAGCGTTATCGCTTTCCCGGCGTGGAGATCAAGGCGCGGCTGTTCCGCAATTACCCTTTTGGCGAACTGGGCAGCCATGTGGTCGGCTATATCGGCCGCATCAACCAAAAAGAGAAAGAGCGCATCGAGCAGGAAGATGAGTTCGGCAATTACCGCGGGACCGACTACATCGGCAAGCTCGGGGTCGAGCAAGCCTACGAAAAGCAGCTGCACGGCATCACCGGTGTCGAACAGATCGAGACCTCGGCCGGCGGACGGGCCGTGCGACGCCTGGCCAGCAGCCCGGCCACGCCGGGTGACACCATAAAGCTGTCTATCGACATCAAATTGCAAAAGCTGATCGAGGACATGTTTGGCGAGCGGCGTGGCGCTCTGGTGGCGATTGACCCGCGCAACGGCCAGTTGCTGGCCTTCGTGAGCAAGCCGACCTTCGACCCCAATCTCTTCGTCGAAGGCATTGACAGCGAGAGCTGGGCCGCCCTCAACGAGTCCATCGACAAGCCGCTGCTCAACCGGGCACTGCGGGGCACCTACCCGCCAGGCTCGACCTACAAACCCTTCATGGCGCTGGCCGCTTTAAGTACGGGCAAACGCAATGCCAGCGCCGTTGTCTACGATGGTGGCGTGTGGACCTTCGGCGGCCATCAGTTCCGCAGCCACGGCGACGGGGTCGGGTCGGTCGACATGCACTTGAGCATCGTGCGGTCCAGCAATGTGTACTACTACACCCTGGCCAACGAAATGGGGGTCGATGCCATCCATGATTTCATGAAGCCCCTGGGTTTTGGCCAACTGACCGGCATCGATGTGCTGGGCGAGGTGCGAGGCGTGCTGCCCAGCCAGGAATGGAAGCGCAAGAGCTATAAGCGGGCGGAGCAGCAGAAGTGGTATGCCGGCGAAACCATCTCGCTGGGCATTGGCCAGGGCTACAACACCTTCACCATGCTGCAACTGGCGCAGGCCACGGCCACGCTGGCCCAGGGTGGGATGCAACACCGCCCGCATTTGGTCATGTCCACCCAGGACAGCGTGAGCCGCAAGACGCAGGAGGTCAAGCCCGCCACGCCTCTGGATCTGAACTACAAGCCCGAGCATGTGGCCGTCATCAAGCGTGCGCTGGCCAGCGTGACGCAGGAGGGCACCTCGGCCCGGGTGTTTGCCGGCGCGCCCTACCTCAGTGCCGGCAAGACTGGAACTGCCCAAGCGGTGTCCATCGGCCAGAAAGAAAAATACAACGCCAGCAAGCTCGAAGAGCATCAGCGGGATCATTCGCTCTATATGGCCTTCGCGCCGGTGGATGCGCCGCAGATCGCGCTGGCCGTGGTGGTCGAAAACGCCGGCTTTGGCGCCGCGCATGCCGCCCCGATCGCCCGGCGCGTCTTCGACTTTGTGCTGCTGGGCCAGTACCCCAGCGAAGAAGATCTGGCGGCGGTGCAGAAGGGCCAGGCCGCCGCCCCGATCGGTAAGCCGCGCGAGGCGCGGCTGCTCGATGTGCTTGGGCGGCCCGTGAGCGCAGCACCCGCTTCGATAGCCGCCGCCCCGGCGGCACCGAAGACGGCTCGGCCTTGACCGGCATTTGAGCCTGCGCCGGCAGGCCCTGGTCAAGGCGCGATTTCGCTTGCGCCCTGTCAGACGGACGCGCGGCAGACGGTGCGACTGGCCCTGATTCTTCCGGCCGGGCTAACGCCAGCCCGGCTCCGCGGCCAAAAATTCCCCGGCCACATCGGCGAACAAGGGGAGTTCATGCATATCGACGCGCGAACATTGGGCGGCATGAGCCTGGAGTGCGACCTTTGCATCATCGGTGCGGGGCCGGCGGGCATCAGCCTGGCGCGCGAATGGGCTGGCAGCCCCTCGCGCGTGGCCCTGCTGGAAAGCGTTGGTCTGGCCTATGACCGGCAGGTTCAGGCGCTGGCCAGCGGTATCAGCCTGGGCGGCATCAAGCCCTCCATCGAAGTCAACCGGCGTCAGTTTGGCGGCAACGCCAATGTCTGGTGCATCGACCTGGCGCCCGGAGAGAAGGGGTTGCGCCACGCGATGTTCGATGAGGTGGACTTTCAACACCGTCCCTGGGTCGCCCACAGCGGCTGGCCCTTCTCGCGCGAGACCTTGATGCCCTACTACCTGCGGGCGCAGGAGGTGTGTGGTGGCAGCCTGTGCGACTACAGCCCCCGCCGCTGGGAGCAAGCCGATGCGCGGGCGCTGACACTCGAGAGCGCAGGGCTGGAAAGCGCGATGTTTCATTTCACACCCTTCGACATCTTTACCAACCGCCATCGCCAACAGGTGATGCAGGCGTCCAATATCACCGTCTACACCCACGCCACCGCCACCGAGTTGCTCACCGACGCCAGCGGTCGCCGCGTTGAGCAGGTGCGCCTGGGCAGCCCGGGGGGCCAGCCCTGGCAGATGCGCGCTCGCACCGTGGTGCTGGCTGCTGGCGGCTATGAAAATGCGCGCCTGCTGCTGCTCTCGAGTGGTCCGGACGGGGTGGCCCTGGGCAACGCGCACCGCCTGGTGGGGCGCTACTACCACGACCATCTTCAGGGCCGTAGCGGCTATCTGATTCCGGCGCACGGCCGTGTGCTGGAACAATTGGGTCTGTATGACCTGCGGCGCCGACGCGGTGCCTATGTCATGGGCTACCTCAAGCTATCGGCCCAGTTGCAGGCGCAGGAGCGGATGGGCAATATCAACTGCTTTTTGTTTCCGCGGCCGCCGGCGCGGCAAGACCGGGCCATCGAGGCCTTCAATGCGCTGCGGCGGTATCAGCTTCTGCATCACCGCGCCCAAGAGGCCCAGCCAGCGCCCGCGCTCAAACAGGGCTTGCGCCAGTTGTGGCACCTGGCTTGCGGACTGGACTATGTGCTGCGCATCGCAGCACGCGCCGCGACCGGAAGGCAGTCGACCGCCTACGGTATCGGTCACGGGGGCTGGTCGCAGCTCAAGCGACCCGGCGAGCTCTTCACCCGGGTGGAGTTGTGGCACAGCATGGAGCAAACCCCACGGCCCGAAAACCGCATCGCCCTGGGCGAGCGCCTCGATGCCTTGGGTCGCCCGCAGCTCCAGGTGCACTGGCATTGGCCCGAAGAGGATGTAACGCAAACCCTGCGCGCTCAAAGCCTGTTTGCCCGCGGACTCGAAAACGCAGGTCTGGGTCATGTAGAGCGCTTCTTTGAACCTGACGGCTCGCCACATCTGGAGCGACCCACCGGCTCGCACCATCTTATGGGCACCACCCGTATGCACGCAGACGCTCGCCAAGGTGTGGTCGATCCGCAGTGCCGGGTTTACGGAACCGACAACCTGTATGTCGCCGGCAGTTCGGTGTTCCCTTCAGGCGGATACGCCAACCCCACCCTCACCCTGGTCGCCCTGGCCCTGCGCCTGGCCGATCATCTGAAAGAGCAGCACAGGGGCCATCAGTTTTCTTGAGTGAGTCGCAGGGCAATCGGCCCTCGGCACGAGCTGGGGCACCCGGGCTCAGGCGCCCGGGCTCAGGCGCACATTCGACCAGCGCGCGTGAAAGCGGTTGACAGGGGAGAGGGCCGGCGGGGCCAGCCCCTTGATAAGCACCTTCAAACCCGCCTGAGCGCTGTCAATCAGAGGCAGCTTGATATGCGCTTGCAGCGCCTGCGCATAGCCGGCCAAACCGGCGCCGCCAAGGATGATGGCCTTGACGCCGGGTCGGGCGGCCTGCTCGCAGGCCTGGGACAGACAGCGCAAGGCCATGTCCGGGTCGGCCAGCAGCTCGGCGCCGCTGGGCACCACGGTTTCGATGTGCACAAGCTGCTGACCGTAGCCCAAGGACTGGGCCAGGCGTTGCAGCATAGAGCGCCAGCGCTCCCCTCCGGTGACGATGGCAAAAGGGCCATGCATCGCCGCCTGGATGAAGGAGGCTTCAGCCAGACCGGTAACCGGGCAGGCGCTGCATTCACGCAAGGCAAAAAGCCCGGGGTCGCCGAAGCAGCCGATCAGCACCGCATCAGCGCTGGCCAAGGCGGTCTGAGCCGACCACACCTCAAGCAGGGCATGGGCGGCCACTGCGTGACTGGCCTCGCAGGCGATGTAGCTGGCGCCAAAACCCGCGGTGTGGGCATCAAGCACCCAAGCGGACGGCAGGGTTGGCGCGAGCACCTGCACCAAACGCTCGGTCGTGGAAACACTGGTGTTGGGATTGATCAGCAACAGGCGGCGAGGGGCACTCACAAGAAACCCTTTTCTGGAACAACAGATGAATTTGCTCGACTTTGGTGCGCAGCCCGGGCGCCGCGCACCCAAGGGGTGCATGACCGGATCAGCCGAGCCCTGGCGGGCTGGCATCGTTCCTGGTGATCCCAGGGGTCGAGCCGGTTACGACTTGCCGATTCTCCCCCAAAGAAAATTTTCGATAAAGAAAGGATAGCCATGAAACGTCGTGAACTCCTAGCCGCTGGCGCGGCTGCCCTGTCGGCCCCCTGGGTCCATGCGCAGAGCGCCTGGCCCACCCGTGGGCCCATTCGACTGATGGTGCAGTATCCGCCCGGCGGACTGGTGGACACAGTGGCCCGCCTGATGGCGCCGCATCTGTCCCAGGCCTTGAGCCAAACCGTGGTGGTAGATAACAAGCCCGGCGCCGGCGGCCTGATCGGCACCGACCTGGCCTCCAAGCAGGCGGCCGATGGCTACACCCTGCTGGTCAGTCACGCCTCCGTGCACATCTATGCCACGGCCACCCGCAACACCATGCCCTTTGACCCGGTGGGCGACTTCACCCATATGGGCATGCTGGTGGAAGCGCCCATGACTCTCCTGGTACGGGCCCAGTCGCCCTACCAAAACATGGCGCAGTACATGGCCGCGGCCAAGACCAAGCCGGTACGCTACGGCTCCTCGGGCATCGGTTCAGCCAACCACCTCTACGGCGAACTGCTCAAGCTCGAAGGACCGGCACCGCAGCACGACCATGTGCCTTACCAGGGCAGCGCCCCGGCCATGCAGGACCTGCTTGGCGGCCAGATCGACAGCCTGTTTGACCCCATCACCACCAACACAGCGGCGCTCAAGGGCGGCACCCTGCGGGCGCTGGCTATCTCCACTCCGGCGCGCCTACCCGCCTTCCCCAACATCCCGACCTTTGCTGAAGTGGGCTTCCCCTCGCTCACAGGCTCACAGTGGCTGGGTTTGTCGGGTCCCAAAAACCTGCCCGCACCAATCGTACAAAGGCTGACCGCTCTCATTCCGGAGATCATGAGCAAGCCCGATATCATGGCGCGACTGGAAGAATTGCAGACCCTGCCGCGCAAGAGCCCGGTGGTGGGCGATGAGTTTGTCAAACTCATCCGCTCGCAGATCAGCACCTGGACCGCCGTGGCCAAGAAAGCCAAAGTCGAAGTGATTGCCTGATCGAACTGTGACCCCCTCACGCGGGCCACCTGAAGGTGGCCCGTTTTGCTGCTGCGACCCGCCCCGCACAAAACTCCTCAGAAAATGCCGCGATGACAGAAGTAGATTTCGACCGGCTTGACAGCTACCCTCGCTATAAGCTCATGGCCAGCCTGATCGTGCCTCGGCCGATTGCGCTGGTCACCACCCTGGGGGCCAGCGGGGTGGCCAATGCGGCGCCGTTTTCGATGTTCAACATGGTGGGCGAAGACCCGCCGATCCTGATGATCAGCATCAACCGCCTCAAAGACGGGCGACTCAAGGACACTGCCGCGAACATCCTGCACAACGGCGAATTTGTGGTTCACATGTCCGATGAGCCGATGGCGCAAAAAATGCACGACTGCGGGCGGTCCTTTCCCTCCGATGTCAGCGAGCTGTCGCAAGTCGGGCTGACGGCCGTGCCCTCGCGCTGCGTCAAACCCCCGCGTATCGCGCAATCGCCCGTAGCCTTTGAATGTGTGTTGCACGAAAAACTGGAAACCGAAAGTCGCTATGTCTTCATCGGCCGCATTAAATGGCTGGCGGCCCGCGACGGATTGATCGACACCCAGGCCTGGCGTGTCAATCTACGCGAATACAGCCCAGTCGCTCGCTTTGGCGCAAGCTTTTATACCCGCACCCATGATCGGTTCTCACTCAATGACGAGGCTCAGGAATCCGCGCCTGTGTCAACCTCTATCGACCAACTGTAGCGGCCTGCCGCCCGAAAGGAAGCCCGATGAACCTGGACCACCCCGCCTTGCAGGCTGAACAAAGCCGGCGCGCCGCCATGATTGCCAATGATGCCGAGGCGCTGGGCGCCCTGATGGCACCGGGCTTGGTGTATGCGCATTCCACCGGCGGGCGTGACAGCCGGGACAGCTATCTCGAAAACATCAGGAACGGCTCGTTGCGCTACCTGGCGGTGAGCTTGAGCGACCTCCAGGTGCATCCCCTGCCGGAGCACAGCGCCGCCGTGGTCACTGGCCGTATGGAGGCCGCGGTTCACCGCCACGGGCAGAACATGGAAGTCAACAGCCACTTTATGACGGTCTGGGCCTGCGACGCCGACCAACGGTGGCGCCTGCATGCCCACCAAGGAACGGCGGCCCGCTGAAGAGACGGTGGTGCAGGGCCCATCGTCGGCCCTGCGCTCAAGGGTAGGTGGCCTTGATGATCTTCATCAGGTCGGCGGTGAAGCGGTTGGCTGCATCCGGGCTGGCGCCTATCCAGCCATAGCGCCGCAGAGCGGTCGGGCCCGAGCCGTAGGTGCGCATGCCGCGGTCGATAGCCCCGGCCAGCAGCCCGTGCGCCGCATCGTCATAGAACCAAAATTCAAGCGGCTGGCCTTCGGCCTTGAGTTGATCGCCCCATTGCTGAGGCGAGAGGCTTTGCGCGGTCGGATTGGCACGCAGGCTGCAACGCTGCGTCGTGCCCGGCGCCGCATCCTGGGCCGGCTGACTGAGCATGCAAGGGTTGGTGCGCAGATGCATCCAGTCGTCTTCGGTCTTGCCGCCATAGTTGTCGAGCTTGCCAAAGACCATCTTCAGCGGCACCCGAATCTGATCGGGCATGCCGATGCCGGCAGCAGGAGCCCCTTCTGAAAAAACAGCCCGGACATGGGTCGGGTCGACCACCGCAGCCATGTTCAAGGCCACACTGCCGCCATTGGACAGGCCATGAATTAACAAGCGCGAGGTGTCCACACGCGGATGCTGACGGGCCCACTGGTAGGCGCCCAGCGTGGCCTTGAAAATCATGCGCTGGCGAGACTCGTTAGTGGCCCCGGTCGCAAAAAGCAGGGTGCCCCGGTAGCGGAACCCATTCATCTCATAGGCGTCATACAGCAAAGTGGCCACGCCGCGCGCGTTCATGCGCCGCACCATCTCCTGTTCAGCGCCTCCGGGGCCACCGCCCCCATGCGCAATGATCATCAACGGGGGCTTTTCGCCCAATTTGTCGGCAAAAAATCCTGGCATCGACAACTGCACCGAGCGGTGGCAGGGGTCGAAATCGGCCAAGGGGCCCGCCACCCGGTGAAAGCCAGGACGGATCTCGACTAGGCGCGCCACATCGGGCGGCGCGGGCTTGCAATCCGTCTGGGCCTGGCCCGCAAGCGCCCACAAAAAAACCGTCGAAGCACACACGGCCTTCGCGCCACTTGACTTGGACAACATAACCCTCTCCCCCCAAAAGCAGGCTGACAGCGAGCGACAAAACTCCTAGACTCTAAAGCGCGGGCCCGATCACACAGCCTACGCGAATGGACAGCCCCGGAGGTTCTCATGCACTGTACCGACAAGCGAGCCACCTTGGGCAAGCTCATGGCCGGTTCGGCCTGGATCGCCGCGCCCTTGAGCGCCCAGGCCAGCGATTTTGGCCGATCCAAAGGCTTTCCCACCGGATGGGGTCCCCCGGGACAAAACCCCAATCCCTGGGGGCATCCCGATTGGATCGTCGGGAACTTCTCAGGTGGAATCGAAAAACTGTTCAATCACAAGGTCGTCAAAGCGCCGGCGACCCCTGGGCCCCTGGGCACGAAGCTGCGACCCATGCGCTGGGGCTTGTTTAGCAGCTTTGAAGAGTATCAAAAACGCTACGGCAAACCCGCCATGCTGGTGGCGCGATCGGACACCGTCTTTTATGAGCATTACGAATTCGATCGCACACAGGAAATGCGCTTTTATAGCAAGTCGATGGCCAAGGGGGTGCTTGGTCTGCTCGCCGGCCTGGCCTTCGATTACGGACTTTTTGAGAGCCTGGAAGATCCTATCGAAAAATACGAAGGACGGCTCAAGGGCAAGCCGCTGGGCGAAGTAACGCTGCGCCAAGCCTTGAACATGTCCAGCGGCGCCGATGTGTGCCAATGGCTTTGCGGAACCCGAAACGACTTCGAGCGGTGGGACTTGCGGGGCTTTTTGGGGCATCCGCGCAGCCGGGGCCAAAATACTGACCAGGACGCTGTTGTCTTGAACTGGCCCTACGGCTTCAAGAGCAAGCCCGGCACCGCCTTCAACTACTCACATGTCGATCCGCATCTCATCAGCATGGCGCTGCGGGCTGCGGCCAAAATGGGTGTTGCCGAGTTTACAGAGGCCGCCCTCTGGAAAGGTATCGGCGCGCAGGCCGACGCGGTCTGGTTGACCGACTCCACGGGTGTGGAAGATGTCAGCTCCAGTTTTTCTGCCTGCCTGCGCGACTGGGGACGCCTGGGTCTGCTGGTGGCGCAAAACGGCGCGCTGGGTGGGCGACAGGTCATCAAGAGCTCCTGGTTTGAAGAGTGCAGAACGCACCGTCCTTCAGAGACATTTTTGCGCCGCGGCCGAATCCAGGGCTATGGCCAGGGCTACAAGTTCTACTTGCATCACCCCGGCGACGACGGCAGGTGGCTGCGCTTTGGGGGCGACTGGGGCCAGTCCATCTACACCGATGGGAAAACCGGCACCACCCTGGTCATCTTGAGCGCCTCCAACGAAGGCGGGCAAGAATACGGCCGGCTGTTCGAGACCGCGATGTCAGGTACATCCTGAGCCGATGGCGCCGCCCCCCTTAAGCCTGGCTTAATCGAGCCCGGTCAAACTCGTGCCCATGGATGGACTTCCATGCAGCGAGAAAGACCGACGATGACCGCAGCAGCCCGGGCCGACGAAGGCCTGATTGAAAACCTTGCATTTGGACTCTACCGGCCCGAGACCCCGGGTCGGGCGTTGGTGGAAGCCTTCATAGGCCAGGTCTATCGGGACCGCTATGGGGCCTGTGTCAGCAGCTTCGCGCCGGTACTTCTGGGTCTGCGCGATCACACCGGCCGCCTCATTGCGGCGGCCGGCTACCGAATCGCTGACACCGGACCACTGTTCCTCGAGCGCTACCTTGAACAGCCCATCGAGGCCCTGATCCACTCCCAAGGCGCTGTCTCTCGCAGCCGGATCGTCGAGGTGGGCCACCTTGCATCGCAGCGGCCGGGAGCGGGCGCGCGACTGGCCCGGCTGACTGCCTGCCACTTGCTCGACTTGGGCTTGCAATGGGTCAGCAGCACCTTGACGGAGGAATTGCAGCGTTTTTTTACGCGTCGGGGTATCCGGGCGATGGCGCTCGGCGCGGCCGACCCCGAAAGGCTGGGGCCACAAGCGGGCCTGTGGGGACGCTACTACGAGCACCGGCCCGTGGTCGTGGTCGGCCGACTTGATGTGGCGGTGCGCCAACTCAGCCGGGGGCAGAGGGTCTGATGCACATCGCTTTACAGGACGGGGCGCGGCCTTGGTCCTCGCAGGAGCTCATCGACACCCGGTCCGCGGTGTGCGCCGAACTACGGCGCCAAGGCACCCAGGTTGTGGCCAGCTTGCTGGACAACAGCGCGGCCTTTGTGGTCCTCGATGAGGCCTGCGCCGAAGCGGGGCTCATTCATACCGCGCTGCCGCTGTTTTTTTCGCCCGCCCAGGTGCATTTGGCCCTGGAGTCGGCGGGCGTGGACACGCTGGTGGCCGAACCCTCGGTGGCCCAGTCACGGAGCGACCTGCGCTGGGAGCCGATGCAACTGGCCGGCCGAACGCTCTACCAAAGTCGTCTACCCGCCCGGCACATCAAGTATCCGCACGACACGGCCAAGATCACCTACACCTCAGGCAGCACCGGCGCGCCCAAGGGCGTGTGCCTCAGAGGGGCCGATCTCGAACGCGTCGCTGACGGTGTGGTGCAGGCGCTGCGCCCCCTGGGCATTACCCGGCATCTCAGTGCGCTACCGTACTCGGTGTTGCTCGAAAACACAGCCGGGCAGATGGCCGCCCGCCGCCAGGGTGCAACGCTCATCACCCTGCCGATGGCCGAGCTGGGCTGGACCGGCTCCTCGCAATTCGATCCGGCCCGCTTCCATGCGGCCGTCCAAACGCACCAACCCAACAGTCTCATCGTCCTGCCGCAGATGCTGCGCAGCTGGTGCGCGTATCTTCAGCAAAGCCAACAAACCGCGCCGCGCTGCCTGCGCTTCGTTGCTGTGGGCGGTGCCGCTGTGGGCGCTCCACTGCTGGCAGCCGCGCACGGCTTGAAGATCCCCGCCTTCGAAGGCTACGGTTTGAGCGAAGGCGCATCGGTACAGACGCTCAACCTGCCAGGGGCAGCGGAGCCGGGCACCGTGGGGCGGGCCCTGCCGCACAGCCAACTGCGTCTGAGCGCCGACGGGGAAATCCACATCAAAGGCAGTCTGATGGCCGCCTACCTCGGACAGACAGAGCCGATACCCGAGTGGTGGCCCAGCGGCGACCTGGGAGAAATAGACGCGGACGGCTATCTCTACATTCGCGGGCGCAAGAAGAACATCCTGATCAGCGCCTACGGACGCAATATCTGCCCGGAATGGGTGGAGACGGCCCTAAGCAGCCACAGCCGCATCCTGCAGGCGGTGGTCTTTGGGGACGGCGAGCCCAGCTTGTGGGCCGTGATCTGGGCGAGCCCAGCGCAGACTTGCGACCTAGCACTGCAGGAAGCTGTCGACCAGGCCAACGCCGAGTTGCCCGACTATGCGCGCATCCGCCGATGGGTGCGCGCGAAGGACAGCTTTGATGCCCGCAGCGGCTATGCCACCACCAACGGTCGACCGCGGCGGGCATCGATCCTGGCCGCCCATGCACCCGACCCAGCGCTTCCCCTTGAATCCATCTCCTGACCTCGCCATGAACTTTTACGCCCAACTCGTCTTGAAGACCGCCGCCGCCCGCAACAGCCTGATTGCAACCCCCATCATTGAAGGCGTGCTGCAGCGCGCTGAGGTGTCCTTGGCGAGTTACCTGGCTTTTCTGACCGAGGCCTATCACCATGTCAAGCACACGGTGCCGTTGTTGCGCGCGACGAAGGCCGCCCTGCGGCCGCATCAAAAGTGGCTGGAGCAGCCCCTCGACGAATACATTGAGGAGGAGGCCGGCCATGATGAGTGGATACTGAACGATATTCGAGCTTGCGGCGGAGATGCCGCGCAGGTCCGTTCGGGCCAGCCCTCGCCGGCGACCGCCGCGATGGTTCATCATGCCTACAAGATCACCACCGAGGGCAATCCTCTGGGCTTTTTCGGCATGGTGCATGTGCTCGAGGGGACAAGCGTGGCCTTGGCTTTGCAGGCGGCCGACGCGATTCAGCGGCCGCTGGCCCTGCCCGATCAGGCATTTAGCTACCTGCGCTCGCATGGACAACTCGATCAGGAACACACGGCGCACTTTGCGCTGCTGATGGATCAAATCGGTGCGCCGGACGATCAGCAGGCCATCGTTCAGGCGGCCCGCGATTTTTATCAGCTCTACGCGGCTATTTTTCGCGGCCTGCCCATGCCGGCCACCCCCCGGGTGGGGGCCAGCGCATGAAGGCCGCGCAAGCGCGCGTCTTGCTGACCGGCGCCAGCGGCGGCATCGGTCAGGCTATACGGGAAGCACTGCTGCGCGCCGGGGCGCAGGTTCTGGGCGTGAGCCGAAGTCCCCAGCGAGCCGGCCCGCCGGGCCTGCGCTGGGTCCAGGCCGATGTAACCAGCAGCGCGGGTCTGGAGGCCATTGCCGCGGCAGCTCGAGCCGGGCAGGCCAATCTGGTGGTGCATGCCGCCGGCCTTCCCGGCTTTGGTCCACTGCAGCGCCTGAGTCAGGCGCAGATACAGTCGGTCCTGCAAGCCAATCTGGCCGCCCCCATCCTCTTGACCCAAGCCCTGTTACCGGAGCTGATGCAAAGGCCCAAGGCGCAAATTGTTTTCGTCGGGTCGGCATTGGGTCGCATCGGCCTGCCGGGCTTTAGCCTCTACGGGGCCAGCAAGGCGGGCTTGCATGGTTTTGCGGAGGCCTTGCGCCGAGAGCTTGCCGACGGCCCGGTGCGGGTTCAATTATTGGCGCCGCGCAGCACGCGCACCGCTTTCAATGACGCCCAGGCCCAAGCCTACAACAAGGCCGCTGGAACCCAGAGCGACAGCCCGCAGACAGTGGCGCAAGCGCTGATCGAACTGATCGAAAGCGAATCGAGTGAACGCTATATCGGCTGGCCCGAGCGCCTGGCTGTACGCCTGGGCGGGGCCTTCCCGGTCTGGCTCGATGGCAGTTTCAAAGCGCACCGGCGATACCTGTCGGCCGATGAACCCCCTGCTGAAGAAGGAGAACGATCATGAAAAAGTTACTGGCTGGACTGTCCCTGCTGGCCCTGAGTGTGCCGCTGACCGGCTGGACGGCCCCGGTAGACGATGCGGTGGCCGAATTGCAACGCGAATGGGAAGTCATTCGCTACCAGACACCGGCCTCCGAGCGGTCCCGGCGCTTTGAGGTACTGGCCGAGAAGGCCAGGCAAGTCAGCGCCACGCATGCAGGTCGCAGCGAGCCCTTGGTCTGGGAGGGAATCATCGTGAGCTCACTGGCCGGCGAGAAGGGCGGTCTGGGAGCGCTCAGCCTGGCCAAGCAAGCCAAGGCCCTCTACGAGCAAGCCATTGGCATCAACGGCAAAGCGCTGGACGGCTCAGCCTACAACAGCCTGGGCGTTCTGTACTACAAGGTACCTGGCTGGCCGCTTGCTTTTGGCGACAAGGCCAAGGCCGAGGAGTTGCTCAAGAAGGCGCTGGAGATCAATCCGAGCGGCATCGACAGCAACTACTTTTATGGGGAATTCCTCATCGAGAACAAACGCGTGGCCGAGGGCCTTGCCTACCTTGAGCGCGCCTTGCAAGCGCCCCCTCGGTCGGGTCGTCACATTGCCGACAGCGGTCGCCGCGAAGAAACCCGTGCCCTGCTGGCCAAGACCACGGGCAAGTAAGCCGCCTTACGCTGTGCTCAATTGAGCCACCCAACCCGAGCCCTGCTTGAGCGATCGATACTGCAGGGTTAGTCCGTGCAGTTCAGCCACGCGCCGGGCAATGGAGACGCCCAGGCCACTGCCCACCTCGGGCTGCCCCTCCGGGCGGTAGAAACGCTGGCCAAGCCGGGCCTGCTGATCGGGTTGCACGCCCTCGCCTTCGTTCTCCACGGCAACGCCGTCGCCGGTAAATCGCAAGGTCACCGTACTGCCGATCGGACAACAACGGCAGGCGTTGTCGAGCAGATTGCGCAACAGGACCAGCATGAGCTGCGGGTCCCCGCGCCAGGCTGGCGGCCGCTCGGGCGCGGTGGGCCACAGGCACTCGAGTTGTATCTTGCGTCGCTCAACCACGGGCAGAACGGCGGCTATGGCCTCGCGAGCCAGCTCAGGCCACTGCAACGCATCTTGCTGGCCCAAACCCTGGGCCGCATCCAGGCGCGACAGGCGCAGCAATTGATCGACCAGCCGATTCATGCGGTCAATGCCTGCCCCCAGGGCCTGAGCAGCGCGTGCACGCTCGGCCGGATCGGCGCTGCGGTCCAGGCGCTCCCACTGCGCACCAAGCACGGCCAAGGGGGTGCGCAATTCGTGGGCAGCATCGGCCGTGAATCGCCGCTCGCGCTCCAGGGTGCCGGAGATACGGCCAAACAAGCCATTGATCGCCCGCAGCATGGGTTGTAACTCCACCGGCGCTGCTGCCACCGACATGGGTTCGAGATCATGCGCGTGTCGGTGCTGCAAATCCCGCGTCAGGTCCTGCATCGGTGTCAGCGCCTGCCGTACCGCCCAGCTCATGGCAACGATCAGGACAGGCAGCATCAGCAACCAAGGAATGAGCTGACTGGCAATCAAGTCATAGACGAGCTCGTCACGCTCATGCAGGCTCTGTCCGGCGGCAACCACCCAAGCACCATCGGCGGCCTGCAGGTAATACGCCCGCCAGGGTTTGTTGTTGATCTGCAGATCCACAAAACCAACCCGGTCTGTACTTCTGGGCAGCTGCGCCCCCTCCCGGTCGAGCAGAACTGGCTTGCCCTCGCGGTCCCACACGGCCACCGCAAAATCATCGAGGTCGGCCGCCCCGCCAGGCCCGGCCAAGGGCGAGTCCGACACAAAAGCTTGTGGACCCACGCCGACTAAAGTCAGCTGTATCTGCCGTGCCAGGCGAATCATTTCTGAATCAAACAGCTCGTTGACCTCGGCTCGCGCCTGGTACGAGGAAACCGCGACAGCCACCAGCCACACCACAGGTGCGCTGATGAGCAGATACATCATCAGGCGACGACGCAAACTCATGAGAGCTCCTCGATCGAGCCCAAGGCATAACCCAACCCGCGGATCGTGCGCACCAGATCGGGACTTATCTTGCGGCGCAGGTGGTGGATATGCACCTCCAAGGCATTGCTCTCAGGCTCTCCGCCCCGCCAGTCGTAGAGCTGCTCGAGCAGCTGCCCCTTGGATAGAACCTTGCGCGGATGCTTGAGAAACACCTCCAGAAGCACCAGCTCCCGCGCCGTCAGGTCTACGGGCTGCTCGCGCCAATGTGCGCGCTTGGTGGCGGGGTTGTAGGTCAGCGCTCCATGCGTCCAATCCACTTGGGCCAAGCGTCCGTTCGAGCGCCGCGTCACAGCGCGCAGACGCGCCTCCAATTCATGGAGGGAAATCGGCTTGATGAGGTAGTCATCCGCACCGACATCGAGCCCCTCGATGCGCTGCTCCACCGTATCGCGCGCCGTCAAGACGAGAACGGGCAGGGACACACCGCGGGCGCGCCAGCGCCGCAGCCACACCAGGCCATCGGTATCGGGCAGCCCCAGATCCAAAACGGCCGCGTCGTAAGCCGTATCGCCCATGACCGCATCGGCGTACCGCCCTGTAGTGAACCAATCCACCACATGGCCTTCGGCCCGCAGGCCAGCGCTCAACGCTTCGCCCAACTGGGCATCGTCTTCTAGAACAAGCAGGCGCATCGTTTGGGGCGCGAGGCAGCTTGAGTCCGGCGCGGCCACCCTGGGGATGACCGGCCCATTAAACGCCTGCCTTGCGAGAAGCATCTTAATGGACAAGCGTCCAGGGTCGCGTGCGGGCCCAGCACCTGGGCAGGGGCAGCCATCGAGCCGGGGACAAAATGTCCGGCTGGCGCTAAAGTCGGGCTTTTACACAGGTTCGCCATGGCAGCAGACAACACCACAGCGCCCACCAGCGGGGCGGGCGCCGCCTCGGCTCCCGCGCCGAGGCACATCCGACTCACCTCTCACTCGGGCGGCTATGGCGCCCTGCCTTTGCATTGGGGCGCGCAGACGGCCACCCAGCGTGGGCCCGTGGTGGGAACGACAAGCACCCGAGGCCATCGCAATGTGATCGGCACCCACAGCGGCAGCTACAGTGTCTACCGCGCGCTGGCGGTCGCAGCCGGTGCGCTCAAGCGCGAGCATCGCGCCGATCTGACCAACACCTCCCCCACCGACAGGATTGGCCCCCACCCTCAGTGGAGCGACCCCAGCAAGATTGTCAGTCTGGACCCCTGGGGGGCGGAGGTGGCCGAAGTCTTTGCGCAGGAATTGGCGGCGGGCTACGACATCAGACCGACGATCGCCGTGACCAAGGCCCATGTGATCCTGCCCGAGATCATCGAAGCCTTGCAAAAAAAACGGCTGCAACCCGATGGCGGCCTGCTGCTGGCCAGCGGCGGTGCCGTCGTGACCAAGGTGGCCGTTGAGCCGGTCTGGTACCTGCCCGGAGTGGCCCGGCGCTTTGCCTGCTCCGAGACGGACTTGCGGCGCGTCCTCTTTGAAGAGACTGGCGGCATGTACCCTGAATTGGTGACGCGCTCAGACCTTGACATCTTTCTGCCGCCCATCGGCGGTCAAACCGTTTACATCTTCGGCAACCCGCAGGATCTGGCCAATCCGGAGGTGGAACTGACAGCGCGCGTACATGACGAATGCAATGGCTCCGATGTCTTTGGATCGGACATCTGCACCTGCCGGCCCTACCTGACCCATGCCATCGAGGAATGCATACGCGGGGCACAGCCGCGCGAAGTGGGCGGCCGGGGCGGCGTGGGGCTGATCGCCTACTCACGCAAGGAAGGTCGCGCACTGGGTGAGGTCACCAAGTTTCTGGTTTACAACGCACGCAAGCGGCAGCCTGGGGGCGACACCGCAGACCAATACTTTGCACGCACCGAGTGCGTGGCCGGCGTTCAGGACATGCGCTTTCAAGAGCTCATGCCCGATATCCTGCACTGGCTTGGCATTCGCAAGATCCACCGCCTGGTGTCGATGAGCAACATGAAGTACGACGCCATCACCGGGGCTGGCATTGAGGTCGGCGAGCGGGTCAATATTCCCGACGAACTGGTGCCCGCCGACGCGCGGGTGGAGATCGATGCCAAGATGGCGGCGGGCTACTTCACGCCCGGCCCGGTGCCCGACGCCAGCGAGCTCAAGAAAGCCAAGGGTCGGGGCTTGGACCGATGAACGCCGGCGGGGTCGATGTCAATACGCCGCAAGGTGCGGCTGCCGTACTGCGCAGCACAGCCAGCATACGCTCCCGGGCACAGGCCCTGCTCGAGAGTGCTCGCAAGGGCCTGTCACCCCACTTCAGCGTGAACAACGATGCCATGGGCGCTGCTGCTGCGCTGGTGGCCGATGTGACGCGCAGCCGGTATCCTTCGCTGCGCATCCCCTACCACAGCCGATGGCGGCACTTCGAGGCCGGTGGCGTGCTTAGGGCAGCCCACCTCGACCAGCAGCTGGGCTCTGCCGACACCGGATCGCGCGCGCGGGCACACATCGATCTGGCGCTGGTGAGCGTGTTGCTCGATGCCGGCGCCGGCGCCTCATGGCGCTACCTTGAACCGGGCACCGGTCTGCAACTGACGCGATCAGAGGGGCTGGGCGTGGCGAGCTTTCACGCCTTCACCCAGGGACTGTTTTCGAGCGATCCGAGCCAGCCCCTTCAAGCCGATGCTGTCGGACTGCAGGGCATCAAGGTGGACCAACTGGCCACGGCCTTCCAGGTCAGCGCGTCCAACCCGCTGATCGGCCTGGAGGGTCGCGCGGCCCTGTTGCAACGCCTGGGTCAGGCTCTGGCCGCACAGCCCGCGTGTTTTGGACCGGCTGGCCGGCCAGGGGGGCTTTTCGACAGCCTGCCCCGCGCCCACGAGGGCCGGATTGCGGCCCACGATGTACTGGATCTGTTGCTGTCCCGCCTGTCGGGCGTTTGGTCTGCACCCAATGCGATCGAAGGCATTGCCTTGGGCGATTGTTGGCCCCATCCTGGTGCGCCCGGTCCCGGACTGACCGCGGGGTGGATGCCCTTCCACAAGCTCACGCAGTGGCTCACCTACTCCCTGCTCGAACCGCTCGAGTGGGCGGGTATCCAAGTCGTTGGGCTCGACGCCCTGACCGGCCTGCCTGAATACCGCAACGGCGGACTGTTCCTTGATGCCGGCGTGCTGCAACCGAAGGTGGCCGACTTCGCAAAGTGCTCCTGGCAGGTGGGCGAGCCCTTCATCGTCGAGTGGCGAGCGCTGACCGTGGCCTTGCTCGACGAACTCGCCCCGATGGTGCGCCAGGCGCTGGGACAGTCAGCGCAGGAGATGCCCCTGGCCTGCGTTCTCGAAGGGGGCACCTGGGCCGCCGGTCGGGCGCTGGCACAATCCTTGCGCCAGGGTTTGCCACCTGTATCCATCGTCAGCGACGGCACTGTTTTCTGATTCATCGAAGCGGGGGTTCTTCCATCATGCGCCATGTGCACCTCATCGATCATCCGCTGGTCCAGCACAAGCTGACCCTGATGCGGCGCAAGGATGCGAGCACCAACAGCTTTCGCCGGCTGCTCAACGAATTGGCCATGCTCATGACCTACGAGGTCACGCGCGACATGCCCCTGCACGAGATCGAGATCGAGACCCCGCTGGAGTCGATGAAGGCCAAGGCCATCGACGGCAAAAAATTGGTGTTTGTCTCCATACTGCGTGCCGGCACCGGCATTCTCGACGGCATGCTCAGCGTTGTACCCGGCGCTCGGGTGGGACACATCGGGCTGTACCGCGACCCCAAGACCCTGGTGGCGGTGGAGTATTACTTTAAGGTGCCCTTGGACATGAACGAACGCGATGTGGTGGTGGTTGACCCGATGCTGGCCACCGGAAACTCGGCCATTGCAGCGGTGGAGCGGATCAAAGAGCTGCAGCCGCGTTCCATCAAGTTCGTCTGCCTCCTCACCTGCCCCGAGGGCATCAAGGCCTTCCACGAGACGCACCCGGACATCCCGATTTACACCGCCGCCATTGATCGCCAGCTCAATGAGCACGGCTATATCCTGCCCGGGCTCGGTGATGCGGGCGACCGGATCTTCGGCACCAAGTAACAGAGTTCCCTTCCTTTTCAACCCCCCAGGAGATCATCACCATGAGTCCAACGCGCATCAGCCGCCGCACCGTCACCGCACTTGCCGTGGCCGCCCTGTCCACCGTACCGACCCTCTCATTGGCCCAGGCCGGCGGCAAGATGAAGGTGGCCGCCATCTACACCGTGCCCTTCGAGCAGCAGTGGGTCAGCCGCATTCACAAGGCCCTCAAGGCAGCCGAGGCCCGCGGTGAAATCGAATACAAGGCCAGTGAAAATGTCAGCAATGCCGACTACGAGCGGGTCATGCGCGAATATGCCACCTCGGGCAACCGACTGATCGTCGGCGAATCTTTCGCGGTGGAAGCAGCCGCACGCAAGGTGGCCAAGGACTTTCCCAAGGTTTCTTTCCTGATGGGGTCTTCGGGCAAGCCGCAAGCCCCGAACTTCAGTGTCTTTGACAACTACATTCAGGAGCCGGCCTATCTCACCGGCCTGATCGCCGGCGGCATGACCAAAACCAACAAGATTGGGATGGTCGGCGGCTTCCCCATCCCTGAGGTCAATCGCCTGATGCACGCCTTCATGGCCGGTGCGCGGGAGGTCAACCCCAAAGTGGAATTTAGCGTCACCTTCATCAACAGCTGGTTTGATCCACCGAAGGCCAAGGAAGCCGCCTTCGCAATGATCGACAAGGGCGCCGATGTGATGTATGCCGAGCGCTTTGGCGTCTCCGATGCAGCCAAGGAGCGCGGCAAGCTGGCCATTGGCAATGTGATCAACACCCAGGACCAATATCCGGACACGGTGGTGGCCTCGGCGCTGTGGAATATGGAGCCGACCATTGATCGCGCGCTCAAAATGGTCAAGGACGGCAAGTTCACTGCCGAGGACTACGGCCAGTACTCCATGATGAAGCACAAGGGCTCAGAGCTTTCGCCGCTGGGCACCTTTGAAAAGAAAGTACCGGCCGAAATCGTGGCCAAGGTCAAGGCCCGCCAGGCCGAAATACTGTCGGGCAAGTTCACGGTCAAGGTGAACGACACCCAACCGAAGTCCGGCAAGTAATGCGCCCCTGATGATCGCGGGCCCAGGCCCGCGATCTCTGATGGTCGACGCCCCCGTTCTACGCCTGTCGGGGATCACCAAGCGTTTTGGCGCGCTGGTGGCCAACGACAACATCTGCCTGGCGCTACAGCGCGGGGAGGTGCTGGCCTTGCTCGGCGAAAACGGCGCCGGCAAATCCACGCTGGTATCGATTCTGTTCGGCCATTACATCGCCGACGAGGGAACGATCGAGGTCAACGCCAGGCCGCTGCCGGCGGGCAACCCCCGCGCGGCGCTGGACGCCGGTATTGGCATGGTGCACCAGCACTTCACGCTGGCCGATAACCTGTCCGTTCTAGACAATGTGGTGATGGGCACCGAGCCCCTGTGGCGCCTGCGTTCGCAGCGAGCGCAGGCACGCACCCACCTGATAGAAGTGGCGCAGCGCTTTGGTTTGTCTGTGCAGCCCGAGGCGCTGATCGGCGGCCTCTCGGTGGGCGAGCGACAGCGCGTGGAGATTCTCAAGGCGCTCTACCGGGGGGCACGCATCCTGATCCTCGATGAGCCCACTGCCGTACTCACCCCCCAGGAAAGCGAGGCCCTGTTCCGCACGCTGTCTCAGATGGTGCAAGAGGGTCTGTCGATCATCTTTATCAGCCACAAGCTGACCGAGGTTCTGCGCCTGTCGCACCGCGTTGCGGTGCTGCGGCAAGGCAAGCTGGTCGCGCAGGCGAAGACGGCTGACACGAACCAGGCTCAACTGGCTCAGTGGATGGTCGGTCATGCCGTCGACGCCGCGCCACGACGACCGGCGCAATCGGTGGGTCCGACGGTCTGCGATATCGATTCGGTCAGCACCACAGGGGGGCTGCGCGGCCGGCTCAACCGGGTGTCGCTGGCGCTGCGAGCCGGCGAGATTGTCGCCATCGCGGGGGTCTCCGGCAATGGCCAGGCGGCCTTGGCGCAGCTGTTATGCGGCATGCAAGCTGCGGCATCGGGAGTCATCACGCTGCAGGGGGAGCCGATGCGCGCATCGCCCGCCTGGCTGGTCAGTCGCGGGGTGGCACGCATTCCAGAAGACCGGCACACCGTCGGGGTCGTGGGTGATTTGCCTGTGTGGGAGAACGTGGTTTCCGAACGCCTGCGCAGCACTGTCTTTTCGCGCGGTCCTTGGGTGCGGCGCGCCGCTGCACGGCAACACGCGCAGCGCGTCGTTGATACCTTTGATGTGCGGGGCGGCGGCTTGCTTGGGCCGGCGCGATCGCTGTCTGGGGGCAATATGCAAAAACTCATCCTGGGGCGCGCGCTGTTGCCGCCTCCGGGCGAGGCGGCGCCCCTGCTGATCGTGGCGCATCAACCGACCTGGGGGCTCGACATCGGGGCGGTGGCTTATGTGCAGGCCCAGTTGGTGGCTGCGCGCGACGCCGGCGCTGCGGTGCTGCTTTTGTCGGACGACCTCGATGAGGTGATGGCGCTGGGGGACCGGATCGCGGTGATGCATGAGGGCCGGCTGACCGAAGCCCGGCCGCATGGGCAATGGAGCCGCGAAAGTATCGGCCTGGCCATGGCAGGAGCGGCCCATGCATCTTGAAAAAAGAAGCAGCACCTCGGCGACCGCCTTCTTGCTGGCGCCCTTGCTGGCCGTGCTGGTGACCCTGGTCATCAGCAGCCTGCTGGTGGCCTGGGCCGGTGCGCCAGTGGGTCGAACCTGGGGTTTGCTGTTGCAGGGCGCTTTTGGCTCGGTCTTCGCCTGGAGCGAGACACTCACCCGTGCCATTCCGCTGATGCTCACTGGCCTGGCCGCTACCGTCGCGTTCAAGGCACGGCTTTTCAACATCGGCGCCGAGGGGCAGCTGTACGCCGGCGCCCTGGCGGCGGTGGCGGTGGGCGGCCTGCATGGGACCGAGGGCCTGCCCGGACCGGTCTGGGTCCTGTTTCCACTGATGATGCTGGCCTCAGCCGTAGCCGGCGCCTTGTTGTTGCTGGGCCCGGCCCTGATGAAGGCGCGGCTTGGCGTCGACGAGGTGGTGACCACGCTGCTGCTCAACTTCATTGTGCTGCTGATGGTTTCGGCCATGCTCGATGGCCCGATGAAAGACCCAACGGCCATGGGCTGGCCGCAAAGCGTGGCCCTTCAGGGCGAGCTGGAACTGACCCGACTGATCGAGCGCACCCGGGTGCATTCGGGGCTGATCTGGGCACTGACCCTCGCACTGGGGCTCTGGCTTGTTTTCAAGTACACCGTGTTCGGTTTTAATGTTCAGGCGCTGGGCAGCAACGCCCGTGCCGCCGCCTTTGCCGGCGTTCCCGTGACCCGCACCGTGACCCTGGTGGCGCTGCTCTCAGGGGCTCTGGCCGGGCTGGCTGGAGCCATCGAAGTGGCGGGCCGCACCAGTTATGTCACGCTCGATATGTCCCCGGGTTATGGCTACAGCGGTATCGTGGTGGCCATGCTCGCGGGCCTGCATCCACTCGGTGTGGTGGCCGCCAGCGTTTTCATCGCCGGCGTACTGGTGGGCGCTGACAGCATGAGTCGCGCCATCGGCGTGCCGACCTACCTGGCCGATGTGATCGTTGCCGTCTCCCTGTTGTGCGTTCTCGTGGCCACGCTGTTGACGCAGTACCGGCTGCGCTGGAGGTAGACCCCGGTGTCTGATCTGCTGGACTTGCTCGGCTCCTCGGCCTACTGGGTGGCCGTGCTGCGCATTGCCACGCCCCTGATTCTGGGAACCCTGGGCGTTCTTTGGTGCGAGCGTGCCGGCGTACTTAACCTGGGGATCGAAGGCATCATGGTGGCCGGGGCCTTCACCGGTTGGTTGGCGGTTTATCAAGGCCTACCGCTTTGGGCAGGTGTGGCCGTGGCGGCCCTGACCGGCGCCACACTGGGGCTGCTCCATGCGCTGCTCACCGTTGGCTTGGCGCTGTCTCAGCATGTCGCAGGACTGGGCATCACCCTGTTGGCCACCGCCTTGAGCTACTTCAGTTACCGGGTGAGCTTTCCCAAAGTGAACACGCCTCCGACCATCACGCCCTTTGCGCCCATGGACTGGCTGGGCCTTCCTGTGCTGTCGGCCCAGACGCCCCTGACGCTGCTGGCCCTGGCCCTGGTCCCGGTGTCGGCCTGGATCCTCTACCGCACGCCAGCTGGCCTGGCTGTTCGGATGGTGGGGGAGAATCCGCAGGCGGCCGAAGGACAAGGCCTCTCGGTGGCGGCGGTTCGCACCAGCGCCATCGTCGGCGGCTCTGCCTTGATGGGCGTGGCCGGCTCCTTCCTGACGCTATCGGCGTTCAATGCCTTTTTCTTCAACATGATCAACGGGCGCGGTTGGATTTGCGTGGCGCTGGTGGTGTTTGCCTCCTGGCGGCCCGGCAAAGCGTTGATCGGGGCGCTGCTGTTTGCCTTCTTTGATGCCTTGCAATTGCGGGTGCAGCAGATGGGCGACGCCGGCATCCCCTATCAGCTCTACCTGATGCTGCCCTATGCCCTGTCCATTCTGGCGCTGGTACTGGTGGCGCGCCGCGCCACCTACCCCCAGGCCCTGATGAAACCCTACCGAAAAGGGGAACGCTGATGCTCGACCTGCTCATCACCCAGGCCACTTTGCCCGACGGTCGTCGCCACATGAGCGTGGCCGTTGAGAACGGTCGCATCGTGGAGGTGGCCCCAGGCCTGCGCGGGCCAGCTAGGCAGACCGTGGACGCGCAAGGCTTCTTGCTGAGTCCACCGTTTTGCGATCCGCACTTTCACATGGATGCCACCTTGAGCTACGGCCAGCCGCGAGTCAACCAAAGCGGCACCTTGCTCGAGGGCATTGCGTTGTGGGGAGAGCTCAAGCCCCTGCTCACCGAGGAGGCCCTGGTGGAGCGGGCCCTTGCCTACTGCGATTGGGCCGTGGCCCGCGGGCTGCTGGCCATCCGAAGTCATGTGGACACCAGCGACCCAAGCCTGCTGCCGGTGCGCGCCCTGCTGGAGGTCAAAAAACGCGTGGCCCCCTACCTCGACTTGCAACTGGTGGCGTTTCCGCAAGACGGCGTACTACGCACGGCCACAGGTGTGGAGAGCTTAAAAAGAGCCCTCGATTTGGGGGTCGAGGTGGTGGGGGGCATTCCTCATTTTGAGCGCACGATGGATGAGGGCGCCGCCAGCGTCAAATTGCTGTGCGAGTTGGCCGCCGATCGTGGCTTGCTGGTGGACATGCATTGCGACGAGACTGACGACCCGATGTCGCGCCATATCGAGACACTGGCCTGTCACGCGCAGCGATTAGGACTGCAGGAGCGCGTCAATGGCTCGCACCTGACCTCGATGCACAGCATGGACAACTACTATGTGAGCAAGCTGATCCCCCTGATCGCCGAGGCCGGTGTCAGCGCCGTGGCCAATCCGCTGATCAATATCACCATTCAGGGGCGACACGACAGCTACCCCAAGCGGCGCGGCATGACGCGCGTGCCCGAACTCATGGCCGCGGGCATCACCGTGGCCTTCGGCCACGACTGCGTGATGGACCCGTGGTACTCGCTGGGCTCGGGCGATATGCTCGAAGTCGCGCACATGGGCCTGCATGTGGCGCAATTGACCAGCCAGGACGGGATGCGTGCCTGCTTCGAGGCTGTCACCACAAACGCGGCGCGCATCATGCATTTGCGCGGGTACGGTATTGAAAAAGGCTGCGATGCCAGCTTTGTACTGCTGCAAGCGCGCGACCCGATAGAAGCTTTGCGGCTGCGAGCAGGCCGGTTACAGGTGTGGCGGCGCGGCGTACTACTGGCCCACTCGCCGGCCGATACCGCCACCCTGCAGATTCCGGGGCGACCCAGCTCGACGAGCTTCATGCCGGCACACACCTAGACCACTTAGACTACCACCCAATTTCTACTCTTTCCACCATGCTTCTCCATCAGCTTCGCCTCAGTGATGGTCATGCCGCGATCGACGGCTTTGCACATGTCGCCGGGGGCACGCATAGCCACTGGGGGAGCCCTGCCATTGAACAACTTAGCCCCCTCGTACGGTGCACTAAGCAACCGGAAACAGGGCCCACGCTGGAGGCAAGGCAATTGATTCGAATATGTTTTGCACTCATATTGATCCTGGCCAGCTGTGCGGTGCAGGCCTACGAAAAAGTGGATATACCCTCGGTCCACGGGGTCCCTACGCGAGTATTGATCGCGCCTACCCCAGCTGCAAAGGCAACCGTCCTGCTCTTTATTGGGGGCGGTGGGCTTGTAAAAATCGCCGACGACGGTCGGACAAACCATATCCACACCTTCGTGCGGTCGCTCGGAATGTGGCGGGCCTACGAGCTTCAGGCCGTCTTGATTGACTCCCCAATCGACTTGGGCAACGCTCTGAGAGGGCATCAAAGAGCCTCAAAAGAGCATCTGGATCGTGTGTCCGAAGTTGTTCGCCACTTTCACTCGAACTCCAGCCAGCCGATCTGGATTTTCGGCCACAGCATGGGAACATCAACCGTTGCGGCTTTTCTAAGCTCAGACAGACCAGAAGTTTCCCTGCTGAAGGGCTACATCGTTGCGGGAACCCACAAGGGGGAATCGGTTCCCGCGTCGATCAAATTACCTGTCCTCGGCATTCATCACAAGCGGGAGGCTTGTCCGTCGACGCCAATCTCGGCGTCCGAAGCCATCATCAAGTCTAGAACTCTGGATACCCCGCGGGCAATGGTTCTGCTGGACGGCGGAAATGACCAGGGCGATCGCTGTCAGGCCTTGGCCTATCACGGCTTTAATGGAATTGAGCAGGATTTGATCAAAACAGCAGCCGAATTCGTTTTGAAGAATTAGCGCTTTGCAGGCCTGGTTCTAGTGGGCCGATACCCACTGCCTGGGGGTGTTATCGAGGGTCGAAAACGGGTACATCGGCTCCGCCATTGAGCAGCAGGCAGTCACTCCCCCGCCACCCAACTCCCGCTCTTGCCGCCGTGCTTCTCCAGCACCTTGACATCGGTCATCACCATGCCGCGATCGACGGCCTTGCACATGTCGTAGACGGTGAGCAGGGCGACCTGCACGGCGGTGAGGGCTTCCATTTCGACGCCGGTGGGGCCCACCGTCTCCACCGTGGCGGTGCAAGCGATGCCGGGCAGGTCCGGCTGCTCAGACAAATCGAGGGCCACGCGGGTCAGGGCCAGCGGGTGACACAGGGGAATGAGATCGCTGGTTTTCTTGGCGGCCATGATGCCGGCCAAACGAGCCACTGAGATCACATCGCCCTTGCGCGCCTGGCCCTGAACGATCAAGGCCAGCGTCGTCGCTTGCATCCGGATACAACCGCGGGCGACGGCCACCCGGTGAGTGGCGGGCTTGGCGGCCACATCGACCATGTGGGCCTGACCCTGTGCGTCAAAATGGGTGAGTGTGTGGTCGGTGGCCATGGGCTTCCTCGCGCTTTAAACCGGGCTGAACCGCCCCATCTTCCTCAAGATCGACGATCATAAGAGCATGCGGTTTCCTTTGACTGACAAGCGCCCAACGGCGGGGCCGCGCCGTGCAGCTTGGTGCGCCCGCCTCCTGGCTGCGCTGATGGCACTGTGCGCCAGTTTGCCGCCGGCCTGGGCGCAGCCGGCCAACTTGCCCAGCCTGGGCGATGGCCTGGACATGACGCTGACCAATGAACGGCGATTGGGCGATCGGATTGCGGCGAGCATCTACCGCGACCCGGCCCTTCTGGACGATCCCATCCTCAATGATTATTTGCTGGCCCTTTGGCAACCGCTGGTGGCTGCAGCCCTGACGCGGGGCGAGCTGAGCCCGGAGTTGCAGGAGCGTTTTGCCTGGAAGCTGTTTCTGGTGCGGGATCGGTCGGTCAACGCCTTCGCCCTACCCGGGGGCTACCTGGGGGTGCACACTGGCCTGATTGCGGCAGTGGCTTCGCCCGATGCGCTGGCTTCGGTGCTCAGTCACGAACTCAGCCATGTCACCCAGCGTCACATTGCACGCATGATTGGACAGCAGCAATCCCAAATGCCCTGGCTGATTGCGGCCATGGTGCTCGGGGTCATCGCAGCGGGGCGCAGCGCCGATGTGGCCAACGCGGCCATCGTGGGCGGGCAGGCCGCGGCCATGCAAGGGCAGCTCAATTTCTCACGCGACATGGAGCGCGAGGCTGACCGCATCGGCTTTGGCATTTTGCTCGACGCTGGCTTCAACCCCGAGGGATCGAGCGAGATGTTCGAGAAGCTGCAGCAGGCCAATCGCTTCAACGACAGCGGCGCCTTCCCCTATCTGCGCTCGCACCCGCTGACCAGCGAGCGCATCGCCGATGCGCGCGCCCGCCAGCAAGGCGCAGGTTCGGCCCTGCAAACCGCACGACGATCCGGCCTGCCCAGCCTGGCCTGGCACGCCATGATGGGCGCGAGGGCGCGTGTGCTCGGCGACGGGACGGCCGATGCGTTGCAAGCGTACCTGCAACAGGCGCAGATGCTGAACGCTGACACTTCGCACGAACAGAAGCTGTCGGTCTACTATGCAGCCGCACTGGCTGCGGCTCGCCTGCGAGACGCGCCCTTGGCGCGGCAGATGCTCGCGCAGGTTATGCAGCTGTGCGCCGGTCGGCCGCAGATCGGACCCGCGGCTCAGTGGCTGGGCCTGGAGGTCGAGGAACTGCTTGGCCAGTCCGAACGGGCCGCGACGATGATCAGCTGGAGCACCAGCCCCTCTCGCGCCGAGCTGATGACCCACGGCCGGGTGCTGATCCGCGCTGGCCGTGCAGCCGCCGTCAGCGAGAGGCTGCGCAATTGGGTGATTGCGCATCCGCGCGACGGCAGCGCCTGGGCCCTGCTGGCCCAAGCGCTTCACCAACAGGGTCAGGTGCTGGCAGCCGTACGCGCTGAAGCCGAAGGCCGAGCCGCTGAACTCGACTACCAGGGCGCAGTAGACCGCATCAAGGCGGCGCAAGATTTGTTGCGCAGTGGGCGCACCGGCAGCGACGCAGCCAACTTGCATATCGAGGCCTCCATCATCGATGCCCGGGCCCGGCAGTTGCAAGCCTTGCTGCGCGAGCAAATGCTGCAAGAACGCAGCAACCGCTAGGCAGAGGGCTCGCCGCCGAAAGTGCGGTGACCTTCTTTGGCGTACGAGGGTCATGATGGGCTGCACAATGCGTGCCCATGATTTCTCTTGCTGACATTCAAGACGCCGCCCGGCGCATCGACGGGCAAATCCTGTCGACCCCCTGCCTAGCCTCGCGCACCCTCTCGCAGATCACGGGTTGCGAGGTATTTCTGAAGTTTGAAAATTTGCAATACACCGCATCCTTCAAGGAACGCGGCGCCAACAACAAACTCAGCACGCTGAGCGCCGAAGAGCGCCAGCGGGGCGTCGTGGCGATGAGCGCTGGCAATCATGCGCAAGGCGTGGCCTACCATGCACACCGTTTGGGTCTGCGTGCAGTGATCGTGATGCCGCGCTTTACCCCAGCTGTGAAGATAGAGCGCACCCAGGGCTTTGGCGCCGAGGTCATCCTGCACGGTGACAGCCTGGAGGAGGCCCGGGCTCACGCGCTGGCTTTGGCCCGGGCGCAAGGCCTGGTGCTGGTCCACCCCTACGACGATGAGGCGGTCATCTGCGGCCAGGGCACGGTTGCGCTGGAGATGCTGCAGGCCCAGCCTGACATCGATACGCTGGTGGTGGCCGTCGGTGGCGGCGGGCTGCTCGCCGGGATGGCCACCGCCGCCAAGGCATTGCGGCCCGACATCAAGGTGGTGGGTGTGCAGGTCAGGCAGTTTCCCGCCATGGTCAACGCCCTGACCGGCAGCCAGCATCCGCAAGGCCGAACCACCCTGGCCGAAGGCATCGCGGTGGGCGCGCCGGGCCAGATCACGCAGGCGATTCTGGCGCGTACCGTCGACCAATGGCTGCTGGTGGACGAGGGCGATATCGAACAGGCCATCGTGATGCTGCTGGAGATCGAAAAAACGCTGGTCGAGGGAGCCGGCGCCGCCGGCCTGGCCGCGGTGCTCAAAAACAAGAGCGAGTTTGCAAGCCGCAAGGTGGGCTTGGTGCTGTGCGGCGGCAACATCGACCCGCTGGTGCTGGCGTCCATCATTGAACGCGGCATGGTGCGCGCGGGGCGGCTGGCCCGGCTGAGGGTCAGCGCCCGCGATGTGCCCGGCTCACTGGCCCAGATCACCCACACCGTGGCGCAAGCGGGCGCCAACATCGATGAAGTCCATCACCAGCGGGCCTTTTCGATGCAGTCGGTGCAAAATGTCGACATCGAAATGGTGCTGCAAACCCGCGGACCCGCGCACATCGAGCAGGTGATTGCAGCGCTGCGCGCGGCCGGTTTTCAAGCGCAGATCCAGGGCTGAGACCGGCCCTCGCGGGGCCGGCGATCAGGCGACCTGTCGCTGCGGGGAACGCGCCACTTCGCGGAAGGCCCGCAGACGCGTCTGCCATTGCTGCTGCGCCGCCTGCACATTGCGCTCCTTGACATGGCCAAAGCCCTTGATCTGCTCGGGCACGGACGCCACTTCAAGGGCCGCCGCCAGGCTGCCTGCGCTCAGGCCGACCATCAACTCTTCCAGCGTGTCCATGTACTGACCCATCAACGCACGCTCACCGCGTCGCTCCTGGGTGTATCCGAAGACATCAAGGGCGGTGCCACGCAGCGCCTTGAACCGGGCCAGCAGCGAAAAGGCGCGGCGTACCCAGCTGCCATAGCGCGACTTGATGAGATGGCCCTGAGCGTCCTTGCGCGAGAGCAGCGGCGGGGCCAGATGATGCAACAGCTTGTAGGAGCCCTCAAACAGGGTGTCGATCTTCTGCTGGAAGGCCGCATCGGTATGGAGGCGAGCGACTTCGTATTCGTCCTTGTAGGCCATCAGCTTGAAGAGATTGCGTGCCACCGCCTCGGTCAATTCCGTGCGGGGCGAGAGGGCCAGCTCGGCTTGACGCACCCGCTCCACCATCGCGCTGTAGCGCTGCGCGTAGGCCGCGTTCTGATAGGCGGTCAAAAACTCCACGCGACGCTGCACCAGATCCTCAAGGCTCTGCCGACGGGCCGGCATGCTGATGACTTGCGCGCTGCTCAGCAGGCGCTGCACGCCGGCCAAGTCATGGGCAGCACGCCGCCCCCAGGTGAAGGCGGCCTTGTTCTGGTCGACCGCAACCGCGTTGAGCTCGATGGCACGCATCAAGGCCGGCAGCCCCAGGGGGATCCAGCCTTTTTGCCAGGCCAACCCCATAAGCATGGGATTGGCATACAGGCTGTCACCCATCAACTTGACGGCGGCCGTGTCGGCATCAAACGAGGCCAGCGCCGCCTCGCCGACGATCTGTGCGATCTGGCTTTGGCAGGCGCCCCCCGGGCTGTGCCAATTGCCATCCTTGACAAAACCGGCCGTCGGTGCGGTGTGGCCGTTGAGGGCCACCCGCGTCCGCTCGGCCCGCATGCGCAGCACGGTCTCCTTGTGCGCACCGACGATGGGATCGCAAGCGAGGATCAGGTCGGCCGCAGCGGTACTCACCCGCGTGGTGGCGATCTGCTCGGTTCGCTCGGCAATCAGAATGTGGCTCCAGGTGCTGCCGCCTTTTTGCGCCAAGCCAGCTGCGTCCTGGGTGATGACGCCCTTGCCCTCCAGGTGCGCGGCCATGCCGAGCAGCTGCCCGATAGTGATCACGCCCGTACCGCCCACACCGGCCACCACCAGCCCCCAGACCGGATCGCTGCGCCCCTGCAAGGACAACGGCTGCGGATCAGGCAAGACCCCCAGCCGCGCATCATCGTAGGGGCTGGGTCGCCCGGCGTGGGCCTTGCGCCGCAATTGACCCCCCTCGACCGTCACAAAACTCGGGCAAAAGCCTTTGACGCAGCTCATGTCCTTGTTGCAGGTGCTCTGGTTGATCTGCCGCTTGCGGCCGAACTCGGTCTCCAGAGGCTCGACTGACAAACAGTTGGACTGCACGCTGCAATCGCCGCAGCCCTCGCAGACCAACTCATTGATGACCACCCGGCGGTCCGGGTCGACCATGGTGCCGCGCTTGCGACGACGGCGCTTCTCGGTGGCACAGGTCTGGTCGTACACCAGAACCGTGCAGCCAGGCACTTCGCGCAACTGGCGCTGAATCTCATCAAGACGATCCCGATGTTCAACGGCCACGCCACTGGGCAGATGCTCCCCGCTGTACTTGTGCGGCTCATCAGTGACCACCACCACCGCTCGCGCGCCCTCGGCCAGCACCGACTGCACGATCTGCGGCACCGAATGACCCTCGGGCCGCTCCCCGACGGGCTGTCCGCCGGTCATCGCTACCGCATCGTTGTAGAGGATCTTGTAGGTGATGTTCACCCCAGCAGCAATCGACTGGCGGATGGCCAATAGCCCACTGTGAAAGTAGGTGCCATCACCCAGGTTGGCAAAGACATGCGACTCGTTGACAAAGGGTGCCTGCCCCACCCAGGGCACGCCCTCGCCGCCCATCTGGGTAAAGCCCGCGGTGGAGCGATCCATCCACAGGGCCATGAAATGACAGCCGATCCCGGCCATCGCGCGCGAGCCCTCGGGCACCCGGGTCGAGGTGTTGTGCGGACAGCCCGAGCAGAACCAGGGCGTGCGATCGGCACTGGCCCCCAGGCTGAGCGTCTGCATGGCGCGGTCCTTGGCATCGAGCACCGCCAAATGCGCGTCGATGCGGGCCTGGGTCTGTGCATCGACGCCGAGTTTCTTCAAGCGGCGGGCAATGGCCCGCGCCACAATGGCCGGATTCAGATCGGCATTGGCGCGCAACAGCGTGTGGGCGCTCGGATTGGGCACCGACCATTCGCCGCCACTGTGATCGCCGCCCACCTCATCAAACTTGCCCAGCACATCGGGCCGCACATCAGCCCGCCAGTTGTAGAGCTCTTCCTTGAGTTGGTACTCGATAACCTGGCGCTTTTCTTCCACCACCAGGATCTCGCGCAGACCCGTGGCGAACTCGCGCGTGGCCTGCGCCTCTAGCGGCCAAACCACGCTGACTTTGTGCACGCGGATTCCCAAGTGCCGGCAGCGGTCGTCATCGAGCCCCAAATCAATCAGTGCCTGCCGCGTATCGTTGTAGGCCTTACCGCTGGCGATGATGCCAAATCGGTCTCCGCTGCCACCGTTACGGCCCTCAATCACATTGCGATTGAGCCGATTGGCCCGGATATAGGCCAGCGCGGCATACCACTTGTAGTCAAACAGCCGCGCCTCCTGTTCCAGCGCGGTATCGGGCCAGCGGATGTGCACGCCGCCCGGGGGCATCTCAAAGTCGGGCCGCACGATGTCTACCCGATCGGGGTCGACCCAAACGCTGGCCGAGGACTCGACGATTTCCTGGATCGTCTTCATGCCCGCCCACACGCCCGCAAAGCGGCTCATGGCCAGGGCGTGCAAACCCAGGTCCAACACATCCTGCACACTGGCCGGGAAAAACACCGGCAGACCGCAGGCCTTGAAGATATGGTCGCTCTGATGCGCCGCGGTCGAGCTCTTGGCCACATGATCATCGCCGGCCACCGCGAGCACGCCACCCCAGGGCGTGGTGCCGGCCATATTGGCGTGCTTGAAGACATCGGAACAACGGTCCACGCCGGGCCCCTTGCCGTACCAGATGCCAAAGACGCCGTCGAAACGGTTGGAGACCGGCGGTGCAAAGCCCAACTGCTGGGTGCCCCACAAGGCGGTGGCCGCCAGCTCTTCGTTAACGCCCGGCTGAAAATGAATATGGTTGGACTTGAGATGGTCCTTGGCCTTCCACAAGGCCTGGTCATAGCCCCCCAGGGGCGAGCCGCGGTAGCCGCTGACAAAGCCGGCGGTGTTCTTGCCGAGCAATTGATCACGCTGTCGCTGCAGCATGGGCAAGCGCACCAGGGCCTGGACGCCGCTCATAAAAGCCAAGCCGCGGTCCAGGGCGTACTTGTCGTCGAGCGTGACCGATTGGAGCGCCCGAAGGATGTGCTCGGGCAGAGGGGCGTTCATGGATGGATCTCCTCAAGGGCTGGGCCCGTCTTGTGAACAGGCTGATGAAATGCCGCGCCCGGGTAGGGCGGGGTCTGGAAACCGGAGTTTATGCGAGGCCCGAGCGCAACAGGCAAGGGGTCGGACCCGATTTAAGCGCCATCGCGCCGGGGCGGCGCTCCCACAAAGCCTCGTCAGAGCCGTGGGAGCCGCGCCCTCGCGGCGATCGGGACTTGGCCTTTTGCCTCAGCCGGTCGGACGCTAAAATAAGCTGGCTTTGACAAGGGAGCCCGAAATGAGCCAAACCGAACACGCTTCACACAACCACGACGAAGACAAAGACCCGATGAACGAGATCATGCCGCTGATCCCTATCGTTCTGCCGGTGGTGGGCGGGGTGCTGATTTTCTTGCTGGCCTTCATCGCCGTTGCCATGGCCTGAGCCTCGCCTAGGGACTTGCTCAAAATCCGCCGCGGCGGATTTTTTGCTTTTACTCCCAGGCACCCTCCCTCCATGAGTACGCCCCTGCTACGAATCGAGGACTTGTGCTGGAGCTTTCCGGCCAGTGGGCGGCCGCTGTTACACCACATCAGCGCCGAAATCCCGGCCGGCGTCACGCTGATCACTGGCGATGAAGGCTGCGGCAAAACCACGCTGCTGCAATTGCTGGCCGGAGAGCGACAGGCTCAGGCCGGGCAGATCCTGACCGACCGTCCCGTGAGCCCGCAGGAATTGCAGGCCCTGAGCTGTTGGCACGATGTACGCGACACCCGCTTCGACGCAGTCGCCGTATCCGAGCTGTTCCAGCAGTGGGTGCCGGCCGAGGAGCAAGCGCATCTGCCCCCCCTGATCGACGGCTTGGACCTCGCGCCGCACCTCAATAAACCGCTGTACCAGCTCTCTACCGGCGGCCGGCGCAAGGTGCTCATTGCCGCCAGCCTGGCCCGCTCCTGCCGGCTGATCCTGCTGGACCAGCCCTTCTCCGCGCTCGATACCCCCTCCATGGGCTTCCTGCGTCGTCAGTTTGCCGCGCGCGCGGCGCGGCGCGACCAGGCCCTGGTGATCGCCGACTACACCGCGCCCGAAGGCGTGCCTTTGGCAGCCACCCTGGAACTCGGTCCTTAGCCGAGCTGGCCGCGCGAGACAAAGCACTGCCACCGTGATAGGCTGTCAATGTTTATCAACGGACTCTGCACAACCATGAAAATTCTTTCCATCTTGCTCAGCCTTGGCCTTGTATCCCTGGGTGTTTCGGCGGCCGAGCCGACCTGCACCGCCACCGCCACCGAAAAGAAGCTCGCGGGAGCGGCCAAGAGCTCATTCATGAAAAAGTGCGAAGCCGATGCACAAGCCAAGTGTGAGGCCGCGGCGGGCGAGAAAAAACTGGCGGGGGCAGCCAAGAACAGCCATGTGAAGAAGTGCATGAGCGAGGCCGTGGGCTCCTGATCGTCCCTCTGCAGGGCCTCCCAAAGCCTGGGCAACACGGCCCGCGCCGCACCTTCCATTCCATGACTGCATCCATCGTCACCTCCCCGCGCCGTATCGAACGCCTTGTCAGCGGCCAGCGCACCTCTGATGGCGCCGGCGTCAAGCTCACCCGGGTCCTGACTCAGGAACTGCAGCAGCGGCTGGACCCCTTCCTCATGCTCGACGCCTTTGGCAGCGATCAGGCGGACGACTATCTGGCGGGCTTTCCGGACCATCCGCACCGCGGCTTCGAGACCGTGACCTACATGATTGCCGGCCGCATGCGCCACCGCGACAGCGCCGGTAACGAAGGGCTTCTGGAAAACGGCGGCATGCAGTGGATGACCGCGGGCCGGGGCGTGATCCACTCCGAGCTGCCCGAGCAGGAGGAGGGCCTGATGGAGGGCTTTCAGCTTTGGCTCAACCTGCCGGCCTCGCGCAAGATGCAGGCCCCCTGGTACCGCGACTTCAAGGCCAAGGAGTTACCCAAGACCCGCACGGCCAGTGGCGCTCAGGTCACGGTCATTGCCGGGCAATGCAGCGGCACGCCGGGGGCGGTGCAACGCGAGCAGACGCAGCCGCTGTATCTGGACATCGAGTTACAGCCCGGTTCCTTGTTCGAACAGCCCATACCACCCGAGCACAACGCCTTCATTTATGTGTACCGGGGGCAGGTGGAGTTGGGCGGGCAGACCGTCCCAACCCAAAAAATGGCCCTTCTGCGCAACGAACCTGATCGCGATGGGGTGTGCGTCCGGGCCGACAGGCCCAGCCGACTGCTGCTGATTGCCGGCCAGCCCCTGCACGAACCCATCGTCCAATACGGCCCCTTCGTCATGAACACCCGCAAGGAAATCTACCAGGCCATGGCCGACTATCAGGCCGGTCGCCTCGCCCTCTGAGAGGCTGCCCCTCAAACCCTGGCCGTTCGACGCATAGGGTTATGCATTTTTTGCATGACGATGAAGCTCTGGTGACGAATCGGTTACAGGCTTCTCCCTAGAATTCGCAGACCCAGGTCGGACGCGGGTCCGCAGACCCTGTGCCTCCTGGACCGGACTGCGCCATGTCGACAGCCGCCCGCACCGGGCCAGGCGGCTGCCGAGATCACGCCTTATTACTTCGGAGCCCCCCATGAACCATCCCGCCATGCAAGGACTGGATCTTCAGGTCCCCGCACACATCAAGCATGCCCAGCTGATCGCCTGGGTAGCCGACATGGCCATGCTGTGCAAGCCCGATCGCATCCACTGGTGCGATGGCAGCCAGGAAGAATACGAGCGCCTGTGCCGGCAGCTGGTGGACGCCGGCACCTTCAGAAAGCTCAATCCGGCCAAACGCCCGGGCAGCTACCTGGCCTGGTCTGACCCGAGCGATGTCGCCCGCGTGGAAGACCGCACCTTCATCTGCTCGCGCAAGCAGGAGGATGCCGGCCCGACCAACAACTGGATGGATCCGACCGAAATGCTGGCCACCCTGCGGCCGCTGTTTGACGGCTGCATGCGCGGCAGGACGATGTATGTGGTGCCCTTTTCCATGGGCCCGCTGGGCTCGCCGATTGCCCACATTGGCATTGAGTTGTCCGACAGCCCGTATGTGGCGGTCAACATGAAGATCATGACCCGCATGGGTAGGGCGGTGTACGACGTGTTGGGCAGCCAGGGGCACTTCGTGCCTTGCGTGCACACCGTGGGGGCGCCGCTGCAAGCCGGGCAGAAGGATGTGGCCTGGCCCTGCAACAAGACCAAGTACATCGTGCATTACCCGGAAACGCGCGAAATCTGGTCTTACGGGTCGGGCTATGGCGGTAACGCGCTGCTGGGCAAAAAGTGCTTTGCACTGCGGATCGCCTCCATCATGGGCCACGACCAGGGCTGGCTGGCCGAGCACATGCTGATTTTGGGTGTGACCAGCCCCGAGGGCAAGAAATACCATGTGGCCGGGGCCTTTCCCAGCGCCTGCGGCAAGACCAACTTTTCCATGCTGGTGCCGCCCAAGGGCCTGGAGGGCTGGAAGGTCACCACCATCGGCGACGACATTGCCTGGATCAAGCCCTCGGCCGACGGACGCTTGCGCGCCATCAATCCGGAGGCCGGTTACTTTGGCGTGGCTCCGGGCACCAACCACCACACCAACCCCAACTGCATGGCCACGCTCGACAGGAATGTGATTTTCACCAATGTCGCGCTCACCGATGACGGCGATGTCTGGTGGGAGGGGATGGAGAAGGACAGCGGACAACTGCCCGACCACCTGATCGACTGGCAGGGCAAAGACTGGACGCCACAGATCGCCAAGGACACGGGAGCCAAGGCAGCGCACCCCAACGCCCGTTTCACTGTAGCGGCCACCAACAATCCGGCGCTCGATGCGGCCTGGGACGACCCGGCCGGCGTACCCATCGACGCCTTCATTTTTGGCGGCCGGCGCTCCAACACCGTGCCGCTGGTCAGTGAAGCGCGCGATTGGATCGAAGGCATCTACATGGCCGCCACCATGGGCTCGGAGACCACCGCAGCCGCAGCCGGCCAGCAAGGCGTGGTGCGGCGCGACCCCTTTGCCATGTTGCCCTTTGCCGGCTACAACATGAGCGACTACTTCCAGCATTGGCTGGACCTGGGCAAAAAGCTGCAGGCCTCGGGCGCCAGGCTGCCCAAGATTTACACCACCAACTGGTTCCGCAAGGGCGAGGACGGCAAGTTCGTCTGGCCGGGCTACGGCGAGAACATGCGGGTGCTCAAATGGATGATCGATCGCATCGAAGAACGCAGCCCGGGCCAGGAGGGCGTGATGGGCATCACCCCGCGCTATGAAGAGCTCAACTGGAGCGGGCTCGATTTCAGCGCCCAGCAATTCGACAAGGTGACCAGCATCGACAAGCACGCCTGGCGCCAGGAAATGCAGTTGCATGCCGAGCTCTTCCAGCAGCTCAAGCACCATCTGCCCAGGGAACTCGAAGACACCAAAGCTGCCATCGAGAGAAAACTGGCGGCCTAGGCAGGCCCCTCCCAAAAGCGGGGCGAGGCCGTCAGCGCAGATGTTCGTCTAGAAACTTCTTGAGGTTTTCGCGGGACTCGCGCGTTGCCCGAGGGTTGTATCGTTGGGTAAAACCCAGTCGAGCAAACGGCGAGAAGCTCTCGTCGAAGGAATGGGTGGCGCCCTTGTAGAGGTGGACCCGGTAAGGCGAATCGTCGCCCAAGCCGCAGTAGGAGACCCGGGCCAAATCATCCATTTCGGCCAAATGCACCTGTGTAGGAATGGACGGCTTGGCCGGCGGCGGAGAAAAAAAACAGCTCGGATAAAAAGCCGATGCGACAGAAATGGGATTGGGTTGAGCGTCGGAGACATAGTCCAGGTTACGCATGTTTCTGTCGTTAACCAGGGTCAGCACGCCGCCCCCACCCTGGCTGAAGCCGACCACCGCAATCTTGCCCTCGTGCCAGGGCTGCTGTGCGATCCAGCGCCCGGTCTCGATGAAGTCGAGCGCCCGATCCTCACCGCGGGCGCCAAGAACCACCTTACCCGTATGCACGGCAATGCCCCTGAGCGAGTAGTGGTCGATCACTACCGCGTTGTACCCCCAGCTATTGAGGGTCGATCCCATCTCCCGATGCATCGCAGCCAAGCCACCCGAGCCGTGCCCGACGATCACGGTGGGCGCCTTCTCCCCCCTCCCTAGAGTTCGAAGCTCTAGGCGAATGGGCAACACCTCACCAGATGATCGGGTGATGGTGGGACTTTGCGCAGCCAGGTGGCCCGATAGTCCGAGCCAGCCCAGGAGGCCCAGCAGCTTGAAACCGCATATGAGTCGGTGCATTCATGAAAGTCTACAGCCAACTGTCATCCCGACCCCTCCCAAAAGAATCAAGGGTCCAGAAGGTCCGGCGGCAGCTTGGCCACAAAGTCGGTGATGGACCCACCGCCCTGATCCGGCCGCATGTGACCGATCATCGCCTGGTAGGCCGCCTGCGGGTCAGCCCGCTCGAAGGCCTGCACGATCAGGGCATGCTGGTCAAAGGAGGCGCGGATTCGGCCGAGCGCACCAAAGGCATGCTGCCGGTAAAAGCCGGTGCGCGCCCGCAAGCGCAGCACCTCCTGACGCAAAAATGGATTGCGCGTGGCTTGGTAGATCTGCTCGTGAAAGTGCAGGTTGTGCTCCTGCCATCCCGCCATGTCCTCCTGCAGCATCACCGCCTCGCTGGCCCGATGGGCGGCCTTGAACGCGGCCAGCTCCTGCGGCGTGATGCGCTGACAGGCCAGGCGCGCAGCCACACCTTCTAGCTCAGCCAGCAATTCCCACAGCGCCAGCAGCTGACGCAAGTCCATTTTGGCCACCACCATGCCGCCGCGGGGCAGGCTGCTGACCAGGCCCTGGGCCTGAAGCTGAATCAGCGCCTCGCGAACCGGGGTGCGCGACACCCGGTGACGACGGGCCCAGTCGGCCTCATCGACAGGGTCGCCGGGCATCAGGCTGCCATCACGAATGGCCGCCTCCAGGGCCGCGCAGATCTGATCGCTGGCTTTGACGAAACCGGATTTGTTGGACTTCATGGTCGACCAGGATTGTCTGATATTCAAATAGGGGCTACATTTATATTTATAAACCATTTGAGTATGCAAACCGCCCGCCCCCCGCCCATGTCGCCCGAAGAGCTGCGCGCGCACATCGAACTCACCCTGGGAGCCCATCCGGTCGGGGCCGAGCGGCTGCTCAGGCAGTTGCAGCGGCTGGAGCCCTCGGCGCGCCGGGCCGTGGGCGAGGCTCAGGCCGCGGCCGATGAGGACTTCGCGGCGACCCTGCGCAAGCTGTGTTGCCTGCCCTAAGCCATGATGCCCCCCACCCTGACTCAGCTGCAAACCGGCCTAGGCCGCGGCGATTTGTCGGCCCAGGAAGCTTGGCAAGCGGGTTTGCGGGCCCGGGACGCCCTGGACCGCCGCTGGCACTGCCTGAGCCATCCGCTTGAGAGCCCGGCCGGGGCTCGGGGACCGCTGGCCGGGGTTGCGCTGGCGCACAAGGACAACCTGAACACCGCGGGCCGCCGCCCTGGCTGCGGACGCGATCGTGGCCGCCCCGAGCCGGGCCTCGAACCGGCCTGGGCCATCGCCGCGCTGCAGCGCGCCGGTGCCGGGCAGCTGGGTACGCTGGTCATGCCCGAATTGGCCTGTGGCGCGACCTCTGACAACCCGCGCTTCGAGCGCTGCATCAATCCGCTGCATCCACAGGCCGCGGTGGGCGGCTCCTCCAGCGGCAGCGCGGTGGCCGTGGCCGGCGGCCTGGCCTATGGTGCGCTGGGCAGCGATACCGCCGGTTCGGTGCGCATTCCCTCGGCCACCTGCGGCCTGGTGGGGCTCAAAACCACCCTGGGCCTGATTCCCACGCAAGGCATGACCCCGCTGGCGCCCTCCCTCGACACCATCGGGGTGCTGGCCCGCACGGTCGAGGACGCGGCCGCCCTGCTCGCGCCGCTGGCCCCGCAGCTGCGAGCGGCCAACTCCCCCCGCCCGAAACCGGCGTTGCAGATCTGGATGCCGGACCTGCACGAGGAGGTGGCGCTGGCGCTGGACGAGCTGCGCCGCGAAGTCGATGCTGAGCAGGTGGATCTGCAAGACGAGCACGCCCACCTGAGCGCCCTGACCGAAATCGTGCTGCAGACCGAACTGGCCCAGCTGCAGCGAGAGGCCTTGCTTGCAGGCCAGCTGGGCCGAACCGTGCAAGCCCTGGCTTGGCCCGGTCTGGTGACACCGCCGGCCTGGTACCGCGGCGCTATCGCGGCTCGCGGCCTGGAGCTGCGCCGCTTCTGCCAGCGATGGCTGGCGCCAGGCCGCGTGCTGATGCTGCCGGCTCTGGCCCGGCCTCTGCCTGACTCAGACTCAGTACAAGTGGGCGCCACCGGCTTTGAGCCACAAGAGCTGTTTGCACTGCACCGCTATATGGGCTTCATCAATTACCTGGGTCTACCCGCTCTGGTGCTTCCGATTGCACGCGACAAGCGCGGGCTTCCCATCAGCGTCCAGTTGGTGGGACGGCCCTTCCATGAAAACGAGCTGCTGGCGGTGGCCGCGCAGCTGCAAGAGCGCCGTTTTGGCAGCGCCGGCTTTCTGCCGGGCTGGAACCTCGCGGCTACGGAGAACTGAATGCCCGCCATCAAGGCCTCACAGGCCCTCGCCCGCTTCCGGGTACTCGACCTCTCGCGCGTGCGCGCCGGCCCCAACTGCGTGCGCATGCTCACCGACTTCGGCGCCGATGTCATTCGCATCGAGCCGCCGCCGGGCGTGGATCCGAATGAAGCCATGTTCGCCGCCAACCGCAAGGGCGGCGACTTCCAGAACATCAATCGCAACAAGCGGTCGATGACGCTCAACCTCAAAAAGCCGGGCGCCTACGAGGTGCTCATGCGTCTGGTGCAGGGCGCCGATGTACTGATCGAGAACTGGCGCCCCGATGTCAAGAAAAAGCTGGGCCTGGACTACGAGACGCTCTCCAAGGTCAACCCCCGCCTGGTGCTGGCCAGTATTTCGGGCTTTGGTCAGGACGGTCCGTATGCCAAGCGGCCGGGCTTTGACCAGATCATCCAGGGCATGGGCGGTCTGATGTCCGTCACCGGCCACCCCGGCGGCGGACCGGTGCGCGCCGGCCTGGCGGTGGCCGACATGAGCGCGGGCCTGTACTGCGCCCTGGGCATCCTGACGGCCTTGCTCGAGCGCGAGGTCTCGGGTCGTGGTCAGTGGGTGCATGCCTCGCTGCTGCATTCGCAAATTGCCATGATGGACTTCCAGGTGGCGCGTTGCATCAATGACGGCGACCTGCCGGTGCAGGTGGGCAATGACCACCCGACCAGCAGCCCCATGGGCCTGTTCGAGGGCAGCGATGGCTGCTTCAATCTGGGCGCCTCGGGCGAGGGCAGCTGGCAGCGCATGTGCCAGCTGCTGGGCAAGACCGAATGGCTCGATGATCCGCAATTCCTTGACGAACCGCTGCGGGTAAAGCATCGCGCCCGGCTCAATACCGAGCTGCAGGAGATCTTTCGCCATCAGCCGGTGGCGCACTGGATCGACAGCCTCAACGCCGCCGGCGTGCCCGCCGGCCCGGTCTACACCGTGCCGCAAATGATGCAAGACCCGCAGGTGCAACACCTCAAGGTCACCGCGCCCATGACAACCTCCTTCGACCAGGAAATGCTCTACATCACCCAGCCGGTGACGCTCGAGCGCACGCCGGCAAGCGTAGTAGCCCCAGCCCCCAACTGGGGGGAGCACACCGACGAGGTACTGCGCGAAGCCGGTTATTCACCCGCGGATATTGCGCGATTCCACGAGCAGGGGATGGTCTGACTATGGCACAGGTCCTGCACCACATCGAAGGCCATGTGGCCACCGTCGTACTGGACAACGAGGCCAAGTACAACGCCATGTCGCTGTCGATGTGGCTGCAGTTGGCCCAACTGCTCGAGCAGCTGCGTCAGGACGAGTCGGTGCGGGTGCTGCTGCTGCGCGGCCGGGGCGAGAAAGCGTTTGTATCGGGCGCCGACATCTCCGAGTTTGAGCAACAGCGCAACAGCCAGCAGAGCGTGGCCGCCTACGACCGCGCTGTCGACACCGCGCAGACGGCCCTGGCCGAGTTTCCGCGCCCCGTGATTGCCGCCATCAGCGGCATTTGCTTTGGCGGCGGCCTGGGTCTGGCCCTGAGCTGCGATTTACGCTACTGCAACAGCACGGCGCGCTTTCGCATGCCCGCCGCTCGTCTGGGCTTGGGCTATGCCTGGCGCAGCACCCGCGCTCTGGTGGCCGCGTTGGGGCCCATGAACGCGGCCGAAGCCTTCTACACCGCGCGCATCTACGAGGCCGAGCAGGCGCGCCAACTGGGCATCGTTCAGTCGGTGCATGCCGATGTGATCGAACATGCCCGGGAAACGGCGCATCTGATCGCCGGCAACGCGCCCTTGACCCTGCGTGCAGCCAAGCTGGCCTTTATCAGCCTACGCGAGGGGCCTCAGGCCGACAGCGCCGCGGTGGAGGCGGCTGTTGCCGCCTGTTTTGCCAGCGAAGACTATGCCGAAGGCCGACGCGCCTTCGCCGAGAAACGCGCGCCCCACTTTACGGGCCGCTGAACCAGAGGATTGACGATGAACCTGCACGGAAAGACAGCCCTGATCACCGGCGCCTCCGCCGGAATCGGCCGCGCCACTGCGCTGCAGCTGGCCGGGCAAGGCGCGCGCATCATCGCCCTGGGTCGGCGTCAGGATGCGCTGGCCGCCCTGCAAGCCCAGTTGCCCAGCGGACAGGTGCTCACCCTGCCCGGCGATCTGACCGAAGCGCCCTACCTCAAGCAAATAGAAGCCCTCGCGCCGCAAGTGGACATCTTCGTCAACAACGCCGGCGTACTGCGCTACGCGCCCATACTCGAGCTCAGTCCAGCCGACTGCCAGTGGATGTTCCAGACGAATGTATTGGCAGCCCTGGAGGTCAGCCAAATCATCGCCAGGGCCATGGTCGCCCGCAAGCAGGGGCATATCGTGTTCATGTCCTCCATCGCCGCACGCGAGGTCTACCGACTGGCCTCGGTGTATTGCGCCACCAAGCACGCACTGTCGGCGCTGGCACGGTCCCTGCGCATTGAGCTGCAGGGCCACGGCATCAAGGTCACCGAGGTGGCGCCGGGGATGGTCGACACCGAGATCCGCGCCGGCAGCACCCATCCGGATGTTCTGGCCTCGGTGGCGACCCGCAAATTCAAAGCCTTGACCGCCGACGAGGTGGCGCAGGCAGTTGCCTATGCGGTAGGAGCCGAGCCCAACTGCTGCCCCGATCTGATTGAGCTGCGCCCGCAGGGCTCAGCCTAAACCTCGACCTGGAGATTCCCATGGCCACCCGCAAGTCCACCACGAGCCAAGCCGCACCCCAAGCCCGGCCCACCCGCAAGAGCGCCCCGGCGCGCAAGGCATCACCCAAGCCGGGTAAGCCACCGAAGATCGTGTGGAAGCCACAGACCTTCGTGGCCACACACGCCAGGAATGCCCAGTTCAAGACGGGGCTGCGCACCTACGCGGCCTACCGTGATCTGCTGATGGAAGCGGCCACCGGCGGCGCCGTGCAGGCCCATGTGATCCGTCTGCTGGGTAAGTGCGACCCGAAGGTGGTCACGATTCCCCACTACCACGATGTGCAGTTCCAGATGCTCTACATGCTCAAGGGCTGGATGATCGGCGAGTATGAAGGCCAGGGCCGCATCAAGATGACCGCCGGCTCCTGCTGGATACAGCCGGCAGGAATACGCCACCAAGTCATCGATTATTCCGACGGCTGCGAAATGCTTGAAATCATTTTGCCGGGGCAATTCGAGACGGTCGAGTTATGAGCACGGCCGCCCAAGCCATTGTTGAACAGGAGATGCCATGAAGAAACCCGCCAATCTAAGTCTGCTCAGCCTGATCATCCCGGCCATCGTGATTGCGATCTGGCAGGTGGTGGGCAGCCGGCCGGGCATGCAGGCCATGGTGCCCAGCCCAACGCTGGTGCTCGACGCCTGGTACGACTGGATCTTCGTCAAACCCACCGGCATGAGCCTGAACCCTTACCTGGGCACCTGGTGGTCCAATGTGGAGTACTCCGGCATCCGGGTGATTCAGGGCTTTGCCCTGGCCATGGCGATCGGGATCCCTCTGGGCCTGATGATCGGATGGAACCGCCTGGTGGCCACCATGGCCGACCCGATGGTGCAGGTGCTGCGCCCCATCCCGATCACGGCCTGGCTGCCGTTTTCGATTGCCGTCTTCGGTATCCGTGACCTCGGATCGATCTCCTTGATCTTCGTCGGTGGCTTTTTCGCCATTGTGGTCAACACCACGCAAGGTGCGCGCGATGTCGACAAGAACCTGATGCGCGCGGCGCGCATGATGGGCGCCTCCTCCTGGACCCTGCTGCGGCGGGTGGTGTTTCCAGCCGCGCTGCCCAACATCTTCACCGGCATGCGCATCGGTCTGGGCATCGCCTGGACGGCCGTGGTGGCCGCCGAAATGGTGGCCGTCAAATCGGGGCTGGGGTATGTGCTGTGGGATGCCTACTATGTCGGTCGCATGGACATCGTGCTGGCCGATATGGCCTCCATCGGGCTGATGGGCTTTCTCAGTGACAGGCTCATCGTCCTCCTTGAACGGCGGGTACTGCGCTGGCGACTGCTGCAAAACCATTGAACTGAAAGCTCAACCATGTCGCACATTCATATCGACCAGGTCCACAAGACCTACCCCGGCGATCCGCCGGTCCAGGCGCTGCAGGACATTCACCTGGACATTGCCCCGGGCGAGTTTGCCGCGCTGCTCGGTCCGTCGGGTTGCGGCAAGTCCACCCTGCTCAATCTGGTCGCGAGTTTCGAGCCCTTGACCTCTGGCACACTGACCGTGGGGGGACAACCCGTGCTGGCCCCCGGGCCCGACCGCGGCGTCGTATTCCAGGAAGCGGCCCTCTTCCCCTGGCTCAGCGTCTGGGAGAATGTGGTCTTTGGCCCCAAGGCGCAAGGCCAGTCGCCGGCCGACTACAAGGACCGGGCCGAGGAGATGCTGGCTCTGGTGGGCTTGAGCGACTTCAAACACCACCTGCCGATACAACTGTCGGGCGGCATGCGCCAGCGCGTGGGCATTGCGCGCGTGCTGACGCTGGGCTCGAAGGTTCTGCTCATGGACGAGCCCTTCGGGGCGCTTGATGCGCAGACCCGCCTGTCGATGCAAGAGCTTTTGCTGTCGGTATGGGACAAGCTCAAGCCCACCGTGATCTTCGTGACCCATGATATCGACGAGGCCTTGTTTCTATCGGACACGGTTCATGTCATGTCAGCCCGGCCCGGGCGCATACAAACCACACTGAAGGTCAACCTGGAGCGGCCGCGCAGCATCGATGTCACCGCCTCAGCCGCCTTCAATGAAATGAAGCTGTCCATCCTTCACACCATCCGTGGACATTGAGCCCCCACAAAAAAGCCGGCCCGTGGGCCGGCTTGCAGTTGCTGGCATCGCTTTAGCGACGGCCGCGGATCTCGCGCGCGATGCTGTCATCGTACAGCTCGGCCGCTTGGCGGGTGACATCGGTCTGGATCACGCCCTGCTTGAAAGACGCCTCGGCCAGACGGGCCACCTGTTCGCGATCAAGAATGCCGCCGAGCTTGATGAGCTTGTGCGACTCGCGAGTGACTTCCAGCGGCAGGCCGGTGTACTGCGAATAGGTATTCATAAAGAGATTGGGGTCCTTGGCCAGTCGGTCCTCGGCACTCAGATAGGCCCACAGGAAACGGCGGATCAGCTCGCGCCGCTTGGCATAGGCCTCGCCCGAGGCGGCCAGCAGACCCAGCTCCGAGCCCACCGCACGGGACTTGCTGTAGTCGACCAGACTGGTGGCGAAGTAGGCGGCGCCCTCGGCGACCACACCCGACTCAAAGGGCTCCCAGCTCAAGATGGCGTCCACATCGCCACGCTTGAGGGCCTGCACGAAGGCCGTGCCACCGCCCTGCACATTAATGGCCTGGAAGGTGTTGTAGGGGATGTTGTTCTCCACCAAACTCATGGCCCAGGCAAACCAGACCGCCGAGCCGGGGGCCACAGCCACCCGCTTGCCCTTGAGGTCGTTCCAGTTGTTGATGGTCACGCCCTTGCGCACCACCAGATATTTGGGCGATGTGGCCACACCCGTCAGGCCGATGATGTTGCGCGAACCCTGGCTGGCCGCGATGGCCAGATCAGCCGGACCGACGACCGACACATCGACCGAGTTGGACAGAATCGCGGTTCGCGCGTCGGCATAGCGCACAAACTCGGCGCGCTTGACATCGATGTTCATCTTCTTGAGTTCATCCTCCACCAGTTGCAGCGGCGAGACATGGCCCACCTTCACATAGCCGATGGTGATGGTCTCGCGGGTAGGCATGGGTGCCGGCATGGGGCCGATGGCCAAGGCCGACTGAAGCAGGCCCGCCAGGCCCAGCACAGCCGCCGTCAGGGTACGCACAGAAAACATAAAAAGCTCCTTAGAGGACAGGAAAAAACCAAACGGGCTCCACCAGGACACAGGAGTCGCTGGCACGCAGGGAGTAGTCTGCCTGTGAGCGGGCCAGGATGTCTCGGCCCCGGCGCAATACCCCTCAACGGCACTCCAGCCCTGCCGAGCCAGCGGGCCGCAAGGGTGGCAACGCCTAAGATCGATTGTGTACACAGGACTGATGGGCACACTTATGGCTAACCCGCGCATCCCCTATCTCTTTTCCGACGATGGCCCGACGCTGCGGCCGGCCGGTGGCAAGTCCATTGTGGTGCACTTGGTGGTCAATGTGGAGCATTGGCAGTTTGAGTCGGCCATGCCGCGCACCATCATCACGCCGCCCCACGGCAAGGAAACCATCCCCGATGTGCCCAATTTCAGCTGGGCCGATTACGGCATGCGCGCGGGTTTGCCGCGGATCATCCAAGCCATCGCCAGCCGGGGACTGCCGGCCTCCACCAGCTTCAACGCCGGGGTGATTCAGGCCTATCCGCGCGCCGCCCAAGCCATGCATCAGGCGGGCTGGGAGTTCATCGGTCACGGGGTGCACCAGAAGGCGCTCAATCATGCCGAAGGCGAAGAAGCCCTGATCGTCACCGCGCTGGACATGATCGCCGACTTTACCGGGGCCCGTCCACGCGGCTGGCTCAGCCCGGGCTTGCGGGAGTCCTTTGACACGCCGGAAATCCTCAAGCGCCAGGGACTTGAATATGTCTGTGACTGGGTGGTGGACGATGTACCACGATGGATGCACACCCGCGAGGGCCCGCTGCTGTCAGTGCCCTACAACGTCGAGATCAATGATTCCATCATCTATGCCGTGGAAAAGCACAGTTCGCCAGAAATGCTCCTGCGGCTGGAGAACACGCTGCGCCTGTTCGAGCGTGAGGCCCGCACCCACCCGCGCGTGCTGGCCATCGGCCTGCATCCGCACCTCATTGGCGTGCCGCACCGCTTTGAATACCTGGAGCGCATGCTCGACCTGCTGATGAAGTCGCCCCAGGTCACCTTCATGACGGGCAGCCAGATCGCCCACTGGTACAAGGAGCAGGTCCCCGCGCCCAGCCCCTGACCCTGGGCGCGGCCCGTGCCGCGCTGATTTTTCTTCAAGGACACACATGGATCTACAACTCAAAGACCGGCGCGTACTGGTGACCGGAGGCTCGCGCGGCATCGGGCTGACGATTGCGATGGCCTTCGCCCGTGAGGGCGCCCGGCCCATCCTGGTGGCGCGCGACCAAGCCAATCTTGACCGGGCCCTGGTGCGGTTTCAGGAAGGCGGGCTGTCGCAACCGCAGACCGTGCTGATGGACCTGTCGGTCTCCGGCGCCTCCGAGGCACTTGCGCAGCAAGTGGGCGACATCGACATCCTGGTCAACAACGCAGGCGCCATTCCGGGTGGCAATCTGTGGGATGTGAACGAGACGCGCTGGCGCCAGGCCTGGGAACTCAAGGTGCTGGGCTACATCAACATGACCCGCGTTTTTCTGGCGGCCATGCAGGCGCGCGGGAACGGCGTGATCTGCAACATCATCGGCTTGGCCGGCGCCATGCCGCGAGCCGACTACATCTGCGGCTCCACGGGCAACGCCGCACTGATGGCCTTCACGAACGCCGTGGGCGGCGACAGCCTGAGGCAAGGCGTGCGGGTGTTTGGCATCAACCCGGCCCCCACGCGCAGCGACCGCATGCAGGGTCTGCTGGAACAGCAGGCGGCCAAGCTGCTGGGCGACGCCCGGCGCTGGCAGGAGCTGACCGGCCGCTACCCGCTGGGTCGCCTGGCCGAGCCCAGCGAGATCGCCGAGCTGGCCGTGTTCTGCTCCTCGCCGCTGTGCAGCTACCTCAGCGGCTCGGTCATCAATGTCGAAGGCGGACAGATGTTCGCCACCGCACAGAAATAACACCATGCACCCTCATGATTTTCCCGAGCTGCGCGAAGGCGTGCGGCAAGTTGTCTCGGCTTTTGATTCGCGTTACTGGCAAGAGGTCGACGAGGCGCGGGCCTTCCCCGAGAAATTTGTCACCGCACTGACCGAAGCCGGTTGGCTCTCGGGCCTGATCCCCGAGGAATACGGCGGCTCCGGCCTGTCGCTGGCCGAGGCCAGCGTGGTGATGGAAGAGATCAACCGCGCCGGCGGCAACTCCGGCGCCTGCCATGGGCAGATGTATGTCATGGGCTGCGTGGTGCGGCACGGCTCAGAGCAGCAGAAAAAAGATCTGCTGCCACGCATTGCCAGCGGCCAGATTCGCATGCAATCGATGGCGGTGACCGAGCCCACCACCGGCAGCGACACCACCAAGCTCAAGACCACCGCCACGCGAAAGGGCGACCGTTATGTGGTCAACGGCCAGAAGGTCTGGACCTCACGGCTGCAACATTCGGACTACATGCTGCTGCTGGCCCGCACCACGCCGCTGGCCGAGGTGCAAAAAAAGAGCGAAGGCCTGTCGGTGTTTCTGGTCGACCTGCGCGAGGCCGTGGGCAAGAGCATCACGGTGCGGCCCATCCGCAACATGGTCAACCACGAGACCAACGAGATCTTTATCGACAACCTGGAAATTCCGGTGGAACACCGCATCGGCGAGGAAGGCAAGGGCCTCAAGTACATCCTCGACGGACTCAATGCCGAGCGCATCCTGATCGCGGCCGAGTGCATAGGCGATGGCTACTGGTTCATCGACCGCGCCAGCACCTACGCCCGGGACAGGCGCGTCTTTGATCGACCCATTGGCCAGAACCAGGGCGTGCAGTTCCCGATCGCGCGCGCCCATGTGAATGTGGAGGCCGCCAGCCTGATGCGTTGGCGCGCCTGCGAGTTGTTTGATGCCGGCCAGCCCTGTGGGGCTGAAGCCAATATGTCCAAGCTGCTGGCCGCCGATGCCTCTTGGGAGGCGGCCAATGTCTGCCTGCAGACCCACGGCGGCTTTGGCTTTGCCGCTGAATACGACATTGAGCGCAAATTCCGCGAGACGCGCCTGTACCAGGTGGCGCCCATCTCCACCAACCTCATCCTGTCCTACATCGGCGAGCATGTACTGGGCATGCCCCGCTCTTACTGAATGTGTCCATGAGTTCCCCCTCCTTGCAAGACTGGGTCGGTCGACAGCAAACCCTCAGCGAGACCCTTAGTGAAGTGCCGCTGCGGCAAATGGCCTCGCTGATGAACGACGAGGCTCGCATGCGCGAGCCTCTGGGCCCCGGGCCCCTGCCTGCCGGCTGGCACTGGCTGTTCTTCAATCCGCTGCAGGTGCAGCGCCTGTTGGGCCCCGACGGACACCCCGAGCGCGGAGACTTTCTGCCCCCGGTGGCGCTGCCGCGGCGCATGTGGGCGGGCAGCCGCCTGCGCTGGAGCCGCGACTTCGAGGCCGGCATGCGGGTGAACAAACACTCGGAAATCACCCAGGTCAGCGAGAAGACGGGGCGCAGCGGGCAGATGGTATTTGTAACGGTGCGCCATCGCTATGCCGATGCCGGAGGCGAGATCCTCCAGGAAGAGCACGACATCGTCTACCGGGAGGCGGCGACCGAGGCCGAAGCCGAAAACCTGCGCCAGCTCGGCCAGCAGGTGCGCGCAGGGGTGCATACCTTCGAGCGCCAGGGCCAATCGACCCTGGCCTGGCACTGCGATCCGGTGGCCTTGTTCCGCTATTCAGCCGCCACCTTCAACGGGCACCGCATTCACTACGATGCCGACTACTGCCGGCAGGTCGAAGGCTATCCGGGGCTGGTGGTGCACGGTCCCTTGCTGGCCACGCTGCTGACGCATTGGGTGCAGACGAAGATCGCCCCCGGCCGTGCGCTGGCGACATTTGAGTTCCGGGCCCTCAAACCCACCTTCGATATCGCCGGCTTTCATCTGCACTGCACGCCCGAGGGCGAGGACCTGCAAGTCTGGACCACCAACAACATCGGTCAGGTGGGCGTCGATGGCCGCATCCGCCTGCGCTGAGGCCATGCTGCCGGTCAGCTATCTGTTCGTGCCGGCGACCCGATGCGAGCGCATCGCCAAGGCCAGTGCGGCCGGCGCGCAGGCGATCATCGTCGATCTGGAAGATGCGGTGGATGCGGCGCACAAAGAGGCCGCCCGCGAGCAGCTGGCCACCCATCTGCAAGCAGGGGCACTCAAACCCTGGCTGCGCATCAATGCCCTGGGCACGCCCTGGTTCGAACAAGACCTGGCCCTTGCCGCCAGCGCGCGCGCGCAACTGGCCGGTGTGATGCTGCCCAAAAGCGAGCGCGCCCAGGACCTGGCTGCCGTGCAGGCCCAGACGGGCCTGCCGCTGATCGCGTTGGTCGAATCGGCGCGCGGCATCGCGGCTCTGACCGAGCTGGCTGCGCTGCCGGGGCTGCATCGACTGGCCTTCGGGTCGGCCGATCTGTCGCGCGACCTGGGCTGCGAGGACAGCTGGGACAGCCTGCTGCTGGCCCGGCAGGCCATGGTCCTGCACTGTGCAGCTGCAGGACTGCCAGCGCCCATCGACGGCGTGAGCTTTGTACTGGACCAGCCTGAGCCGGTGCGCCACGATGCGGCCCGTGCGGCGCGCCACGGCTTTGGGGCCAAGCTGTGCATCCACCCGGCCCAGATCGCGGCGGTGCATGAAGGCTTTGCGCCCTCACCGGCGCAACTTCAGTGGGCCCAGGCCGTGCTGGCCGCTGCTGCTCAGGGCGAAGGCGCGCAGCGACTGGCCGGCCAGATGATCGACCGGCCGGTGATCGAGCGCGCCCGGCAATTGCTCTCCCGTCAACTTCCTCGAGACTTATGAGTCCTTCCCAGCCGCCTGTCATCGTGGTCGGAGCTGGCCCCGTGGGCCTACTGTGTGCGCTGGAACTGGCGCGACGGCAGGTGCCGGTGATCGTGCTGGAAGCCGAGCCCGGCACCACCCTGGACCTGCGCGCGGGGACCTTTCATCCGCCGACGCTGGAGATGCTGCAGCCCGAGGGTGTGGCCGAGGCCATGCTCGAGGTGGGCCTCAAGGTGCGGCACTGGCAGTCTCGCGACCGCGAGTACGGACTGATTGCGCTGTGGGATCTCGACCTGCTCAGGCACGACACACCCTATCCCTTTCGCCTACACCTGGAGCAGCACCGACTCACGCCCATTCTGCTCAAGAAGCTGCAGGCCTACGACCACGCGCAGGTGCTGTTCGGGCATGAGTTCATTGAGCTGACGCAGGACAGCGAGCGGGTGCGTGCCGTCGCTCGCCATGCCCAGGGTCAGGTGGAAATCGAGGGCAGCTACCTGGTGGGCGCCGACGGCGGCCGCAGTGCGGTGCGCAAGAGCGCCGGCATTGAATTTGACGGCTACACCTGGCCCGAACGCTACACCGTGGTCAGCACTTCCTTCGACTTTGAACCCCTGGGCTATGCCGACAACGCCTACATCAGCGACCCGCAGCAGTGGCTGGCCTTCTTTCGCATGCCCGATGCCGGTCCGCCCGGCCTGTGGCGCATGACCATGCCAGTGACCGACGAGCTCAGTGACGAGGAGGTACTGGCCCCTGCCTTCGCCCATCGGGCCATCAACCGCATCATTGGCGCCGCCGATGGCAGCACCTACCCCATCGTGCACCAAAGCGTCTATCGGGTGCACCAACGCGTGGCCCAGCGGTTTCGCGTCGGCCGGGTGCTGCTCGCCGGTGACTCGGCCCATGTCAACAACCCGCTGGGCGGCTTTGGCCTGAACAGCGGCATCCATGATGCAGTCAACCTGGGCGAAAAGCTCGCCCGGGTCATGCAGGGCAGCGCCAGCACGGACCTGCTCGACCTGTATCACCGCCAACGCCACACGGTCGCCATGGAGTATGTGCAGACCCTGTCGGTCAAGAACAAAAAAAACCTGGAAGAAAAAGACCTGCCCACCCGTCTGGCGCGCTTTGAAGAGCTGCGCCAGACGGCCGCCGACCCGGTCAAGGCGCGTGCCTACCTGCTGATGTCCTCCATGATCAACAGCATCGCGCGCGCCAATGCCATCACCTGATGGGCCGGGCATCGCCCTGCCGCTAACGGCGCCAACCCGCAAGGAAGAGACCATGAGCATCGAGCAACGCCCCCCGAGCACCGACAGCCTGGCCACTCGCGCCAAGGTGGCGGTGGTGGTGCCAGCCACCAACACCGTGGTGCAGCCCGAAATGGAGGCGATGCGGCCCGCCGGCGTGACCAACCATGTCACCCGGATGCGCCTGCCACCCCGGCCCTACGATGACCAGGAAGCCTACAAGCAAGCGCTGCGCACCGAAAAGGGCGAGCTCGAAGAAGCGCTGGAGCTGGTGCTGCTGTGTGAGCCGCATGTGGTGGCGCACGGGCACTCCATTCATTCCTTTCGCGGCGATGGCGAGCAAGCCCTGGCCGAAGAGCGGCGACTGGAAAAGCTCAGCGGCATTCCCTTCGTCACCCCCTCGCGCGCGGTACTTGCCGGGCTGGAGGCAGTCGGCCGCCCCAAGCGCATTGCGGTGCTCACACCCTACTGGCCGCCGGCCGATGAAATGATTGCGGCCTTCTTCACCGCCTGCGGCTATGAGGTGGTCCACACCCACGGGCTCAAGTCCACCGGACCGACCGCCGTGGCGCGCTTTGGCGCCGAGCAGATCCTGCAGGGCTTTGACACGGTGGACCATCCGCGGGCCGAAGCCCTGGTGCATGTGGGTACCAATCTGCCGGTCTCGGCACTGACCCCCGCGATTGAAAAGCGGCGCGGCAAGCCGCTGATTGGCGTCAATGTGGCCACCTACTGGCTGGCCCTGCGTCGCCTGGGCATCACCGAGCCCCTGCCCGGCATGGGGCTGCTCGCAGAGACACACTGATGGACTGACGGACCGCATCGCTGCGAGGACGCAACCTCGCAGGCTCGTGGCACGGGCCTTGCATCTTGACTTGGATACAAGTTTGGATGCACCAAAATGTCTCGCCCCTTCGAGCCTGCCGCGCCCTCTCATCCGCCCAGCCCCGCGGGCCAGGAGGCGCCAGCCTGGATCCTCAAGCTCGACATCCCGGTGCAGACCACTGCGCAGGGGCCGCTGGCCGGCCTGCGCTTTGCAGTCAAGGACAACGTCGATGTGCAGGGCCTGCCGACTACTGCAGCCTGTCCGGCTTTCGCGCACACGCCCTCCCAGAGCGCCGAAGTGGTGCGTCGCCTGCTCGATGCTGGTGCATGCTTGTTGGGCAAAACCAATCTGGACCAATTTGCCTGCGGCTTGAATGGCACGCGCTCACCCTACGGGGCCGTGCCCAATGCGCTCAACCCTTCCTATGTCAGCGGTGGATCGAGCTCGGGTTCGGCCCATGTGGTGGCCACCGGCGAGGCCGACTTTGCCCTGGGCACCGACACCGCCGGGTCGGGCCGGGTGCCAGCCGGTCTCAACAACATCGTCGGGCTCAAGCCCTCTCGGGGACTGATCAGCACCCGTGGCATTCTGCCTGCAGCGCAAAGTGTGGATGTGGTCTCCATCTTCGCGCGCACGGTGCAGCAAGCCTGGCAGGTGCTGCTGTGCGCCCGCGGTCATGATGCGGCCGACCCGTATTCGCGCCACCTCAGCCTCGATGTGCGGCCCTTGCCTGCGCGCTTTCGCTTCGGTGTGCCTGCCGCGCTGGAATTCTTTGGCGACGCGCATGCTGCTGCGGCCTTCGACCAAGCCGTCGAGCGACTGAGCGCGCTCGGCGGCACGGCAGTCCCTATCGATTACCAACCCCTGGCCCAGGCAGCCGACTTGCTCTACGGCAGCGCCCTGGTGGCCGAGCGCTATGCCGCCATCCGCCCGTTTTTTGACGCCCATGCCCAAGAGGTGATCGAGCCCGTACGCAGCATCATCGAGGCAGGCCGCCGCTACAGCGCGGCCGATGTCTTTGAGGCCCGCACACGGCTGCAGGCGCTGGCCCAGCAGGTCGCACCGATGTGGCACGACATAGACCTGCTGCTGGTCCCCACCGCCCCCACCCATTACACGATCAGCCAGATGCGCGACGATCCGGTGCGGCTGAACCGGCAGCTCGGCCACTACACCAACTTCGTCAACCTACTGGACTATGCGGCCCTGTCCGTGCCCAGCGCCCTCGACGAGCGCGGACTGGCCCACGGCATCACCTTGATCGGCCCCTGCGGCAGCGATTGGCGTCTGGCCCAGCTGGGCGCGCGCTACCACGCCGCCACCGGCTTGAACCAGGGCGCCACTTCCGAGCCGGTGAGCCACGACATCCCGCTGGCCGTGCCCGAAGACGGCGGGCCCTGGGTGCAGGTGGCGGTGGTCGGCGCTCACCTCAGCGGCATGCCGCTGAACGCCCAGCTCACCGAGCGCGGGGGCCGACTGCTGCGGCGCGTCCGCACAGCGGCCTGCTACCGCTTGTTTGCGCTGCCCGAGAGCACGCCCCCCAAACCGGGCCTGCTGCGGGTCGATGCTCAACAGGGCCACGCGATCGAGCTTGAGGTCTGGCAGATGCCCGCCTGCGCCTATGGGTCCTTTGTGGCTCTGATTCCAGCGCCGCTGGGCATAGGCACGCTCGAGCTCGAAGACGGTACCCGGGTGCAGGGCTTTCTGTGCGAGCCACAGGCCCTGAGCTCGGCCGAGGACATCAGCGCGTTCGGTGGCTGGCGCGCCTACATCCACAACAGGCAGCAAGCCACCGCCTGAATCCATTCCTTCCCCCCTTCAACCGGAGAACAACATGAGCCCAATCATCCTGCCTCTGTCGAATACCAACCCCCTCCTGCGCCGGCGCACTGCCCTGAAGGCTGGCGGCCTGGCTCTGGCCAGCCTGGGCGCACCCGCGCTGGTGCGTGCGCAAAGCTCGCCCAAGATACGCCTGGGTTTCTGGCCGGTGGCCTCGGGCATCCCCTTCTTTGCCGCCATCGAAAAAGGCTACTTCAAGGATGCGGGCCTGGATGTCGAGGCGCTCAAGCTCGCCAGCCCGCAGCAGGTGGCCGAGGCCATGATCGCCGGCCGCGCTGAAGGCAGCGCCAACGGAACCGGCTCGGCCGCACTGGGTATTGCCGAAATCGCCCAGCCGGGCTTGCTCAAGATCTTCTGCACCAACCCGACCAACACGAAATTTGTGCTGGACCAGTTCATCGTCGGCAAAGACAGCCCGATCAAGTCGATCGCTGAACTGTCGGGCAAGCGCGTGGCCTGCGGCCCCGGCATTCAGAATGTGGTGCTGGCCCGCACCGTGGTCGAGCGCGCCGGTGCCAAGAATGTCACCGTGGTCGAACTGCCCATAGGCCAGCACATCGCCTCCATCGTGGCCGGGCAAGTGGATGCCTGCTACACCCTTGAACCGACGGGCACCATCGGTCGCCTCAACGGCACCACGCGCAACCTGGAGGTCGGCGTGATCGCCAAGTATGTGCTCGGCAACCCCATGGCGCCCTGGCACGGCGGCTCGGCCAGCCTGACCAGCGAGTTCATCAAGAAGCACCCTGACGTGACGCGCCGCTTCATTGCCGCTTACAAGCGCGGCGTGGACCTGGTCAAGAACAATCCCGCCGAAGCACGCCCGGCGCTCAAAGGCTACACCGCGATCGAAGGCGCGCTGACCAACGAGGTGCCGATGGCCGACTACATGATGTCCACCGACTTCAAACCCGCCGACATCGCCTACTTCCAGCAGTTCTTCGACCTGTTTACCGACCGCGGCATCTTCAGCCGCAAGGTGGATGTGGCCGGCATGCTCTACCGGAGCTGAGCGTGAGCACTCCGCACATTGAAGCCGCACCTGCAGCGGCCTGGAAGCCGCCCTCCGAGCTGGCTGCACCGCCCGCACCCAAGCGCCGGGACTGGGGCCGCGCCTTGCCGCTGGTCGGCCCGATCCTGCTCATCATCATCTGGGATCTGGTGGTGCGCGCGGGCTGGATCAAGGCCATCTTGCTGCCGCCGCCGGCCGACACCCTGCTGACGCTGATCAACGGCATGATGGGCAAAGCCCTGCTGCCCCACTTTCTGGTGACGCTGGAGCGAACGCTGATGGCCTTTGGCATCGCCACGGCCATCGGCATGCCGCTGGGCATTGCGCTGGGAAGCAACGAGCGCGCCTACCGCAGCGTGGAGTTTGTGATCGACTTCTTTCGCTCGACGCCCTCGTCGGCCCTGATCCCGCTGTTTCTGCTGATCTTTGGCATCTCCGATGTCAACAAGGTCGCGATCGCAGCCTTTGGCGCCTTCCTCATCGTGGTCTTCAATTGTGCCTACGGGGTCATCAACGCGCGCAAGCAGAGGGTGGCCGCCGCCAAGGTGATGGGGGCCAGCAACTGGCAAATCTTCAAGGACGTGCTGTTCTGGGAAAGCTTGCAACCGGCCTTTGTCGGCCTGCGATCGGCCATCTCGATGACGCTGGTGATCGTGGTGGTGGCCGAAATGTTCATCGGCTCGGAGAGCGGTTTGGGCCACAAGATCATTGATGCCCAGCAGGTCATGAATGTCAAAACCATGTATGCCGCCATCATGGCCGCCGGAATTTTGGGCTACGCGCTCAATGTGCTGTTCCTGGCCATCGAGCGACGCATTGTTCACTGGAGCGGACGATGAGCGAAGTGATCAACGGACCGGTGTATGCCGATGTACCGCGCCCGGCTTTCAGGCCGGGTGTGGCCGGTACGCACATCACCCTCCGTGGCCTGACCAAGTACTTTGCCGGCTGGCCGCTGTATGAAAACCTGGATCTGGACATCCCCAAGCACAAGATCACCTCGATCTTCGGGCCCAACGGATGCGGCAAATCGACCCTGATCAACATGATCGCCGGTCTGGTGCCCATCGATTCCGGCGAGATCCTGTTCGACGGCAAGTCCCTCAAAGACACCACCATCGGCTATGTGTTCCAGAACTACCGAGAAGCCCTGTTTCCATGGATGCGCACCATCGACAACATAGCCTACCCGCTCAAGCTGGCGGGCCACAGCAAAGCGGAAGTGGACCGGCGCATGGAAGAGCTGGTGGCCTCCTTCGATGTGAAGTTTGATCTGCGGCGCTACCCGTATGAGCTCTCGGGCGGACAGCAGCAAACCGCCTCCATCATGCGGGCGCTGGCGCCCAAGCCGGAGGTGCTGTTCCTCGACGAACCTTTCTCGGCGCTGGACTTCGAGATGACCCTATTCATCCGCGAAAAGCTGCAGGAGGTCTTTATTCAGACGGGCACCACCATGATGCTGGTCTCGCACGATCTGGAAGAGGCGGTCTATCTGGCCGACCAGGTGCTGCTGCTGACCAAGCGGCCCACCACCGTGGCAGAGATTCTTCAGTATGATGACCCGCGCCCACGCACGGTAGCCACGCTGACCGAGCCCAACTTCGTGGCGACCAAGAAACGCAGTCTGGAAGTCTTTCAACGAGAGGTTCGCCGCTGAGCCTGATGAGCACGCCCACCCCCACGCGCATTTCTTTGGCTGACGAGGTTTACGCGCAACTCAAGCAGGACATGGCCAACTTTGTTCTGGTGCCTGGAGACCGCTTTTCCGAAGGGGAAATCTGCGAGCGGCTGGAAGTCTCGCGCACACCGGTCCGGCAGGCCCTGGTGCGCTTGCAGCAGGAGGGGCAGGTTGAGGTCCTCTTTCGAAACGGCTGGCGGGTCCTGCCCTTTGACTTTGCCAAATTCGATCAGCTCTACGATCTGCGTCTGCTGATCGAGACCGAATCGGTGCAAAGGCTGTGCGAGGGACGCATCACCGGCAGCGCCCAGGCCAGCGCCGACAGGCTGGAAGAACTCTCGGCCCTCTGGCTGGTGCCCAAGTCACGCCGTATTGAAGACGGGGACCGCATCAGCGCGCTCGACGAGGCCTTTCACTGCACCCTGGTCGAGGCGGCGGGTAATGCGGAAATGCTGCGGGTGCATCGCGATATCACCGACCGCATTCGCATTATTCGCAAACTTGACTTTACCCAGCGGCCGCGCATCGAAGCAACCTATGAGGAGCACGGCAAGATCCTGCAGGCCATTTTGGCCCGGCGTACTGAGCAATCGCGCCTGCTGCTCAAGGCGCATGTGGAAGCGAGCCAGCTCGAGGTACGCAAGATCACCCTGCATCAGTTGCAGATGGTCAGACAGGGACTGGGGCGGTAGCAAGCGGCTCCCCCGAGGCAGGAGTCAAAGCTTCAAGAGCGCAGCGGCGGGGGGCGTCTGTGCTTGGGCGTCTCTTTGGCTCTGCCGGCCTGCAAGCGGTTCCTACAATGGCGCCATGACTTTCCTTGAGAAGCTTGCCGCGGCCGAGCGCCAGAATCGTTCGATGCTCTGTGTGGGACTGGACCCGGA
>Ga0194130_10000620_pt1 | contig 64361 bp, 57 predicted proteins | sample TA2KigsurfametaG_FD_160084 | JGI IMG/M metagenome (GOLD analysis project Ga0194130, IMG submission 160084) | Freshwater microbial communities from Lake Tanganyika, Tanzania - TA2015050 Kigoma 12 surface | ecosystem: Environmental > Aquatic > Freshwater > Lake | place: Tanzania: Lake Tanganyika...
CTTCTATCACGGTGTATTCCAACGTGGGGCGTGTGCCGGTTTTGTCGTACCAGTGCTTTAGCGCTTCGGCCAGCATTTCCAGGTTGTTGCTGGCGTTGATGGGCATGATGGCGGTGCGTTTTTCGTCATTGGCAGCATGTAGGCTCAGTGCCAGGTTGAATTTGGCGCCATCATCGGCCATTTTTATAATCATTTTGACGATGCCGGCTGTGCTCACGGTTATGCGCTGCGGACTCATGTTCAGGCCGGTTTCGCCGGTGATGAGCTCTACACTGCGCCACATATTGGCATAATTGAGCAAAGGTTCGCCCATGCCCATATAAACTATATTGTCCAGCACTTTTCCGTAGTGCTTTTCTGCCAGTTCATTCAGCAGCCACACCTGATCATATATTTCGCCGGCCTCGAGGTTGCGCTGCCGTTTCAGATAGCCAGTGGCGCAGAATTTACAATCCAGGCTGCAGCCCACCTGACTGCTCACGCAGGCAGTAACGCGGGTTTCGGTAGGTATAAGCACACCTTCAATGAGGTTGCCATCATGCAAAATGAAACTGCATTTGATGGTACCGTCATGGCTTTTTTGCTGGATATGGATTTTGGCTGGTAAAAGGCTGAAATGGTTTTGCAGCTTAACTCTCAGGGCCAGCGACAAATTGGTCATAGCCGCAAAATCGTGGGCACCCTTCTTCCACAGCCATTCATATATCTGCCGACCTCTGAAAGCGGGTTCTCCCAACTCTTTAAGGGCCTGTTCCAGTTGTGGAAGGGTGAGGGAACGGATATCCTGAGCGGTACTCATTTTTTGCGGAAAAACAGCGTCACCGGCACGCCGGTCAGCGGAAATGCTTCGCGCAGTTTGTTTTCTAAAAACCTGGAATAGCTATCTGCTACGTATTGAGGCAGGTTACAAAACAACGCAAAAGCCAGCCGTTTCGAGGGTAGCTGGGTTACAAACTTGATTTTCACGAACTTGCCCTTGCGGCTTGGTGGCGGAAACGCTTCCATGATGGGCAGCAGGTAATCATTGAGTTTGTGGGTGGGTATTTTCATGGTCAGGCCGTCATACACCTGCAAAATGGTTTCCAATGCCTGGAAAATCCGTTGTTTGGTTAAGGCCGAGATGTATAAAATGGGCACATCCACAAACGGTGAAATCTTGGATTTGATATCCTCGGTATAGGCCAGGTGGGTGTTGGTGTCTTTCTCTATCAGGTCCCATTTATTTACCAGAATAACCACACCTTTTCCCAGGCGATGTGCCATCCAGAAAAGGTTCAAATCCTGCGATTCGAGGCCTTGGGTGGCATCAATAACCAGCACGACCACATCGCTGTTCTCCAGCGAACGCAAGGAGCGCATTACACTGTAAAACTCAATGTTTTCATGCACCTTGCTTTTGCGGCGAATACCGGCAGTGTCTACCAGAATAAACTCCTTGCCGTAGGCTTTGTATTTGGTGTCCAGCGAATCGCGGGTGGTGCCGGCAATGTTGGTAACAATATTGCGCTGGGTGCCTGTGAGGGCGTTTACCAGGCTGCTTTTGCCCACATTGGGACGTCCCACTATTGCGATTCGGGGCAGGTCTTCATCAATACTGGTATCAGGCGCTTCTTCCCTCAGTTTTGCGGCTACTTCATCCAGCAAGTCGCCGGTGCCATGTCCGTTGGCAGAAGATATTTCAAAATAACGGTCAAATCCCAAGGTATAGAATACCGATGCATCCATGCTCAGACGTTCATTATCAACCTTGTTTACCACCAGCAGCACGGGCTTTTTGGAGCGGCGCAGTATCTGGGCAAACTCTTCATCGAGTGGATGTACATCACTCATTACATCTACCACAAACAGCAGCACGGACGCTTCTTCTATGGCAATATGAACCTGCTCGCGTATGGCGGCTTCAAAAACATCTTCGCTGTCGGGTACAAAACCACCGGTATCTACCACCGAAAATTCTATGCCGTTCCAATCCGAGGTGCCATAGTGTCGGTCACGTGTAACGCCACTCATATCATCTACAATGGCTTTGCGCTCCCCCGTTAAACGGTTGAACAATGTGGATTTACCCACATTGGGCCTTCCTACTATTGCTACCAAACGACTCATAAATAGCTACAAAGATACAGCTTAATTTTCAGGGCTTACCTTTGTACCATGTCTTCTCATTGTATTTCGGCCATTGCTGCCGTGGGAAAAGGCCTGGAACTGGGCGCAGGCAACGATTTGCTGTGGCATCTTCCCGATGATTTTTCCTGGTTTGTACAACATACCCGCGGGAAACCCGTTATTATGGGCAGAAAAACCATGCAAAGCCTGGGTAAGCCGCTAAAAAACCGTTTGAATATTTTGATTACCCGAAACCCGGATTATGCGATAGAAGGTTTTTATGCAGTAGATAGCCTTGAAAAAGGTTTGGAATATGCTAAATCGCAATATGACGATGAGATATTTATTATCGGTGGTGGAGAAATTTATAAGCAATCATTAGACGTTTTGGATAAATTATATATCACCGAAGTTGATGGATTTTTCCCGGGTGCAGATACTTTTTTTCCTGAGTATGACAAAACCCGGTGGAATGAAATATTCAGAGAGCATCATCCCATAGATGAAAAACACAAATACGCATTTGATTTTGTGATTCTGGAAAAAAAACATGCCTAATTTTAACCGATATATCGGTTTATTATTTTGTTTCAATGTTCAAATTCTGTTTGCTCAAGTTGATATTTCTTATCGTGATATAACGATAATAGGAAATTATTTTACCAAAGAAGAAATTGTTTATAGAGAATTGGGACTCAAAAAAATTGAGAATTCCCTGTTTAATGACAGTCTGAAAACAATTTGGATACAGCGTATCAGTGATCTTGGGTTGTTTACTCACGTAGATATTCAAACCCACAATGATTCTATTTTTATTTATGTAAAGGAAAAAAAATACACCTGGTTTTTACCGGAGATAACCTGGGCCGACCGTAATTTTAATGTTTGGTGGCAGGAAAAAGATCCGTCCCGGTTAATTTATGGAGGCACTTTATTTTTGAATAACCTGAAAGGCTGTAATCGTGCATTGGCGGTGCAAACCATTCATGGTTACAACCGCAGTTATTCTGCCCAATACAGCAGACCTTTCCCAACCTATAATCGTGGCTATTCCTCTAGTATCGGCGCCGGCTATTGGAGCAACCATGAATTGTGGTACAAAACCCGGTCTGATAAATTGCAGTTTTTGCGTGTAGAATCAGAACCCGTGCAGCGGAATGTATGGCTGAACGGTATGCTCAGAAAGCGGTTGAGCTACTATAGTTTTTTGGAATGGCAGTTCAATTATGGAACCTATCGCTATTCGGATACTGCTCTAAAAAAGGATGAATGGGCTGTAAGACAATACATGGCCGGACAAAACGGTGATTACGCAGGGGTTGGATTTGCCTATACCACCGATCATCGAAAGCAGCGACATTATCCGGTGGACGGATATTATTTAAAAACAGGGATTAATTACACAAGGCTGAATCCGCTGATGCGCTCGCCATCCATAATTCAAGGTTGCCTGAAGGGAAACTACTTCAAACCCATTGGTAGCTGGGTGTGGACCAATTCCTTGCAAGCCTCCTACAATGCAGATATAAATGCATTGGTGGTTGGTTCATTGCCCTATGTATTTTCCAGGCAATTGGGCTACGAAAGCCGCTACGTGCGTGGTTATGAACCGTATGTGGCTGACGGTATGGGTTTTGCGCTGAGTAAAACCGGTCTGAGAAGGCCTGTTTACAGGCATTCCGGCAAGAAAATACCCGGTGTGGCATCTTTTAAAAATTACCAAACCATGCCCGTTAGTGTCTGGTTTACTATCTTTGCGGATGCAGGCCGTGTTATCAGACCGATAATATTACCTGAAAATACCCTGAATACCCGCTGGATGACAGGTGCGGGCGTCGGAATGGATGTGATACTGTGGTACACATCCATGGCGCGTTTTGAGATCAGCCGCAACCATTGGGGAAACGGGGTGTTTAACGTTTCTTTTACAAACGTTTTTTAAGCATGAAAATCGGGGTATATGCCAAATCAGTAAGGGACCATAAACATGAGTCAGGATTTAACCTGCTGCTCGAAACCCTGAGCCGTCGCGGGCATGAAGTGTGGTGTACCCAATCGCTGGTGGATTATGTGCAGATGCAAGGTTCCACCGGGTTAAAACTGGAAACATTCCAGCATTTATCGGCCCAGGAACCTCTTCTCGATTTGCTTATCTGCGTTGGCGGCGACGGCACCATGCTGGATGCTATTTCTTTGGTGCGCGACAGCAATGTACCCGTGCTTGGATTGAATACAGGCCGACTGGGTTTCCTTGCGGGAATTTCCGTGGAAGGAATAGACAAAGCCATTACCGATATAGAACGCGGTAATTACAGTATAGAAGGCAGAAGTCTGCTTCAACTGGAATCCAGTACCAAATTATTTGATTACGCATTTGCACTGAACGATTTTGTGATTCACAAAAAAGAAACCTCCAGTATGATTGTGGTGCATACCTACCTGAACGGTGAGTTTATGAACAGCTACTGGAGCGATGGATTGATTATTTCAACGCCTACGGGTTCTACAGGATATTCGCTGAGTTGTGGCGGCCCCATTATATTCCCGGGATCGGATAATTTTGTAATTACGCCTATTGCACCGCATAACCTGAATGTGAGGCCTGTGGTGGTGAGCGATAACCTGGTTATCAGCTTCGAAATAGAAGGCCGGGCCGGCAGTTACCTCGCTTCGTTGGATGCCCGAAGCCAGTCTATTAGCGGCGAAACCCACATGGCAGTGCGCAAGGCCGATCATGAGGTGAAGATATTACGCCTTCACGGCGATCATTTTATGGATACCCTCAGAAACAAGCTCAGCTGGGGTTTTGATAAACGGAATTGAAAAAATTAATTTTTATTCTTGGCTTCTTTTTCATGTTTGGGTTAAAGGCCCAGACAATTCCTAAAATCGGCACAGACACTACGGTTGATGTAGCAGGCTGGAACACAGAATGGCTGGGTGATGCGCAAAATGGGCCTTCCAATGAGGTAACACAGATGAAAAATGTGGTATCTGTCATCAAGGGCATAGACATGGATTTATGGGGCATGTGTGAAGTAAGCAGTCCTGCGGCCTGGGATACGCTCAAGGCAAGGCTTCCAGACTATGACGGTGTGATTTCTACCTGGTCGCAAACCCAGAAAACAGCCTTGTTGTATCGGAAAAGCATGTTCAGGGTGCTGAATGCGCAGCATATACTGGCGGTGTATGAGAGAGAATTTGCCTCGGGCCGATTGCCGCTGGAAGTAATGCTGGAAGTGAATTCGGGTAACAAAAAAGATACTTTATATGCTATTGTCATTCACCTCAAGGCCAATGTAGGTACCACTGCTGAAAAAGCGGACTCCTATAATTTGCGAAAGCTAAGCAGCGATGCGCTGAAAGATTACATGGATGCCCGCAAAGCGAGGAAATTCGTGGTTTTGGGCGACTGGAACGACGACCTGGATGTGAGCATATATAATAATTTAGTCACGCCCTTTGCGCGCTTGCTTGCCGATACAACCCAATATTTCTATCCCAGCCGTGCGCTCACATTGTCAGGACAGCGCAGTACTGTTTCCTACAGCAATATGATTGACCACCAAATGGTGAATCGCAATATGTTTCCCTACTACGTAGCCAATTCTGCGGCTGTCTTTCGCGCTGATGCTTACATTATCAGTTATGGCAGCAATACGTCCGATCATTATCCGGTTTATGCCCGCTACGATTTCAGGCGCACACCACCGGCAAATCTTGCTGTAAAGAGGCTCGCACTTGACATGGTTTTTGACGGTGTGCAGTGGCACTGCAAAGGCGGCCCGGACCCTCAGTATTGCCGGGTTTTTAGTACTTCCGGGAAATGTGTGTATGAAGGATTTCCCAGACTTTCTGCTGGTCTGCCTTGCGGTTGTTTGATTATGGAATGGCGTTTTGCTGATGGCATGGTACTGCGCAGGCTATGGGTAAGGCCTTGAGTATCGTTAAATTTGAATTTATATTTCGCCACAGGCCGCCTACGTATCCCTTGGTTCACCCCATGGTACTAAATATCCCGGAGGGATTGCATCTCCTTAACCCGAGCAGCGGGTGGGAAAACAAAGCTGCTTTCGACCCCGGAGGGGTCGCACAAACAAGCACTCAACAGCCTAAATGATAATTATCTGATATTCATAAAAAACCCGGACAAGCCGGGTTTTTAAATATCTATAAACGGTTTTATTTCAATTTAAAGGCCTTTTTTACCGCATCTACCGCATTTAGTTCTTCCCAGGGGAATAACTTTACCTTCATGGTTTTTTCGTTGTCCTTGCCTTTGTTGTAGGTTTTTGTTTTTATTTCCGTTTTGCGTCCCATGTGGCCGTAGGCGGCAGTCTCCAGATAAATAGGGGTGCGCAGGTTGAAGCGTGTTTCGATGTTATAAGGCCTCAGGCTGAATTCCTTCATTTTTAGAACGGTATTGGCGATTTCACCATCGGTCATTTTAACCTTGGAAGTACCGTAAGTGTCTACAAACAAACCCACGGGATCGGCTACGCCAATGGCGTATGAAACCTGCACGAGCACCTGATTGCAAACACCGGCTGCCACAAGATTTTTGGCAATGTGACGGGTTGCGTATGCAGCCGAACGGTCAACCTTGCTGGGGTCTTTTCCGCTGAAAGCACCGCCACCGTGGGCGCCTTTGCCACCGTAAGTGTCAACGATAATTTTACGGCCTGTGAGCCCGGTATCGCCGTGAGGTCCACCGATTACGAATTTTCCGGTAGGATTTACGTGGTATTTAATGTCTTTGCCAAACAATGCCTGAACGCGCTTAGGCAGAAGTTTCATCACGCGGGGAACGAGGATATTGCGTACATCGGCGTCGATGGTTTTCAGCATTTCATCATCTGCCTTCTTAATGTCGGCAGCTTTGTTTGATTTGGGTTTTACGAAGTCATCATGCTGGGTTGAAAGCACGATGGTATCGATGCGCAGGGGCTTGTGGTCATCTCTGTACTCAATGGTTACCTGGCTTTTGGCATCGGGGCGCAGGTATTTTATTTTTTTGCCTTCGCGGCGAAGTTCGGCCAGTTCTTCCAGCAGCAGGTGGGCTATGTAAATAGCCAGCGGCATGTATTCATCGGTTTCCTTGCAGGCAAAGCCAAACATCATACCCTGATCACCGGCACCCTGATCCTGCTTGCTCTTGCGGTCAACACCCTGGTTGATATCGGGGCTTTGTTCGTGAATGGCGCTGAGAATGCCGCAGCTGTTGGCATCAAACATGTATTCGCTTTTGGTGTAGCCAATTTTGGCGATGGCCTCACGGGCAATCTGTTGCACATCCAGCATAGCTTTGGATTTTACCTCGCCGGCCAGCACTACCTGACCTGTGGTTACCAGTGTTTCGCAGGCTACTTTACTGTCGGCATCATAGGCCAGAAAGTTATCGATGAGGGCATCTGAAATCTGGTCGGCTACCTTGTCGGGATGGCCTTCTGAAACAGATTCGGAGGTAAAAAAATACGGCATATTTATTAGTTAAAAAGTACCGCAAATATAAGCATGTGAAATCATTCCTATTGAGGATTTTTGGGGAGCGTAAAATCGGCCCACAGTAACTTGTGGTCACAGGGTATTTCATCAGAACTGCTGTAGCTTTTGAAGGAAATGGACGGTGTTGCCAGCAGGTAGTCTATCCTGAAGCTGGGGAATGGCCCCAGGTAGGTTCGTTCAAGGCCGCTGCCTGCCTCGCAAAAAGCATCATTTAAACCGGCAGCCACGGTATTGTAGGCATAGCTCAATGGCACATCGTTAAAATCGCCGCAAACCAGCATATTCGTTGTAGTGCTTGATTTAATATGATCTGAAAGTACATCTGCTTGTTCCGCACGCTTTCCATACGCATCGCGCATGCGCCTGAGCACCCCTTTGCCCTGTTCTATATTGGTGTTGGTTTCTTTTTCCGAGCCGCTTACAAAATCGTAATCTGTTTTGCGAAAACGAATTGACTGCAAGTGCACATTGTATACCCTGATTGTTTGATTGTCAATTATTACATCCGTAAATGCAGCCATATTCCCTGTAGTGCCGGGAAATTCTACACGTCCTTTAGCTTTAATGGGAAATTTGCTGAGAATTAACATGCCGTAATTGCGCCCGGGCGATAAACGAAATATTTCCATGTATTTAAATCCCGTTTTTTCTTTGAGCAAAGCAGCCATTTTATCTATGTTTGGGGCTTTCCCCGCCTTTTTTCGGTCACTGACTTCCTGAAGGCAAATTATATCGGCTTTTTTAGAATTGAGCACATCCTTTACCGTATCAAAAAACCAGCGGTTTTGATGAATGCCGAATAATTGTGCATTTACGCTGCAAACTCTTATTTTACAAGGGTCTGAAGATTCGGGACTGCCTGAAAATTGAAGGTATTTTCCGGTATGGAAAAGAGACAGGATGGCCATGCCCAGTGGAAATATGAGTTTCAGTTTAAGCTGTACCCACCAGTAAACCAACCATAGTAGGTTTAAGAAAAATAATATGGGGAATGCAAGTCCAAGTATTTGTATCCATGAAGACAGCGATGGATGAAGGTATGGTGCCAGCATGGACGCACCCAGCAAAAGTCCTGAGACCAGTGTAACCGGAAAGACGAGCATATTCAGTATCCAAAGAAATATCTTCATTCGCCGGCTTTAAACAAATGGTCTTTTTCCTGCTTGGTGAGGCTATCGTATCCTGTGGCATTGATTTTATCCAGAATACGGTCGATTTCTTCCTGTGAAACACCTCCCTTTTTGTAGCCGGAAGGCTTATCATTATTGATGGTAACCCTTGCACTCCGCATGGGTTTAATTTTTTTGCCTGAAAATAATTTTTGAATAAAATCACCGATGGCATCTACGCCCGGAATATGCCATCTGCCTTTGGTATGCATCATGTAGGTAAGTCCGAAGGCAGCGCCGCCCAGATGACAAATATAACCTCCCTGATTGAAGGTTCCTGATGCGCCCAGCAGATCTAAGACGACACGAAAAATAGCAATCCAAACCAGTTCTATGGGTAAAATGCCAAACAGCATTATACGGTAGGTGGGGAACATGACGGCAGTCCCTACTATCACAGCTGTTACACCCCCTGAAGCGCCGACCATACTCGCCATTTCACCACCGATACCGAATACGTTGTTCAACAACATAAACAATAGAGCGCCTGAGATGCCACCGCTTATAAAAAGGCGCCAAATATGCTTTTTCCCGGTCATGTCTTCCAGAATGCTGCCGATAAAGAAAAGCCACAGCATATTGGTGAAGAGATGCAAAAAACCGTCATGCAGGAAGATATAGGTAAATACCGACCAGGGTTGTAGTATAAAAAAATGAAGGTGCGGCATGAACATCAGCGCGCTAACAGCGGCTGGCCAGAAAAGCCCCAGCAGGGCAGTTAATATCCATACACCTGCGCAAATCAGCACAAGATTTATTACCGCCGGGTTGCGCCGGTTAAACGGATTCAGATCTGCGCCGAGGAAAGTCATTGCCATAACTAACGCCAATTACTGCGAAACCATTTTCTGAACCAAAATTTCACTACCAGAAATCCGGTGAGTGCTCCGCCCAGATGGGCAAAGTGGGCAAAAGGGTCGTTTTCGAGATTAGTAAAACCAAATATCAAATCAATAGCCAGGATAATAGGAACCAGGTATTTGGCTTTTATGGGATAAGGGATGAACAAGAACACCATTTCCTCGTTGGGATAGAAAAATGCAAATGCAGCCATGATGCCATAAATGGCGCCGCTGGCTCCCAGCATGGGTCCGTAGGATACACTTTGGTTTCCTCTTGCTACTCCATAAATCGTATTTTCGACCATGCCCTCATGCCCGGGGAAAAGGGTTCCTGTAAGCTGGTAAACTTCATAACCCACGCTAATGAAATGCAGCAATGCTGCACCCAGTCCGCTCACAAAATACAGCGTAAGAAAACGGCGGGTCCCTAATTTGTATTCAATGATACCACCAAACGAAACCAGGGCTATAACATTGAAAAGGAAGTGTGTAAATCCGCCGTGGGCAAACATGTGGGTAATGAGCTGCCAAGGCTTGAAAGCCTCACTGTCGGGGTAGAAAAGGTAAAATTGAACCGGATCAAAACCTGCATTGGGAAGTGCAATCTGTGCCATGCCCATCAATGCTATAAGAATGACGAGGTTGCGAAGGCCTGGTGGTATATGTTGCAGCATCAGCGTTTTTGTTTGCGAAACAACTCAAAAAGTAATTCGTCTCCAAATTTAATCCAAACAGGCTTTGCATCGGGTGACCATTGGTTTTCCTGCAAGTAAAACAGCCGTATGATGAGTTGTTCCGCCTCTTGGGAATTCATGTAAGAATCTGCTGAAACGGCAGCCTGACGGGCCATGGACAGCGCCAGGCTTTCATGTCGGTTTAGTTTCATGTCGCCCTGGGTTTGCAAATAATCTTCCAGCAAACTTTCCAGTACCCGGCTTTCATTGCCCCGCTGCAGTTCGGCCGGAATACCGCTGATCATGAGGGTATTGCCGCCAAAATGGCTCACGTCAAATCCCAGTGATTTAAAATCATCCATGAGATCCAGGGCGGTATGAAGCCATGCCTGATTGAGTTCCACAGTTATTGGGAAAAGCAATTGCTGGCAATGCCCACCCTGTTGCCTGAGTCCTTTTAGAAAGTCTTCATACAGCAACTTCACATGTGCGGCTCTTTTATCGACCAGGATAAGGGCACCGTTTATTTTTGCGACCAGATAGCCGGATAACAGGCTGAAAACAGATTCTACCTTCCACTCGGATGAAGTAGGAAGCAAACTTTCTTCTTCCGGTATGCCTTTGCTGCCTGTGGTTATGCTGCCTGTTTGTTCTATTGAACCTAAGATTTTTTGCCAGTCTTGGTTTTGAGGTCTTGAATAGCCTTCCTCAAAAGGATTATATCTTGTTTGTGTCTGTGGCTGCTGAAATTCCTGGAAACCTTGTTGGGTGCGGTGAATTGGGGCAGAAGAACTTAGAAAATCTTCCAGCCCGCCCATGCCGCCGAATACATCCAGATCAGGCTGTACTACAAACTGCCCCAATACCTTCCTTACAGCGGCTTTGATGATGTTGTAGATGTGTTTTTCATCTTCAAATTTTACCTCGGTTTTGGTGGGATGCACATTCACATCGACCTTGGCGGGATCCAAATGTATGAAAAGGCAGAAAAGCGGGTAGCAGCCTTCTTCGGTCAGCCCATCATAAGCGGCCTGAATGGCATGCTGAAAATACGGACTGCGGATAAACCGGCCGTTAACGTAGAGGTACTGTTCACCACGTGTTTTGCGCACAGCAGATGGCGCACCCACATAACCGGTAATCTGCACCAGTTCTGTATCCTCATTCACGTAGAGCAGGTCATCGGCTTTTTTGCCGGAAAGCACATCAGCGATGCGTTGTTTGAGGGTTCCGGGTTTTAGGTCATATACTTCAGACCCCTGGTTAAACATACTAAAGGCTATTTGCGGATGGGCGAGGGACTGGCGCTGAAATTCCTCCAGGATGTGGCGGGTTTCTACCGAAATGGATTTGAGGAAATTGCGCCTGGCGGGGATGTTGTAGAATAGATTGCGAACCGCAATGGAAGTGCCCACCGGCGCGGCTGTCAGGGATTGCTCAAGTACGGTGCTTCCTTCAATGCGAATAAATATGGCGGCATCGTCCTGTTCGCGCCGGGTTTTCATTTCTACCTGTGCCACAGCGGCAATACTGGCAAGGGCTTCACCCCGAAAACCATAAGTGTTCAGCGAGAACAAATCCTGTGCACGGCTGATTTTACTGGTGGCATGCCTTTCCCAGCACATGCGGGCATCGGTTTCGCTCATGCCGCGGCCGTTATCAATGACCTGTATGAGCGTGGAACCACCATCCTTGATGAGCAATCGAATATCGGTTGCCCCCGCATCGAGGCAGTTTTCCAGTAGCTCTTTTACCGCGCTGGCAGGACGTTGCACCACCTCACCTGCGGCGATTTGGTTGGCTACTGAATCCGGTAAAAGTTTAATGACGTCCGACAAGAACTTCAAATATACAACGCCCCTTTCGATTGCTTATCACATCTTGTTAACCAAGGACTGTGGATTATTTTCGGAATACCGCCGCGCACCATTCATCCAATTGGGCGTCTGAAATTCGGATAGCGCCAAGCCCGGTAAAATATTGGTTTAGCAAGGGTAAATCCTGACCGTAAAATCCGGATACAAAAAGCAATCCGCCGGATTTTAGTACCCGAAGGTATTCCTTCCCGTCGGTCATGAGCACATTTAAGTGTATGTTGGCAAGCACCACGTCAAAATAGCCGTCATTCATGGTTGTTAGCAATTCGGCATCTCCAAATTCAGCGGTAAACCGGCTGCATTCATTGGCAGATGCATTGTCAACGGCATTTTCCACCGCCCAGGGTTCATTGTCGATGCCGAGCACCATTTTCGCCCCAAGTTTTTCGGCCAGAATCCCCAGTACACCTGTCCCGCAGCCCATGTCAAGCACTTTTGTTTCTTGAAAAGCCTCCTGCTGCTTCAGCATCAGTGAAATCATCATTTGGGTGGTGCGATGGTGGCCGGTACCAAAACTCATGCGTGGCTCGATCGTGATACAGTATGGTACTTCAGGGCCGATGGGGTGAAAGGGTGCGCGAATGTGCACCATATCATCCACGGTAATGGGATCAAAAAATTGTTTTTCCCATTCCTCGTTCCAGTTTTGTTTTTCAATTATTTCTGTATCGAAAGCCTTGCTGATATAGGGGCTTAATATTTCATTTATTTCTGCCAGCAAGGCTTCAGTGATTTCCTCAGCTTTTGCGAAAGCCAGCACATGCTCATCATGGGTTTCAAAGGTGTCAAACGGGAATTCGCCCAGCAGGGCCAGGATTATTTCTGTATTTTGTTGCAGCGGTTCTGCCGCAGTGGCTGTTAATTTCAGAAATTGTCCTTCGCTGGTCATGTACTTGCCCTAATCCTGTTGGTGTTGCAAAGGTAGCTTTTTAGTGAGGTTAATATGATTTACTTCACAACCAATTGATCAAAGAGTTGTTACTTTAGCAGGGTGAGAATATTATTATTGCTGCTCAGTCTAATGTTAATGGCTTGTATGCAGGATTCAAAGAAAGATACCGTTAAAAACCTCGATATAAAGCGCTATGCGGGTGTCTGGTATGAATTTGCGCGATTTCCCCATCGTTTTGAGCGGGATTTGCAGAAAGTAACTGCCACTTACACCGTTCTTGAAAACGGAAACATTAAGGTTACCAACCGCGGACAAAACGGCAAAGGCAAATGGAAAGAGGTAAATGGCAAGGCTTTTGTGCCGGATAAACTGCAGCCGGGCAAATTAAAGGTGCAATTTTTCTGGCCTTTTCGGGCGCCTTATTGGGTGCACCGCATCGATGAAAATTACCGGTATGCACTTGTGGGCGGTCCCGGAAACGACTATTTGTGGGTGTTGAGCCGCGAAAAAATCATGCCCGAAGATATATATACAGATTACCTGAAAACCGGGCGGGAACTGGGCTACGATATTACCAGGCTCGAGCGGGTACAGCAGTAAAATGCAGGCTTTTTAAAAAAGCGTTGGCGAAAATTCAGGATAAATATATAGCTGTTGGACTTCGGGAATATTGCGGTTTTCACGCACACGGCTGGCCAGTGGTGCTATGGTATGGGCTTTCAGCAAACTATCATCGCAGGGTTTTACCAGTTCCAGGGCCTGGTCATCGGCGCCAAAAACCCATTTTTGCCAGTCATCCGGTGCCAAAATAAGCGGTTGTCGTTTTTTTGTGTTGTGAATTTCGGTAAGCAGCGGTCCTGATGGGCAGGTTACGACGGCAAAGGTCCCCATCGTTTCTCCGGTTTCTTTGTTGATCCAGTTCGAGGCAATGCCCGCCACCAGAAAGAAATCATCGTTTGCAGGAAAAATGTAGTAGGGGTATTTCTTTTTGTTTAAATCACGCCATTCATAAAATCCAGCCATAGGTACCAATATACGGTGGCTTTCAAAGGCATGGTGAAACATGGGTTTTTGGTGCAGGGTTTCTCCTTTGGCGTTAAGGCCGTATTCGCGAAGCTCAGTGGCCTTTTCAGGGGTTTTTACCCATTCCGGAATCAATCCCCATTGCATATTTTCAGCATGGAGTTCTGTATTGGCCGAAACCACAGGCATAATGGGGTAGGTGAACGCCGAAATGAAAAAGCCCGGTTCCGGCACCTGCACGGCCTCCGTGAGGTTCAGGCGGCTTTGCAGCGCCTCGGCTTTGAAATTGACGGAGTAGGAGAAACACATGTTAGTGGCAATTATGAAGATTTGACAACTTTTGCAAAATTGTCAAATCTGCATGGCAATTGTTGTCAAATCTACAAAATCCCCGACATTTGCCATGCATGAAAATTGCCCTGATTCGCGAACGAAAATCACCTGCCGATGTGCGTGTGGTCCTCACCCTGTGCAATGTGCCGCCCTGATGAACCGTTTTCCGCAGGTGACCATGGTGGCGGAGTCTTCACCCGAACGCTGTTTTTCGGATGAAGAATATGAAAGTGCGGGCATTGCCGTGCAGACGGATGTTTCGGATTGCGATGTAATGTTAGGAATTAAGGAAATACCCACGGATTATCTGATTCCGGGTAAAACTTATTTTTTCTTTTCCCATACCATCAAAAAACAGCCCTACAACCAAAAAATGCTGCAGGATATCATTCGCAAGCATATTCGGCTGGTAGATTATGAAACCCTGAAATGGGAAAATGGTCAGCGTGTATTGGGTTTTGGGCGTTTTGCGGGTATTGTGGGTGCCTACAACGGCTTGCTGGCATGGGGTAAAAAAGCCGGGCAGTTTAGCCTCAAACCCGCCTGGCAGAGCGAAGATTACCGCGAATTGCTTCAGCAGGCAGGAAACGTTGATATAGGTAATATTAAGATTGTGCTCACCGGTGGAGGCCGTGTAGCCAATGGTTCGCTGGATTTTCTGCGTAACCTGCGTATACGTGAAGTAACACCCTACCAGTTCATTCACCGCAGTTATGATGAGCCCGTGTTTGTGCACCTCAACAGCCCCGAGATATACAGGCATAAGGATGGCAGGCAATGGGATACCCAGCATTTCTATGCCAATCACAACGAGTATGAGAGCAGCTTCCGTGATTTTCTGCCGCACACCGATTTGCTGATGAACGGCATTTTCTGGACCGCCGATTTGCCCCCTTTGTTCACGAAAGAAGATACAGCAAGACCTGATTTTCGAATGAAAGTGATTGCCGATATCAGCTGTGATGTGGAAGGCAGTGTGCCAATTACCTGGAAAGCCACCACTATAAAGGATCCGGTTATTGGCTGGAGTCGAAGCGAACAAAAACCTTGCGAACCCTGGACGGCAGACAGCATAGACGTAATGGCGGTGAGCAATCTTCCAAACGAATTGCCCTGCGATGCCAGCGAAGAGTTTGGAGAGCACATGCTGCAATATATATTTCCTGAATTGATATCGGCGCAAAGCCGCATGATTTTGGGTGCCACGATTACTGAGGACGGCAACCTCACGGCGCTGTATGGGTATTTGCAGGATTACGTAAAAGGTTAAGAAACAGATTCAATCTGAAATACGTTTCCGTTCAATTCGAACGAATCGCCACATTGTTTGCCCAGCATGGCTTTTCCGGCTGGTGATTGCGGAGAAATTACCATGATATCACTGCCATCAACCACCACTTTCCCCATGGGAGCGGCCAGGTAAAATGTGCCGTTTTGGGTTTGTATTAGCGCTCCAATGCCGGCAATGCTATGGGTTTGGGTGGATTGTATACGTGCGAAAATGCCTCGCCACTGCTGCAGCATAGATATTTGCATCCCGATTTTATTTTGTTCCTGCTGTGCCATTTCGCGGGCCGTTTCGTATTTGTCGCCCATGCTGCTTTTGGTGTCCGCCGCCACCGATTCACGGAGGGAAGCCATGGCCTCGTTGGCCGATTGCAGGCGGTTTTTCAGTTCCTGAAGGCAATGTTCGTGGATGTTGGATTTGGTGGGGAGCATGTGAGTTGACAAAGATAATGGCATAATCTTTTGCATTTATTGCAAACTGCATTAAGTGTTTTTACGGAAAATTGCAAATAACCTAAATTAAATCATTGATAATCGTAAAAGACAACGAACGGATGTGTAACTAAGTTATGTGAGTTGCGGTAATTGCATGGTGCATGGGCACATCATGACGAAAATCGTAATGGGCCTGCTCTTACACGCATTTGTTTTGTGTGAAAGCTAAACCCAAGCATGCTCAACTACACCGTCCTGCTCATCCCTGTCTTTCTGCTTTTGGTGGCACTGGAGTGGCGTTTTAGCGACAAACAGAATGACAACCGCTACCAAGCTGGCAATACCGTCATCAATATGGCCATTGGTGCCTTTGATCAGTTTGGTTCGCTGTTTTATTTCGGCGCGTTGTTTGTTTGCCTGCAGTTTTCATACACACATTTAAGGTTATTTACATTATCCCTTAACTGGCAGCAGTGGGTCTATGCCTTTTTTGCCATTGATTTTCTGTCTTACTGGTACCATCGTTTTTCGCACCGTATCAATATCCTGTGGGCCGGGCATATCACCCACCATTCCTCCGAATTGTTCAATTTCTCCAACGGTTTTCGCACCTCGCTGTTTCAGGGCATCAACCGCATTGCCTTTTGGATGCTCTTGCCTGTGTTTGGTTTCGATCCCTTGTTGCTGGTAATTTCACTGAAAGTATCCGGCCTGTGGGATTTTCTGGTGCATACCACGTATATACCTAAGCTGGGGTGGCTGGAAAATATATTGGTTACGCCCTCGCACCATCGCGTGCACCATGGGAAAAATGATATTTATATAGATAAAAATTACGGTTCCATATTAATTATTTGGGATAAAATATTCGGCACATTTCAGGAGGAAACCGAAGTAGTTCAGTATGGTGTTAAAGCCAATTATACCGACAATAATCCTGTAAATGCTATCACTTATCACTATCGTTATTTATGGAATGGAATAAAAAGCACATCGGGAATTATTAATAAAATTAAATTATTAATCATGCCACCGGAATGGAAACCGAGGGAGCAGGATGACTTTTCTCCGCATGCATTTTGGCAACCAGGCGTTCCTCAAACATTGCAGCGGTATTACGCAATATGGCAATTGGCATGCTGCATCCCCGGATTTATTGCCATTTTATTTTATAATGAATTTTTACCACCGGTAGCTTTGTGGTATTGCATGGCGCTATGCATTACATCCATTACCCAGACAGCCCTGATTTTCAAAAACAATACGTACAGGCATTTCAATGGCTTTGAAATATTGCGGCTCTTTTTATTTATGCTATTTTTACCGTGGACAGCCATGAATAATATGGCAGTTATATATTTGCTGATATTGTATTTTGTATTGTCAATTTCATATCAGCTATTTATGGAAAAAACTATTGAAAAATACATCTTAAAAAAATACATACACCATGAAAAAATATAAACTTTATTTTACGTCATTATTTCTGATTACCATGCTGTTTACAGCCTGCGGAATAAAGAAAAACTATCCTTATGACCGTTTTGGCGGCGGTATCAGTGGTAATAAGCCCACTCTTTCAAAAGAAAAAACCATAGAAGAACAGCCTTCTTCTGAAGTAAAAACAGCACGAAAAGTTGAAAATAAAATACCTGATAATAAAATGCAATTATCTGAAAAACAGCAACAGAAAATATCAAATATTATTCAAAGTGTTCCGGAAGTAAATGTTGATGGAAAGTCGAGAAATAGTTTACGTGCTATTAAACAAAAAATAACGAAAAATCAACAGGAAAAGGAGCGACCTAAAATATTACAGCAGGCAAAAAGAGTTTTTTGGGTAAGTGCCTCACTGTTGTTGTTGGGCGCATTTTTAACACCTATGGACTCATATGTCTTAAATAACAGCGGACCAACTCTATTAGGTTTAGGCGGCATTTTACTTGGTATAGCCTTTATCATGGCATTGACAGGTTGGTTAAACAAACTAAAGAAGAATACATCTTCCGGAAGAATCACATTCTGGCATGTGTTAGGAGGATTAATGGGATTGAGTATACTAATTATAGTAATTGTTTTATCCTTAAGTGAAGGTGGTGGAATGTTTAGTCCGTTTTGATGCTTTTTCCCAATATCTGTATAATTGTAAATATAAAAATGATAAAATTAAGAAATTTATTTATCTTATTGTCTTTGTTTTTCTCAGTACTCACCTCCTGCGGTGTCATGAAGCCCTATCCTTACGACCGTTTTGGCGGTGGAATTAGTTCCGGTAAACCGAGGTTGTGCAAAGTTGATAAAGTTGCAGAAAGTTCCATTTTCGAAGAAAATAAACAGCAAAACAAAACGTTTCAGTCTCGTGAAATTTATGGCACTGCGGAAGTGTCTACTGATTCCGGAATATCAGGCAAGTATTGGGAAAATCTGAAAAGCAGCAACTTGATGGTTGTAGACAAACAAGCGTTAGCTGTATTCCATAATTTCAGTACCGGTAAAAAAATTACAGAGCTAAAAAAATTGCTACTGGAGCAACCCAAAGCGGAGGGTGATAAATCCAAAAAATGGGCCCGTATTTTGGCTAATTCGGCTGAATGAATTCTGAGGGATTGTGTGGGTTGTTGGCCTTGATACTTTTGTTGTTGGGCTTAATTAGTTTATTGTTGTTTTCTTCTGAATCTGATTTTACGGGTATTGCACTGCTACTGCTTTTTTGGCTCCTTGCTGTGGTGTTATTGCTCACGGCGCTGGTTTTGGGTATTATAGGTCGAAGTAAGAAAAAGGGAAGCATGGCCGGATGAGGATTTGTTGGCAGTGCTTCACTTAGGCACACTTTTTGCTTATAAGGCGATGACTAACTATGGCAACCAACCGCACATTCACCATGATTAAGCCCGATGCCGTTGCCAACGGACATGCGGGTAAAATTATCGATCACATCACACAGGCAGGATTCAAAATCGAAGCCCTGAAGTACACACGCCTCAGCACCGAAATGGCTGGCAATTTCTACGGTATTCACCGCGAACGCTCTTTTTTCGGCGAACTGGTAAGCTTTATGACCAGCGGACCCATCTACGCAGCCATTCTTGAAAAAGACAACGCCGTGGAAGATTTCCGCAAACTCATCGGTGCTACCGACCCCCAAAAGGCCGAGGCCGGAACCATCCGTAACCTCTACGCCAAAAGCATTGATGCCAATGCCATTCACGGCAGCGACAGCGATGAAAATGCAGAAATCGAAGGCAACTTCTTTTTCTCGCAGTTCGAGCGTTTTTAAAAAATCCCTAACAACCATTCAAAATGCCCGCTAACTTTGGTGGGCATTTTTTTATGAACGCATCTTCTCAAAATCCCCGCAATGGCGGCCTTGATGTGGCCTACCTTGAAGGCCCACACGGACGTTTTTATGAACTTGGTTTCTTGTTTCGTGTGTTTGTGGAATTCCTGAAAGCCTACCGCCGCCTGCACTTTATAGGTCCGTGTATCACCGTTTTCGGATCTGCCCGCTTTGGAGAAGACCATGAATACTACCAATTAGCCCAAAAAACATCTGCCAGAATCGGGCAATTGGGCTTTGGTATCATGACCGGCGGAGGTCCCGGCATCATGGAGGCTGCCAACCGCGGTGCCAAAGAAACAGGCGCTTACAGCATTGGTGTGAACATCAAACTGCCGTTTGAGCAAAAACCCAATCCCTACCTGGATCGCTGGGTGGAAATTCGCTACTTCTTTGTGCGCAAGGTGATGCTGTTTAAATATTCCTTTGGCTTTGTGATATTGCCTGGTGGTTTTGGTACCATTGATGAAATGTATGAAGCACTCACCCTTATTCAAACAAAGAAAATGCCCTGGTTTCCGGTGGTGCTGATGGGGAAGGAATACTGGCAAAGCAACCTGGACCAGATTGCGCTTATGCACAAGATGAAAACCATTTCACCCGAAGATGACGACATGCTCTGCATTACCGACGATCCCGGGGAGGCGGTGCGCTTTATTGAAGAGAAGGTGAGGCCCTTTGCCACCCGCCGCCGCAAATACAAACCGCTGTGGTGGCTGGGCGAAAAATGACATAAAATCCCTCCGGGATTTTGGGTGCACTGTGGGTTTGCTGGCAAAGCCGGCATGGGTTAGGGGAAACACAATTGTGTGTTTTCATTTTCAGCAATGTGTGTCTTATGTGGCAATATTTATTTTTTCCCGCTTGGCACGATTTTCAGCGCGCGAAGGGCCTCGCAGCCCGAAACGAAGTGGAGGGTGAAAACCGGCAAGAGGCCCGGGATGGCCTGCGCATAGCAAGGCGCCTTAAATCGTGACAGCCTTTTTGGTTACTTTTTGGGCGCCAAAAAGTGACGGGAAAGTTGTTTAATGGTAAAATGGTTTATTGGGTCATGTTCGACGGTAAGAATTGACAACTTTTGCAAAGTTGTCAAATTTGCGTACGGCCCGGACAAACCCCTACCAGCGCCTTACAATATTAAATCCCAGCCTTAAATCGCCTTTACCGAAACTGCCATTATTACCCGTCATGTAGCGAAATTCGTTGAATGCATTGGCGTTGCTACAAGTGAGTTGAAATGCGTGTCCCGCTGTCCAGAATTCAAGCCCGATGCCAGCTGCGGGTTTGCTGCTTTCAGTGATTCGTTTGTTGAACACCTGCACCAATTCACCTGTAACATGAATGCGGTCGTTAATACGGTACCTCACATTGCCCGCCAGTAAAGGCACATCGTTGGCATCGGATGCAGTTTCCACCAGGTTGCGGTGCACCAGGGTAGGAGCCATTTGCAACATAAACATGTGGCGTCCCATATGGAAATTTCGGCTAATCAGTAATTGGTGCGTATAATTGATCCTATGCGTGTTGTAGTATGGATTAAGGCCTGTTAAATTCTTTTCAAATAAATATGCCATATCACTCAGCCAGGTTACCGCAGTTTTATATGGATTGGTGCCATCGGTTTTCACAATACCCCATTTAAAATAAGCATTGCTAGTTTTGCCCATGCCACTGCGGCCTGCACCTATCGTAATATTACGATTTAGTCCATAATCAAGGCCAATTCTGATGTTGCTTTGGTCCAAACCCCAGGCACCTTCATAACCCGAACTCAGCAATCCAAAACGGTGTTGTATGCAAAATTCCAATTGCTTTTTATCCAGCGTCTGGGTTCCATGTCCATTGATAATGCGAAAACTGTTGTGAATGGTTCTGCGCAGAATTAAAATATCATGGGTTATATTATCTTCAGGGGCAATAGCATCGGATTTTACACTGCTATCGGTTTGTGAAAATACATTGGCTGAAAAACCAATTAACAGAACGATATAATTAATTATTCGGCGCACCTTTATCAATCCACGATTTTAATTTTGATAAATTGCAATTGCTCCATTTGGGTCCGCTTGGTGGCATTTGTTTGCTGCCGGTATATGGTGCAATCCAGGATAATACGCCATATAGTTGTCCGCTTTTCGCATACACCAAAATTTCAGCATGGGTAGACAATGCCACACCTGCCGTGGGCGATTGTGTATTGTGACAGCCTGTGCACTGCGCATCAATCAGCGGCTTAATATCTTTGGCAAAGCTTACATTGACTGTATCACAATTGGCTTGTCTGGGATATAATTCTTCTTTGTTATCGTAATAACACGATGAAGCAATTATAGTAGTAATTACAAGGCTATTTATTAGCTTAATCATTAGGTGCACCCGCATTAATCCATTTTTCAAATTGTTTAATCTGGCAATCACTCAGTTTATTCCCACCTTTGGGCATCCAGTTGGTGGGGTGGGTTAGACTGTTCAGTAATGTGCCGTTTTTAGCATAAGAAGCTATGGAGGTGTGAGATGACAAATCCACCGACCCCGAAGTATTGGGGTAGGCATGACAACCTGCACAATACTTATCAATCATGGGTTGAATGTTAGCAGAAAATTTAAATTGGTTACTGTCGCAATCAGTAGGACAGTTGGTGGTGTTTTTCGCCCCCAGCATGATCCATTTCTGAATAAGAATTTTCTGTTCGCTATTAAGATTGCCATATTTTGGGCCACCCATTTTACCTTTTATCTCCTGAAAAATTTCGCTGTCTGACGGGTCGCCGGGTTTAATGCCACCGGCCATGATGCCTTGCCATGAATTTAAAATCAATTCTTCTTCTGCGGTAACCGCGTCATGGCAACCGCTTTTGGCGCAGTTTGTCACAAAAATGGGAAGGATGTCCCTCTCAAAACAAATGGCTGAATCAGCAGCCGTAAGCACAATCACCGGTTCGTGTTTACAGCCCTGGGTCTGTATCAGAGACAGGATTAACACCAAAGCAAAAACTATCTTGGAAAACCTCATGGTCATCAATGCCACAAAGTAACAACTTTACCCCCAATTTGCTGTGCAATAAATCGTAATTTTGCGGTCATGACACAAAAAGGTCCTATTTCTCAGTTTGTAGAGAAACACTATTTGCACTTCAATGCGGCCGCTTTGGTTGATGCCGCCAAAGGATATGAAACCCACCTCACCGAAGGCGGGAAAATGATGGTTACCCTGGCAGGCGCCATGAGTACGGCTGAGCTGGGTAAAAGTTTGGCTGAAATGATCCGTCAGGATAAAATTGATATTATCAGCTGCACCGGTGCCAACCTCGAGGAAGATATCATGAACCTGGTGGCCCACAGTCATTATAAGCGTGTGCCTCACTACCGCGATCTGAGCCCCCAGGATGAATGGGATTTGCTTGAAAATCACTACAACCGTGTTACCGATACCTGTATTCCCGAAGAGGAGGCCTTCCGCCGTTTGCAAAAGCACATTCACCGCGTGTGGAAAGATGCTGATGATAAAGGCGAGCGTTATTTCCCCCATGAATACATGTACAAAATGCTGCTTTCCGGCGGTCTGGAGCAGTATTACGAAATAGATCCCAAAAACAGCTGGATGCTGGCTGCCGCCGAGAAAAATCTGCCCATTGTAGTTCCCGGTTGGGAGGATAGCACCATGGGCAACATTTTTGCCAGCTATATCATTAAAAACGAAATGAAGGCAAGCACCATGAAAAGCGGCATTGAATACATGGTCTGGCTGGCCGACTGGTATCGCCAGAACAGCAGCGGCAAGGGTGTAGGGTTTTTCCAGATTGGTGGCGGTATTGCCGGCGATTTCCCCATCTGTGTAGTGCCCATGATGTATCAGGATTTGGAGTGGCACGATGTGCCTTTCTGGAGCTATTTCTGCCAGATTAGCGACAGCACCACCAGCTACGGAAGCTACAGTGGTGCGGTGCCTAACGAAAAAATTACCTGGGGCAAGCTGGATGTAAATACGCCTAAGTTTATTGTGGAAAGCGATGCTACCATTGTGGCACCGCTGATTTTTGCCTGGGTATTGGGATGGTAAGCATGAAAAAAATCCTCATTTTTACTGCGTTATTCTTGAGTGCATTTGCTACAAAGGCCCAGGACAAACTCGCCTACACCCTGTTCAATGGCAAGGGTAAAAAGGCTAACTACGGCCAAATGCTGAAAGCCATGCAGGGCGCGGATGTAGTGCTGTTTGGCGAATACCACGATAACCCCATTGTACACTGGCTGCAGTTTGAAAGCACCCGCGATGTGTTTGCACTACGCCCCAACATGGTACTGGGTGCCGAAATGTTTGAAGCCGATGTGCAAACGGTGGTGGACCGCTACGTATTCGACAGCCTGCCTGAAAAAGAGTTTCAAAAAACGGCCAGGCCCTGGCCCAACCATAAAACCGATTACAAACCCTTGCTTGATTTTGCCCGGGAGAAGCGTATTCCATTTATAGCTACCAACATTCCCCGCAAGTTTGCAAGTGCAGTGTTTCGTGGCGGTTTCGAAGCTCTGGACACCCTTTCAGCCCTGCAAAAAAGTTGGGTTGCTCCGCTGCCTCCCATGTATGACAGCACGTTACCCTGCTATGCCGATATCGGGAAAGCCGTGGGTATGCATGGTGGACCCAATCTGCCCAAAGCACAGGCCATTAAGGATGCTACGATGGCGCATTTTATAGTGAAGAACTACAAAGCAGGACAAATTTTCATTCACTACAACGGTGCCTATCACAGCAATAATTATCAAAGCATTTACTGGTATTTGAAAAAGCTGAATCCGGCCCTGAAAATTGTCACCATCAGCACAGCTTTGCAAACGCAATTAAAAACGATGGATGCCGAAAACAAAGGCCTCGCTGATTTTATTATTGTTACGCCGGAAGACATGACCAGAACACACTGATTTAGTTGATAGTTTACAGTTGAGAGTGTATAGTTGAAATGCAACTTAAAAACTACTAATACATATAAATTATTTCATTCTTTAATTCCTTCATTTTTTCATTAAATCAACCAATCAACCAACATGCCCGACCTAACCACCAAATCCGACATAGAAATTATCGTTCGCGAGCAGTATAAAAAATTGTTGGAAGATGAATACACCGTGCCGGTATTTTTGCATTTGAATTTGGAGGAGCATTTGCCCCGTATTTTCATGTTTTGGTGCTTTGTGCTGGATATAGATGCTGCCAACAATCCCTACCGTGGAAGTGCTTTTGAGCCGCATACCAGGCTCGGATTAACCGCTAAGCATTTTGAAATATGGCTTAATTATTTGCACCATGCAATCAATGAAAAATATGAAGGCCCCAACGCTGAAAAATGGATTAATAAAAGCAATGAACTGGGTGTGATGTTTCAATACAAAATGGGTTTAATTGATGATGATTCTCATCTCATAAAAAATACCAGAAAAAATTAAAATATTCTGCCGCTTCTGACTCCGGAGGAGTCAACTGTCGGTAACGTCGGGTGGGCACAGCCCACAAACCACCGACCCTCGTGGGGCGCACCTACGAAAAGCCCTGTATACCGCTTACTGTAGTGTATTTCAGCACTACATTTTTATTCGGATAAATCCGCTTAAACGCACTCTGTACCATCAGCGTGGCCTCGTGAAAACCGCACAAAATCAGTTTTAATTTACCCGGATAAGTGTTGATGTCTCCAACCGCATAAATACCCGGAATCTGGGTACTATAGTCTTCCGTATTAACTTCAATTGCGTTTTTATTGATCTGCAAACCCCAGTCGGCAATGGGGCCCAACTTGGGCGACAAACCAAACAAAGGCAAATAATGGTCTGCAGCAATTATGGCATCTTCCGCACCTTCCTGCATCACCACCACCGAATCCAAATCGGGCTTGCCTTTCAGACCGGTTACTTCGCTGTTGGTCATCAGATGAATTTTACCGCTTGCAGCCAGATCCAGCACTTTCTGCACACTGTCTGGATGCCCCCTAAACTCGGTTCTGCGGTGAATGAGTGTAACATTTGAAGCCACATCAGCCAGAAAGATGCTCCAGTCAAGCGCGCTGTCGCCACCACCCGCAATCACCAGCTTTTTGCCCCGGTATTTTTCCGGATCTTTTACGATGTAATCCACGCCATTATCTTCATAATGCTCCAGGTTAGGAATTGGTGGTTTTCGGGGCTCGAAACAGCCTAAACCGCCCGCTATGGCTATGTTGGGTGCCCTATGCACGGTACCTTTGTGTGTGGTAACTTCAAAATGTCCGTTTTCCAGCTGCGCTATTTTTTCAGCCCTTTCACCCAGCGTAAATTCGGGTTTGAAAGGTGCAATCTGCTCCATCAGTTTATCTATTAAATCTCCTGCCAGTACTGACGGGAATCCCGGTATATCATAGATGGGTTTCTTGGGGTAAATTTCGATGAGTTGCCCACCGGGTTGGGGCAATGAGTCAATAAGATGACAACGCAATTTCAGCAATCCCGCTTCAAAAACGGTAAACAACCCCACCGGTCCGGCACCGATAATAATGATATCCGTTTCTATGGCTGCTGACATGACTGCAAATTTAATACACAGCACTACCCTTACTATACTTTTTTTTGCGTTAATTGCAGTTGCTATGCAACACCGCGAGCAGATAATTGAGAAAAGTTTCCCTAGTTTTACCTGGATTCATATCATCAATCCGGATTTGCAAAACATGGAGCGTTTTGCTGAAAAGTACAGCCTCAATGATTATCAGCTTACAGACAGTTTGCAACCCGGGCACCTTCCCAAATTTGAGCATCAGGAAAAATATCAGTTTTTAATTCTGCGTGCCTTACTTGCTAAGATTCCGGAGCGAAACAATACGGTTGGTCAGGTTTCCGGTAAGGTTTCATTTTTCTACAATGAAGATAAAGTTATTACCATTTGCCGTCATCATTTTGCTTTTATGGAAAAGCCCTTTTCCGAAGAGATAAACAGCACCGAGGCGTTTGTAATTGAGGTAATGAGCCGCATTTTTCATACCTATGAGGGTATATTAAAACATCTTTCAGATAAAGTTGATAATATAGAAAAAGTTATTTTTCTCCGCAATATGTCACGCATTTCTTTAGAAGATTTATATTTTCATAAAAGTAAGACGCGGGTAATAAAAAAATTGCTGCAGATTTCTCAGGGTGTTATCAATCAGTTTAAATTTAAAGATGAGCACCAGACAGCGTTTCAGGATGTGAATGACAAGTTGTTTGGTTTGATTTTGGGTTATGAGGAAACCATATAAAATTCGATTAATTTAATGAATACATATTTGTCTATTAATTCCCGAAAAACCAATGACGTAATGAAATTATTAACGATTTTTTCTGCATTTTTTCTGCCACTTACATTTATAGTTGGTGTATATGGAATGAACTTTAAATACATGCCGGAATTACTATGGGAAAATGGATATTACTATGCATTATTAGTGATGGCCATTGTTTGCATTGCCATTTTTATTTGGTTCAGAAAAAGAAGAATAATGTAATTATGATTTCTGAATAATATAATTCAGATATTCCATAACATGCCCTGTGGCGCCGGCTTTGGAAACTATGTATTGTTTCGCTTTTTTGCCTGCATATTCCCTGAATTCCGGATTTCCCAAACCACTTTTCAGTTTTTTTTCAAACGAATTATAATCTGCACATTCATAGCCAAAACCAGCCTCTATACTTTCCTGTGCCTCGGGGAATTTCTGGTGTTTAGGGCCAAATAAAATAGGAATACCTCTTGATGCAGCTTCCAGCATGTTATGAAGTCCTTTGCCAAAAGCACCGCCAATGATGGCCATATCAGCATAGGCATAAATGCCGTTTAGTTTGCCGATACAATCCACAATTAGTATTTTGGCTTTGGACATATCTGCGCCATTTTGCCAGTCACTATAGGTTATGCAGGGATATTCTGAAAATCTTTTTTGTATTTCCTGAATGTGTTTTTTGCTGATATCATGTGGCACCAGCGCGAATTTGCGGTTAACGGGCATGCCGTTACTTTCAAAAAACTGCTGCAATAATTTTTCCTCCGGAGGCCAGCAACTGCCCGCAACGCATAGGATATTTTCTCCCTTGAACAATTCGATTTCGGGCATTGGCGCTGTCTCACGGATTACATCCAAAACCCTGTCAAATCGGGTATCTCCGCTAATGCTGAGGTTTCGTAAACCTTCTGCACGGGCTTTTTCAGCACTTTGTTCATTTTGTATAAATACGCGGTCAAAATCCTGCAGACATCGTTTCCAGGGTTTTGCCCAGGGCTCAAAAACAAATTGTTCCTCACGGAATAAGCAGCCTACAGCAAGCATTTTACAGCCGTATTTAAGTCCTTGCTGCATGTATCGCAGCCAGAATTCATATTTAACAAAAACCGTTATGTCGGGCTGCACGTAGCGGTACCACAATTTTGCATTGCGTTCAAAATCCAGGGGCAGGTAAAAAACGCCGTCACAGGGATAATCCTTTCGCTGTTCGTAGCCCGATGGTGAAAAAAAACTGATAACCACACCGGTTTCCGGTTGTTCTTTTTTCAGGGTGTCGAGCAAAGGTCTGATCATTTCGAATTCACCCAGCGAAGCACAGTGAAACCAGATGCGCTTTCCGGTTTTTTTGGGCAATGCACGACGCATTCTTTTGCGCCATTGCCAGCGCCCTTTCAGCATTTTCCGTGCTTTTGGATGAAATGGAGCAGCGATAATTAATCCCAGTAAGTAAAAGGTAATTAACAGCGGATACAGCATCAGTCAAAATACTTTGGGTTGTCCTGAGCCTGAGCTTTTAAACTCAAAGGAATAATTATTCCGGCGGAAATTCCACTGTAAAAATCAAAATGCCGGCTGTTGTCAGGCCCGCCATCTGCATAATTCCAGCTCCTGCGGTTTTTGGTGAAGCCCTGAGAAACATCAATACCTGCAAACAAGCTGATGGTTTCAGGGTTTAAATAGTGCCAGCGAAAATGTTGTACCAGCTGCAATCCATTGGTGAGGCGGTCATAACCCTTTGCGTAAGCGCCTTCCAGCTGGGGTGTTCTGCCGGCATCAAACTGCATTTTAACATAGTGCTGCATAAATCCTGCACCCAATGCTATCTCAAATTGTCCAGGTTTTCCGGGTCTGCCGCCTAATAATTTTCCTGCGGTGAACGTAGTGGAATTTCCCCGCATGTAGTAGCGAATAATGGTAGGAAATCCGTTTTGGTCAAGGATTTCTCCGCTCGGACCAAGCACGTCTCCAAAAAGGTTGCTGTAGCTTACTTTATTGCCCCAGAAAGGCGTGTAATTAACACCCAGCGTAATGTTTTTTGCCGATTTGTAATATAGTCCTGTGGGAAGGCTGGCAAATTGCGGAAAACCCTTGGCCAGGTCAGCACCGGTGGGGTAAAAACCTCCGCCTACGCGCAACAGCAGAAACGAGCCACCTCCCGGCGCGGGCGCCGGCCCCTGAACGGGTTGTGCATGCAGTGTGGCAGAAACGAGCAACAATAATATGAAAAACAGCTTCCGCATTTGCTTTGCGAATCTACGCGTTTTATACCTGTGAATGTGCAACAATAAAGTCAGATATGGTGGATATAAATTCAGCCGGATTATCAGCATGTACCCAGTGTCCCGCAGCCGGTATGGTTTTTAGTTCTGCATTGGGGAAGAAATTGAGTATGTTGTTCATATCTGAATCTTTGATGTAGCCGCTTTTTTCTCCGCGGATGAACAGGGCAGGTCCTGCATAGCCCCTTGAAAGGTGCAAATCACCAATGATATCGGGATAGTGTTTTTCCAACGCGTCAATATTGATTTTCAGCTGGTATCCTCCTCCCGTTATGGGTTCAAGATTTTTGAGCAAGAACTGCCGCACCGATGCATCGGGAGCGTAGGGCTCAAAAAGGGTTTCCGCTTCTTTTCGGCTTTGCACTGTTTCGAAATCAATTTCACGGAATGCCTTGAAATAATCTCCGTGCCCTGCGGGATAAGCCTTGGGTGCAATATCTACCACAATAAGGCCCTTCGCTATTTCCGGATATCGTTCGGCAAATAACATGGCAGTCTTACCTCCCATGCTGTGGCCAATAACGATGGCACTGTCGTCGCCCAGGTGTTGCATCAGGTGCCGCAAATCCTCGCTCATAGCTTCAAACGAGGCACCGTCATCATGAAAACTGCGTCCGTGGTTGCGCGCATCGAAAGTTATTACCCTGCAGGTTTTACTTAATATACCGGCGGCATAATGCCAGTTGTCCAGCATGCCGAAAATGCCATGAAGTATGTAAACAGCCGGGCCGGAATCGCCGTAAATGCGGTAGTTGGGGAGTGATGACATTACAGTGCAAAATTAGTAAGTATGTTGCTAATGGATAAAAAAAATGGCGACCTTTTGGGACGCCATTTGTTAATTATTTTACGTGAGAATTAATTCAATACCGATTCAACCGGGGTGTATTCCAGGTTGAAGGCTTCTGCCACGCCTTTGTAAACAACCTTGCCATTCACCACGTTCAGACCCAGACAAAGCTCCTGGTTCTTGCTGCAGGCAGTTTTCCAGCCCTGATTGGCCAGTTGGATAGCATAAGGAAGGGTTGCGTTTGTAAGCGCCAGCGTGCTGGTGTAGGGAACTGCACCGGGCATATTGGCCACGCAGTAGTGAATTACGTTGTCAACCTCATAAATAGGCTCAGCATGGGTTGTGGGTTTGCTGGTTTCGAAGCAACCGCCCTGGTCTATGGCTACATCCACAATCACAGCGCCTTTGCGCATGGTGGAGAGCATGTCGCGGGTAATAAGTTTTGGCGCTTTGGTACCGGGAATCAACACACCACCAATAACCAGATCTGCTGTTTTTACCGCCTGGCGAATATTGTAGCTGCTGCTGTACTGAGTATCCACATTAGCAGGCATGATGTCATCCAGCTGACGCAAACGTGGCAGGCTAATATCCATGATGGTTACGTGAGCGCCCATACCGGCAGCCATTTTGGCCGCCTGGGTTCCAACGATACCGCCACCAAGTACCACCACTTCAGCAGGCTTAACTCCGGGAACGCCACCCAGCAGAATGCCGCGGCCTCCCATGGGTTTTTCCAGGTATTTGGCGCCTTCCTGCACGCTCATGCGACCCGCTACTTCGCTCATAGGCACAAGCAAAGGCAAACTGCGGTCGGCTTTTTCTACGGTTTCGTAGGCCAAACAAACCGCATTGCTCTTAATCATAGCATGGGTTAGAGGCTCGTAGCTGGCAAAGTGGAAATAGGTAAAAAGCAGCTGATTGGGCTTAATCAGGTTGTATTCGCTTTCAATAGGCTCTTTTACCTTGATAATCATTTCGGCAATGCCGTAAACATCTTCAATGGTGGGCAACAGTTTTACACCGGCTTCTGTGTATTCGGCATCATCAAAACCACTTCCGTAACCGGCACTGGCCTGAACGTATACAGTGTGGCCGTGTTTTACAAGTTCGCTTGCGCCCGCAGGTGTCAAAGCCACCCGGTTTTCGTTGTTCTTTATTTCTTTTGGTACTCCGATTATCATAAGAAAAAGTGGCGCAAAGATACTCACCTTTGAGTTTCTATGACAAACCAAACAGACCTTCCGTAAAATATTGCCTATTTTTGCCCTGTGAATATGAACTGGCTTCAGAAATATGCCTTAAACCTCGGTTGGTTTTTATTGCTGCTGGGTGGCATCTCGCTCCTTGATCGCGGGGTTTGGTCCTATGTTGGAATAATGATGGTGCTTGGTGGCATGCTCAATATGCTGAATACCATTCGGTTGGTTTATTTTGGGAAAAGCCCTTTCCTTGTCAACCCCGGAATTATGCATATCATGAATATGTCAGGTGTAATTCTGCTGTCAGCAGGTCATATTTTTACCAACAAAAAAGAAATTTCATGGGAGTTGCTGGGTTTTATGGCACTCAGCCTGATTGTTATGTTTATCGCGAAGTCCGGTTCGAATAGTATACAGCCAACCGGGTCCAAAAAGGCCTCAACCGGTCGTTAAATCCTGCAACAGCGCCGCTGTACTTCGGTTCAAAATCTGAAAAACTTCTTCAAATCCCTCCTGTCCGCCATACCAGGGATCGGGAACATTTTCATCCGTGCCATGCATATCCCATTTGCGCATCAGGTGCACTTTTTTATGCAATTCACCATCCTCACTCAGTGATTTTACATTTTTTTCATTGCTGCGGTCCATCACCACAATCATATCAAATTCTTCAAAATGACCGAGCGTAAATTGCTTGGCTATATTGGTAAAAACCAGTCCGTTGTTTTTTGCACTCAATAGGGTTCGTCTGTCGGCTCCTTCACCCGCATGGTTGCTGCTGGTTCCTGCACTGTCGATAAAAAACCGGTTTTGTAATCCGTTTTCATGCACATGCTTTTCAAATAAGGCCTTCGCCAACGGTGATCGGCAGATATTGCCCAGGCAGACAAACACTACCTTGAATTGCATGGGTGCAATATTAAGGCTGCATGCCTACATCCAGCCCATTTCCGTGCGGATTTTGTGTTTGGTGTTGCATTTGCTGCGCCTTGAACCACAAGCACTCAGGGTTATTATAAGCAATAATATGCCGATTATTCCGGGAATTAAACGATGTGTATTCATATCTGCATAACGCCGAATTAACCCGCGTAATTGTGCAGAGAACGTAAATTTCCCTAAACCGTGTTTATTCCAGTTCTAATTTTTCTCTTGTTTTTTTGTCAATACCCTGCCTGTGAAGCATGATGGATATGGTTTTTAGCCTGAAATAGGACTCACTTACATACAAATAGCCGCCACAATGATTTCCGGTTCCCCAGCTGTTTTTTACCTTGAAATATCGTATTCCGTTTTGGTCAGTGAGCATACCTGTAATATGCATGCCATGGTCATCGGTGGTAAGCTGTCTGTCGAATTCATCCTGTCGGAGTTCTGCGGTAATCTGCTTTTCCGGGTAGGGTTGGTCAAAAGCTGAACCGCTGCGCATGGCGCCGGCATCGTTGAAAAACCGTGAATCATCGCCTTTTTTCTTTACCAATGTATCGCTCGCAGGTAAAATACCCAGTCCGTCACGGAATGAGAATCCTTTTTCACTCACATCCGCAGCCCAGGCCACAGTGTAGCCGTTTTTGAGTGCAGTTACCGTTGCCTCAGTAAGCTCATCAAGCGTGAGGTTGTAGGCCTGCTGCATGCTCCAGTTGTCGGGCACCTCAATGGTGAATGGCTTATGGTATGGGTGGTGCGTAAAACTGGTCAGTGCAATATAATCATCCATATTAAGCCCCAACTCTTTGGCGAAGGTTAAGGGGGTGTATTCTTTACCACGATAGTTGAACTTTTCCGGGATTTTACCCAAATACGCATCCAGCACACCCTCAACGGCTTTAATCCAAACCTTACTGTAAGATCCACCAGGATTGGTTTTTAGCTTTTCCATCATGCCCTGCAGCAGCGCCAGCATTTCATCGTGGTTGTGTCGGCTTTGTCCGTATTCCAGGCCTTTGTAAACTTCTTCCGGTACAATGCCGTATTTACCCACGATGTAGGGAATGTCATGCCCTTCGCCACCTTGCTCAAAATTGCACTTTCCATTCATGCGAATATAATTGATAGCTTTCTCCACATAACCCCAGCGCACTACATACATTTCGCTTAGATCGTGATTGCCTTTTCCGGTGCGAAGCAATTCGCTTTCCAGCATGCTCAGGGTGCTGAAGCTCCAGCAGGTAGCTGTTTTGCATTGATCGCGTACTTCTCCCGCAGGCAATTCATAAACGGTTTTGAAATTGTATTTACTTCCGGTTTTGTTGGTGATGGTTTGCTGTGCATATGCAACTGAAACCGAAACAAGGAGCAAAGTCAATGCAATAGTTCTCATAACGGCAAATGTAAGAAAACAAGGCTTATTTGAAATCAGTTTTCCCTAAATGGTTGGCGCACTATAAATACTTTGGGGTTGAAAAAATAACGTTTATAAAATTTTAGTGCATTCTTTAAGAGTATATTTTTGGTATATACCACAAAGCTGTTTTCTATGGGTTCAGCACCCAGCGTGCTTTTTATTTCGGTGGCTGTGCGCCCAAGCTGGATTTTTTTAATTCCGGTGCCCGTAAATTTATCAATCAAATTAAGCATCAGCCACTGATACAGATGCCACGCTCTGGCATGTTCAGGCCGATAGCCCATGTGCATGGCAAAAACCGTATCACCCGATTTAATCGCACTAAGAAAACCCACTATCGCCCCGTTTTCATCATAGCAAAAAACAGTTTTATAATTATCTCCAAATTCTCTGCAGAAACCTTTGATCAGTCCTTTTAAGTTGGGCGGCAATGCCAGGGTTTTATTGGCAAGCGTTGCGGACAGCATATCGGCCATAATACCTATATTTACTTCATTCAGTTCGCTTCCGCTTTTCCACTCAGAGGTGAGATGCTGGCTGCAGCTTAGCGCCTTGTTTACCCGCACCCGGTATTTACTGTGCATGGCCAGTTTATAATCCTCAAAATTTTTCCATGCAGGGTGGATTTTCAACAACATGAAAGGTTCTGCCTGAAATACTATGCCTTCCTTGGTTTGTGGCTTACCCCAGTAGTTGCAAACCAATGTGCGTATGCCTGGTTGATTTATTATAGCCTGAGTTTCATCCTCTTGGTTTTGGTTTAAAACAGACATGCCCGGTGTGCAGGGATTGCCCGCAAAAACAAGGCTGCCTTTTCTCAGCGAGGCATTGATCAGCCTAATGAATAATCTGGAAACATACCTGCCGGTAGGTTTGCTGAATTCAGGAATGTAGATTGAGATATTGCCCGTGTATGTCTCATGGTTCAATAATCTTTGTCCGAATGATGTTTCAATGTTTAGAACATTGCTTCGACACAAAGCAACCGTTGTGAAGCAGAAAACAGACATACTGCAAAGCTAACAAAAGTATTTGGTATTGGTTTTTTCATCGGATTGAAATGGCAATAGGACCGAAATTTAAGGTAATTCAATCCTTCGGCGTGTAATTTGCACGATATTTGAAAGTTATTACAAGATGAAAAAAGGCATTCTTATTGTTACAATCTTCTCCGGCATTTTGGGCGCGTATGCACAGAAAGCCAAACCTGTCAAGGAAACCAGCACTGCTAAAGAAGCTGTTAAAGACTATCCTGTTGCCAAAAGTCTGGCTTCCTACAAGTCTTTGCCGCTAAAAGCAGATATATCAACCCTTACGGATGTTCAAAAGCAAACCCTGCGTCACTTGATAGATGCCGCCAAAGTAGCTGATGAAATTTTCTGGCTGCAGGCTTGGGGTGACAAAAAAACATTGTTGGATAAGGTGAAGGACGATGCCTTGGCAAAATTTATCCTATTAAATTATGGTCCTTGGGATCGCCTCAATAACAACACCCCATTTGTTCAGGGGGTTGGTGAAAAGCCCAAAGGCGCTAATTTTTATCCAAAGGATATCACAGCTCAGGAATTCGAAAAATGGGATAATCCCAATAAAAACAATCCTTACACCATCGTACAAAGGGATGCTGCAAAAAACCTTGTGGCCGTGCCCTACCACACTGCATACGAAGAGAAAATACGGGAGATGGTGAAGCATCTGTCATTGGCAGCCAATGCTGTCAGACAGGAAGACGACCGTTTTGCCAACTTTCTTATTGAACGATGCAATGCATTGATGCAAAGCAACTACAACAACAGCGATATTCACTGGCTGGGATTACTCAACAACTGCCTTGATATCATTATTGGCCCAATTGAAAATTACGAAGATGAATTTCAGGGTTCCAGAACTGCTTTTGAATCTTATGTGATGATAAGGGATATGGCATGGACCCAAAAACTTGAAAAGTATGTTTCATTGTTGCCCTCTTTGCAGCAGAGCTTGCCCGTGGATGCCGCATACAAACCCACACTGGCCATAAATTCAGCACAACCAGCACCATCAAACGGTAGTGCCGATGCACTGCTGGTAGTGGAAGCGCCTCTGCCCGGTGCTCCGGACGGCCCCAAACCCGGAAGTTCCCTCGCTGTATTTGATGTAGTTTACTATGCAGGACATAATAACGCCGGCAGTAAAACCATTGCCGTGAATTTGCCAAACGATGAAACCCTGCAACAGGAATACGGAACCCGCCGTTCCCAGCTAAAAAATGTGATGCAGGCAAAATTTGACAATATGGTAAAACCCATCGCAAACCTCATGCTGGAAGAAACACAGGCAACGAAAGTGAACTTTGATGCATTCTTCAACAACGTAATGTTTCATGAAGTGGCACATGGTCTGGGAGTGAAAAACACCGTAAATGGCAAAGGCACGGTTCGCGAAGCACTGGGCGCCGGATTCTCTCCCATTGAAGAATGCAAAGCCGATGTTTTGGGTTTATACATGATAACCAAACTACTTGAAACCGGAGAACTAATTGGTAATGGTGATGATTTTTACATCACCTTCGTGGCAGGAACCTTCCGCAGTGTGCGTTTTGGTGCCGCCAGTGCCCATGGCAAAGCCAACATGATTATCTTTAATACGTTGCTTTCAAAAGGTGCAATAACCCGGCAGAAAAACGGTAAATACAATGTCAACGTGCCCGAAATGAAAAAGGTAATAAGCAACCTCGCTGCCGAGTTGCTAACCTTGCAGGGAGATGGGAATAAAGAGGGTGTATCCAATATGTTGATCACCCGCGCCGTTATATCTGAAACGCTTAAGACCGATCTGTCAGGTATTGAAAAAGCAGGTATTCCCGTTGATTTGATTTTTGAACAGGGAACCGAAGTTTTGGGCTTAGACAATAAATAATAATCAGTTCAATGAGAATAAAATCCTGGATCTCTTTTTTTACCGTTGGGACGGTACTTACGCTGCTGGTTTTTTGCAGCAACAAAAAATTCACTGCCGGAGATTCTTTGCTGCTAAGGGTTACCGGAATACTTTCCGAGAAGCACTATGCCCCGGTGAAAATCAATGATGAGTTTTCCAAAAAATTGTATGACAACGTGTTGGAAAAACTCGATGATGACAAGCATTTCTTTACCCAGGAAGATTTTAAAAAACTGGAAAAATATCAGTATTCACTCGACGATCAGATAAAAGCAGGCCGCTATGATTTTTTTGACTCAGCCTGGAGCATTCTCATGAATCGCCTAACAGTATTAGAAAAGCATTTTAATACAACCCTGGATAAGCCATTTAATTATGAGGGTAATGCCAGCTATACCGTCCGTGAAAATACAGAGAAATATCAGCCAAACCTTAAGGCCTTGAAGGATGACTGGTCATTGTGGCTGCAGTATCAAACTGTAGATAGGCTGTATCGCAAGCAGGAGGCCGCCCGAAATGCCAAAGATTCTGCCGGTAGCACCGCCAAGCCGTTTGATACGCTTGAAACCAAAGCGCGTCAGGAAACCCGAAAGTTTTGTACAGATTGGTTTAAACGCTGGCGTAAAATGGATAAACGCGATAAAATTTCGTTTTATGTAAATGCAATTTCGGAATTGTATGATCCGCATACCAATTACTACCCCCCCGAGGATAAAGCCAACTTTGATATCAGCATGACGGGTAAACTGGAAGGTATTGGCGCCACATTGTCTGAGCGTGATGGTTACATAAAAGTGGAACGTATTGTGCCCGGAAGTGCCAGCTATCGGCAGGGTGAACTTAAGGCCGGAGACCTCATCATCAAAGTAGCACAAGGTGCTGCAGAACCTGTGGATGTGGTTGACATGAAACTGGATGATGCCATTCAGCTTATTCGTGGTAAAAAGGGAACAGAAGTGCGCTTGACAGTCAAAAAACCCGATGGCAGCATAAAGGTTATTCCCATTATCCGCGAAGTAGTAGTGATAGAAGAAAGCTATGCCCGCAGCGCGATTATTGATTTTGAAGGCAAAAAGATCGGAATCATTCAACTGCCCAGTTTCTATGCCGACTTTAGCGAAAGGGGCAGAGGTCGTCACTCTTCTGAGGATGTTTATATGGAGCTCTTGAAGTTAAAAGAGGCAGGGGTTGAGGGCGTAATGCTCGACTTGCGCAACAACGGCGGAGGTTCATTGGCTGATGCCATTGATATGGGCGGACTATTTATCAAAGATGGCCCCATTGTACAGGTGCGCGAACCACGCGGTGGAGTAGATGCTCCCGGTGATCCCGATCCCAACATCGTGTATGACGGACCACTGCTCATTTTGACAAATGCCTACAGCGCCTCCGCCAGTGAAATTTTGGCCGCTGCCATGCAGGATTATAAGCGCGCCCTGATTGTTGGTTCAAAAAGCACCTTCGGCAAAGGCACCGTTCAAACTTTTATTCCTATTGGAGGTGGCAGCTCTACCGATTTCCCAAAAGGTTACGGTCAGCTGAAGGTTACCATACAAAAATTCTATCGAATTAATGGTGGCACAACCCAGTTAAATGGTGTAACCCCTGACGTAATTATTCCTGATATCTATGACGGTATTCCACAAGGGGAGCAGGAGATGAAACACCACCTTGCGTACGATAAAATTAAACCGGCTGCATATAAACCTTTCAATGCCTCATTTTCAGGCCGTTTTGCACCTGCCATACAAGCCGCAAAAAGCAGAATTTCCGAATCGGAGCATTTTGCTAATGTTCAGAAACGGTCTAAAAGCCTTGCTGCCATGAGAGATAGCTATACATGGAGCCTGAACCTCAAGAAATATGCGGGGCAGCAAAATGCGCTCAAAGAGGAAGAAAAACAATATTCAGACAGCGCCTATAAACCTATGGATAGGAAAATAGAACCACTGGCCGCAGACCTGGCAGAGGTCAAAGGCGATGCTACCCGTGAAGCCCAGCGTAAGGAATGGCTGAAAATGTATGCCAAGGATGCATGGCTGGATCAGTCAATTCTAATGATGAAAGACTTGCTGAAATAAATTTCAATCTCGCCAAAGTGGCGTAAACAAAATGCCTGACAGCACAAGAACCAGGAAATTGAGTGCTGTAAGCAGCAACAAATCTTTGTAAACAGAACTTACCAGCAACGGCTGCAGCGCCTTCTGGCTGGCCTGCATGCCAACCAGAATCATGGGGAGAATGACAGGCAGCGATAAAACAGGTGCAACAACACCCGGCTGATGGGTTTTTCCGGCAATGGCCGAAATCATGGTAAAAATGGTTGAAATTCCAAGGCCCGTTAGGAATAAAGAAGCCATGTAAACGATACCATGCTGCACCGGATAGCCCAGCAGAACGGAGAAAACCAGCAGGTTGAGAAGACTGAAAACCGCCATCAGCAGACCATTGTACGTGATTTTAGAAATTACAATAATGAATGGTGATGCTAGCTGATTAAGGTAGATCCAACGGCTGCGGGAGATTCCGGTGAAACTTCTCGATATGGCTTGAAAAGTGCTGAAAATCAATGAAATCCAAAACAAACTATTCCAGGTTTTTATTTGAAGATTTGGGTTGCCCAAGTAACATAACATCCCTATGGTAAGAAGCTGCAACAATGCGGCTGAAAGAAAAAACGGCTTTCGAAAATCTGAAGCAACCTCATGGATTACCAAAATCCAAAACCTTCTAATACCATTTTGCATACCGAAATTCTGTTTTACATTCGCGAAGATAATTCAATACCTAAATCAATGTTATATTTCATTAAACACCTTACCGCTGATGAACAGCAAATAGTTACCAATTCACCACTTTACGTCAGCTTGCTAATTGCCGGTGCAGATGGAAATTTCGATACAGATGAGAAGAAGCGTATTGTGGAACTTGTGCATATTAAGACCTTTACAGAGAGATTTGAACTCCAGAATCTCTATAAGAACCTTAATAATGATTCAGAGGAGCAAATCAGAAACATGATTTCTTCTCTTCCGGAAAATACCGATGAGCGCAATACGATTTTAAGTGAACTTATAGCCAGGCTCAATGATATTTTTCCAAAGCTGGATGCTAGTTTTTCTGTTCAATTGTATTCAAGCCTCAGACAGTTTGCTGTTTATATTTCTACGGCAGATGGCGGATGGTGGGGTATTTCAGCAGTATCAGATGCTGAAAAAGCCTTCGTTAAGCTACCCATGCTAAATCCACCTGTCCATTAATGAAATGACCTTATTCAATAAAATACTGATTGCCAACCGCGGTGAGATTGCCATTCGGGTAATGCGCACGTGCAGAGAACTCGGAATTCCTACCGTTGCAGTCTATTCGGAGGCGGATAAAAACGCGCTTCATGTCCGCTACGCCGATGAAGCTTATTGTGTCGGAACAGCGGCTTCCTCAGACAGTTATCTGCGTCAGGACCGTATTTTGGAAGTAATTAAAAAAACCAGCGTGGATGCTGTCCATCCCGGTTATGGCTTTCTGAGTGAAAATGCCACATTCGCCCGCCTGCTGAGAGAAAATGGGATAACGCTGATTGGCCCTTCTCCCGAAAGTATGGATATGATGGGCGATAAAATCCGCAGTAAGCAGGCTGTCGAAAAGTACGGAGTGCCGCTGGTTCCGGGTATCAATGATGCCATCACCGATGATACTGCTGCATTGCAAATTGCCAAGCAGGTTGGTTTCCCGGTCCTTGTTAAAGCCAGTGCAGGCGGTGGTGGTAAGGGTATGCGTGTAGTGTATGCCGAAAATGAGTTTGCACAGGCCGTACAAACCGCCCGAAGCGAAGCCAGAAGCGCTTTCGGTGATGACAGCGTTTTCATTGAAAAATACGTGAGCGGCCCGCGCCATATAGAATTCCAAATAATGGCCGATACACACGGCAACATGTGTCACCTTTTTGAACGGGAATGCAGTATTCAGAGACGCCACCAAAAACTGGTGGAAGAGGCGCCCAGTGCAGTGCTTACCCCCGAACTTCGCAACCGTATGGGTGAAGCCGCGGTTAATGTGGCCAAAGCATGCAATTATTCCGGTGCAGGTACGGTAGAGTTTCTGCTTGGCGATGATGGCAATTTCTATTTTCTGGAAATGAATACCCGTCTGCAGGTGGAGCATCCCGTAACAGAATGTATCACCGGACTTGATTTGGTGAAAGAACAAATCAGGGTTGCTGCCGGCCTTCCCTTGAACTTTACGCAGGAAAGCTTGAAAATGAGCGGCCATGCGGTGGAGCTGCGGGTTTGCGCCGAAGATCCGCGGAATAACTTCCTTCCCAGCGTGGGAACCCTCACCGATTATGCCATTCCCAAAGGCCCCGGTGTGCGTGTGGATGATTGCATGGAGCCAGGCATGGAAATACCTATTTTCTATGATAATATGATTTCCAAACTTATTGCCTGGGGAGGAGACCGCGAAACTGCCATTGCAAGGCTCATACGGGCAATTGATGAATACAGCATTACCGGTATTGAAACCACCCTTGAGTTTGGGAAATTTGTACTTAACCACCCCGATTTCAGAGCAGGCAATTTTGATACCCATTTCATAGCCAAGCACTACAACCCAGAGGAACAAACAGGAGAAATGTTTTCTTCAGTAGAGCAAAGTGCTGCCGCCATGGCCGCTGTGGCTTTTTTTCAAGGGGCAAAGTCAACGGTAGATACTACTTCTGTTTCTGAATCCGGCAGTGCCTGGTTTAAAAATCGTAAAAGCTACTACGCTTAACCCCAAGAGGCATGAAACCCAGCAGCCATGCCGTATTGATTGTGGATGATTTTCATCCCTCACTTACAGATTCTCTGGAAGCTGCGGACATTGCTTTTCACTGCGAGCCTCAGGCCAACAGAAATCGTATTATCGAACTGCTTAGTCAAGGTTTTGAAGGACTTATTATTCGCAGCAAAACACCCGTAGATAAGGAATTACTGCGGGCTTCAGCGCATTTGAAATGGGTAGGCCGTGGTGGTTCAGGTACCGATAATATTGATGTAGAAACCGCTGAAAATCTGGGCATAGAAATATTTAATGCGGGCGCTGCCAACGCCGATGCTGTGGCTGAACATGCAGTTGGCATGCTGTTATCACTTTTACATAACCTCGCACGGGCTGATGCAGAAGTTCGAAACCGCATCTGGAAACGTGAAGAAAACCGTGGGACAGAACTGAAAGGGAAAACGGTGGGTGTTATCGGCTACGGAAATACGGGAATTGCTGTTGCTGATAGGCTGCAGGGATTTGGCGTAGATGTGATTGCTTATGATAAATATAAGCAAAATTTTGGAAATAACCAAATAAAAGAGGTGAAATTGGTAGAGTTGCAGCAATCTGCCGATATCATTACGTTGCATGTTCCATTAACCAATGAAACCCGCTACATGGTTAACCATGCGTTTATTGAAAAATGCAAAAAGCCTTTTTATTTGCTAAACCTCAGTAGGGGAGAGGTTGTCAATACGATGGATGTGCTGGCAGCCATGGAAAATAACCATATTGCCGGTTTTGCAGCTGATGTGCTTGAAAACGAGAAATTGCATGCTTTTGCAGAAAGTGAAAACCAATGGTTCACAGCATTGATAAATAGTTCCCGAACAGTATTGGCACCGCATATTGGCGGATGGACTTTCGAAAGCTACCGAAAGATTTCTGAGGTGCTGGCTTTTGAAGTATGCCAACGAATGTAATGATTTCGTAATTCTGCCTCTGCTTTTGTCATAGCAGTGTTGCTTCCAGACTGAAAATCAATCTTTTTGTCAAAAAAAAGCAGGTTTTTGCAACCTTTGATTAAGGGGTTGTTAAATCGTTGATTTTTAGGTAAACTTGCAATCGAAAGTTCGGACGAAAAAGCGGCTTTCATCGATTAAAGAAAAAAGACATATGAACAGAACTATACTTAAGTTTCTTTTTGTAACCATTCTCAGTCTCAGTGCGGCAGCAGGCATGGCACAGACCAGTTTTGCCGACTTCCGTGTAAAGGTAACTTTTAAAGGCGCTCCCGTTTCGGGCGCCGTAATCAAAATGTCAAAAAACGACATATTGGTAAAAACAGACACCACAGACAGTGATGGTTACTGCGTATTCCAAACCCTGGATCCCGGAACCTATGACATGGAAGTGGAAAAAGGAGGTTACAATCCCGTTAAACTTGAAATTCCCCTTTCTGTGGGTCTTAATCCCCAGCAGGATGTTTCTCTGACCCAAGGGATGGGAACGCTGGTTATTACAGGCGTTGCCAAAAAGACGCCCGTGGATCTCATCAAAAACGAACGGTCTGTATCAAACAAACAACTGCTGCAAGGCAGTCAGCGCGGTTTGGGTGCCGTAATTTCTACCAATGCCGCTGTGGTGGCTACCACCCAGGGTGTTTCGGTTAGAGGTACCCGCGCAGATGGCAACGGAACATTTATTGACGGTATGCGTGTTATTGGTTCAGGCGCCCTGCCTACATTGGGTACGGATGCAATCGCAGCCAATATCGGTGGTATCCCTGCCATGTATGGTGACCTTACCGGTGGTGCTTTCAGTTACACATCTCGCGGTGCAACAGCCAAGCTTGTTACTGCCGTTGAAGGCATTACTTCTCAGGGGTTGGATCCTTTTGGTTACAATACGGTGGAAGGCTTTGTTTCAGGTCCGCTTTGGAAGAAAAAATACAAGGATGAAACCGGAACCACCAAAGAATTGGTGAAACTAGGTTTCGTATTAAACGGTAACCTGGGTTATTTTAAAGACCCCGCACCCACCCGCACAGGTGTATATGTGGTAAAAGAAGACAAACTGCGCGAGATGGAAGAAAATCCCCTGATTATAACGCCCAATGGATTTGTGCATCGCGGTGCGTACCTGCGCGAGAGCGATTTTGATCGCTTGAAGGCACGTCCAAATTCACCTCTGTATCAGGGTAACTTCATAGGTAAACTTGAATTCCGACCCAATAACCAGATTACAGTTACCGGTTATGCTTCTTATTTCTATAGCCAGGGTATTGCAGCCAGTAACTCTATCATGAACTACAAAAACAACGGTCGTACTGATAATACTACTTTTAGAAGCTATCTGCAGTTTACGCAAAACTTTAAAGTAGATAAAAACAGCAGCATAAAAAGTGCCTTCTACACAGCCCGCCTCGAATATCAGAATGCATCCGGTATGGGTCGCGATGCCAATCACTTGAACAATATCTTTGATTATGGTTATGTAGGTACATTTCAGTCATATCCAATGCCTGTTTATCAATATGCAAACTATGATCAGCAGCAAAATCCTAATAAAGAACCTCGTACCGTTACCGATCAGTTCGGCAATACCGTTCAGCTGAGAAACTACTGGGAATTGGTTGGCTATGCCGATACCCTGATGACCTTTAACCCAAGTAATCTCAATCCTACAAGAGCACGCTACACGCAAAATGTATATAATTACTATGCAAGCCGCGGTTTCAGTGTTAGAAACTCCTCTCAGGTGTTTCAGAGCCAGGGCTTGATGAATGGTTTTAACCCCAATAACGTATATTCACTGTGGGGAACACCCGGTGGCGTAACCAGCGGCTACAGCAAAAACCAGGCACAGCGTTTCTCGTTGTTTGCCATTGGTCAGATGCAGGTGAAGCCTAAAACGGTTGGTGGACGCGAACGTACACCACACGATCTGCAGGCCGGTGTTTATTACGAACAGCAAATCTCTCGCGGCTATGGTCTGGGAGCTAATGGTCTTTGGATTCTAATGGGTCAGCTGATGAACCGCCACATTTCTGAATTGGATCGCAACAATCCTATTCTTAGTTATGACGCAAATGGCGTATTCACCGATACGGTTCGCTATAACCGCCTTATAAACTACGCCGATCAGAGCAATTTTGACCGCTCTTTCCGCAATAAACTGATTTCTCAGGGAGCCCGTGACGTATACGGTAAACCTGTGGATGATCGCACTTTCGTTGACATCAACAGCTACAAACCCGGTGATTTCTCCATAGACATGTTCACTGCCGACGAACTGCTAAACAACGGTAATGGATACGTAAGTTATTTCGGCTATGACCACATGGGCAACAAGGTATTCAGAAAGCCTGCAATTGAAGAGTTTTTGAACAATCCCACCATGCGTACCATTGGTGCATTCCGCCCCGTTTACATGGCTGCATGGTTGCAGGATCAGTTCCAGTTTAAAGACCTGATTTTCCGTCTTGGACTGCGCATGGAAAGCTACGATGCCAATCAGTATGTGCTGAAAGATCCTTACACATTGTACCCTATCCGCACTGCGGCAGAGGTTAAGAAAATCAATGGAATTGACGTGGCTCACCCTGATAACATAGGCAGCGATTATGCTGTATATGTTAACGATTTGAAATCGCCAACTAAGATTGTCGGCTACCGCAATGATGACCGCTGGTATAACGTGGACGGAAGTGAACAGCGCAATCCTGAATTTTTGGCCAACCAGACTTCCAATGGCCGTATAGCGCCTTATCTTGTAGCTACCAACACCGATAGCCTTGTACTGGGCAAGGATGCACTTCGTGATTTTACACCCGCACTGAACTTCCTTCCCCGTATTTGGTTCAGTTTCCCGCTGGAACCAGGTCGTAAGACTTTCTACGTAAGCTACGATGTGCTTGCGCAAAGACCTAACAACGGTGCTTCTTTCTTAACCATAGACGAACTGTACTACTTGAAGAACCGTCAGGGATCTACCATTTCTAATGGTGATCTTAAAAGCCGTTTAAAAACTGATTATGAAGTAGGTTATAAGCAGCTCTTCGGCCGCAAGAAAAACAAAGGACTTGAGATGGCCGCTTCTTACTCGGAAATCCGCCGTGACTTTGGTCTGTATCAGATAGCTCAAGGTTTCCCCGTAACCTATACTACCTATCGTAACATTGATTTCGCAACCATTACCGGTTTCCGCGGAACTTTTGTTATGGAAGAAATAGGACCACTCAGCCTCCTTGCCAGCTACATGATGCAGTTTGCCGATGGAACCGGATCTAACATCAACTCTCAGGCTGCCCTGATTGCCAGCAATCAACCTAACCTCAGAAATGTAATTCCACTGGGCGAACTGGATATCCGCCACAACGTGAAATTGTCTGCTACATGGGCCTGGGCTGGTGGAAGAGACCTGAAAACCAAGAAAAATTTATATACCGGTCCTGTAGTAGGTGGTAAAGAAATTTTCAAGTTTACCAGCTTTAACATCATTGCAAACGCCTACAGTGGCGCACCCTACACACCAACTACACGTCCCGTGCAGATTGGTGCAGTTGACAGAGCACAGATTAAAGGTGTTCCATACGGTGCACGTCTGCCATGGCAGCAAACCATTGATATTAACATCACCAAAGGCTTTAGCCTGAAGCGTTCCGGTAAAGACAATCCCCTGCAGCTGAATGTTTTTGTTTGGGTGCAAAATGTACTCAATACCAAGAATGTGGTTGGTGTCTTCCCATTCACCGGTCAGCCCATGGATGACGGCTTCCTCAACTCCCAGGCCGGTCAACTTCTGGTGCGCAATCAGATTGATGCCCAAAGCTACACCGATCTGTATAAAATCCTGTTGAACTCTCAAACAGGCAGTTTTGGTGCTCCCAGAAATGCCCGTGTAGGTATACGTATGAATTTTAATTAATGTTTTACTTCAATTACAGAAATCCGATGAAATCCAATCAAGTGAAAAGTGTTTTGATTATCACTGCTGCAGCATTGTCTGCAGTTGCAAATGCCAGACCAGTAGTGGGAACCTCCAGGGTTCGCCCCAAACAAAACAATGACCAGCGCCTCACCATGTTGGCCAATACTTGTGAACCGGCCTCAACCAGCGCCGATCTTGATATAAACAACGTAAGGACCAAACTGCTGAATGGCGGTGATATGTGGTGGGATTTGAATAACCCCAAGTATGAAATACCTAAGGTTACCGATCCCAATGCTGTGCGCAAACATTCACTGTTCTCCGGTGCCATCTGGATTGGTGGTAAGGATAACGGTGGCAGCCTTAAACTGGCAGCTATGACTTACCGTCAGCGTGGTTCAGATTTTTGGCCCGGTCCCTTGGATACTACAACTGCCAGTACCGATCCCGTTCGTTGTAAAAATTACAACCGCATGTGGAAAGTTACCCGCGATGACCTGGAGCAGTTTGAAGAAAGTAAATTTATTTCCCAGACCAACGATATACGCGAATGGCCTGCAGGCCGAGACCGCGCCACCAAGACCGGAAATGAAGCGCGCTACCTGGCTCCATTTAAAGACATAGATAACGATGGTGTCTATGAGCCCGATTTGGGTGAGCATCCCGTGCTCGATGAAAGACGCCCTGTAAGTGAGAATGGCGTGGACAGACAGCCCGATATGTTTATCTGGTGGGTTTTCAATGACCGTGGAAATATTCACTCTGAAACACAAGGACAGCCCATTGGTGTTGAATGTCAGACCACCGGTTTTGCATTCGCTACCAATGATGAAGTAAACAATATGACTTTCTACAGCACAAAAATCATTAACCGTGGTTTCACTACCCTCAATGACTGCTACATGGGCCAGTGGGTGGATGCTGATTTAGGAAACTATGCCGATGATTATGTAGGTTGTGATGTAAACAGAAGTCTCGGTTATTGCTACAATGGTGATGATGAAGATGAAGGCGTTCTTGGTTATGGTCTTAACCCTCCCACCGTTGGTGTGGATTACTTTGAAGGGCCAACAGATACTGCTGGCAAACAAATGGGCCTGAGTCATTTCATGTATTATAACAATGACGCGGATCCTATACGCGGTAATCCCGATTTGGCACCAGAGTTCTATAACCTGCTTCAGGGTAAATGGCTTGGTGGACAGACCGTAACCCGCGGTGGAACGGGTTTCGGTGGTAGTCAGCCCGCTAAATACATGTTCCCCGACAATACAGATCCTGACTATCTGGGTAGCAGCTGGACTGAAAAATCCAGTGGCAACAAGCCCGGTGACCGTCGCTTTATACAGAGTACAGGGCCTTTCGAACTAAAAAGAGGTCAGGTACAGCGTATTACCGTGGGTGTTGTATGGGCAAGAACAACCAGCGGCGGTGCTCTTGGTTCATTGAATGTGTTGAAACTTGCTTCAGATAAAGCGCAGACATTGTTCAATAACAATTTCAAAATTTTGGATGGTCCCAATGCCCCTGATGTGGAAATTCAGGAACTTAACCAGGAACTGGTGTTGAAAATGCTCAATACAGGATCTGATAAAGTAGAAGCATACCAGGAAACTTACAAGGATGCCAACAACCAAACCAAAACATACAAGTTTGAGGGTTACATGATTTATCAGTTGAAGGATGGTACCGTAAATACCGGTGATCTTGATAATGTTGACAAGGCCCGTATGCTCTTCCAGTGCGATATCAAAAATAACAGGGCACAAATTATCAATAAAGTGTATGACCCCAAGTTGGCAACCTTGATACCTGTTGAAAAGGTAGATGGTGCTGATAAGGGAGTTCAACATAGTTACAGCATTAAGAAAGATTTGTTTGCTACCGGATCCAATACGGATTTGGTAGATTTCAAACCTTACTATTATATGGTTCTTTCGTATGCGACAATTTCAGATGATCCCCTTCAGGCAGATCCAAACCAGTTCCTTGCAGGTCGCAGAAATATCAAAGTTTACCGCGCAGTTCCCCATAAAACCGAACCTGAGAATTTCGGCACAGCGCTTAACAGCCAATATGGTAGTGGCCCTAAACTGACCCGCATAGAAGGCCGCGGAAATGGTGGTAACGTTTTGGAATTTACCAAAGAAACAATTGACGAAATCATGAAAAACGGTATCAGCAACAACCCTACCTATATGGGTGGTATGGGACCTGTAGCCGTAAAAGTGGTTGATCCATTAAAAGTTCCCAAGGCAAACTTTGAACTATATTTCAAGGAGCGCACCGCTTCAAATGCTACTTTGCTTCGCGATTCCATGACTGCAAACTCTTACTGGGTTCTTGTAAACAAAACAACGGGTGATACCATTGCCGGTGATACTACGTTGGCTACTAAGTTTGAATCGTTGCAAGGTCGAAATAGCGAATATCCTGCCAAAGGAAAGTATAGAGCATTTAACAATGCAAATCCCAATGTGAGTCTTGCTGACTGGGGTTTGAGTATTGAGATTATTCAGGTTAAAAACCCTGGCGAAAATGCCGAGGCCGATCCTTCCAACAGCATGGTTTCGTGGTCTGTGGATTGGGAAGATAACGGAAAACAATGGCTCACTGCCGTTATAGACAATGACGCACAGAGCACTGCCTCAAGTGGCGCCCTGTGGCAAAACTGGATTCGTTCAGGGACCAATGGACGTGGTGGCACTTTTGATGGTCATTTGCATGATTTTTACGACGCAGGTGGCACATCCCTTGACCCCGGTCAAGCTTTTGAAAGAATCTGGAATGGAAGAATAGCACCTTATGCACTTACGGCCCGCACGGCCTTCAATCCCAGCAATGGACGCAATACATATGGCTTTGCATGGACCAGCAATGGCGCCACAGACAATCCATTATCTGAAGTAGCAAGTATAGAATTGGTAATCACTAAAGACAGAAGCAAGTGGACACGCTGTGCTGTACTAGAAATGGCGGATGATGAGGTACGTAATAGTAACGAAGGATCCATTTATAAATTCTCCATGCGCGCTGGTACTTCACGTGATCGCAATCTAAATCCTCAGTCAGGCAGTACCGGATTAAGCTGGTTCCCCGGATACGCTATTAACATGGAAACCGGTGAGCGCCTGAATATTGCGTTCAGTGAAGATAGTTATCTGGGTGGTGAAAATGGCCGTGATATGATCTGGAACCCCACAGATAAAGTATATAACGATAATGGTAATTATCCCGCACTGGGCGGTAAACACTTTATCTATGTGTTCGGTACCGGCCTGACCATGACAAACCGTGCGATTAAAGGCGAGCGTTACTATGGCGAAGATGATGGTAATTTCAATCGTTTCCGTACCGGTTTGGCAAACGTTCCTACAGGTACCCTCGAGAAGCGTCGCTTCCTGAGTCAGGCGATGTGGGTAATTCCAACCTACATGGCAGCCGGCTACGATATGACGAATGGAGTACCGCCAACCGATGTGAAGTTTAAAATCAATATCCAGAAGGCATATACAGCATTCAATACCGGAAGCACAATCAACAATACCCGTCCGATGTATTCATTTGATGCCTCTGACATTGCGCCTACCGTAAGCAAAGAAGTTGGTAAGAAAAACCTGGATCTTGTGAATGTAGTTCCCAACCCTTACAGGGCCTACAGCGAATATGAAAACAGCCCGATTGACAGCAGGGTGAAAATTACCAACCTTCCGCCAACTTGCACCATTACCGTATATGATATGGCTGGCAACTTTATTCGCAAAATCAGCAAGGCTGATGAGAAAACCTATTATGAATGGGATCTTAAAAATGGTAACAATGTGCCAATTTCGAGTGGTCTATACCTAATTCATGTAAAAGCCCCCGGACTCGGTGAGAAAATTGTACGCTGGTATGGTATTATGCATGCAATTGACCTGGATACTTATTAAACCTTTAAAGAAAAACACAGTGAAAACTAAATATATAGCAGCAATTACCATGGGCATGATGGCAGGTGTTTCCGCCTTACATGCAGGAAATCCTGAACGTCAGGGGCAGGCAGGTGCCATGCAACTAACCATAAACGGATGGGCGCGCAGCAGCGGCTGGGGATGGGCAAACGGCGGTGGTATTACCGGTGTGGAAGCCATGTATATGAATGCCGCAGGCCTCGACCGCAGTGCCAGCAAAACAGAACTGGCCTTCAACAGAACACAGTGGCTGGTAGGTTCAGGAATTGCCATTAATAACTTCGGATTTAGTCAGAAAATAGGTGAAGACGGAGATAAAGGCACTTTTGGTGTGAGTGTAATGCAGTTTGGAATCAAACCCATTGAAATAACCACGGAAAGCAATCCTTATGGCGGAATTGGTACCTACAGGGTCAATATGACAAATATTGGACTTGCTTACAGCAAATCATTCAGCAATAACATCTCCGCCGGTATGGTTGTGAGGGCCGTCAATGAAGGTATTCCTGATGCCCGTGCGATGGGCATGAGTCTGGATGCCGGTGTTCAGTATACAACCACATTGCGTCCAACCTCCAATAAAATCAAACAGAACGATGTGAAGTTTGGTGTTTCTATGAAGAACATCGGACCTGATATGCGTCATCAGGGAGATGGACTCAGCTACAAGGCAATCATCTCAAACGGCGATTTTTCAAAGACAATGCAGCCCAAAGTAGATAAGATAAAATTGCCCTCTCTGCTAAATATCAGTGGTTCTTATGATATACGTCTGGATAAAGATGCAGATGCCTACAACAATAAACTTACAGTAGGGTTTGGTTTTACAAATCACGCGTTTACAACTAATCAGACAACCCTTGGATTGGAGTACACATACAAAAATTTCTTATCCGTTAGAACTGCATTTGTATACCAGGAAGGGGCTTTCGACAAAGAAAACCGCACCAGTGCCTTCACCGGGCTTTGCGGAGGTATCAGCTATGATATAAAAACAAAGTCAAATATTGTTTCACTTGACTACAGTTACCGTGCTACCAATCCCTTCGACGGAACCCATTCTTTTGGTTTGAGGATTGGACTGGGCGGCGAAGACGAATAAGAACGTAACAAAATTTATTATTAACTTTGCAGTGTTGCACCGTTGTAAAAACACCGGTGCAACCTTTTTTTAAAAGAAACCGATGAGCGATATTCAATATTTTACCAAAGAAGGACTCGAGAAAATCAAGCAGGAACTGCATTTTCTGAAAACAGAAGAAAGAACCCTTATTACGCAGGCTATAGCAGAGGCTAGGGATAAAGGCGATTTAAGTGAAAATGCCGAATACGATGCTGCTAAAGAAGCTCAGGGACATCTGGAAGACAAGATCAGGCAGATGGAAACCCTGATTGCCAATGCGAGGGTGATAGACAGTTCTCAGCTGGATACCAGCAAAGTTTCTATACTTTGCAAAGTGAAAGTGATGAACCACAATGTGGGTAAAGAGGCTGTATATCAACTTGTAAGTGAGACTGAAGCCAACCTTAAGGAAAATAAAATTAGTGTAAAAAGCGCCATCGGTGCCGGTTTGCTTGGAAAAGCCAAAGGAGAGGTGATTGAAATTTCCGTGCCTGCAGGCACCGTGAAACTCGAAATTCTGGATATAACGCTCTAATAATGGCCAGTATTTTCAGCCGTATTGTTTCGGGTGAAATTCCCTGCCACAAAATTGCGGAAACAGATGATTTTCTGGCTTTTTTGGATGTGATGCCGCTTGCGCAAGGACATGTGTTGGTTATACCTAAAAAGGAAGTAGATTACATTTTTGACATGGAAACCGATGCCTATGCTGGTTTGTGGACGTTCGCCCGGCAAGTGGCAAAAAGCCTGAAAATGGCTATTTCATGCAAACGTATCGGTATCGCTGTGATTGGCCTAGAGGTGCCGCATGCACACATACACCTGGTCCCTATGAACGAAGTGGGTGATATAAATTTCACACGTCCTAAACTCAAGCCTACACAAGAAGAGCTGGCTGAGACAGCAGAAAAGATACGCACATATATCACCGCTTAGGTCTTAGTTTTTTATCTTTGTTTCATGTATCCTGAGATTTTCTCACTTGGACCTTTTACGGTTCAGGGTTATGGCCTGATGATATTCATCGGGGTGATGCTGGCGTACATTTATATGTTGGCAAACCTTAAGAAACACGGCTTGAAATCGGAAGATGTGAGCGAAATGTTTCTCTGGTGTTTTGCTTCGGTTGTTGTTGGGGGTAAGATCTTTTTCTGGCTGGAAGATCCAGGCAGGTATTTTAGCAAACCCTCCCTGCTTTTCGAGTCATTTGGCAATGGCTTTGTGTTTTATGGTTCTTTTTTATTAACCGTTCCGGTTCTCATATTTTGGTTTAAAAAGAAAGGCGTTAATCCCTGGTTAGCATTCGATTATGCCGGAATAGCAGGTGCTATGGTCCATGCTTTTGGTAAGCTGGGGTGCTTGCTGGCAGGTTGTTGCCATGGCAAGGTATCAACCGGATTCTATGCCATTGTTTTTACCAATCCAAACTGTCATGCATCGCCGTTGAATACCCCGTTATATCCAACCCAGTTATGGGACGCCATAATATTATTTATGGCCATCGGTCTGATGTTGTTCATGAAAGTAAGGAAATGGTTTGATGGACAATTGTTTCTTACCTACGGCATTGTGTATGCCATAGGCAGGTTCTTTACCGAAAAATACAGAGGTGATGAGGAGCGTGGGTTTATATTGAATGGTTTGCTCAGCCACAGTCAGGCAATTGCCATAGGTGTATTTAGTGTTTGTGTGTTAATTTTTATCTTAAGATACCGTAAAACCCGCACCCAAAATGCAGTTTAAGCAGATTGCAGGCCAACAACAGCTAAAATCAAAGCTTACAGCCATGGCTGCCAGTGGTCGTGTGCCTCATGCTCAGCTAGTGCTGGGGCAGTCTGGGGCCGGAAATTTGCCCATGGCACTTGCCTTAGCTGCGTATCTTCTTTGTAAAAATCCGCTGCCTGAAGATAGCTGTGGAGAATGTGATGCCTGCCGTAAAATGAAGACTTTCACACACCCCGATTTGCATTTCTCTTTTCCGTTTCCATCCAGTTCCGGCGATACCTGTGTGGATCTCTATCCAGAATGGAGAAAGGCATTGCAGGCAGAACCCTACCTGAGCTATGAATCTTGGATGCGGTTGCTGAGTGCCGAAAATAAGCAGGGAAATATTCCCATTCTGGAATGCCGTGCCATTATCAGGAATCTTTCCATGAAGGCCTATGAAAGCAAATACAAGATTTTGCTGCTTTGGCTACCCGAATTTTTGGGCAAAGAAGGCAACGTATTGCTTAAGTTTTTAGAGGAGCCCCCGCCGGATACCTTATTTCTGCTGGTATGCAGCCAACCAGATAAGTTGCTGAGCACCATTGTTTCACGCACACAATTGTTGCGTGTTCCGCCTATAGAAGAGGCAGATCTGACTTCATACCTGGCTGAAAGACTGGAAATAATACCCGAAGAGGCCGCCCGGTTTTCCATGATGTCGGGAGGTGATTTGCTCAAGGCGTTGGTTCTGGCCTCCAACTCAGAAAGCCCATATATGGAACCCTTTAGGCAGTGGATGCTTTATTGCTATAAAAAGAACTTGCATCAGTCTGCCAAATGGACTGAGGAAATCAGCGGAAAAGGTCGAGAATATATCAAAGGTCTTTTGCTGTATGGGATAGAAATTATGCGTGCCATAGCCGTAATGGATCATTTGGGTGAGCGCAACGGACTGAATGAACACGAAAAAGAATTTGTGACAAAATTAGGTAAGCTGATGTCTACCAAAAAGATAGTTGGGATATTTGAGGTGCTGGACGCCGCCATTTATGAGGTAGAGAGAAATGGTAATGTAAAAATGATATTTACAGACCTATCCTTCAAAATCAGCAGACATTTTTAATTTTTTTTTATTGCAAAGCAACCCTTTGATACCGGAATTCTTCTATAAGGTAATTGGGGTCTATGAAATACCTGCATGGCATCAGTGAATGCGGACATCACAGAGAGCGAATTGGTCAAGGCCTGTCTGGAAGGGAATACCCGCGCCCAGCAAGCCCTGTATCAGAAATATGCACCTGCGATGTATGCCATTTGCCTTCGGTATTGCGGCTCCCCTGATAACGCCAAAGATATGCTACAGGAATCCTTCATCAAGTTGTTTGAGAGTCTGAAGAATTTCAGGTTCCAGGGCTCTTTTGAGGGCTGGACCAAGCGCATAGCTGTTACCACCTGTCTTGATTTTATCAAAAAACTCAAACAGGAGCCATATGCGGATGAATTGGAGAACCACACCGATTTGGGAGTGGAAGCCTCTGTTTTTCCGGCACTGGGCATAAAGGATTTACTAACATTGTTGCAAACCCTGCCCGTAGGTTACAGAACCGTATTTAACCTATATGCCATTGAAGGTTACAATCATGGTCAAATTGCAGAATTGATGGGTATCAGCGAAAATACCAGTAAAACCCAGTTGTTTAAGGCCAGAAAAATATTGCAGGTTAAACTGAACGGAAACGGATAAAAATGTCAAACGAACAAAACTCCATAGATGAATTGTTCCGCAACGGATTGAAAGACGGCGGAATAACGCCCCCTCCGGGTGTGTGGGAGGCTGTTTCTGCCGGTTTGCCAGCTGCATCGCCCGGTTTGGTAACGCTTGTTGTGAAATCTGTTTGGACCTGGGTTGCAGTAGGTGGAATTGCTGTTGGTGCCGTTACTGCGCTAATTCTATCTGAAAAAAATGAGCCTTTGCCTAAAGCTGAGAAATCAGCCATAAATAACGCCCAGAAAGAGGTTTCAACGCCCAACGTGCTGCCCTCAGAAAAAACGGCTCAACCTGCCGTGGTAACCCCACAGAAAACCCAAGTTAAACAAAGCCTGCAGGCTGACAATAAGCCTCAAAATATAGCTAACAGTGATAATGCTGCCACGGTGCCTGCCGTAGAAAATTCTGCAAATAAGAACCAGACAACGCGCGTGCAACAAACACCGGAAAAACAAGTTCCAAAACTTGAAGTTGTGCAACAAAGCACAGCGGAAGATGCGCCTTGCGGAATAAATGTAAAGGTTATAGCCACCAAAAACAATTTAGATAACAGCTGGTCATTTACTGCCGGTGCTTCCTCTGTTGCTTTCCATTCATGGAGTTTTGGAGACGGCGAGACCGGATCGGGTAATCTCGTTCAGCATTTATATCCGGATTTGAATGCCGAATACGAGGTAAGAGTGCTTGTTTTTAGGTATGTGGGTTGCATTGATTCGGGCAGGTGCACGGTGGTTACAAGGCAGCGTCATCCCGGGTTGTCTGTGCCGGATCTGTTCACACCGAATGGTGACGGAATTAATGACGAACTGGAGATTACTACGCCAGATGTTGCTTCGTTTAACCAGGTTGTAACAGATAGAAACGGCAAGCAGGTTTTCAATAGCAACAGTGCTTTGGTGCGCTGGAATGGCAAATGTGCTTCTGTCGAATGCCCTTCAGGAACTTACAGGGTTACCATTACCTACAAAACACAATCGGGAAAGCAGGCCGTAACGTTTACCAAGAATGTGCTATTGAAAAGATAAAACAAATAAAAATAATTCGTTAAATCGAGAAAATATCGAAGATGAGAATGATGAAGCATCAAAGTAACACAAAAAATATCACTAAAAATGTGGTGTTTTCCCTCAAAAACCATATTTTTGAGGCTTCCCAAACTAGGAAAATCAACATTATGAAAGGTTATACAGCCATTTTCAAGAAAATTGTGCCGGTACTGGCCCTGCTTTTTGCAGGCAACTTTGCTGCAGCACAGTGCACCATCCAGTACAGCGGATCGTTGTGTGTGGGATCGCCCTTATCTTTTATAGGTGCCAGCACAGGTACAACCCACGACTGGGATTTTAACGGCGAGAATACAGCTTCAGGACAGAAAAACCTGAACTACGCTTTTAAGACTCCCGGCGTAAAAAACATTCGCTACATTACCACAATCAATGGTAATAAGTGTACTTCCAACATTCAACTCACCATCAAAACCAGCCCTGTTCCTAAGCTGAAGTTACTGAGCCAGCCTGAGCAGTGTTTCAGGGGTAACCTTTTCTGCTTCAGCGACTCAACAAAAAACCCTAACGGGTCTCCCATTCGCTCAGCCAAATATGTGGTGGGTGATGGTCAGTTTTTTCAGAACGGCAGCGTTGTAAATCCATTTTGTTATTCCATTAAGGACGTTCGTGGCGGCTGTTTTGACTTGTATGTTGAATATACCGATGCAAATGGTTGTTCCGCAAGCGATACCATTGTTTGTGCTGCTAAGGTTCGCGAAGCTATCGGTCCGGCGTTTACCAGCAATAAACCTATTGATTGCGACTCAGTAACTGCACTCATCAGGAATATTTCCAGAATCGCCCAGAACAAAGTGAAAAACATCACCTGGTATTGGGGCGACGGAACTACCGGAAACCAGTGGGGTCCCAACATAACCAAGAAATTTTACAAGCCCGGTATTTACGATATCAAAATGATCATTGAAACCATCGACGGATGTATAGATTCATTTGAGATCAAAGCTGCCGCTCAGGTGCTTAAGGGCGAATATCAGATTGTTGCCGATAAGGATTCTACCTGCATATCGGAGCCTGAAATAAAATTTAGCCTCACCCCCCAGCCTGTAGTAGGCATTTCAAGCTTTCTTTGGAATTTTGGTGATCCACCCTCAGGACCTCAGAACGTAAATAACCGTTCCTTGGCACCGCCTCACAGCTTTACAGGTCTTGGCCCTTTCCAAATTAAATTTACCTATGACATTGTCTGCGGTGGTATTACCCGCAAGAAAGTGGCTTATGATACGGTAATTATTATCGGTCCACAATCTACCATTGAGATTCCTTTTAACCGCATAGCGGAATATGAGGTTTTCCAGTGTCCCAAGGATGTTCAGGATACCGTACACTTCAAGAACTTCTCCAAGTTCTACCACAATGATAAGAATATGTGGAATGACGACAGTACGTTCAAGAAATGGGCAGGCAATAATCATCCTGGTCACGTTTTTGACAACAACCAAACTTGGGTAAAGCCCAAAGGTTTTGTGGATCCACTTTTCCGTCAGCGTGTATGTGCAGTGCGCGTATGGGATTTCGGTGATGCATATGCTCCTAGGTGTACCACGGATCGTATGAACAACAAAAACGTCAATGTTAACTGTCAGTTCAGCAACGACTCACTGCCTACCCACTACTACAAGAGCTGGGATCTGGTGATGCTTTCCGATTTCAAAAATGCGCCCATGGAGGATGCTATTTTTATAGAGAGTACTAAATTGTGTAAGAGAATCAATGTTTGGCCTTCGGATACCAACTGGATCATCGAAGATACCCTGTTGGTAATTCCCAAGAGCAAGGCAGACAGCTTGCTGGCCAATCAGTCTAAATATGCGGTCAACAAAACCAAAACCTATTTGTGGGAGAAAGGCATTCGAGGGCCTGCTGAACGCTACATTACAGATAATGTGGATGTGCAGCTGAAGACCGGCGATACTGCCTATGTTGGCCCTCAGGGTGGGCCTTATACCCGCCATATTGGTCCAAAAACACTGAATCTTGCACCAAGACAAGTAATTAAACTTACCAGCAAAACAGACTCGTTCCGATTCCTGTTTACGGTATTCCTGAAGAAGGACACCTTGCCCGCACCCTTGTTGCGAATCCGCACCAAAAAAGGTGAGAATCCCAGAATTATCGGATTTATTAAACGTACTTTCCCGGGTACGGCAGGTCTGGATTATAAGGTAGATTACAAGCGCTGGAGAGATTTGTACTATGCCAATATACCTTCCTGTAACAATGTGAGACTTTGGCATGGCGATACTTGCCATCCCCTGAAGTGTACTTCTGAAAGTATCAAACAGCTTTCCATGCTGCACGCCAATGCAGGTGGTGTAGGTTCCGGTTTGGTCAAGGATGCGATTGAATGTCTTGGCGGTAAAAACCCCCAGTATGGTATTACCTTCCTTCTAAGTGATTTGAAACCCGGTTGTACCTTCTCTTACGTGGGCATAAACTATGACACTTTCTGTAAGCCCACCACGTGGACTACACTGACCAGCGGATTGATACCCGGCAACCGTCCTCCTGGTATGCCTTATATGGGTTATCAGATTGCCTCCAATCCTCCTTCACGATATTCCAAGCAATATAGTGCTTCGGAGGTTTGTAACCCCAATGGATGTATTACCGTTGGTATCATAGTAGGTAATGGTGTAAAAAAAGGTGGTACTGTCGGAGATCCTCCTCTGTGTTCAGATACGCAGTACTATGACAAGTTTGCTTGTTTCCCCATTATTGACCCTACCTTCGAAATGATTACCCCTACACCCAATCCCAACGGTATACGCAAGATTTGTAAGTATGATCCTGTTGTAGTTCGCCCTATAATTGCCAACAAAACCAAAAACGACGATTTGAAAACCCTGCGCTGGGAATTTGCCACCGGCAATGCCAGCCCTGCTTACAGTAAGCAGTGGGGTTATCAGATTCAGGAAGATTACTACCGAGGTGTTTACCTGAAAGATTCAGGAACTAAGAAAATCTACAATTACATGGTTCAGAGCAGGTACGAAGTTCGTCCTGAGCCTGTTCCCTGTTCTACCGACTGGCAGGATGATTCTCGCTCGGATCGCTCTGTAGCCTGGGATGACGGAAAGCACGGTGGCAAACTCGACAAAACCCCTGATACCATCATTACCGCAATCATAAGCAAGTGGGATACTGCTGCTGATGTGTCTGCGGTATGGGATAGGATTAAGGAGCGTCTGGAAGCCCGCGGATTTGATCCCTTTGCCCTGGATCCTGCTCAGATTACCCGTATGATTTGGAATAACAAAGGTATTATTGGCCAGCCACTCACCGGTGCCGAGGGTTGTATTGATACCAATGGTTTTGGTCGCTTCATCAAATTCTACCTGCGTCCCGATCCAAAATCAAAAAAGATTATTCATGAGCGTGATACCAACATCCGCCCCTTGGATTCTGCTATTGTAGGCAATAAAAAATATCGTGCCTATACCTTTAAATCGCCGTGGGCGGGATATCACCTGGCGAGCATCAGTATGACATCTGCCAATGGCAAGTGTGATGAATTTGCTGCATACCCGGTAATTGTAGGCTTTGCGGCCATGATTGAGCTTCCGGATTCGACCATCTGTCAGGATCAGGCAACCAACCTGCAGGCCCGATTGGATTTGCGTTACTTCCACCCCGATCCCTTAAACTTTGGCACATGGGATACATATGATTACTGGAGAGATGCGCAACGACAGGCGGACATATTTGCCGGAGTTAAAAACCGTGAACCATTTACACGCTGGGACTGGAACAAAAGAGACGATGACCCCAATAATCTTACCACCATGTTTGGCGGTGCTCCATATGGTGCTACCGGTGTGGGTTCTCCATGGTTTCAGCTTGGCGGTGGCCCCAACGATCCTAAGACACTCTATTATAAAAATGACTCCGGTGTGTATACTTTCCGTGTAGCCGTGGGTGACTCTACCGGTTGTCGCGATACAATAAGCCGCAGATTGTTCATCAGTAGACTTGATGTAAAATTTGGCCTGAATCTCTCAGTTCCTTCTTGTAACTCCATCATAGAGTTGTATGACAGCACCAAACTGTTTGATCCGTGTAACTGGGCCATAAGAAACTGTAACGGACCTGCTCCCATCGAGTGTGACTTTATTCGTGAATATTTCATAGACTGGGGTGACAGCAAAACAAACTATTTCTCGCGTGGTAAATCATCCGATGAATTGTTGCCTCCGAATATTGCGCATAAATACACCCGCAACGGCTGGTTCCAGATTACCATCTTTGCCAAAACCGACCAGGGTTGTGCGGATACTATCAAGCGTTGGATAAAAATCCCCGGACCACGTCCTAAATTTGAATATGCTGATTATGCAGGCTTTGATATCACCATCTGTGAAGGCGAATCGGTAAGGTTCAAGAACCTCACGGACTCAGCAACCAATGGAGCTGACTGGACATGGTTCTATGGTGATGGTGCTATTACCAATAAAAAAGATACATTTGTAACACACACATACACCAAGCCCGGTAAGTACTTTGTGTTCCTGGAGCAGTATGACACCCTGTTCATCCCACCCAATCTGAAACGTTTCTGTCCCGCCACCTATCCTGATACTGCGGGTGGACAGCGTGCCTTTACCGTAACCGTAATCAAACGTGATACAGTTCGAGGCTTCATCGTGAAACCTTCTATCTGCCCCGGTGATTCCAACGAATTCGTGGACAACTCAGATACGCTCTTCAAATCCTACAAGTGGAGATTTGAAAATCTTAGCACGGGTAAAGTAGATACCGTTACTGTAACCACTAAAAATTACAAACGCGTATTCACAGTTCCGGGACTTTACAGAGTGACACACCTGGCTGATTATGGAAATAACCATCCAAGGCCCTGGTGTCCGACACCACCTGTGATTGATACATTCCTCGTGGACAGTGTTGTTGCCAATTTCGATATTGATTCCAGTGGCAAGCCCGACTTTTTGTTCACCCGCACGGACATTAACGGAACCGAATGGAGATGGGGCTTCGGACATCAGAATGATATCAAGAATACGCTGCCCAAGAACTTCCTTGAAGATTTGAAGTCCAATGACAAACAGGTGAAGTGGTCTTATGACAGCAGCGGTAAATACTGGGTATGTCTGATTGCCAAGAATGCTACCGGATGTTCGGATACTATATGTAAGCAAGTAGTGGTTGATCTGTTCATATACCTTGCCAACGTGTTTACACCCGGAACGGCTGATGGCAAGAACGATACCTATCGTGTGCCTATTCAGGGTCAGGACCTCTTCGAGTTGAAGATTTTCAACAGATGGGGTGAGCGCGTGTTCCAGACCGAGAATTCCAAAGTGGGATGGAACGGTCGCGTAAACAATGACGGACCTGAAGTTCCTGAAGGAACCTACTTCTACCAGCTGACCTACCGATTCAAAGGCAAGCAGCAGAAGTATGTGACCGGTTCGGTAAATCTTATCAGAGCCAATTAATCAATCAAGTATCAATTGAAAGCCCCGGCCATTGGCCGGGGCTTTTTGTTTGTACCTTTGCATAGTTGAAAAACAGGCATGATATCATCGTTGCAAGGGCAACACCTGCCGGTGTTGGCGCCGTGGCTATGGTGCGTGTGAGTGGCAAGGGAGTTTTTGGGCTGGTTGATTGCTTGCTGAAAAAGCCTGTTTCTAACGCAGAGAGCCATACTGCCTATTTCAGGGCATTGTGGGATGAGGAAGGACTTGTGGATGAAGCCTTGCTTACGGTTTTTAAGGCACCGCATGGCTATACGGGAGATGATACGGTAGAAATCAGTACGCATGGTTCTCCGTATATCGTTGACAGGCTCATACAGGCCTTGTGCAGGCAGGGTGCCAGACCCGCAGATGCAGGGGAGTTTACCCTCCGCGCATTTCTAAATGGGAAGCTGGATTTAGCGCAGGCAGAAGCCGTTGCCGATTTGATATCGTCGGAGTCTGCGGCATCACACAAAGCGGCGCTGGGACAGTTGCGCGGTGGGATTTCATCTGAAATTTCGTTGTTGCGCACGCGGCTTATTGATTTTGCTGCGCTCATAGAATTGGAGCTGGATTTCAGTGAGGAAGACGTGGAATTTGCCAAAAGGGATGAACTGATAGCCTCAGTGACAGAAACACTGGATAAAGTAAGCACATTGCTTCAAACCTTTGCCCACGGCAACGCGGTGAAGGAAGGGGTGCAGGTGGTATTTGCCGGTAGGCCCAATGCTGGCAAAAGCACTCTGTTTAATCTGTTGTTGCAGGAAGAAAGGGCCATAGTGTCTGATATAGCCGGCACTACCCGCGATGCGCTGGAAGATGTGCTGATGATAGAAGGTATGCGCTACCGGCTGATTGATACGGCGGGCATCCGCGAAGCCACGGACACCATAGAAAAGCTGGGTATAGAGCGCACCTATAAGTATATGCAGGGCAGCGCTGTGGTGCTCTATGTGGCGGATGTGTCGGGCACCAAACAGCAGGAACTTACCGCTGATTTGCGGGCATTGTCTGATATGGCAACCCAGGTATGGGTGTTGGGCAACAAAACCGATTTGGTTGAGAGTTTTGATGAAACGGCCTGGTCGGAGGCTGCAAAGGCCGGCGGTGCGGGCGGATTTATGGGAATATCCGGTAAAAATGCAGGTGACAGGCAGCGGTTGCGCGATTATTTGCACAGCCATACCGCATTTAAAGCCGTTTTAGGCGACCAAACCCTCATAACCAACCAACGACACTTCCACGCCTTTTTAAAGGCGGAAAATGCCCTTCAGCGCGTTTTGGAGGCTATAGAAACCGGCATATCCAAAGAGATGCTTGCCTTTGATTTGCGCGAGGCCCTGGCCGCGCTGGGAGAGGTTACAGGTGAGATTACCACGGAAGACCTGTTGGGCTCAATTTTTGGAAAATTCTGTATCGGTAAGTAATTGCATAAACTAGCAATTTTAAAATGGTTTAAAAGGATTTCAATGTATGTGTGCTTTCCACTGATTTGATTGTTATTAAGATTTCGTATTAACGCTCCTGATTTTTAGGAATTTTATTTCCCCATCTTTGCAAGGATGATTCAAAGCAGGTTTGATTCACTAACGGGTTTTCGTGCGCTGGCTGCGAGTATGGTTTTTATATACCATAATCGTAAGTACTGGAGAGGACAACTGCATCCGGAAGTATTGAGGTTGTTCAATGAGTTTCATGTTGGCGTAGCCTTGTTTTTTGTACTAAGTGGCTTCTTGCTGGCCTACGGTTATGGAGATAAGCCTGCACACTCATTGACTGAATATAAACGATATATCATTGGAAGAATGGCAAGAATCTTCCCGCTTTACTGGCTGGTTCTAACATTGTATTATTTGGATCCCCTTTTCGGAAAAATGGATTTCTCTGTTCTAACCTACACGCTTACGCACGGATTTTCGAACAAATTAAATTTAGATGGTATATCGCAGGCGTGGAGTTTAAGCGTGGAATTTACCTTTTATATCCTTCTTCCTTTTTTATGCCTGATGGAAAGAAAAAAAATTCTGTATCTGGTTCTTTTTCTTGTGTCAATTACCCTATTAACATGGTTGGGCGGATACCTATGGCTTTGGCTGAATGGGAATCCCAGGCAGTTTTTCTATCCGTTGAAATTTGTGCTTGGCAGTACGTTTTTCGGAAGGTGGACTGAGTTTTTTGCCGGTATCATTCTGGCGAGGTTGCTTAAGCAAAGCCAGGATAAATATGCCTGGTTCTGGCAGTGGAAATACAAAACATATACCGGTATTATCGGGGTGTTTGTGTTGTGCTATGTGGTTGGCTTATTTCAGCCCGATGTATTTCATCACGGAACAGACCATCCTGTGGGGTATCTCATTTTTGCATTGATAATACCGCTATTTGTTATTCTTTGGCTTGCGGGATTGATTTCAGAACCTACCATGGTTCAAAGGTTTTTCAGCAGCAAAATTCTGATATTATTGGGCAAGGCATCATTTGCCTTTTATTTGATTCATATCAGCTATGTCAATATCCGGCTGAAATGGATCTGGCTGGGCCCTGACAGAAATTTCGTGCTTTTGTGGTTGATATCCATCCTGCTATATGTATTATTTGAAAATCCAATCAATTCTTTTATCAAAAATAAGTTTCTCAAAAACCCGGTTAAATAAAAATCCATAGTTTGACCGGGTTTAGATCAATTTGAAAAAAGTAGGTAATCACTAAAAGTGTAGCGTCAGGCTTGTTTCCCCCTCAAAATCTCCTCCACCACGCCCGGATCCAGCAGGGTGGTGGTGTCGCCCAGGTTTTGGGTTTCGCCTTCGGCAATTTTGCGCAGTATACGCCGCATGATTTTGCCGCTGCGGGTTTTGGGTAAGCCGCTCACAAATTGTATGGCGTCGGGCTTGGCAATGGGACCAATAACCTGCGAAACCGTTTGCAAAATATCCTGCCTCATTTCGGTTTCATTTGCCGGCATGGAGCTGCAAATAACGTAGGCATAGATGCCCTGCCCTTTAATGTCGTGGGGGAAACCCACCACGGCGCTCTCCACCACTCCGGCGTGCATGTTGATGGCGTTTTCTACTTCAGCGGTGCCAATGCGGTGCCCTGAAACACTGAGGACGTCATCTACACGCCCTGTAATGCGGTAATGTCCGTCTTCATCGCGCAGGCAGCCATCACCGGTAAAATACAAACCGGGGTAGGTGGAGAAATACGTTTGCCGGCAGCGTTCGTGGTCTCCCCAGGTGCTGCGGATAATGCCCGGCCAGGGTTTTTGGATGCACAGGTTGCCAGAAACGCCGTTGCCGGCTA
>Ga0194130_10000624_pt1 | contig 64285 bp, 74 predicted proteins | sample TA2KigsurfametaG_FD_160084 | JGI IMG/M metagenome (GOLD analysis project Ga0194130, IMG submission 160084) | Freshwater microbial communities from Lake Tanganyika, Tanzania - TA2015050 Kigoma 12 surface | ecosystem: Environmental > Aquatic > Freshwater > Lake | place: Tanzania: Lake Tanganyika...
TTTGGTAAAAAATACCCTAATTGTGTAAAAAATGATAAAACTACTTGAAATATTAAATGAAGCAAAGAAGATAAAAGAAACTTTTGAAGAATTTGCTACCACACGAGCAGCTGGCGCTGCTAAAATTGCTGAAACTGCTAAAGAAAAAGGTGGACTAGCATTATTAACTTATAACCATTTTAAAGTAAAAGCTGCTTATTACAAAAAGGCAGCTGAAGGTAAATTTGATAAGGAAGCAGCTAAAAAAGAATTTAATGAAATATTAAAAGGCATATCTTTAGATATGGACCAAAATGAATTTCAACGTGAAGTTGGACGTTTAGAGGTATTAGGTGAATTACTAATTAGAGATAAAAAATGATTAAATTAACAGACCTACTTAAAGAAACAACTCAATCGGAAAAATCACCTCCGTACATGTACTCACCTGTAGGATTTGGTTGCCATGTTTGTAAATTTTACTATGTAGAAGACGAAAAACATATGTGTGGTAATTCATATTACCAAAAACATATGGGAACAGCTGAACTAGTAGATAATGAAGGTAATCAAATTAAAGATCCTTCAAAATGGTGTTCAAATTGGTTTTTACCTAAAGGCGAATGATTAAACTATTAGACATATTAAAAGAAGAAATTAATTTAGATGACATATCTAATGCTCCCTTCTCTAAACTCCCCCCAGGATTAAATCTTATTTCTAAAAGAGGTTCATCAAGAAATGTTTATGATTATAATGATAAATATGTCTTAAAAATAGCTAAAAATAGTAAAGGAATATACCAAAACAAAAAAGAAATAGAAATTTTATCTAAAATTAATTCACCTTTACTTCCTGAATTAAAAAAATATGATGAAAAAAACTATAGATATATTGTAATTGAAAAAGTTAATGATTTTAAAAGTGCAGCACAATTTTTTAAATTTATATTTCCTAACATAGATATCCTTTATAAAAAAATCCTTGATTTTTACTACCAACAAAGAAATGGTTTTTCCAACACCGCAGATATCTGGGACATCCCAGGCAATTCAAAAAAAGATGTTTATGAGCATATAATTGAAGATACATGGCTTCAAGGAAAAGATTTACAATTTAAAAATAGAAAAACAGGTGAAATTATGTTTAATATAACATATAATGAATTAGATAATATGTTAAAAGACAACCAAAATGCTAAAGATTTAAAAGAATTATATGATATGGGTTTAGGTAGTAAAGATTTTCATTGGAGGAATTTTGGTTATAAAGATTCCCAATTAAAAATGTTAGATTTAGGTATATGACCCCATACACAGACATAGAAGTTACAGACAAATATATTATTCGTGAATTTAACGAAAATATAGACCCAATTGAACTTTTGTGGCATCGTGATAACGAAGATAGAACAGTTGAAATCCTAGAAGATACAGATTGGCAACTTCAGTTAGACAATCAGTTGCCTACCTCACTAAAAGAACGTATATTTATACCAAGACATGAGTGGCATCGTGTGATAAAAGGAACAGGAACATTAAAATTAAAAATACATAAATCGTGAAAAAAGCTGATTTAAAAGAAATTATCCGAGAAGAAATTAAAAAAGTGTTGAGTGAAGAGACAAATTATACTCCTGGAGGATTTGTAAATGATACAGAAAAACCTTGGATGAGTTTACCTCCTGGAAAATATGAAGTAACATATAAACCTATGTTACCTTTAGATGCTGTCAAAACGTACACTTTAGATTTTCCTGACGGGAAAGAATTTGCAAGTTATGATGAAGCTAGAAGATTTTATTATTCAAATCAACCTAGATATTCTGGTATTGAAAATAGAATGAAAAATTTAGTAAGAGTAACCAAAATAGGATAACATACAGACAGATTCATAGCCTGTCGATTAAAAAATTTTAGGAGCTGTGGCCCAATCTTTGGATTGGGTCACTTTTTTTTGTATATTTATAATAAAATAAAATGACACAAGAACAACTTCGTATGCAAATGTTGGCTGGTATCATTACTGAAGACCAATATAAAGCTAAATTAAATGAAAATTATAATTTAGACAAAATACTAGATAAAATAGATAAAAAAGGTATAAAATCATTAGATAATAAAGAAAAGTATTTTTTAGATTCTTTTGAAAGAGAAAAAAATACCCCAAAAAATATAAATAAAATAGAAGCTCAAGATGAAGGATTAGGTATATACATTCCTGATTTTGAAGGGTTTGATTATGAGGGAGAAATTAAAGGAGATAATGTATTATTTCGTTTTAATGAAGAAGTAGAAGAAGAAGATAGATATAGACCTTTCATATATGGTTTAATAGAATTAGATATTCCTTTTAAACTTGAACAAGACGCTGATGAAATATATGATAAAGTTGGTGACTTGGAACTAGGTAGTAGAATAGATATGATTACTGTAAATATAAAATATTTTGATATAATAGATGATGAAGATGAAGATTATTAAATGAATAAAGAGCCTTCACAAAATAAGCATACAGACAGATTCATAGCCTGTTGATTAAAAAAATTTTAGGAGCTGTGGCCCAATCTTTGGATTGGGTCACTTTTTTTTGTATATTAAAGCAATAAAAGTTATGAATATATTTTATATTAATGAAGATCCGATTATTGCTGCTAGGGAGTTAGCAGATGATCATATTAGAAAGATGCAAATTGAATGTGCTCAAATGTGTTGTGTTGCTCATTGGGTAAACGGTTCAACAGCACCATACAAACAATCACATACAAACCATCCTTCTACAAAATGGACAAGAGAATCTATACAACATTATAGATGGCTTGTAGCACATGGTTTAGAAATTTGTAACGAATTTGAAAAACGATATGGTAAAAAACATAAAACTCAAGATGTACTCGAATGGCTTCGAGACAATGAACCAAATTTACCTGACAATGGATTTATGGATCCCCCTCAGTGTATGCCTGATGAATTTAAATTAGAGAATGCTATAGAAGCATATAAAAATTTTTACATTAACGATAAAGTAAAGATAAAACAATTAGATTGGAAAAAATTAAACAATAAACCAGAATGGATAAGCAAATAGTAATTGTAGGAGCTGGAGTAGCAGGCGTAAATGCTGCAACAAAATTAGTGGATAATGGATATCCTGGAAAATTAATTACCATAATTGATATGGGTAAAGATCCATACAATCGTAAACCTGAAGAAGTAATGACTGGGTTTTTAGGTGCTGGAGGATGGAGCGATGGTAAATTAACTTACCATACAGCAATTGGAGGCCAACTATCAAAATATTGTGGTGAAGAAAAAGCAATGGAATTAATGGATCAAGTTATTACCAACTTTAAACGTTTCCACCCTAAACCAGAAGAAGTACAATGCTCAAACCCAGAGGAAGAACCTGATTTTATTAAACCATATTTTGGTTTGCGATTGTTTCCTGTATGGCACGTAGGTACAGATTATCTATCTGAAATTGCTAAAAATTGGTACGATTATTTAGTATCTAAAGGAGTTAAGTTTGTATGGGAACGAAAAGTAGAATGGATTAATTTTAATAATAGTACTTTATTTTATAAAACATTAGATTCAATAAGTGGTTTAACTGTAGAGTATGATGAACTTATCTTTGCAGTAGGTAAATCAGGTATTGATTTTGCCCAAGAAATAGCAAACGAATATCAACTTCCAGATGAACCTAAATCAGTACAAATTGGAGTTCGATTTGAAGCACCACAAGAACACTTTCAAAAATTAATTGATATTTCATATGACTTTAAGTTATATAAAAAATTTGAAGATAAAGGAGTTTCATTACGTTCATTCTGTACAAATAATAATGCTGCTTATGTTGCTGTAGAAGAAACATATGGAGATCATAGTTACAATGGTCATGCTAAAAAAGATGAGCGTTATCGAAATGATATGACCAATTTTGGTATTTTAATGGAGATTAATGGTATTAAGGATCCATTTACTTGGTCACGTAATGTAGTAAGTAAATTACAATCAAATGGTACTGGTTTATATTATAGCCCATCTCGCCAACCATCAACTACATCAGAAGGTAATAATGTAACTTCAACTCAAATTAGTTTAGATACACTTACTCATGTTGTAGAGCCGGTAATGGAAGGTTATTTTAGATATGTTATGGATTTTATCCAAGACATGAAAAAAGTATTCCCAACATTACAAGATGATTGGGGAATTTATATGCCTGAAGTAAAATATTTGTCACCTGAACCGTTAGTAAACTATAAAGATCTTAGTTTAACAAAATACTCTAACGTACATTTCGTAGGTGATGCTTTAAGTGCAAGAGGCATTACAGTATCAGGTGCACAAGCAATTTATGTAGCAGAAAATTTATTAAAGTTATGAAAATAGGTCTTTGTGGAACAATTTCAGTTGGTAAAACAACATTAGTTAATGCATTAAAAGAATTACCTGAATTTGCTGGATATGAATTTAAAACAGAACGTTCAAAGTATTTACGTGATTTAGGTATTCCGTTAAACACGGATTCAACATTAAAAGGTCAAATAGTGTTTATGGCTGAACGCGCAAGTGAACTTATGTTAAATAACATGATAACAGATAGAACTGTAATTGATGTTATGGCATTTACACGTTTAGCTAAATCAATAGCATACTTTGTAGCAGATGATTTTAACGATGCTGTATCGCATTTACTTCGTGAATATGATTACATATTTTATGTTTCACCTGAAGGTGTAGAACTTGAAGACAATGGAGTACGTGTCGTAGATGCTGAATATAGAAAAAAAATAGATGAAGAAATACAACAACTTATTATAAGACATAAAAATAAATTTAAAAACTATGCTGAATTATCGGGTAGTACTGAGGAAAGAATACAGAAATTGAAACAAGTAATAGGTTTCTAATATTTATAAATAAAATTAAATATGAAAAAATCTCGTTTACTTGAAATTATACGTGAAGAAATTAACGAAGCCTTTTATAGATTAAAAAATCCTGCAGACGAAAAAAAAGGATTTGAACCCCAAATCAACGTTTCAGGAATGCCTGAACCTGAAATTTTATCTAAATATAAAAAATTAGCTGAAGAGGAACTTGAAGAAGAACAATTAGATGAAATGGCATATAATATTGTTCTTTCTAACCCAGAAAAATTAGCAAAATTAAAAGATGAAATTAAAGATTCAACTAAAGAAGGAAAAAAATTACTTTATAAAATAATAGATATTATCCAAAGAGATAAAAAAGAAAATAAACCCATTCGTCAAAGAGATATTGCTAATGAGTTAGGCATTATTCAACAAAAGGTTAACCCATTAATTAATTATTTAATTGATTATGGTATCCTAGATAAAGGTGAATCTGTAACTGGAGTAACCAAGAAAAAAGTAACAGATAAACCCCAAGGAAGACCTTCCAATCCAGATAAACCAGAAAAAGCACCTTCAACAGGGCAACGAGGCAGAAAACCAGGAACCAAAACAGCTACTCGCACACCAGGAAATGATGGATTTGATGATGTATCATATTCAGACGAAGAAGTAGAAGACACCTACTATAAAGATGAAGATGAATTTACATCACCTAGTGAAGAAGGTCCTTCATCTGCAGAAATTAAAGGTGATAAAACCGCAAAAGAATTAGCTCAAGCATCCCCAGCAAGTAAAGATGAAAACTTTGATCGTATCCGTACAGGATTAATGAATAAAGTTAAAAAAGCTAAAGGTGAATTAAGTGCTGAAGATAAAAAATTAGCTATTCAAATTATTAACTCTGCTAAAGAAAAATATAAGTTTAATGCTGTTCAAGTAGATGCTTTAAGAGCAGTTGCAGGTTTATAAGATGATAAAAGATAAAACATTCCAATTAAAGTTATCCCATCTAATTATAGGTGGGATACTTTTACTATTGTTGTTATTTTTAATTTATGTAAAAGTTAAACCTACCCAAATAAACACATATGACAAAGAAAAAAGGGAGATAGATAGCTTAAGAATTGAAATTAACAAATACAAAAAATTAAATGATACTTTAAACTATCAAATAATTAAACAAACTAAAGTTATAGATTCATTAAATAATGAAATTAAAATTACGGAAAAAGAATTAATTAAAACACGTTTGTATTATGATAAGAAAATTAAAGATCTTACTAGTTCTTCTCCTACTGAACTCAACGACTTTTTCTCAAAAAGATACAAGTAGAATTTGTTTTTCATACGATAAAGCAAGACGTATTGCTATTGACTTAGTTAGAGGTGATTCGGCTATGGCTGAACTTAAAATAGCAAATAAATTAGTTTATCAACTTAACGAAAAAATTGATTCTCAAGATAGTATCATCGTTTTATATACTGAAAAAGAAAAATCACATCAAAAACAGATAGCTGATTATGAAAAAACGATTGAAAAAAAAGATAAAATAATCACTGGACTTGAAAAAGACGTTAATGATTTAACCCGTAAAAACACCAATCTTAAATCAGGACTTAAGTGGTTAGGCGGAGGATTCGTGGCTTCCTTACTTACTATTGTTACCTTTATAGTAGTTAAATAATGGAAGAAAAAAGTTTAAAACAGGTAGTCCGAGAGGAATATATAAAATGCGCCCAATCACCAGCGTATTTTATGAAAAAATACTGTTACATCCAACATCCACAACGTGGACGAATTCAATTTAACCTTTATCCATTCCAAGAAAAAGTACTTACTTTATTCCAAGAGAATCCATATTCAATAGTACTTAAATCCCGCCAGTTAGGTATTTCAACATTATCCGCAGGTTACTCATTGTGGTTAATGTTATTTCATGAAGATAAAAACGTATTATGTATTGCAACTAAACAGGAAACCGCTAAAAACATGGTTACCAAAGTTAGATTTATGTACGAAAGTTTACCTTCGTGGCTTAAATTTGCAAACAAACCTGACGAAGCAAACAAATTAACACTTCGATTACCAAATGGATCTCAAATCAAAGCAATAGGTGCCTCAAGTGATGCAGGTCGATCAGAAGCCGTTTCTTTGTTGATTATAGATGAGGCTGCCTTCATTCACAATATTGGTGAGATATGGGCCTCAGCTCAACAAACCTTAGCTACTGGTGGAGGTTGTATTGCATTATCTACACCTTATGGTACAGGTAACTGGTTCCATAAAACATGGGTTGCTGCAGAAATGGGTGATAATAGTTTTTTACCTATTAGATTACCTTGGCAAGTACATCCTGAACGAGATCAATCATGGAGAGATCAACAAGATGCTGATTTAGGTATCCGAATGGCAGCACAAGAATGTGACTGTGACTTTACAACATCTGGTGACACTGTATTTACACCAGAAGATATTACTTTTTACGAACAATTTCACGTGAAAGAACCTCTTGAAAAACGTGGAGTTGACCAAAACCTATGGATTTGGGAACCAGCCGACTATTCTAGGAACTATTTGATCGTAGCTGATGTAGCACGTGGTGATGGTAAGGATTTTTCAGGGTTTCACATCTTTGATGTTGAAACATTCACTCAGGTAGGTGAATATAAGGGTCAAATCAATACAAAGGATTATGGACACTTGTTAACTAGCATTGCAACGGAATATAACAATGCTTTACTTGCAGTCGAAAATCAAAGTGTAGGATGGTCAACAGTACAAACGATTTTAGATAGAGGTTATCAAAACTTTTATTATTCACCAAAAGGTGGAACAAACAATGTAGATAATTTCTTTGATCCTTATATGGATCACAGTAAAATGACACCTGGTTTTACCATGTCAAATACAACTCGTCCAATAGCAATTGGTAAATTTCAAGAAGCTATTATAGATAAAGCAGTTGTTTTCCATTCTGTGCGCCTATTAGAGGAAATGAAAGTATTTATATGGAGAAACGGTAGAGCAGAAGCTCAAGGAGGATACAATGACGACTTGATTATGGCATTTTCTATTGGGTGTTATTTACGTGAAACCGCTTTTAAACTTAGAACAAATAGTATGGAAATGACTAAAAGTATGTTGAATAGTATAGGAAATTCTCGTACATCATATGCTGGAGGTTATTCCAATGGGCCAAATTATGCTGATAAGTATAACAATAACCCATTTAAAATAGACAACCCTTACTCAAATGGTCAAGAAGATATTTCTTGGCTTTTATAAAATAAAACATGGCAGATACAGGATTATTTAGTAGATTAAGACGATTATTTTCAACAGACGTTATCATCCAAAACGATGGAGATAACCAATTAAAAGTATTCGATACCAATAAAATACAAGTTTCAGGTGAATATGAAACAAATGCACTTGTAGACCGATTTAACCGAATTTATACTAACTCACATACATCAATTTATGGATACCAAAGTAGTTTCAACTATCAAACTTTACGCCCTACGCTTTATTCTGAATATGATTCAATGGATACAGATGCTATTATTGCCTCTGCTTTAGATATTATATCCGATGAAAGTACTTTACGCAATGATATGGGTGAAGTATTACAAATTCGTAGTTCGGATGAAGACGTACAAAAAATTCTATACAATTTGTTTTACGATATATTAAATATAGAATTTAATTTATGGCCTTGGATTCGTAATATGTTGAAATATGGTGATTTTTTCTTAAAACTAGAAATTGCTGAAAAATTCGGTGTATATAACGTAATTCCTTATAATGCATTCCATATTGAAAGACAAGATGGATATGATAAAGAACACCCAAATTCAGTACGTTTTAGATTTGATCCTGACGGTATTTCATCTCCTTCAAATTATGGTTACTATAATGTACCAAATGCCGGGAATCAAGCAAATGCTATTTTCTTTGACAATTATGAAATGGCTCATTTCCGTTTATTAACGGATACTAACTTTTTACCTTATGGTAGATCGTATTTAGAGCCTGCTCGTAAATTGTTTAAACAATACACTATGATGGAAGATGCGATGTTAATCCATCGTATTGTTCGTGCGCCTGAAAAACGTATATTCTATATCAATGTTGGAAATATTGCACCTGCTGAAGTGGAAAACTTTATGCAGAAAACAATCTCTAAAATGAAACGCACTCCATATATTGATCAACAAACAGGTGATTATAACTTAAAGTATAATATGCAAAACCTACTTGAAGATTTTTATATTCCGATAAGAGGTAATGATGCTTCAACCAAAATTGATAATTTAGCAGGTTTACAATGGCAAGGTATTGAAGACGTTACTTACCTAAGAGATAAATTATTTGCTGCCCTTAAGGTTCCTAAAGCGTTTATGGGGTATGAAAAAGATTTAACAGGTAAAGCTACGTTAGCTGCTGAAGATATTCGTTTTGCACGTACAATTGAACGCATCCAGCGCATTGTAGTATCTGAATTGACTAAAATTGCTTTAGTTCACTTATACACTCAAGAATACCGTGATGAAAGTATGACAAACTTTGAGCTATCATTAACTACTCCATCAATTATCTACGATCAAGAAAGAGTAGCTTTAATGAGAGAAAAAGTTGATTTAGCTAACCAAATGATGGAAAACAAAATTCTTCCTACTGATTGGATTTATGAAAATTTATTCCACTTAAGTGAAGATCAATATGACGAATATAGAGACTTAATTATCCAAGATGCTAAACGTAAATTCCGTCTTGCTCAAATTGAAAATGAAGGAAATGACCCACTTGAAACTGGTAAATCATATGGTACGCCGCATGATTTAGCTTCTTTATATGGTAGAGGAAGATATGAAGATAACAGCGTACCTGTTGGATATGATGAAGAAAAAGATTTAGGTCGTCCTTCTGAAAAAGTAACTGATAAAAATACTCAAGACAATGCATTTGGAAAAGATAGAATTGGTACTGATGGTGTTAAAAAGGATGGAGATGAATCAGATTCAATCAAACCTCAATATAAAGGTGGAAGTCCATTAGCACTTGAAACTAAAAATAAAAGAAATCGTAATGCTAGAATGTTTAACGATATAAAAAACCAAAGCAAACAAATAATCTTCGAATCAGATATTAGAGGAAACTCGCTATTAGATGAATCACAAATACGAGAGTAAAAAAATTCCACATATTTATAAATAAAATAATATTAGAATGCAAATCAAACATTCAAAGTATAAAAATACTGGTATCCTTTTTGAACTTTTAGTTCGCCAAATCACTACTGATACATTAGATGGTAAGGATTCACTAGCAAAAGATATACTTAAAAAATATTTCGTTAAGTCGGAATTAGGTCGTGAGTATAAGTTGTATGAAACTTTATTAAAAAAGACGTCCTTAACTGAAGGGAGAGCTAATGTTGTAGTTAGCACATTAATTGACTCATCTAAAGCATTGAATAGAGGAGCTATTAAACGTCAAAAATATAATTTGATCAGTGAAATTCAGAAACACTACAACATCAACGAGTTTTTTAACCACAAGCTCCCTAATTATAAAATATATGCTGCTTTCTATACATTGCTAGAAATTACTAACACCCCAGAAGCAGTAGATCCCGAACAAACTATCAACAATAAAGTAACTATTTTAGAGCATTTAACTGCAGCTAAAATTACTGAAGGTAAAGTTCGTGATGAAGTAATGTCTGAATTTGAAAAAGCTGATAAAGATGTACGTTTGTTAGCTTACAAAATGGTATTAGAAAACTTTAACGAAAAATACGATACATTACACCCAAAACAAAAATCGATATTAAAAGAGTATATTACCTCTATTGACAATACACCTCGTTTAAGGGAATTTTATACCAATAAGGTAACAGAAATTAAGAGTGAATTGGCTACGTTAAATAAGAAAACAAAAAACCCAACCACTAAAATTAAAATTGACGAAATCATCACAGTTATTAACCCCCCAGCTAAAAACGCTAAAATAACTGACAACGATTTAGTTGACTTGTTACAGTACTATGACTTAATCAACGAATTAGAAACTGTAAATGGATAATATTAAAGAAATAATTCGTAAAAAACTCAAAGAAATGAGTGCTACTAATGTTGGTGGCGCTACAGTTACTCCTGGGGAAGGTACAGGAGTAGCTACTAAACCAGCATTTAATAAAGATAAAAATGCTAAAGGAGCTAAAAATATTTCTTACTATAAACTAGGATTCAAACTAGCTCCAGATATTAAGCCAAAGTCATACGACAAGAAAAAACTTTTTGAAGATGATGTGTTAAACGAAATGAACGATGTTCAAAAAATGCGTATAGCTTCATTAGATGAAATAGAAAAATTGATGAACGAGATTCAACCACTAGTTTCAAACGCTAAAAATGAAACAATTGAACTATATGGTGGAAATGCTGGTTCATATGATATAAATAAACCAATCGAAATAGTTAAAAGCTATTTAAAAGACATAAAACAACTTTTATCAGAAAAATAATGAAAAAGACCCTACAAGATCAGTATTTATCAATCAAAGAAGGTAAAGGACATAAAGGTGTTTTCCTTACAGAGGCAAAACGTCAATTTCCAAACATTGTACGCAACGCTGCTACATTTGATGAAGCAGTAGCATCACTTAAAACTAAAAACATCATTTCAGAAAATATAATTTCGGTGATGCCTGCAATTATGGATCGTCCTAAAAAAGAATCTTATGAAACTGCATTTGAAGCATTTTTAGCTGAAGCTAGAAAAGCAAAAGAAAACGAAGACGAGAAAGTTAAAGCAGAAGAGAAAAAAGTTTCTAAACCTGTAGAAAAAGATCTTGAAAAAAACTTTGACTATTCAGACGAAAAAAATCCTGATAACATGATCTTTGATCAAATTATGATGGGTTACTATGCTGAAATGAAAGATCCTAAAAATGCTGATAAAACGATGCAAGAATTAAAAGACATCGTATTTAAAAACTTATCAAAAGATCCAATCCATTATACAAAAGATGGTCAATTTGGAATTAAAGATTTAGGATATGTAACTGAACACCCTGGTTTAGGTGAGCCAAAAGAAGCTAAAGGAAAATACAAGTCAAGTGGATATGGTGATTTAAAAGAGTCTATCCAACCAAAACTTACATCAGATGAAGCATCTAAGTTATTTGACTACCATGAAAGGACAGGAATGCTCCCTAAAGATATGACTTCAGAAGAATATGATGAAATAATGTCATATTATAATATTAAAAGAAATTATGATGATGATACTGACCCTGCAGGTGGAAGTGGTTTACATAGCCATTTAGAAGAAGCTAAATTACGCAAAGTAATTCGTGAAATGATTGATGAAGAAATTGACGAAGCTGTTTATTTTGATCCTCAACCAAACCCACTAAAAGATTTAACAAAAATGTTAGTTAGTGCTGGAATAAATGCTGAACTAAGAGGACTTAATTATGATTTTATTAGAGTTGATGACGACAAATATGAAATAAGCTTACAAAATGGAATGTATCGCGTTAGAGATTTAAGTAAAGTTGGATCACCTATTGTAGGAAAATATAATACTCCACAAGAAGTTGTTGCCTATTTTACAAAACTATCTAAGTCAAGTTTTCCAAAAGAATATAGACCTTTTCATATTGATAGAAGTTTAGAAGAAACTAAATTACGCAAAATAATTCGTGAAATGGTTGATGCTGAATTAGAAGAAGCAGGTAGAGGTTTCGCTACTATGGGAACTATTAATCTTAAAGGTGACGGTGATGGAAAATTATTTATCCCTAAATACTACATTTTACCTCCTGTAGCTAGGAAAAAACTTAACTTGTTAAATCCTGGAGAAAACGCCCCAGCATATAATGAGTCTATGATGATTCCTCATATAAAAGTTTTACCTGATAATACAATTTTATTTTCAAATTATCTTGTACTTGCTCTAGATAACCCTTCAGATAATAGAAATCCTCTTAACAATATTTTAAAAAGTCTTGATTCAAATTTTTATTGGAGTCAGTTTAAAACATATATTAAAAAGTTTATTGGTACTAATACATTAAAGTATCCTATTAAAGGAAAAGATGTTATATATCAAGCTCTTGAATTTCCTAGTGATTTTGAAGTATTAAAATTAAAAGATTGGGTTGAAAATGAACTTTCAAAACAATATGCTAAACTTCAAAAAGCTGAATCTGGTGTAATAGGAAGAGGACGCCCAGTTAACATTGAAAGTTTAAAGAAATTTATAGCTAATTTAGAAGTTCTTAATCAAGATCCTGAAGGTGGAATGGTAGTTGTTTTACCTCAAATGTTTGAAGAATCATATGATGCAGAATCTTTACGTGAAAGTGTAGAAAAAGATTTAGCTGATATAAACAAAGAAGCAGAACACGAAGTTCTACAAGCTAAATTAGACAAAATTGACGCACTAATTGACCATAGACGTTCAAAACTTACTAAACTTGATGAAGATGAGGATATGAAAGCTTTAACTGACAAGAAAAAGGTTAAAGAACTTGAAAAAGACATCAAAAAACTAGAGCAAGCAAAAGCAAAAGTTGAAAAAATGATGTCCAAATTTAAAGGCAAGAAAAAAGAAGATAAAGAAGTTATTGATGAAATGGAAGATGAACCTTCATCTGAATACATGGAATATAAAAAAGATGCTGAACGTCGTTATGATGAAGGACAAGATATTGATTCTATTATAGACACTTACACCAACATTCCTTTAGATATGAAAAATCAATTACGTGATGATTTAGAAGGAAAAATGAATGGAATGGATTTTTAATTATGGACAAGCAACTTTTAATAGAAACTAGACACTTTGTTCCCAAACCAGTAAAACTGATTGAGGGAATGAACAAAGGCGGAAATATTTTCGTTGAAGGTATATTAGCTACTGTTGAAGTTAAAAATGGAAACGGCCGTTACTATAAAAAAGAACTATGGGAACGCGAAATCGACAATTTTATACGCAAAATCAAACAACATTCTACTGAAACAGTAGGTGAGTTGGACCACCCCGATTCTCAAGTAATTAACCTACGTAATGCATCACATGCAATTCGTGAAGTATGGTGGAGAGGAGATGAAATCCATGGAAAAGTAGAAATATTTTCTGACCCAGGTGACTTAGGAACTACCTCAGGACGTATTGCTGGAGCATTAGTTAGAAATGGTTTAATTATTGGTGTTTCTTCTCGTGGGATGGGATCATTAAAACAAATGGGTGAGGTAATGGAAGTACAAGACGATTTTGAACTATTAACATGGGATCTTGTTTCTAATCCATCTAACCCAGATTCATGGATGAAAAATGGAGCATTAAATGAATCTAGATCTACTTATCTTAACCAGTATGCTCGTACTAATTCAATTATTACTGAAATTTTATGTGCAAAAGGTACGTGTCCGTTATTTTAAAATATGCAAACCGGTAAAAATTGCCCTTTTTTTAAGGGCTTTTTTTTTGCTTTTGCGACTTTAACATTTTTCTTACATATATATAACACGAATATGCTACCCCTCACATTATGTAGCATTATATTAAAAAAATTCTATTACGTTTTTTAATAAACGTACTTTCCCAACAAATAATTTAGGAAAAATGGCAACAAACAGAGACTTGCTTAAAGAAGCAATCGCAGATGCTAAAGCTGTTAAAGAAACTGCTATCGCAAATGCAAAAGCTGCTCTAGAAGAAGCCTTCACACCTCAATTGAAATCAATGTTTGCCGCAAAACTTCAAGAAATAGAACTCGACGAAGATCTTGAAGAAAACTACGGTATGTCTGAAGATGAAAAAATGAAAGAAGCTAAAGACATAAATAAAATGGATGAAGCTGAATACATAGATGAAACTGAAGATACAATGAATGAAATTGATTTGGAAGAGCTTTTACGTGAGCTAGAATTAGAAGAAGATGATATGGGAGAAAATCTTTACGAAGCTGAAGGAGATGACGAAGACGATACAGATGTATCTGATGAAGAATCTGAAGAAGGTGAAGAAGAAGGTGAACCACTAGACCTCGAAGACATGACAGATGAAGATCTTAAAGATATCATCGAAGATGTTATTAAAGACATGATCGCATCAGGTGAACTTGAAGCTGGTCATGAAGGTATGGGTGATGAAGAAGGAATGGAAGTGAAAGATGAAGAAGTAGATTTAGCTGAATTGCTACGCGAAATCGAAGAAATGGAAGATGTTGATTCATTAGAAGAAGCTAAAAAGAAAAAAGAAGAGAAAAAAGAAGAAAAAGAAGACGAAGACAAGAAAAAAATGAAAAAAGAACTTGACGAAGCTTATTCTGCAATTAAATCTCTTAAAGCTGAATTAAATGAAATTAACTTGTTAAATGCTAAACTTCTTTATACTAACAAAATCTTCAAAGCTAAAAATTTGAACGAAAGTCAAAAAGTAAAAGTGTTAAGTTCGTTTGACAAAGCTACTACTGTAGGTGAAGTAAAATTAGTATTTGAAACTTTAAACGAGGGAATTAAAGTTGCTAAAAATACAATTAAAGAAAACTTAGGTAGTGCTTCTAAATCGACAATTACACCAAACGTTAAAAAACCAATCGTAGAGTCAAACGATGCATTCTTACGTATGCAAAAATTGGCTGGAATAATTTAATTAACAATTTAAAACAAAAACAAACAAAATGTCAAGTATTAATTCTTTATTAGAAAGCTCGGCTTCTGGATGGAAAAACATGCAGAACGATGCTGCTCGTATGGCCGCTAAATGGGGCAAAACGGGATTATTAGAAGGATTGAATAGTGAAGTTGAGAAAAACAACATGGCTTTAATCCTCGAAAACCAAGCAAAACAACTTGTTGTTGAGCAATCTTCTACAAACGTAGGTGGTGCTAACTTCGTTGTAGGACAAGGTGAGCAATGGGCTGGAGTAGCTCTTCCATTGGTACGTAAAGTATTCGGTTCTTTATCATCTAAAGAATTCGTTTCTGTACAACCAATGAATTTGCCTTCTGGTCTTGTATTCTTCCTAGATTTCCAATATGGCGATGCTAATGGAAAAGTTGCTCCTATCGGAAATTTTGGCCCTGGTGGTAACACTTATGGCGCTACTTCATCTATGTATGGTAATACCAACCCTGGAGCGGCTAACGATGCTAGCCAAGGTTTATATGGTGCTGGTAGATTTGCTTATTCAATCAACCAATTCTCTGCATCAATCACTAACGTAACTGTTGCTACAGCTTCTTGGAGTAACCTACAGTATGGTGCTGAATTTTTAACAACTTCACAATCATACACTCGTGTTGATGTTCCGTTAACAACTGTTTCCAATTATGACTCTAAAGGAGTTCGTGCATTTGTTATAGCTTCAGGCTCAACATTAACTGCTGCTACTAATGCTTTATTATTGCCACAGTTTACTACTGTAACTAATAATACAGCATCATTTATCTTTGATGGTGCGGTAGGTGCTTTAAATATTCCACAAGCAGGTACTAACCAATTATTCTACAATATCCAACCAGTTGATAACAACCGTGGTGATTTTGAAGATAAATCAAACACAGCAACTCCACTAGCTGGTGGTTATCCTAATGCTGATTCTACAGCTGCTGATCAATTAGCTATTCCTCAAATCAATATCCAAATGAAATCTGAGGCTATTGTTGCTAAAACTCGTAAGTTAAAAGCACAATGGACACCAGAATTTGCTCAAGATTTGAATGCATACCAATCTTTGGATGCTGAAGCTGAATTAACTTCAATCATGAGCGAATATATTGCATTGGAAATTGACCTTGAAGTAATCGATATGTTGATCCAAGATGCTTCTGCATGGGATGAATACTGGAACGTAGAGAACAACCAAGCATTAAATTTTAATAAAACAGGATATATTGATCTTGGATTCTTTAATACCCAAGGTCAGTGGTTCCAAACACTAGGAACTAAAATGCAAAAAGTTTCTAATAAAATTCACCAAAAGACTTTACGTGGTGGTGCAAACTTTATCGTAACTTCTCCAAGTGTAGCAACTATCCTTGAATCAATCCCAGGATTTGCTTCATCTTCTGATGGTGATGTAACAAAAGCAAGCTATGCATTTGGTATCCAAAAAGCAGGTCAAATGAATAACCGTTATACAGTTTACAAAAACCCTTACATGACCGAAGGTCTAATGTTGATGGGTTATAGAGGATCTCAATTCCTTGAAACTGGTGCGGTATTTGCTCCATATGTACCTCTAATTATGACTCCATTAGTGTACGATCCAGACACATTTACTCCACGTAAAGGTCTATTGACTCGTTACGCTAAGAAAATGATTCGTCCTGAATTTTTTGGTCGTATCTTTATTTCTAACTTAAACCTTGTTTAAGATTTAAGTAAATAAAAAGTCTAAGAAAGCCTGGCGAAAGCCGGGCTTTTTTTATTTTCCCTACAATATTTATTAACAAATATAGTTATATGAGTGATTTTAATAGAACACAGCAAGCACAAGAGGTTTTTAAAGAAAAAAGAAAACCAAAAGGTCCAATCAAATTTAACATTCAATTAAACGAAGAACAAAAATTAGCTAAAGCTAAAATTTTAACAGATGTAGTAACTATTTTACGTGGCAAAGCAGGATCAGGTAAATCTTTATTAGCAGCAAACGTTGCTCTTAACATGCTATTTAATAAAGAAATTGAAAAAATTATTATCACTCGACCAACTGTAGTAGCAGGACAAGATATTGGATTTCTTCCAGGTGATGTCAATGAAAAATTAGCCCCATTTACTGCTCCTGTATATGAAAATATGCACCGTTTATATAGCAAAGAAAAAATTGAAAAATGTATAGCGGAAGGTGAAATAGAAATTGTACCAGTTTCATTTATGCGAGGTAGAAACTTTACAAACTGTTTAGTTGTAGTAGATGAAGCACAAAACCTAACAGACAATCAAACAGAATTACTTTTAACTCGTATTTGTTCAGGTAGTAAAATGATTTTTTGTGGTGATGGTGCACAAATTGACTTACGAGATAAAAAAACATCTGGGTTTGATGTTATATGCAAACATATGAAAGAAGTACCTGGATTTAATGTAATTACCTTAGAAAAAAACCATAGACATCCAATAGTAGACGATATTTTAGAAGTATACAAATCTTTCAGAGGCTAGCCATATTTATAAATAAAATATAAATGGCCAATTTGTATGTAACCATTACTGAGGAAATTACTCTTCCAAACAATACTACTGAAAAAACTTATGTGTTTAAAAACATTTCAGGAATTAACCAAATAGTTCGCCGTGTAGATACTATTGCTACTACTTTTAGTGGTTCAGGTATTGAAATTATCCGCTTTTGTAATAGTGAAGAAGAACAAACAGGTGGAGCATTTGTAAAATCTCAAGTACAATATATTAGAATTACAAACATATCAACCCAATATAACACTTCAGTATATTTAGTTGCAAACGATAATACCGAAAGTGCATTATTTGATTTAGCTCCTGGAAAATCTATAATGTTAGGGGATACTGAGATAAACACCCCATCAATTAATGATTATGTTGTAGATGGGTATGTTGATGAAGCTTATTATAGCGATTTTGTATATTTAAGCTCTATAAAAGCAAAAGCAATCGGAGGAAATACACAATTAGAATATTTTGTAGCATCCACTTAATATTTATAAATAAAAGAAAATGGCAAATTTAACTTTAAGACAAGTAAAAGGTTCTCCACTTACTATCGCTGAATTAGATGGTAACTTTGAATACTTTACAGGTTCACATGCAATAACAGGTTCACTTATAGTAACCGGTGGAATTACAGGAAGTATTTCAGGAGATGTTACAGCATCTTATTTAAGTCCTTTACAACAAGATGTTCAACTTACTGGATCTTTAGTAGTTGATGAAGGATATATTGCTAATTTCCCAACAAATTCTATCTCCTTATTTATTCCTCCAGGATACAATGCATTATTAGTAGGACCTGTTTATAATTCAGGTTCAATTATTGTAAGCACTGGTTCTAGATTAGTAATACTATAATATAAAAAAATGAGTACATTAAGTGTAAATAACCTCGAACCTACCTCAGGAACTACAGTCATTATCAATGCTGACACTAAAATCATATCTGCTACCGGAAAAGAAATAGATCTTGGGGGTGCTACTAATGATTTTAGTGGATCGTTAAATGTAACTGGATCAATTGCTAATAAAGATGGTGACTTAATTATTAATAATGGTAACTTAATCCTTAAATCAGGATCTTTTGAATGCACTGGGTCATTTACAAACTCAGGTTCTGTGGATTTTGAAGGACCTACAACAGTAACTGGATCATTTGAAGTATTAGGTGATACTGATTTTACTGGTAATATAACTATTAGTGGGTGTTTAGATATTAATTGTTATAATGATGAAGATAATCCTATTTTTTGGGCCGTAGATGGTAGAACAACTCCTGCTCCAAACGGATTTGAATATGTTTCTATTAACTTTAATACATATGGAAATTTAACAGTAGGAATTGCTGCAGCAGCTGTTGCTTCAAACAACGTATGTTATATTTACGATTCTGCTACTGGAATATATGCCCCCTATGGATATGCAGGAACCAATTTTGATGGTGTAGTTACATATATTTCAGCTTCTGGTCCAGATATTGCTACAGGAACAATAGTTCAAATTGGTTTTCCGTTCCCTATTTCAGGAGCTATACCAATTTACCCAATTGGGACAGGATCTATAACCCCAGTTGCTTCTTTTTGCTGTGATGAAATTACATTATACAGTGATGTAACAATTTCCGGTGGATTAGATGTATATGGTCCTACAAATTTACATGATGGATTAATTGTAACAGGATGTATTGAAATGTATTGTCCTGGAGACGAAGCAACAGCATGGTATGGATATGAAGGATCAGTTAGATTTTCAAAATCTTCTGCTAGTGCATACCTTAATTATGCTTGGTTAGATCCTTCTTATGGAGATGTTAGAACCCCTATTTCAGCATCTGCAGCTGCAAATGGAGGAACACTTCAATTATTTAATACAGCAACAGGAACTACTCAAACTGTAACTCATATAGGTTCAACTTGGACTCAAACTCTTACTATTATCGAGTATTCAACTTCAACACTTACAGCATTTAATCCAATGCCCGTAATTCATATTGGAAACCAAACTCCAAATCTACAATCATTTGGAGCTGATGTTTTAATGGGCTCAGGTTCATTAACTCCAACCCAAACCGCAACTTTTTGTTGTGATGGAAACGTATTATACGGAGATACAACATTTACTGGATCAGTTACAATTACAGGTTCAACTTCTACATCTGGTTCAGTTACAGTAACAGGACCTACAGAAGTTACAGGTTCAGTAGACATTAAAGGAGATGGAAAAATTTCAGGATCTCTTGAAGTATCTGGAGGACTCGCTTTGCCTAGAGTATTAGATGGTCCCCCAGAATATACTGGTAAAAAAGGTGAAATAGTATTTGTAGTAAATTCCGACAACTATTTCTTTTATGTATACTTAAATAATGCCTGGAGATCAGGTTCTTTAGCATAAAACATAATACAATTTAAAATTTAAGGCACCGTTTAAATGTTTTTTATTTTTTTTTTCATATTTATAAACAAAATAAAAAAATGAGTACATTAAATGTAAACACAATATCCTCAACTACAGGAAATAACCTTGTTATATCTGGTAGTTTAACCGTAACAGGAAATATTAGTGGATCAATCACAAATGCTTTAACCGCTTCTTATGCTTTGAACGGTGGTGGAAGTGTTAACACTAGTTCTTTACTAGTTACAGCTTCATTTTCTGACCCTAATTTAACTTTTGAAAAGGGGGATGGAAGTACATTCAATGTTGATATTTCAACTTTAATACCTACAAACACTACATCTGCATCATACGTTGCTGGTGCAAATGTTGATGGGTATGTAAACAATGCAACTGAAGCTGACTCAGTATATACTACTACCTCAGGGCTTCCACCTGGAAATTACCCAATTTTGCTTGGATGGCCAGGAGTATTTGATAATTTTTCAGGTGTTTATAGTAAAACTACTTTAACATTTAACCCATCAACAAATAACCTTACATTTTCAGGTTCACTTTTAATTAGTGGATCAATTATACCAGCTACAAATGGTGCCTCTACTACTTCATCATTTAGTTTAGGTTCACCTACAAACGCATGGAAAGATATTTATGTATCAAATGGTACAATAAACTTTTTAGACGGAAGTGGAACTATTCAAGGAACTTTATCTTCAACTGCAAATGGTATTGCTACAGACGGAGATGCATATTTTAATTCAGTTAGAGTAGGACAAGGCCCTAAATCAGGATCAAGTAATATAGTTGTAGGAGATTTATCTTTTTCAGCATCATCTAATGATGATAGATTGGGCAACACTGCTATAGGATCTAACACTTTAGTATCTTATATTGGAGGTCCTTCAGGACTTAACAGTTACAATACTGCTCTAGGATCATATTCATTAGAAAATCTTACTTCAGGTGGACATAACACTGCAGTAGGACATTCTTCTTTAAAAAATGCATCTACAGGTATCCAAAACACAGCAGTAGGATATCATTCTTTAAGTTCTGTTACCTCAGGAACTAACAATATAGGGGTAGGAACAAATGCTATGAATGCTAATACTACAGGTTTTCAAAATGTAGCAATAGGTGATAATACTTTTGAACATTTAACTGCTGGGAATGATAACGTAGCTGTTGGATTTTTAGCTGGAAGAAATGCTTCTGCAAACTCTACTGGAAATGTTTATTTAGGAATTAAAGCAGGACCTTCTTCTCAAGTAAATCAAAGTAATAAACTTTACATTAATAATGATTATGGTGACCCATTAATTGGAGGTGATTTTTCCTCTAGAAAAGTTATTATATCTGGATCCTTTTCCTCAGGACAAGAAAACAGTGTTTTAGGATCATATTCTCATGCAGAAGGTAGGATCACTCAAGCCGTAGGAGATTACTCTCATGCTGAAGGTTCAGGTACCCAAGCCGTAGGTGATTATTCTCATGCAGAAGGATTAGGCACAATAGCCTCAGGCTCATACCAACATGTCCAAGGCCAATTTAATACCCAAGGAGATGATACTTCATTAATGATTGTTGGTAATGGTACAGGACAATTAGCTCGTTCAGATGCTTTCAAAGTTAGAATGTCCGGTTCAATTGTATTACCTACAACCCAATCAGCTGCTCCTTCTTGGACAGGAACTGATGGAGAAATTGTCCCTGCAACCGTAGGAGGCCAATATTTCCTTTATATGTGGATGAACGGAGCTTGGAGATCAGGTTCATTTGTATAAAATATAAAAAAACAAAAATAAAAAAATGAGTACATTAAAGGTAAATAATATTGAACCTACTTCAGGCAATTCTGTAGTAGTAAATAGTGAATTATTAATTAAAGGACCTGGAGGTAATATTGTAGTAGGCGGAACTGGATCTTCTAACTTATCAGCATCATATGCTACTACAGCAGGATGTGCTAGTAACATTAATATTTCAACTATTGTTCCTGGAGACACTACAACCTCAGTTGTTTTAGTAAACGAACAAGCCGTAGGTTGCCAATCACCCTTTATTGATTCAGGTTTAACTTATAATGCTGCTACAAATGTATTAAACACTACAGTAACAACAGCTCAAACTGCTTCATATGTTGCTGCTTCAAACGTTGTAGGAACAGTTGCAAATGCTACAAATGCTGCAACTGCTTCATATGTTAATACATTAAATCAAAACGTAACAATAAACGGAAACGTAACAGCAAGTGGAGATATTAGACTTACTACCTCAGGAAGTGCTGTTGTTCGTCCTATAATTTCTTTAGTACCTACTGGAACTGCTTCATTTAATCCAAATTCAACAAATACTACTACATATTCAAATTACGGAATTAATGTAATTTCCACAGCATCCTCTCAATCATATTGTTTAAGATTACCTCAAACACCTACTCAAGGTAAAACAGTTACACTTGTTAACAAAAGTGGTATAAATGTTCTTGTTTTCCCAAGCGTAATAGGTGGAGACATTAATGGAGTAATTGATGGATACTTAGTTATTCCATCTGATGGAAAATCATATTCATTTGATTGCTACGAAAACCCACTCCCAGGTGGATGGTCTGTAACAAATGTTAACGCATCATCAACAACAATTACTTCTGGAGTTGTTAACTTTAATCATAGTACATCTTCTTATCATATTGCCTTTGTAAATAATTCAATTAAAGTAAGTGGAAGTAATTTGAGTAGTGCCAATGCATACAATGGATTAAACACAACTCAATATGCTGTAGGTAATTTTACAAATGCTTTTGGAACTTATATTTTTGGACGTACTTATCCTGATACCATTATTGGACAAAACGTATGGAAATCTATTAATAGTATTCAAGTTTTAACAAATATTACTGCTAGTAATTCTACAGCATATTTAAGACTTTCATTAGGAACTACTATTGAATACTATGAAAATTCAAACCCAATAGGACCAGTTACTCCATTTAATCCTATTTTAACATATAATAATTTTAATACAAATGTAGTAACTCCATGGATTAATAACCATCCTGGAACAACAAATTCATGGATGTACTCTACAATTCAATTCCCACCTCAAACAACCTCTGTTGTTCCTGGAACATTTGTTTCTTCTTCTCAAAACCCATACACTTCAGATAATATTGGAGACCCAGGAACCTTAATAATTAACATCCCATCTTTACCAACATATACTGCTGCTGGAGGTGGATTTAAAATGCTAGGAAGAAATTACATAGGATCATTTGTTCATCCTGTTCAAGGATTACTTGATGCATATTACAATGCTGAATTTTGTCCTATTTTTGAACTGAGCGTTTATGATAATCTATTCAACCCAGTTAACGTTCCTAATGCTAAACTTCAAGTATCTTACAACGTATCACTTTAATTAAAAATAAAACATCATGCCATTTATATCTTTATACAGTGCAATTTTAGAACAAGTTCCAACTGCTATTATCCCTAATATTGGATCTGATTCTACTAATACTATAGACGGAACATGGGAAAAAGTAGATACTGGATCCTTTTATTTTTTATCATCTGGCTCATTTACAGGACTTTCTGGAAGTTATACAGGAAGTATAGGAGCTTATTTAACGTATACTCCTTCTTCTTCAAATGATACAGGAAGTATAATATTCTCTATAGCTAATGATAGTACAGCAAGTTTAAAAACTACATTTGATCCATCAACATTTACCCTATCAGATTTAGTTATACAAGGAACATGTTCTCTTAGTATAGGAATCAATTATATAGACTAATTAAAAACATACTTTTAAAATGGGCCTCTAAATGAGGCCCTTTTTTTTCATATTTATAACAAAATATCAACATGAACATCCCTATTTGGCCCGGCTCAAGTTCATTCCAACCAGGAGACACACCGTTTGGATTTTATGATAATGATCCTCAATTTCAAATTGATGCAGATAAATTTGCAAAATTTGCTGCTCAACGTTTAGGATATCCTTTAGTAGAAGTTGAATTACAAGATATTAATTTTTATACTACACTTGAAGATGCAGTAACAACTTATGGAAATGAATTATATGCTTATCAAGTAGCAGAAAATTTATTAACTTTTCAAGGAAACCCTCAAGTAATAGGCTCAGCAAATAATAGAGTTATTCAAGATAATATGGCATCTGTTATTCGTTTATCTCAACAATATGGAGAAGAAGCAGGTGTTGGAGGAACAATAAGTTATAAAACAGGTTCTCTTGATTTAGTAGCAGGACAACAAGATTATGATATGAATCAATGGGCTATTGATAATGGGATTCAAGGTCGTATTGAAATAAAACGTATATTTTATGAAGCACCACCTGCAATTACTCGTTACTTTGATCCATATGCTGGAACCGGTACTGGCATGATGCAAATGCTTGATAGCTTTGGGTGGGGATCATATTCTCCAGCTATTAACTTTATGTTAATGCCTATTAACTATGACTTACAAAAAATTCAAGCTATAGAACTTAACGACCAAATTAGAAAATCTCAATTTACATTTGAACTTGTAAATAATAATTTACGTATTTTTCCTATTCCAAGAGGTAAACAAAAATTGTGTTTTAAATATATTTTAGAATCTGATAGAAACATGCCATATGTTCCTAGTACAGGGCAAGATATGATCACTAACGCTTCAAATGTACCGTATGAAAACCCAATTTATCGACAAATAAATTCAATTGGTCGTTCTTGGATATTTGAGTATGCTTTAGCTTTATCAAAAGAAATATTAGGATATGTTAGAGGGAAATATTCTACAGTCCCTATCCCAGGAGCTGAGGTAACATTAAACCAAGGAGATTTAATTTCAGCTGCAACTAGTGAAAAAACAGCATTAATAGAACGTTTAAGAGCATATTTTGATACTACTTCACGTAAAACTTTATTAGAAAATAAAGCATTAGAAACAGTTAGTCAAAAAAATATATTAGCAGAGGTTCCAATGACAATTTTTATAGGATAATATGGCATTATTTGGCACACAACGTGATGTTTCTTTACTTAGGCATCTTAATCGTGAGTTGTTATGGGATATTATTACCCAACAATGTGTATTTTACCAATTAAAAACTGCTGAAACTAAAGTAAACATATATGGTGAAGCAGCAGGTGCTAGGTACTATGAAGAACCTGTGCTTTTAAACGTGTTAATTGATAGAGGTGACTTCTCTAACCCGGTTGATGACTTTGGTGTAACTACTGATAGACCAATGACATTTAAATTTTTACGTGACGATTTACGTGGCAAAAATCCTGTTAATTCTGGTGGAGGCCCTGATATAGGTAATTACCCTGGAACATCTTATGGAGCTGATGTACTCCCTAAAGTAGGAGATATTATAATGTGGGATAATTCATATTGGGAAATTGATAATGTAAATACTAATCAACTATTTGTTGGAAAAGATCCAGCATACCCATATAACCAAAACCCATTGAACCCAGGATTAGAAAATTTTGGATCAAATTTATCCATTATTTGTACTGCACACTATGCACCTGCGGATAGAGTACAAATAACTAGAGAAAGAATATAACATGCCCTCAATTAAAAAACCTAATCCAAAATCTCAATTAGAGATACAAAATAGCCAGATAGAACCATATGTGTTTCCTGAAACGAGTGAGTCTTATGGTAACCCTAACATTCCTTCTAATTTTAACCAATTTACAGATAAAAAACAAAGCGGAATAGATTTTAATCGTTCTGAACAAATGTCATTTAAAGATGATACTACTAAACCATTTACTGTAGGTTTACAAGATATAGATGAATCTATAATGTATTATTTTCAAAATGTTATTCGCCCAACAGTAATACAAAACGGAAATAGATTAGCAGTACCTGTAATATATGGTTCACCTGAAAAGTGGAAATCAGTACAAAAAGATGGATATTACAAAGATAAAAATGGAGCTATTATGGCCCCGTTAATTATGTTTAAAAGAGATACAATTGATAAAAACCGTTCTTTAACAAATAAATTAGACGCTAATACACCTCATTTGTATGCATCTTGTATGAAAACATATAATTCAAAAAATGCATATTCAAATTTTAGCATATTAACAAATAGAATTCCTGTAAAACAGTATGTAGTTAATGTAGTACCTGATTATGTTACATTAACATATTCATGTGCTATTCAAACATATTATGTTGAACAAATGAATAAAATTATTGAAGCAATCAACTACGCTTCAGACTCATATTGGGGAGACCCAGAACGCTTTAAATTTAAAGCATCTATTGATTCATATACTACAGCAATAGAAGTATCGGATTCAACAAACCGTATTATTAAAGGAACATTTTCAATTAAATTATTTGGATATATTATTCCGGATACTATTCAAAAAGAGATTACAGCTATTAAAAAATATAATAGCAAAGCTCAGGTTATCATTACAGCAGAAGTAGTTAATAATTTAAATAGTAAATAAAATGGCAGCAAAAGCAAAATCTCAATCAGTAATTTCGTTTGTCCGTAAACCTAAAAAAAGAAGACCAGGAGTTCATGCAAAATCAAAAACTAGTAAAAACAAAAACAGCAAAAACTATGTAAAAATGTATGTTTCTCAAGGGAAATAATATATTTATAATAAAATAAATTTATGGGAATAGTTTCGGATAAAAAGTTTTTAACAGACGAAGAAAAAAATACATTAAAAGAAATTCAACAAAAAACTCAAGTTTTAATACTAGAACTAGGTGAAATTGAAATGATTAAAATTCAAATTGATAACAGACATCAAGCTGCTAAAGCATTTTTAGATGAATTATCACTCAAAGAAGAAAATTTTAATCAATTAATTGTTGAAAAATATGGTAAATCTAGTATCAACCCAGAAACTGGTGAAATTACTGTATTAGGATAATTTAATCTGAAATACACCATATTTATAATAAAATAATATATTACAATGGCAGAAACAATTGTATCACCTGGTGTATTAGCAATAGAAAATGACCAATCTTTTATTACACAAGCTCCTGTACAAGCAGGTGCAGCTATTATAGGACCAACGGTTAAAGGTAAAGTAGGTATTCCTACATTAGTTACAACATTTAGTGAATACCAAAATAAATTTGGCACTACTTTTTTAAGTGGAAGCCAAACCTATACCTACCTTACCTCTATTTCAGCCTTTAATTATTTTAATAGTGGTGGTACTTCATTATTAGTAACTCGTGTAGTTAATGGTAGTACAACTACTAATTGGACTCCTGCAACATCATCATTTATTTCTGCATCTGCTCATGCTGTTGGTGCTCCTTATAATACAGATGTATTTGTTTTAGAAACAATTTCTGAAGGAGAAATAATGAATAATACAGGTCCTACAGGATCTAATGGAACTTTATTAAGCGGTTCAGCAAACAATTTTAGATGGCAAATAGTATCCCCAGATATTAATACCGGTACTTTTACAGTATTAATTAGACAAGGAAATGATACTACAAATTTTATGTCTATATTAGAAACTTGGGGCCCTGTATCTTTAGACCCATTTTCTGCAAATTATATTGAAAAGATAATAGGTAATCAAGTTGAAACTATTTTAAATGACCCAACAACAGGTGAATATTATGTTCAACTTTTAGGAAATTATCCAAATCAATCATCATATGTTAGAGTTAAACGAGTAAACCAAACTACACCAGATTATTTTGATAACAATGGCATTCCAAAAAATCAATTTACTGGTTCTTTACCTATTGTTAGCAGTGGATCATTTGGAGATGGGAAAGGAAGCAATATCCCCACAGGGGTTGCAGGAGCATATTATGAAACTATCTCAGCAACTAATATCCAAGGCTTAACAGCTAATGATTACACAGAATCTATTGCTTTATTAGCAAATAAAGACGCATACAATTATAATTTTATAACAGCTCCTGGGTTAATAGGAAATTCTTCATATCATTTTAACACAGTTCAACAACTAATTACAATGGTTCAAGATAGAAGAGATGCTATGGCTATAGTAGATGTTGTTGGATATAATTCAAATTTAACCCCTGTAACTACCGCAGCTAGTGCTTTTGATACATCATACGCAGCAACTTATTGGCCTTGGTTAAAAACTATTGACCCCAATTATGGTAATCAAGTTTGGGTTCCCGCATCAACAATGATCCCAGGTGTATATGCATTTAATGATAATGTAGCATTTCCTTGGTTTGCACCTGCAGGCATTAATAGAGGTCTTATGACAACAGTAGTTCAAACTGAAAGAGTATTAACTCAAACAAATAGAGATTCACTTTATCAAGGAAATGTAAATCCAATTGCAACATTTCCTGGATCCGGGGTAACAGTATTTGGGCAAAAAACATTACAAAAGAAAAAAAGTGCTTTAGATCGTGTAAATGTACGACGTTTATTAATTGAACTTAAAAACTACATATCTCAAATAGGAGACACATTTGTATTTGAACAAAATGATGCTGTTACTAGGAATAATTTTGTAGCAGCTATTAACCCATATTTAGCTTCTGTTCAACAACAACAAGGTTTAACAGCTTTTAGAGTTATCATGGATGAATCAAATAACCCACCTTTAGTAGTAGATAATAATAAATTAGTAGGACAAATTTATTTACAACCTACTAGAACGGCTGAATTTATTATATTAGACTTTAATATATTACCTACAGGTGCAACATTTCCTGCTTAGTAATATATTTTAAAAAAAAAATTGATATTTATAATAAAAAAATAAAATGGCAAAATTCACAGTTTCTCCTGGAGTAGCAGTTAGCGAAATAGATAATACATTTTTAACAGGACAACCAGTTCAAGCAGGTGCGGCTATTATAGGACCAACAGTTAAAGGTCCAGTTGAAAAACCAACTTTAGTAACATCTTATTCAGATTTTCAAATGTTATTTGGAGATACTTTTATTAGTGGTGGTAATGCTTATTCATATTTAACTTCAATTGCTGCTTACAATTATTTTAATTACGGTGGTACTTCATTGTTAGTGGCCCGTGTTGTTTCAGGATCATATTCTTCTGCTACTAGTAGCTACATGCCTACAGGATCTAGTGGCCCAACTTCAGGTTTCTCTCCATTTGTTTTAGAAACAATTTCTGAAGGTACCATTATGAACAACTCAGGTTCAGGAGCTTTAGGTTCATTGCTTCCAGGAAGTAAAGAAAATGTAAGGTGGGAAGTCACTAATGTAAATACTGGGTCAGGTACATTTAATGTATTGATTAGAAGAGGAGACGACACTCAAACTAATAAAATTGTTTTAGAGTCTTGGAACAATGTAAATTTAGATCCTAATTCATCTCGTTTTATTGCTCAAGTAATTGGAGATCAAAAATTAAACTATGATTCTGGCAATGTTCAAATGGTATTATCTGGAAGTTATCCAAATAATTCAAAATTTGTTCGTGTAAAAGAAGTAAATTATACTACTCCAAACTATTTAAATTCAAATGGAGTTGTAGCTAATCCATTATACACAGGGTCTCTTCCAGCAAATGGAAGTGGTTCTTTAGGTGGTGCTTTTGGAGGAGCCACAGGAACTGTTTTAATTTCATCAGCTATTAATTTTTATGAAAATATAAATTCATCTAATACTCAAGGATTAGTAGGAAGTGATTATAATACTATGATTGCTTTATTTGGTAATCAAGAAGCATATCAATTTAACCTTTTATTTGCCCCTGGATTATTAAACGATACTCATACTGGTCAAATTACAAATATTATTACTAATACAATTGCTAGAGGTGATAGTATGTTTGTAGCAGATTTAGTAGCATATGGAAGTACAGTTTCTCAAGCTATTACACAAGCTCAAACTCGTGATACTTCATATGCTGCTTCATATTGGCCTTGGGTTCGCATTATTGACCCATCAACAGGAAAACATATTTGGGCCCCAGCTTCAACTGTAATACCAGGTGTATACGCCTTTAACGATAAAGTATCTGCTCCTTGGTTTGCACCTGCAGGTATTAATCGTGGTGGTTTAGGTACAGTATTACAAGCAGAATTAAAATTAACTCAAAATAATAGAGATTCTTTATATTCAAATAATATTAATCCAATTGCTACGTTACCTAAACAAGGTGTTGTAGTATTTGGACAAAAAACTTTACAAAAAGCAGATTCAGCTCTTGATCGTGTAAATGTAAGACGTTTATTAATTGAACTTAAAAATTATATCCGCCAAATTGCTGATACAATTGTATTTGAACAAAATACAATTCAAACTAGAACTTCATTTTTAGCTAGAGTTAATCCATATTTAGAAGCTATCCAACAAAAACAAGGATTATATGCTTATAAAGTAATAATGGATGATTCAAATAATGGACCAGCTGTAATTGATCAAAACCAATTAATTGGACAAATTTATATTCAACCAACACGTACCGCTGAATTTATTTCTTTGGATTTTATTTTACTCCCAACAGGAGCAGAATTTCCAGGGTAAAAGTTTGAAATTTAGATATTTATAATAAAATTAAAATAGAAAACAAATGGCAATTTTAAACCCAAACGAAATATTTTACACAGCGTTTGAACCAAAACAAACAAACCGTTTTATCCTTTATTTAGATGGGATTCCTTCATATCTTGTTAAACAAATAGGAGCTGTTTCTTTAACCCAATCTACAGTTACTCTTAATCACATTAATATTCAACGTTATGTGAAAGGAAAAACAAAATGGAATACTATCCAATTTACAATGTATGAATCAATTACTCCTTCTGGAGCCCAAGCAGTAATGGAATGGGTACGTTTAGGACATGAATCAGTAACAGGTAGAGATGGGTATTCTGATTTCTATAAAAAAGATCTTACATTTAACGTTTTAGGTCCTGTAGGTGATATTGTTTCTGAATGGATTATTAAAGGAGCTTTTATTACTGAAGTTAACTTTGGAGACTATAACTGGGATGATGATGGAACCCCAGTAAATATCCAAGTAACAGTTCAACCTGATTACTGTATTTTAAACTACTAATATTAGGTTAATAATTTATCAGGTAAAGCTCCAAAGAAATTTGGGGCTTTTATTTTCTTTTAATATATTAAGGCTATGAAAAAAATTAATTTACTTTTATTTATACTACTAACAGGTTTTATTTATAGTCAATATTGCCCTTATTTAGGTCCTAATCAAATATTACCTTGTGGTGTAACTTCAACTACTTTAACCGCAGATTTAAGCCAATGTGGAGCAGGTAATAACCCTAATCAAACTACAAATTATACAGTTTCTCAAATACTATATGTGCCCCAAGTTAATACAGGTACTTTAGTAGCCTTAAGTGATGACTCCCAATCAGGCACGTTTAACATTGGATTTACTTTTTGTTTTTATGGACAAACCTATACTCAGTTTCGAATAGGCTCAAATGGTTGGATCTCGTTGGGTGCAGGTGTACAGCCAACTACATTTACAACACAAGCAATACCATCAGTAAACGCAGCAGTACCAAAAAATTGCATAATGGGCCCGTGGCAAGATTGGAATCCTAGTCTAGGCGGACAAATACGCTACCAAACCTCAGGCACGGCTCCTTGCCGCAAATTAACAGTAAGTTGGATCGGAGTGCCTATGTTTTCGTGCACTAACTTACAAGGCACATTTCATATAGTAATTTATGAATCAACTAATTATATTGAAAGTTATCTTGCTAATAAACCTGGTTGTAATCAATGGGCTAATGGTACTGCAGTGCATGGCGTACATAATGTTGTAGGAACGCAGGCAGTAACAGTACCTGGTAGAAATTCAACTCAATGGACTGCAGTAAATAATGCTTGGAGATGGACACCTAGTGGTGCACCTGTTTTGCCAACTTTAGTTTGGTATCAAGTAGGAAATCCTGTTCCTATTGCTCAAAACGTAAATCAAATTACAGTTACACCTTCTCAAGGTGGAGCTTACTATACTTGTCATTTGGAGTATCCGGCTTGTAATGCAGGTTGGGCAACTTGTAGTGCATTAGGTGGTGGACTAGGGCCTGATACTATTCAAGTTGTTCCGGGTCCACCAAATTTAAATCAACCGAATTTTGTAGTAACAAATCCATTATGTAACGGAGATTGTAACGGATCTATTACAGTAAACCCAACAAACGGTACTCCTCCTATAGGATATGTTTGGAGTAGCGGCCAAAATACCCAAACAATTAACAATCTATGTGCAGGAACTTATACAGTAACTGTAACAGATGCAAACAACTGCACTATTACAGCAAATACTACATTAATAGATCCACCTATTTTACAAGTGCCATTGATGGCAGCAACAAACCCTATTTGTTTTGGAGATTGTAATGGAACTGCAACAGCAAACTCAATTGATGGTATTGCTCCATACACTTATTTATGGGGAGATGGACAAACAACACAAACCGCAACTAATTTATGTGCAGGAGCTTATAATGTTATAGTAACAGATGCAAATGGGTGTCCTGCTTTAAATACTATTGCTTTAGTAAACCCTCCAATGGTTGTAGTAGGAAATATTACTTCACTAGATACAATCTGTTATTTATCTTCTAATGAAACATATTCAGTACCAAGTTTAGGTGCAGGATATTCTTACACTTGGTCAAGTGTTGGAAACATCACTTCAGGTCAAGGAACAAATAGTATTACAGTAGATTGGTCTCTATTTCCTGCAGGATTTATGCCTGGAGCTGTTAATGTTGTAGCGATAAATCAATTTGGTTGTACAAGCTTACCACAAGATGTTAATGTTTATATTTTAAATGTTTTACCTACGATAGACTCGATTACTTCATTATGTGATTATAGTAATTGTGTAACATTAACTGGAGCTCCTGTTGGGGGAACATTTACAGGAAATGGAGTAAACGGGAATACATTTTGTCCTTCACCTTTATTAGCAGGAACCAATACAATAACATATACTTATGTGCAATCAAATTGTACTTTTGATACTACTCGCCAAATAACTGTTTATTCTAGACCTGTTATTTCATCTATACAAAATGATTTAGGAAACCTAACATCTGAATTTATAGAATTGTGTGAAGGCGATAGTATAGGAAGAATTTATAGTGCAACTGTTTTAGGAGGTGGAGATGTAGTGTGGATTTTAAACCAAGATAGTATTACAAACCCAATTTTACCTATTTCTTGGGATAGTTTTGGATCCTTTACATTTTCAGCTGTAGGATACCAAAACGGATGTGTATCATACCCAACATCTTATTTGACAACTATTCAAAGATGCCCTGAAGAATTAATTTATATCCCAAATACATTTACCCCTGATGGGAATGAAATCAACCATGCTTGGCACCCAGTCTTTACTTCAGGTTTTGACCCACAAGATTTTTATTTAACTATCTATAACAGATGGGGAGAATTAATGTTTAAAAGTTATAATAGTACAGTTCCTTGGGATGGAACATACAACAATACAAAATGTCAAGATGGAGTTTATACTTGGGTTATAGTTTATGGAGACAAAAACACAGATAAAGAAACATTAATTAAAGGAAGTGTTACCCTTATTAGATAGTACAATATTTATAATAGTATGAAACTGAACCACTTACGTACTTTAGTTAAAGAAGAGCTTAATAAGCAATTAAATGAAAAATACCAAGATAAATTTAAAATGGTTGGTATGCTTATTTCTAACATTAAACAACGCCCCCAAAAAGAAATATTTTCCGACATCCGCTCTATCCCCGGAGTTACAGTAGCATCTTCAAAAGAACCTATGCCATATAATGAACAAAATACAGAAAAATTTCAAACTATTTTAACTATTAAAGTAGATGGTCATCCTTGGATTACAAAAGGTGGTTTTGATCGTTCAAAAATGGAAGACATACGTAAAGAAATATTAAAAGTAGAAGGAGTTTTATCATATAATGTAAATCCTGATAATATCTCTTCTCTTTAATATATGTATATAGGACAATTAAGTTATATTAAATAAAAATTATGGAAGAATTTAAATTACTAACTGAAACAGTTGAGTTACCCTCTAAAGGCTTACTATACCCTGAAGATTCTGAATTAGCAAAAGGTACTGTTGAAATTAAATACATGACTGCTAAAGAAGAAGATATTCTTACTAACCAATCATATATTAAAAACGGTACTGTACTAGATAAATTAATGAAATCATTGATTGTATCGAAAATTAACTATGATGATCTATTAATAGGTGATAAAAATGCAATTATGGTTGCTGCCCGTATTTTAGGATATGGAGCTGAATACACTTTTAATTATTTAGGTGATTCACACACAGTAGATTTATCTCAAGTTGAAAACAAACCACTTAAAGAAGAATTATTTACAAGTCATGTAAATGAATTTACTTTTACTCTTCCTAAATCAGGTAATGTAGTTACATTTAAACTTTTAAGTCATAAAGACGAACAAGATATTACACGTGAACTAGAAGGTTTAAAAAAAATCAATAAAGATGCTTCCCCTGAACTTTCAACCCGTTTAAAATACCTAATTACCTCAGTAGAAGGAAAACGAGATAAAAAAGATATTCGAGAGTTTGTTGACAATTATCTTCTCGCCCAAGACTCCAGGGCATTAAGAGAATATGTTAGAGAAATTCAACCCGATGTTGATTTAACTTTTTTTCCCGACGGGAGTAACGATAGAATCAATATCCCAATTGGGATTAGCTTTTTTTGGCCTGACCTATGAAATGGCTCCCCAAGCTAGGGCTGCTGTATTTACACAAATCCACGAAATAGTTTTTCACGGTAAAGGAGGATATGATTGGGATACAATTTATAACATGCCTATATGGCTTCGCCGTTTTACATTTTCAAAAATTCAAGACTTCTACACTGAAGAAAAAAATGCCCTTGAAAACAAAGGAGGTGATGGAAAGAAAACCGTCATTAATTCAGATGGTACAATAAAAGCTCCTGAATTACTTCAAAAAGCATTACAAAATAAAAAATCTCCTAAATATAGCTAAAAATATTAATTTTCAATATTTATAACAAAATCATTTAAATGGCTGATGATATAAAACAAATAGAAGAAAAACTTAATAAACTTAAGGCTTCATTAGATAAAGTTGGCCAAAAAGCCCTAGAAAGAATTATAGCAGCACTAAAATCAGGAGGTGCTGGATTAGATGAATGGAATGATCAATTAGCTACATTTCAAGATAAAGTAGATAAAGTTAATAGTTCTTTAAGTTATGTAGCCCAATCATTTAAGGATTCTGTTAATGAATTATCTAGACAAAACAAGTACCTTACTTCTTCTCGAAGCATTATTAGCAAAATTTCCACTACAGCCCGTGAAGTCCTTTCAGCAAGAAGAGGAGAAACTTCTTTAGATGAAAAAAGTGTAAAACTAGCTCAAGAAAAAATAAAGTCACAAAGAGAAGAACTTAAACAAGCCAAAGAATCAGGTAATTTAACCCAAGCACAACAAAAAGAAATCCAATCAGTTATAGATTCTTTAGATGATTATGAAAAAGGTCTTAAGGGAGCTTTAAAAACCCATAAAGAAATAAATAAACAATTGGGTATTATTCCTCAAGTATTTGGTGGATTAGATAAAGGCTTAAGTAAATTAGGGATGTCTGGGTTAGGCATTTCTGAAGCATTATCAAAAACTCAAAAATTAGGACAAGAAGCAGCAAGTTTAGGAGATAAAGAATTTAAAAAGTTTAGTGCTTCTAAAACATTTTTTAAAGAATTAGGTAGTAATTTTTCTGAAATTGCTTCAAAAGCTAATATCATCCAATTTGTTATTGTAGGATTAATTGATGGGTTTATGTCTGCGGACAAACAATCCGGTGAATTAGCTAAAACATTAGGAATAACTTATGATACAGCTAGTAATCTTAGAAAAGAATTTGCAGCAGTAGCTAATACCTCATTAGATTCTAATGTAACTGTAAAAGGTTTACAAGAATCCTTAGCTGCTGTTAATACCGAGTTAGGAACGTCTGCTAGAATATCTACAGAAGAATTAACTCTTATGACTAAGCTTAATAAACAAGCTGGTATATCTTTAGAAACTCAAGCCAAATTACGTACTACTGCTGTTGCTACTGGTGAAACATATAAAAATTTTGTAAAATCTTTTCAAGATTCTGCAAAAAGTGCTAAATTTCAAGCGGGTATTGCTCTTGATACTAAAAAGTTAATGACTGATATGGTCAATGTTTCAAATAGAACTAAATTATCTATTGAAGGAGGAGCAGCAGGATTAGCTAAAGCAGCAGTAGCTGCAAAAGTTATGGGAAGTGACTTAGAAAAAGTAGCAGCAATTTCAGATAAACTTCTTAATTTTGAACAATCTATTGAAGCCGAATTAAGTGCTGAATTATTAACTGGTAAAGATATAAATTTAGAAAAAGCAAGACAAGCCGCCTTAAACAATGATTTAGCAACAGTAGCAGAAGAAATCACTAAACAAGCTGGATCAGCAGCAGAATTTAGTAAGATGAATAGGCTTCAACAAGAAGCTATGGCTGATGCTGTTGGTATGACCGCAGATCAATTAGCTGATACTTTAGTTGAACAAGAAGCTTTAAAATCGATAGGGAGAGATTTAAACGAAGAAGAACAAGCAGCATTTGAAGCAGCTAAGGCTAAACATGGAGTAGAAAAAGCTTCAGCAATGTTAAAAAAAGATGGAATAGGGGATCTTCTTAAAGAACAATCTAACCAAGAAAAGTTTACAGCAACTATAGAAAAATTAAAAGAAATTTTTACTCAAGTTGGAGATGCTTTAATGCCTATATTTACTATGCTAGCAGATATTGCTACTACTATTATGCCTGTTATAAATTTTTTATTAGCCCCTTTAATAGAAGGATTTAGACTTATAGGTAATCTTGTGAAAGGATTTGTTAAAGGTTTAAAAGAAGGTCAACCTCTTATGGTTGCTTTAGCAGCTGGATTAACAGCTATGTTAGCTCCAACACTAATGACTGCTATATTTAGTATATTTAGAGCATTTTCCATGATTCCTTTTGGATTAGGCATCCCACTAGCAATTACTGCAGTAGCTGGAATGATAAGTTTAGCTACTCAAGCAAAAACAGCTAATGACTTAATGTCAGCCCCCCCAGGATACGGTAAACGCACTCTATTAGGACCAGAAGGAGCAATCCAATTAAACGATAAAGATACAGTTATTGCCGGTACAAATTTATTTGGAAACGACGTTAAATCTGAACCAGGTAAAGCTACTCAAATGGGTAAAAAAGGAGAAATTAAATTAGGTGGTGATTCTTCAGCAGTAGTAAACGCTATTATGGAGTTAAGGAAAGACGTAAATGCTTTAGCTAATCGTCCAATAAATGTACAAATTGATGGAAAAAATGTAACTAAAGCTATTTACTCTAATCCTAATACTGTAGGAGATGAAAGTAGAACAAAAGCTTACAAAATATTTTAATATACAATATTTATAATAAAATAAATAACCATGGGAATCTTAACTAAATTAACAACTCAAGGATCTGCTTTTACAGCATATGATGGAACTACTCCAACAGTAAACCCACTTGCAACCCAACAATCTAAGTTGCATGCTGATGGAAACCAACCAGGATATTCATTAAATGGTGCTAATGCTGGTCAAGTAACGGCAGATTATAATGCTTATCAAGATGGTACTCCAAATCAAATTCCATTACCTTCATTATTAGATATAAATGGAGTTATCCCACCTGTATCACCTGGGGGGCAAGGTTTACCATATTTGAATAACTTACCACAGTAAAATTAATTAAATGGGTCTTTTACTGAAATTAAATAATGGGGATACCCAATTAAAATCACTTAAATTTGGTAAGGACAGACCAGGAGGGGGAGATAGTGGACAACCTTATATTCCTCAAAACATACAAACAGGTATTCAAAATCCTGCTTTTTATAACGATTTTGTTATACGTGGAGGAATTGAAGCCCCTTTAAGTGCAGCTGAAGACGTTGCTCGTTTAACAAAATACTTTATAAACATAAAAAACCCAAGTGGTCTTTTATTTATAGCAAAACAAAACCTACTTTCTCGAGTAGGAACAAAAACAGAAGCATCTAAAGGTTTAGGTTATGCTGGAGGTTTTTTAAATGAAGGAGCATACACACCATTATCTACATTAGCTGAAGCTGGGATAGTATGGGCTGGAGGCCATGTGAACAAACAAGGTTTAGATCCTACTGGTTTATTTTCATTTGCTTCTATTAACAAATATCAAGATGTTATTTCCCAAAATCAACTTACTGGGAGAATTGATTTAGAAAATAATAGATTAGTTAGGCTTTCCACTTTAATCCCAGTAAATAGAGGAATAAATAATTTTGCAAATGTTGTAGAATATAAATTAAACCCCCAATTAGAAAATGATGTTCTAATTTCCTATGGAGGTGGATCTGATTCTGTTTTAGGAATAGGAAAAACTAAAATTAAGTTTGCAACTGGAAATGATGGTGTCCCTTTAAAAACATTGATACCTAAACCAAAAGATTATTTAGTAGATAAACCATATGACCCAACCAATGAAGATAAATTCCAGTTACCTATCAATGCATCTTCAGATTATAACGAATACATAAAAAATTTTTCAAGTAATTTTGCTGAAAATGATTTAACCAAAAACGGAAAAAATTCGTTTACACAAAATTTTATAGTAGACGTTTACGAATCTGAGTCTCTTAAAAGTAATAGTAATATAGGAAAAGGTTCATGGACACAACAAAATTTTGTCAATCAACCTCCTAATCCAAATGCAACTACATTAGAGGATTTTAGACAAATACTAAAACCAACAGAAAGCCCTCAATATACCTTTTTAAGCCTTTCCCCAAGCTATAAAAGATATATGATAGAATCTGATGATACTTCAATTTCAGCAAATGCTACTGGATATGGAAGGATAGGTTTACGTAGCCCTGGACAAAAAGGAGATATATCAAATTATGTCCAAGGTAAAAAAGATCCTGCGGGAAATATATTAGGTCCTGTTGATTTTATTAATGCTTTGCCTATATATAAATCAAGTAACGTAACATCTAAAAATGAATATAAAAATGATTTAATTAAATTTAGAATAGATATTTTAGATAATGATGAGAATACTAGATTTTTTATGCATTTTAGAGCATTTTTAGATTCTTTTTCAGATTCATACGGGGGTGATTGGAAATCTTTAAATTACATGGGAAGAGGAGAAAATTTTTATAAATACGATAAATTTTCTAGAAGTATTAGTGTAATATTTATTGTAGCTGCTTTATCAAAACAAGAACTTATACCAATGTATAAGAAATTAAATTATTTAGCTTCTTCATTAGCCCCATCATATTCGAGTAAAGGATATTTAAGAGGAAATATTGCATACCTTACAGTAGGAGCATGGTGTTATGAACTCCCAGGAATAATTAATAGTGTAGAATATTCAGTTCCTGAAGAAGCTCCTTGGGAAATAGCCATTCCTATTAAAGATGAAAATGGTAAAGGAGTTGGAACTCAATTTGATGACGATACTGTAAGAGAAATGCCTCATATGATAAAAGTAACTATGAAGTTTACTCCTATTCATACATTTAGACCTGAAATTATGGATATTGAAACTAAGAAAGATATTAACCAAACTGATAACCCATTAAATGATTCTAATGACTATGGAAATCAAAGATATATTAGCTTAGAAACATCATATAATGTAATTAAACAAAAACCTGAAGATAAAAAAGCAGAAAAAATATCTTTAGATATCCCATTAAAACCACTTACACAAACTAACTTACTTTTACAACAACCTGTTACTAAACCTACAGGCCCCGTTACTACAGTTTTAAATGAGGGGGAAATTAATAATGATTTTTCTTTATTTGTATAAAATAATGTTATGAACCGATATCAACCTATACCAATCATAAGCACTGTTGAAAATCCTAAATTAAGATATATTAATTCAAAATATCCTTCAATTTCCCTTGATTCTACAGACATTTATGTGTATACTACTCAAGGAGATAGATATGATGTTTTAGCTCAAACATATTATGGTGATTCTTCATACTGGTGGGTAATAAACAGAGCAAACCCATCTCAAGATGCTGGATCTTTATTCCCTTCAATAGGAGCACAAATAAGAATCCCAGCCTTTGAAAGATTGTTTAACATAATATCCCAGTACGAAGCATTAAATTTAAATATATAAGTTATGTCAATAATAGGACAGGAAATAGAAAGTTATACTATAAGCCAAATTAATGCAAGACAAAAGTTACATGGAAGTGGAACTTCTACTAGTAGAACACCACAACAAATTAGTGTATTAAATTCAAATTCTTCTTGGGTAAAATTAGCATCTGGAATTTCAGTAAATGCTAGTAGATTAAGAGATATACAAGTAAGTACATCTTATAGTGGGATGGAGTTAGCAAAAAATAATGTTTTATTTGGAGGAACTTCTAAATTAGTAGGAGGACAAAGACTTCAACAAAAAGAAGGATTTTTACCCTACCAATCCAATAGTTCATATTTACATGGAGATTTTGGATATTCTCCTATGCCCGGAATTATAAGTGCTGATATAAAAGCATTAAATAGGGGTTCGCTTAAAAAAGCAACAGTTAAACTTACTGCTAATAATAAACAACAATTTGATGTTATTGATCTTCTTTATCTAAGATTAGGATATACTGTTTTACTTGAATGGGGAAATAGTATGTACACTTCTAACGGTACCGATAGACAATTAGTTCAACAAACCATTGTAGAAGATGAAAAAAGATTTTTTAACCCAGAATATGGAAAAGGAAAGTCTCATAGAGACATACTTTTCGTAATAGAGTATTATCGAGATAAATATAAGGGAAATTATGATGGGCTTTTAGGTAAAGTATCAAATTTTAATTGGACTTTTCAATCTGATGGGTCATATGATATAGAAATTACTATAATAAGTTTAGGTGATGTAGTTGAATCTTTAAAAACTAATATTTCATCAAACCGACAATTAAGCCTATTTATTGAAAATACTCTTGCTGCTAACCCCTCAGGAAGTGAAGGAGGAAATAATCTTATTGAAGAAAATGCTGATTCTAATGATATAGCAGCAATGTTATATTGTTGGAAATATGTTAATAAAGATTTATTAACTTATCAATCCTATGAAGATAGCATTTATATAAGACGTCCAGATGAAGGAGATAGATTTGTAGGAGCATTTTTAGAAACCTCAACTACTCTTACTTCTACATTTGTTACATATAGATTTGCTTACCTAGCTTATGGATATGATATAGAAATATACCCAGACTTAAGTCCAGATACTTACTATAAATCTGTTGAAATACCTTATGATCTTAATATTTATCCAAATCACGAAGAAGAAGCTCAAAAAGAACGTAAATCAAGAGATGATAAATTAATAACGGATGGAAAAAATCGATTAAGTTTTGTTAATCCTAGTGGTATTCAAGATTATAAAAGAGTTTTAGCAGGTTATGAAAGTTTAGGGAATAAAAAAACAACTATTGATAGTCCTTTAACTAATTTTAGTAAAAAAGATGCATGTTTTATAACTACTGAACCTGATAAACAATTTTATTTAAGATTTGGAGCTTTATTACAGTATTTAAGAACTACTATTATTCCTAAAGTAGATACATCTAATTCGAATTATAAGAATAAACCACCTGTATTTAGTATAAATACTGATGTATATGGAACTGGAGACTTAGGAAATTATATGTATTCGTTACCAAATCAAATTTCTTTAGATCCAAGAGTTTGTATAGTAAGAAATGATAAATTTCAAACTTCTAATGGAATAACAGAAGTATACAGACATTTATTGCCTTTTAGATCTGAAGATTATTCATCAAAACCTAACCCTAATAAGGCATATATTATGAATATATATCTAAATTTTGAATTTATAATAAATTGCATTAATAATAATTTAGATGAAAAAGGAGATATTGGAATATTTGGATTTTTAAAAGCAATATGTGATGGTTTAAATAAATCTTTAGGAGGAATAAATAATTTAGAACCTATCATAAATGAAGATACTAATACTCTTTATATTATTGATACTACTCCTATCCCTGGTATAGGTTCTGAAACAGCTTCTTATACATTACAATTATTTGGGTATAATGCTTCTACTTCTAACTTTGTTAGAAACGTTGATTTAAAAACAGCTATCACCCCAGAATATGCAACTATGATTACAGTAGGAGCAACCGCAGGAGGATATGTTAAAGGAATAGAAGCTACAGCATTTTCAAAATGGAATGATGGGTTAACCGATAGATTTAAAGAAAAACTTATCCCGGGAAATGAAAATTCTCAAGAAGAAAACGGTGAAGATGAAGCTGCATCAAACTATATTAATAAATTTTTATCGGCTAAAGCAGGCAATGCTTCTCGTTATGGGTTTAAAGGGAACATAGTAAGTACCAATGCTAAAAACCTTCAAATAGACCCAGGTGCTATTGAAAAAAATATCTCAGTTGTAACAGAATACTATAAATATTTAATTGCATCTCAAAAGAACCAACAAGGTGGAACTGTTGGGTTTATTCCGTTTAAATTGAATTTTTCTATGGATGGAATATCGGGTATAAAGATATACAACAAATTACACGTTGATACTCGTTTTTTACCTAAAGCATATGGAACTGAACTAGATTTAATTGTAACAGGAGTTAGCCATAAATTATCAAATGATGACTGGGAAACAAATATTGAAACTACATTAATTCCTAAAACAAATGAATTAAAAGATTTAGTTATTACAGCTGAAGCTATAGTAGAAGATATAAACAATAACCCACCTAAATACGATAAACCAACTATGACTCCACCTCCTAGTTTAATTCAAGCTATGAAAGAATATGGTATAACTGATCCTTTAGAAAAAGCTCATTTTTTAGCTCAATGCAACACTGAATCCGCTAGATTTTCTGCAACAACCGAATTTGCTTCTGGAGAAGCATATGAAGGTAGAAAAGATTTAGGCAATACATCTCCTGGAGACGGAAAAAAATATAAAGGAAGAGGTTATATTCAATTAACAGGAAAATCAAATTACATTAGTTATAATGACTATCTTAAAACTAAAGGTAAAACAGATGATGTAGTAAAAAATCCTACATTAGTAGCTACTAAATATGCCGCTGATGTATCTGTTTATTTTTGGAAAGTAGCAGGTCCTAAAGGAGTTAAAAAATTTTCCCAAAAAGCAAAAGAAGGATCATCTGTTGCAATAATTAACAAAATAGGATCTTGGATAAATGGAAAAAATCCCCCAAATGGATATCAAGATAGAATTAATAAATTTAAATACTATTGGGATATTTTACAAAAAGACCCTAACGCTTTTTCTTAAAAAATGTATTACCCAAAATCTCAAATAAAAACAAATCTTTTTACTAACGGTAAAGAATATATCCTTTCTACTACTAAAAAGGAATATAAAGGATATTACTATGAAATTTCAAATGGAAACAAATACACAGGTAAATCCCCCCAAGAAGGAAATAATATCCTTTTACTTTCTCCAGATACAATTTTTTTTGATATCAACACATCAATTTTAACCCCTGAAGCTGATTCTCTTACATCCCCAGTTAATAATTTAATAATTCCCCAAGATACAATCCCTAACCAATCTTTACCTCCTATTCGTTCTCTTCCTAAATTTAACCCAACCACTCCAACCACTCAAGACCAACAAAACGGACAATTTAATAGATACTTCTGTAAGAAAAACAATGAAATAAGATATCTTGAAATAGATAAAAATACCTTTCTACAACTTCAAAAGAAAAACCCTAGAATAGCTTGGGACCTATACACCCCAGTTTCTTTAACTTGGCAAATTACAGGTAATAAAGAGCAAGTTTATAGATCAAATAAAGCATCTGCTATTGCTATAGAACAAAATTTAAAATGGTATGGTTTTTCTCAATACTTTCAAGATAAATTCTTAAAATATTACACCCCATTAACCCTTAATAATTTATACACTGCAGGAGGTGAATTTACTACTCAAAATGGGCAAAATTACATAGGATATTACCATATCCATGAAGGAAAAACTCCTATGATAGGAAAAATCCATACTAATACCCCCCATGAAACCTTAATCCCAACTAATTCACAAGTAATTAATAAAAATCAATCTAATTTACAAAATATTCCAACAACATCTTCTCAAAATAATACTTTAAAAAATACAAATATTTCTTATCTCCAATCTCAAAACATGAGAAATGCAGGGAATATAAGTGGAGGAGGTGGAAGCTATGGAGGAGGTGGAGGATATTAATTTTAGTTTGGCTTTTTAAAATTTAATTAGTATCTTTACAGCATGTACTGGCTGATAGAAAATCCTCAACATGTAGATATTTTAGCAAAGATAGAATATGAAGTTGCTTATGTTGAAGTAATTCCTACTTCACACAACTTACATCCTGTTGAAAATGAAGTATGTGCTTTATACATTCGTCCAAGAGATGATTCAAAAGGATATATTATCCCAATCAACCATAGTGAAACAATAAATTCTACAATAGATGATTGTTTAAAGGTATTAAACAGTATAAAAAATATTTACGTAAGGGATAGAAAGGAATTTCTACATTATTTTTGCCTTAAGCATTGCTACCAATACTCACCCTCCCCCTATACGTATATACCTCAACAAACAACGGCTCACACGCACATTTACAACAAGTATCCAAACATACAATACTTAAACACAATAGTACCGATTGTAAAACACTATGAGGTATGTGAACAAAACTATGCTAACTTTAAAGGTGAAATAAACCCATTTTACAACAAAGCAGCACTTGTGTTTAATCAACTAGAACGAACGGGTATTAAAGTAGACCCATTGTTATTCGAGGAATACTTTGATCAACAAGTAAACGAATTTGTTTACACGCAATACAATTTAAACACGCTAACAACAAGACCATCAAATACATTTAATACTATTAACTTTTCAGCCCTAAACAAAGACAATGAAGAAAGAAAATGCTTTATACCCCGTAATGAGAGTTTTATTGAGTTTGATATTTCTGCTTATCACCCTACCCTTTTGGCTAGTCTTTGCGGTTACGACTTTAGTAGTGACGATATCCACTTATCTTTTGCTCAAATGTATGGAGTTGACTATGCCAAAGCAAAAGAGATCACGTTTAAACAGCTTTATGGAGGAATTTGGAAAGAATACGAGACCTTGGACTTTTTTCGACAAGTAAAAGCATATACAGACGATTTGTGGAAAACATTTAATACAAACGGATACATTAAATGCCCTATTTCAGATCATAAATTTATAAAAAAGGATCTGGAGAATATGAATCCACAAAAGCTTTTAAATTACGTACTACAAAACTTGGAGACCGCAAATAATGTTCTTATATTATATGAGATATTTAAGATTTTGCGAGGGAAAAATACTAAACTCGTGTTATATGTGTACGATTCATTTTTATTTGATGTAGATGAAAGTGAAATAGATACAATAGAGCAAATAAAACAGGTATTTAAAGATAAAAAATTACAAATAAAAATTAAAAAAGGTAAAAACTACCACGAAATTAAATAAAAGTTATGTACAATACTTTAGAACGCCCCTATCATATGTATGATCAATACGACTATGATTTTACATTTGATACGTTATTGATGAACAATAGATTGTTTTGTACTTTTACACCATTGAGTGAATTAGAGGCGTTGATTCTAGCATTAACAAATCGTTACAGTATAATGTACAATAAAATGTTTGTGTTGCATATTAAAAGCAATAACGAATATGTTATCACATATAATGTAGATCAAGGAAACGTAAATGACATTCCTGACAATACTATTTTAGTACATAGAAAAAAAGAATCAAATACACTTTATACAATAAACGCGTTAAACGAGTTAATTAAAAAGTTAAACGGAGGTGTAGTTGATACTAACTTTTCAGTAAATTGGCAACATTATAGAAATTGTATATTGTTAACTCAACACAATGAGATTAAACAATTAAATACAAAGATTTTTAAAATTGTTGAACTGTGAAAAAATCTCAATTAAAGCAAATTATTAGAGAAGAAATACAAAAAGTATTATCTACTATCCCAACTATTGAATTAAATACTTCTTTTCTTCAATCTCAAGATGATTTTGAAAGAGGAGGGGATACAGGATATACTGTATGGAAACCCGAATTCAAAAATGGTTTAAAAGCAACCCAACAAAATTTTAAATCATCTGGTAAACCTGCTATTCCTGCTCAAAAAATACCATTTGAGATGATAGATACTATGAGTGATGAAGGAGGAGATATACCTTATATTAATGTTAAATTTAAAAAACCACTAAATGAAATTTTTATAGATTTAGATGATTATGATCCTGAAGAGTTTGGTGTAGAAGATTTTGATAAATTTGATGAAATAGTTGAATCTAAACCCAACCCAACATTACAGGATGTTTCTGAATTAATTGATTTAAAAAATAAAAATTTAAGTTTTTATGGATGTTATGTTTTGGATATTAAACCAAACGAAATAATTAAAATTTCAAAGAAATAAAAATAGTTTGGCTATTTAAAAAAAGGTTATTATATTAAACGTTGTAAACAATAAAAATAGTTATATATGAATCTCGATGCAATCAAGAAAAAACTTGAATCAATGCAAAAAACCTCTAATGGAGGATCTAACAATTCAAGTAACGTCAAGCGTTTTAAACCAACGATTGGCAAACAAACAATCCGTATTGTACCTTTTAAATACAATAAGGAATTTCCATTTACGGAAATGAAATTTTATTACGGAATTGGAAGCCGTAAAGTAATCGCTTCACCTTTAAACTGGGGTGAAAAGGATCCAATTGCAGAATTTGCAAAACAATTACGTGGAACAAACGACAAAGAAAATTGGCGTTTAGCTAAAAAATTAGATCCGAAAACTCGTATCTACGCTCCTGTAATTGTACGTGGTGAAGAATCTGAAGGTGTTCAATTGTGGGAATTTGGTAAAGAAATTTACGAAGCATTTTTGCAAATGGCTGCTGATGAAGAAGTAGGTGATTTTACAGATATTATGTCTGGTAGAGACATTAAGTTGGTTACTGTAGGACCTGAATCAACAGGAACAGCTTACAATAAAACAACTATTGCTCCGTCAATGAAAACATCTGCACTATCTGAAGATTCTAAACAAATTGAAAAATGGTTAGAAGAGCAAGAAAATCCAAAAGATATGTACAAGCCGCTTCCATTTGATACAATCAAACAAGCACTTCAAGAATGGTTAGATCCTGAAGCAGAGGAAGAAGAAGCAACAACTGAACCTGCAGACGAAATAAAAGAAGAACCTAAGTCAAATTACAGTTTATCTACTAAACCAGCAGTTAAAAAATCAAAAGCAGAAGCATTTGACGATTTGTTTGGTGAGGATGATGATGATGCTCCATTTTAATTAAGTAAATAAGTTATGGCTAAAGGAAGAAAATCGCTTACTGAAGCGGCGGGTAATGAACTAAAATCCGCGTTCAATTTAGATAAATTTAAGGCGAATAAAGGTTTAGCATCAAATGTTAAATTTAAAGAGCAAAGATGGATTCCATTTTCACCTGCTCTTCAAGAAGCATTGTCTATCCCTGGTATTCCTATGGGACATAATTCAATGGTTCGAGGTAAAAGTAACACAGGTAAATCAACTATGACTATTGAAGTAGCAGTTAATGCTCAAAAGATGGGAATATTACCTGTGTTGATTATTACCGAAATGAAACACGATTGGAACCACTGGAAAACAATGGGTTTTGAAATCGAAGATGTAGTTGATATAGAAACTGGTGAGATTATTGATCAAACAGGTTTCTTTATTTACCGAGATAGAAGTTCATTAAATTCAATTGAAGATATTGCTGAGTTTATTATCGACTTACTAGCCGAACAGAAAAAAGGTAATCTACCATATGATTTACTATTCCTTTGGGATTCAGTTGGTTCAATTCCATGTCAAATGTCAATTGAACAAGGTAAAAATAATCCAATGTGGAACGCAGGAGCTATTGCAACTCAATTCGGTAATTTTATTAATCAACAGATTGTAATGTCTCGCAAAGAAAGCTCAAAATACACAAATACTTTATTTGTTGTAAATAAAGTAGGCGTTGCTCCGGCTTTAACTCCTATGTCACAACCTAGGATGACAAATAAAGGTGGAGATACATTTTACTATGACGTGTCATTGTGTTTAACCTTTGGAAATGTTACAAATGCTGGTACTTCTAAACTTAACGCTGTTAAAGACAAGAAAAAAGTTGAATTTGCATTACGTACAAAAATTGCTTGTGATAAAAACCATATTAATGGAATTACTACAATGGGTACTATTGTTTCAACAGTACATGGATTCATTAAAGATGATCCAAACGCAATTAAAAAGTACAAAGATGCTCACGTTCACGAATGGGCAGATATTTTAGGAAAAGGTAATTATACAGTACAGGAAGACAATAGTGAGTGGGACGAAAAAGCACCTACACCTGATTTATTTGAAAACGAAGATTAATATGAAAAAAAACCTCTTAAACCTCTTAGATAACATACAAGAACACGGGGAAGAAACCCCACAATCGGAGCGCTACCTGCTTATAGATGGACTCAATCTCTTCTTTCGAAATTTTAGTGCAATTAATGCAGTCAATTCAAACGGAGTCCATATAGGGGGTTTAGGAGGATTTTTTCGTTCTTTGGGGGCTTTAATTCGCACCATTCAACCAACCCAAGTTTATGTTGTGTTTGATGGTGCGGGTTCCTCCAATAATAGAAAAAATATTATACCGGAATATAAATCTGCAAGAAATATAACTCGAGTAACAAAACATGAATTGTTTGATAGTTTGGAAGAAGAAGACGACTCTAAAGTAGATCAAATTGTTCGAATCATTCAATATTTAAAAACACTACCTGTTAAAACAATATCTTTACCTCGAGTAGAAGCAGATGATATTATTGCATATTTAAGTGATACATTGCCTACAAAACCTAAAGATAGAGTATTCATAGTATCCAGTGACAAAGACTATTTACAGTTGGTAACCGAAAAAGTAATCGTTTATCGCCCAATTGAAAAAGAATATTACACTACAGATACTGTAAAAGAAAAATTTAATATTCCTCCCCACAATTTTTTATTATACAAATTGTTGATAGGTGATAATTCCGATGGAATTATAGGTATTAAGGGATTAGGACCTAAAGGTTTATTTAAAAAATTCCCTGAATTAGCTGAACGTGATTTATCGTTTGATGATCTGCTAGATATAGCGGAAGCTAAATTAAAAGAACATATTGTGTATGCAAGAGTGTTACATGATGTTCCCCTATTAGAAGACAAATACAAAGTCATGGATTTATCTAATCCTATGATGAGCGATACAGATAAAATGTTTATAGATAAGTTTGTTGAAACAACCCACTTAAACTTTTTACCTCACACATTTGTTGAAATGTGCAACGAAGACCAAATTGGAAACTTAATTCGAAATACTGAATTCTGGGTTCAAGATGTTTTCAAAGATTTGTTGGTTACCCGACAATAAGTTATTAAATTTAAATAAAAGTTATAATATATGACACTTCATTCAATAGATGAATACGGACCCACGTTTCAAATGAAAGTAATATCTTCATTATTAACGCATAAAGAATTTTTACAAAACATCAATGATGTACTGAGCGATGAATATTTTTCAAACCCAGCACATAAATGGGTTATAAATGAAATCTTAAAGTACTACGAAAAGTACCACACAACCATTTCAATGGATATTTTAAAAGTTGAAATGAAAAAGTTAGACAATGAAGTACTTAAAGTATCTGTTAAAGAACAGTTACGAGAAGCATATAGAGCAGACATTGAAGATTTACAGTATGTACAAGAAGAATTTTCTACATTTTGTAAAAACCAACAGTTAAAAAAAGCTCTATTAAATAGTGTTGATTTGTTAAAAGCAGGCGATTACGATTCTATCAAATACATGATTGAATCAGCAATGAAAGCAGGTGTTGATAAAAACATTGGACACGAATATAAAAAAGATACCGAATCACGTTACCGTGAAGACCATAGAACAATAGTACCTACTCCTTGGCCTGAAATTAATGAACTAGTTCAAGGTGGTTTAGGTAATGGAGATTTAGGTTTAATTTTTGGTAATCCTGGAGGAGGTAAATCTTGGACATTAGTTGCTCTAGGTGGTTATGCTGTAAAAATAGGATACAATGTTATCCACTATACTTTAGAATTAAGTGAAGCATATACTGGAAGACGATATGACGCTTTCTTTACTGGTGTACCTGTTGACCAATTAGAAAAACATAAAGATGCTGTAGAAAATTCAACAGCTGATTTACCAGGTGAATTAATTATTCGTGAATTTCCTATGGGAAAAACAACAATTTCTACAATAGAAGCGCACATAAACAAGGTAAAAGATTTAGGAATCACCCCAGACCTTATCATAATAGATTACATTGACCTTCTTTCTTCAAAACGAAAAAGGAGTGATCGTAAAGAAGAAATTGATGATATTTATACAAGTACTAAAGGATTAGCTCGCGAATTAAACATACCAATTTGGTCAGTTTCGCAAGTAAATCGCGCAGGAGCCAAGGATGATGTTATTGAGGGCGATAAAGCCGCGGGAAGTTATGACAAAATGATGATAACTGACCTTTCAATATCGTTATCAAGAAAGAAAGAAGATAAAGTTAACGGAACAGGAAGACTTCATATTATGAAAAACAGATATGGGATGGATGGACTTACCTTCCAAGTTGAAGTTGACACTTCAACCGGTAGAATTAAAGTAGGAAACCACTATGACGAAGAAACTGATGCTCCAAAGAAATTATCAAATGAAGAATATGAAGATCTTGACAGAAAAATGCTAGCAAGTAAATTTTTTGAACTAAATACATGATAACTGAACCACGCAATTTTTACAAACCTTTTGAGTATCAAACCGCATTTAATTTTTATAAAGACCAACATAGAGCACATTGGCTAGCAGATGAAGTACCACTAGCTTCAGATTTAAATGATTGGAAACTTAAATTAAACGATTCTGAACGAAATTTAATTGGAAATATTTTAAAGTCATTTGCCCAAACAGAAGTACACGTAAACGACTATTGGTCAACAAAAGTATCTATATGGTTTCCAAAACCTGAAGTACAAGCAATGGCTCGTGTATTTGCTGACTTTGAAAGTATCCATGCTGAAGCATATGCTCGTTTAAATGAAGAACTTGGTTTAGATAATTTTGCAGCGTTTTTAGAAGACGAAGAAGCTAAAGCAAAAATTGATCGTTTAGTTGAAACACCTGGAGAAACATTACATGAAAAAGCACTTTCATTAGCTATATTCTCTGCATTTACTGAAGGTGTAAATTTATTTTCTTCATTTGCTGTTTTGATGTCATTTCAATTGCGTAACCTAATGAAAGGTACAGGCCAAATTGTAGAATGGAGCGTACGTGATGAATCATTACATTCAAAAGCAGGATGCTGGTTATTTAGAACACTAGTAAGCGAAAACCCAGATCTAGATGACCATAAATTAATGGGTGAAATTTACAAAGCATGTGAAGTTTCAGTTAACCTAGAATTTGACTTTATAGACAAAGCATTTGAAATGGGTGATATTGAAGGTTTATCAAAAGAGCAATTAAAAAACTTTATCAAAGCACGTGCAAACGAAAAATTAAACGAATTAGGTTATAGTTCACTTTACAACGATGTAGATCCTAATTTACTGAGACAGATGGAATGGTTTAACCATTTAACAAGCGGAAAAACACATCAAGATTTCTTTGCAAACCGAGTAACAGATTATTCAAAATCAACCGCTGATTGGAGCGATTTATAAAAAATTATGATAAAATTAACAAACTTATTAAAGGAAATAATTGATATATATTCTCCTGAAGAATTAAATTCTAAAGATATTGAATATGATATTGAAAAAGAAGCCCCAACTCGTTTTAGAGCCAATTTAAAATATAAAGATCAATATTATACTTTAACAATTCTCCCTTTATTTAATTCTAAAAGACCATCTATAAATTTTGGAAGTACTGATGAAAATTATGAAAATTTAAATTTAAACCAATTATTAAATTCTCCATATTCATCTCGAATATTAGCTGCAATTTTTGGTCTAATAAGATATTGGGTAGATAAACATAATATTCAACAATTTGAATATGGGGCAGAAGGTAAAACAAGAAACCAACTCTATAACTACTACTTAACTAAACACTTTCCAGATTTTCAAAATACTCAAGAAAAAATTGGAGATGCAACTTTACAAGTATGGAAGAAAATATAATATATAAAATAGAAATCATCCAACTTATTGAATCTAAATATAATATTGAAATAAAAGATGAAGAAGTTGAAAATATATTAACTTTAGAAAATCTAATTGAATTAATAAAAAGTAAAACAAAATAAATGAGCACACAAGTAGATACAACAGATTGGACAAAAGGTAAAAATTATCCTACATGGATGAATGAGATTTCATTATCAATGATTTCTAAAGGTTATTTATTGCCTGATGAAGATGTTTTTGATGCATTTAAACGTGTTTCTAAAGCAGCAGCACGTCGTTTAAAACGTAAAGATTTATACCCATTCTTTTTAGAAGCAATAGTAAAAAATTGGTTATGTTTAGCTTCACCTGTACTTTCAAATTTAGGTACAGAACGTGGAATGCCTATTTCATGTTTTGGAATTGATACAGATGATTCTATTGAAGGAATTGCTCTAGCTAATTCAGAATTAATGCGTTTATCATCTCAAGGTGGAGGTGTAGGAATTGGTGTATCCCGTATTAGAGGGCGTGGTAAACAAATTAAAGACAATGGTGTATCTGAAGGTGTAGTTCCTTGGATTAAAATATATGATTCAACTATTTTAGCAACCAATCAAGGTTCAGTTAGACGTGGAGCAGCTTCAGCTAACTTACACATCAACCACCCAGATATTGAAGAATTTTTAATGATTCGTCGACCAAAAGGAGATGTAAACCGTCAATGTTTAAACATGCATCAATGTGTTGTAATTGATGATGAATTCATGAACAAAGTAGAGGAACGTGACCCAAAAGCATTAAAATTATGGGGTGAAATATTAAAAACACGTCTAGAAACAGGTGAACCTTACATTATGTTTGAGGACAATGTTAATAATGCAAATCCTGAAGCATATAAAAAGAATAATTTACATGTTTCTATGACAAACATCTGTTCTGAAATTTCATTATACACAGATGAATTACATTCATTTATTTGTTGTTTATCTTCTCTTAATTTAGCAAGATGGGATGAATGGAATGAGTATAAATTTGAAAATGGAATGACTTTACCTGAATTAACTTGTTGGTTTTTAGAAGGTGTATTACAAGAATTTATTGATCGTTCAAAAAACATCCGTTTCATGGAAAACACATACCGCTCAGCATCTAAAGGTAGAGCAATTGGTATTGGTGTTTTAGGATGGCATACATTTTTACAAGAAAAAGGAATACCGTTTGCGGGATTGCAAGCAAATTCTTATACAAGAGTTATGTTTGAATTCATTGAAAAAGAAGCACTAAAGGCTTCCCGCGCCCAAGCTGAACTATATGGAGAACCTGAATGGTGTAAAGGTACCGGACTGCGCCATACCCATCATTTAGCAATTGCCCCAACAGTTTCTAATGCCCATATTTCAGGTGGTGTTTCACCTTCAATTGAACCAATCCCAGCAAACGTATTTAACTTAAAAACAGCAAAAGGTACCTTTATTAAAAAGAACCCAACATTAGAAAAATTACTTGAATCTAAAGGATACAATATTGACAGTGTTTGGGATCAAATTGCAAAAGATAAAGGTTCAGTAATGGGGTTACCTGATTACATTTTGACGGATGAAGAAAAAGAAGTTTTTTTGACATTCAAGGAAATTAACCCATATGAAATTGTTCGTCAAAATGGTATTAGACAAAAATATGTTGACCAAGCTATTTCATTAAACTTAACATTTGATCCTTCTGATTCACCAAAATATATTAGTGATGTACATAAATTAGCTTGGAAAGAAGGTATTAAAACACTTTATTATATGCGATCTGAATCGATTTTGCGCGGGGATGCAATTCAACGAGACGACAATTGCGTAGCTTGTGAAGGTTAACAATATGTATAATAAAAGAAATGAACAAAAAAATATTAACTCTTAGAAAAGATTATTGGAAACCAACTCCAAAAAAATGGAGAAAAATTGGGGATACTTTTTTAGCAATCTCCTCAGTACTTGCAATTGGAGGAATATGGCAGTTTGATAATCTTAAAGATATTTTTACAGCATTTGAAATTAAAGCAATGATAGTTGCTTCTATTTCTTTAGGTGCTGTAGGTAAATTTTTAACAAACTTTTTTAAAGAAGAAGAATAATATGGCTTTAGATATATCAAAAATTAAACAGGTTCCATTAAAAGAATCTCAATACATTAAAGAAGAAACCCCAAAAACTCAAATTGTACTTCATCATACAGCAGGCAATGCTTCCGGAGTAAACACAATATCAATGTGGGACACAGATGATAGAGGAAGAATTGCTACATGTGTAACCATTTCAGGCCCTGGAGCAAAAGGAACACATGATGGAGAAATTTGTCAAGCATTTAGTTCAAAATACTGGGCATACCATTTAGGTATTAAACCTGAAGTATTTAAAGCATATAAAATTTCATATCAATCGTTAGATAGAATAGCAATTGGTATTGAGATTTGTAATTGGGGCCCAATAACATTAAAAGATGGAAAATATTACACCTATGTTAATAGAGAAATCCCAGCTGATCAAGTTACTAAACTAGACACTCCTTATAAAGGACACTTATTTTACCATAAATATTCAGATGCTCAAATTCAATCAGTAAAAGATTTACTTCTTTATTGGAAAGATATTTACCAAATTAACTTAACATACAATTATGATCAAATGTTTACAGTTAATACAAAAGCATTAAAAGGTGAAAATGGATTATATTCACATAACAGTTACCGAAAAGACAAATCAGACATTTATCCTTGCCCTCGTATGATTGCAATGTTAAAAACTTTATAAATCCCAAAAACAAATAAAATGACAAAAGAACAAATTTTAGGAATTGCTCGTCATGCTTTAACTTTCATAGGTGGTATTTTAATCATGAAAGGATTCCTTGATGAAAGTACTTGGACTGAAATTTCAGGTGGTGCTCTTACTTTAGCAGGTACTATTTGGTCAGTAATTGACAAAAATAAGTAAATTAACTTTTTTAAAAATATTTGGAGCTCCAATAGGAGCTCCTTATTTTTTTTTACATGAAACAAAAATTTTTACCTTGGTTCTTGCTGTTTTGTGCAATTGGATTGTCCGCCACAGCAGCTTATTATAGTGTAATCGGATTATCTATTGTATTTGCAGGTGTAGCTATTCCTGTAATCGTGATGGGATCGTTTTTAGAAGTATCTAAAATTGCTATTGCAACATATCTCCACAATGCTTGGAAAAATACCTATACACTTTTAAAAATTTATTTAACTATAGCACTTGTAATTTTATCCATAATCACATCTATTGGAATTTATGGTTTGTTAAGTACTGGGTTTCAAGAAAATATTGCAAAACTTGAAATTGGAGGCAAACAAATCCAAAATGTAGAAATTAAAAAACAAAGATTTGAAGAAATCAAATCCGAACTGGAAAAAGAAAAAACAACCCTAGACAAAGATATATCCCAGTTACGTAATGCTTTATCTACAAATACAACTACTCAATCAGTAGATAGAAGAACGGGCCAAGTAATCACTAAAGCAAATAATGCTAACCGCAAATCATTTGAAACACAATTAGCTACAGCACAGGCTAGTAAAGACAAATTATCTAGTAAAATAGACGCATTAAATGATTCAATCACCAACCTGGATATTAAAGTTTTAGATATGGAATCTAAAGCAAGTGAAGACAATGAATTAGGTGCAGTACAATATGTAAGTGAAATTACGGGAGCAGACGTAAAAACAGTGGCAAATTGGTTCATATTCATGTTGATCTTTGTGTTTGATCCACTAGCCATAACCCTTGTTATAGCTACAAATCAAGCGTTTGATCGCATTAAACCTAAAACAAATATTTATGGTGAACCTAAACCTATTGAACATACTATAGAACCTGTAATTGAACCCCAACCAGTTATTAATCCTAACATTGAAGCCGAAAGACAAAGTATTTTAAGAGAACTTCAAAAAATACAAAATTCTGGAGCTTCTTCTAGAAAACTAGGCAATGCCTCTATAGAATTACAAAACAGACTAAAAAATTTGGATGATAATACCAAGACATATTAATATTTATGATATGGAATGGAACCACTATTAAATAATACTCCCATTGATTGGGTTCAAGTTACTGATCCTTCAACTGGAAAAGTATATTTTGCCCCTAATTCATATGTTTATTCACTTAAAAGTACAGGTGAATTTATAAATATAGAAGATATAAACGTAGGAAATACAATAACATCTGCTTCTGTATTTTTAGGAACATCTGATTTTTCACCATATATTGAATTTTATAAAGGGGATGGAAGTACATTTACTGCTTCTCTTGACATATTAGCTTCAACATCTTCATATGCTTTAAACGCTGAAAATGCTTTATATGCTCAAACTGCATCTTATATTAATGGAGGAAAATTTTAATGTCAACAAGAATACCTTTTCAATGGAATACAGCAAACTTTAATTGGAATGCAATTAATCCAACTGATGGAAAAACATATCCACCAAATGAAATAGTAACAGGAACAAATTTATGGAATGATTGCGCTTTAGTTATTGAAATAATTGAAGCAATGAGAGGAGGTAAAGCTCCTGACGACTATTTAAACCAGAGACCTGAAAAGAAAAAACAGTTTATTAAATTGCTTTGCAAAGTTCAGGGAAAAGAATACAAAGAAACTAAAGAGGTACATAAGACCAAAATATTTATACGAGATGTAAAACTAGTTGCTAAAGAAGTACTAGGAGTAGATGTAAAAATTAACAGATAATGTATACCTTATACACAGACAAACAAGAACTTTTTGAGTGCTCTATATCGCTAGAGGGTGCTTCGGTTAAAAATAGTAAAGTTCGCCTAATAGTAGAAGCAGATAATTTAAATCTTTTATTTAAAGGAACTATTGACTCTAATGGAAAATGTACTGTTCCTATCCGCAAATTAAAAAATCTTTTAGAAGAATCAACAAAAGGTAAAATAAAACTTGAAGTTATAGCAGATGATACATATTTTACACCATGGGAATCTGATTTTAAAGTAGAAACTGCTAAAAAAGTAACCGTGGAAGTAAAATCACAAGCAAATAAAAACACACTTACAGAAAATAAAACGGGAGTTACCGTTAAAAATATTAAAGTAGGTGATCATGTTCAAAACTTGTCTAAAATGCTTGTAAGAGAAAATATTAATGTAAACAATATGTCAAAAAACAAAGACAAATTAAACAACATTATAGCTTCTTATTTAAAAACAAACAAAATTAGTGACGGTGAAAAAAACAAAATAATAGAAGGTATTATTCATACGTTAATTTAAAATAAGTTATGGCCGGACCTTTTGATTTTACAGGTCAAAATATAGAAAATACATATCAGAGGGTCCTCCAAACTGATGGGGTCAACATATACGACGGAACTGGATCCTTATTTATAATTACAGGCTCATCAACCCCAATTAATACAGGTTCATTTGCAACTACAGGTTCAAATATTTTTATTGGAAACCAAATAGTAACAGGAAGCATTTCAGTTACAAATTCCGTGACTGCCTCTTATTTTGTTGGTACTATAGACGGAGGTACCTTTTAATATTTATAAATAATGAGTACAATTATAACCAGAAATAGCGCAACATCAGGAAGTATTCCTTCTTCACTTGTACAAGGTGAATTAGCAATTAACGTAACTGACGGACGTTTATTTTATGGTAGCGGCTCAGGCAATGATGTAAAAGAATTTACAGTAAGTGGAAGCGGAATTACTATTAACACTGGTTCATTTGTAACAACATCATCATTTAATGCTTATACAGGTTCTAATACATCTCAATTTGCAGGTACTGCTTCATTTGCTTTAACTACTCCTACACCATTTAGGATATCAACAGGAAGTATATCTGCTAGTGTAGATATTGGAACTGATATATTTAGAATCACCTCAGGAAGTTCTACTTTCTTTAATATAGATAATCAAGGATCAACTGTTATTTCTAGTAGTGCTTCTAATATTTTTCTAATTAAAAATCAAAATAATATTCCTGTATTTACTATAAGTCAAAGTGGAGTAGTAATATTATCAACCCAATCACTAAACTTAACAGACCCTGCACCAAATGGTGGAATATATTTTACTTCTGGTAATTTATATGTGGGTCTTGATTAAAATGTATATATTTATAAATAAAAAACAACTAAATTAAAATTATGGCAACTTGGAAAAAAGTAATAGTCTCGGGCAGCAGTGCAAACCTAACTACCCTTCAAGTAGACAACCTCTCCTCAGGTCAGGTAGTAATTGGTGGAGGTACAGGCAACTTATCTACAACAGCAATTAACGGAACCGGCAATATTGTAGCAACAACTAATGCCACTAACTTAATACATTCTGGGTCATTTAGTGGATCATTCTCAGGCAACGGCTCGGGGTTAACAGGTGTTACTGCAACATTTCCCACTACTGCTAAAACTGATTTAACATCAACTGATCAGTTTTTTATAAATGATGGAGCTAGTAAATACGTTACATATGGTAACTTATTAACAGATTTAGCAGGTACTAATTTAACAGTTGAAGGTACAGATAGTTTAACATTAGCAACAACTATTACAGGTATTACCTCTATCTCATCTACTTCATTTACTGGTTCATTATTAGGAAATGTTGAAGGTACTTCAAGTTGGGCAGTAAATGCACAAAATGTTTCAAGTATTAACAACAATATCACCAATAATACAAACAATTATGTATTAACAGCAACAGGTGGTGGTTCAATTAATGGTGAAGCTAATTTACAATTTGACGGTACTACATTAACTCTAACAGGTAATGAAACAATTACAGGTAATTTAATTGTACAAGGTACTGCTTCATTCCAAAATACAACAAATTTAGAAGTTGCTGATAGATTCGTATTATTAGCTTCTGGTTCAAATGCCGCTGGTGATGGTGGTTTAGTAATTCAACAAGCTACACAAGATGTAGGTGAATTATTTGGATATGAAAATTCAATCAATCGTTGGGGTTTCACATCAAGTTTCACTGCAAATCAATCAACATTTAATGCAGCTGCATATGTAACTACAACAGAAGTTGCAGCATCTGCTCCATCAGCAGCTCCACTTTATGGTGGTGCTTCAAACGGCTACGGTAATATTCATGTTAATACAGCTACAGGAGATATTTATATCTACGCTTAATAAATTTTATAAAAAAATAGTTATGGGATTTACCGCAAGTCATATTGAGGGAGTTACTCCACTTCAACCACAAAATCAATCTCTATCTTCAAACCAATTAACGGTTAAGGAGATAGAGATTCTTCTTTCTATGATAAAAAAGACAACTTTCCTTGGAGAAGACATTGAGCCTTTATATAATTTAATAATAAAATTACAAAGCCAATACACTGAACAAGTTAAATAATTAAGTTATGAACATATTTTCTATTGATTTTACTCATGCCGAATTAAATTTTATTAGACAAGCACTTGAAACAATTCCTATTCAAGGACGTGATGCTAAATTTTGTGCTTCTATTCAAATTAAACTAGAACAAGAACTAGAAGAAATTACTCGAATGATTAAAGCTAAAGAAGAAGAAAAAATGTTAGGTCTTCAACAAATTGTTCAACACGAAGAAACTAAAACAACAAGAAAAAAACAATAATATATTTATTATCGTATTATAGGCCCCAATAGGGAAGTGGATGTAGCATTCTACATAACCAACCATAATAAAAAAATAAATGCCAAACTGGAAAAAAGTCATAGTATCAGGTTCTGATGCTACATTAAATTCTGTAACTGCAACCGCAGGTTTTACAGGTTCATTATTTGGAACTGCTTCATTTGCTACAAGCGCTTCATATGCTCCAAGTACACCTGCATTCCCTTATACGGGTTCTGCAGAAATTACAGGTTCATTAGGCGTAACTGGATCATTAGCTAACGGCAATTCTGTATTAGCTTCAGGTTCATATTCTCATGCAGAAGGTGACAATACTCAAGCCGTAGGAGATTACTCTCATGCTGAAGGTTCAGGTACCCAAGCCGTAGGTGATTATTCTCATGCAGAAGGATTAGGCACAATAGCCTCAGGCTCATACCAACATGTAACAGGTCAATACAATGTACCTATATCCGATCCTTCTTCATTTGTTGTAGGTAACGGTGCAGATGTTAGTAATCGAAGCAACCTGCTAGTCGCCCATGGTAATACTGTACAAGTAACGGGAAGTACGGAGATTACAGGCTCATTAGGCGTAACTGGATCATTTAGTGTTCAAACAGCTATTGAATTCTCAGGCACTTCTCGACATATATATGACACATCAGGCTTTCTAAGTATAGATGCTCTTTCTAGAACTGCAAATTATCAATCTGCAGGATCTTCAATTGATTGGCAAAATAGCTTCTTATATGATTTTGCGGGAAATGCTAGTATTAATTGGAACAGTAGAGACTTAATAGATTCATCAAACACTGCAGTTTTTAATTGGGATGCATTTGCTCTTAACTATAAAATAGAAACAAACACATACTTAAAAAGATTCATTGATCTAGGTACCCAAGAGGCATTTTCAGATGTACCAACAATAGGTAATTTTAATTATGAAGGAGAAGTAATAGAAGGAATATTAGATAATAATGTAGCCCAATTTGATCTAGTATATTTAGAAAAAACAGATGGTATGTGGTATCAAGTTACTCAGGGAACTGATAATTGCTCTAGACTTTTAGGAATATGTGCAGAAACTGGTGTTAGCCCTAAAGTTATTTTAGAAGGATCAATTACAGTGAATGATGGTTCATATACTGATACGCCACAAGTTCAATATATTGACAATGGATCACCAATATACATTAAAGAAAGTGCAGGAAATACAATGTCAATAATAGTGCCTACAACTGCAGGGCAGTATGTTAGAATTTTAGGTCATGCATATTACCAAAACACTAATAACTCCGCATATTGGACAATGAAATTTAGACCATCTAATGATTGGGTAGTAATATAACATGGCAAATAAATCAGGCGTACCAGTAGAAAATATTATCAGCATTGCAGGTGTAGCAGCAACATCTATAACTAGTTTAGTAGGCATCCCAACTACATCTTTACCAGGTTGGCCAAGTAGCGGACCAACATGTATAGATTCAGTTTTTAGTTACGGTGGAGCACCTGGTATAGCATGTTCTGCCGGAGCTTCATTTTATAGTTTTGACTCTACAAATAATTTACTTTATAATTTTGGTAGTTGTGGAGGTGATTATGCACCTGAAGGTTTTTATTCTGACGGCACAGTGATATACTGGTGGCATACCGTTGGTAGAGATTTAGTTTGGGAAGTTATTGGAGAATGTGGATAAAAACTTGTCTCCCTAAAAAATTTTTTTTATATTTAACGAAAAAATAGGTTATGTTATATAAAACGTCTAATAAAGATCTTGTTTATAAAGAAATTAAAAAACTTAAACCACTAAACTATAATCAATTTAAGTGGTGGAGACGTTTTGATACCAAATCAAAACCACTTCCTAAAGATGCTACGTTTCTTCAACGTATTCAAAACGGTGAATATGAATTTTCCCACTATTTTTGGCAATGGAAATTAACCGAAATTGAATTAAACGATGCATATGAAAAATACAATGGAAACATTCAAATGATGCTTGAAAAAAACGGAGTTGACTTTGCTCGTAGAAAACGTTTAATGGAAGATTTTAACAAGGATGAAGCTGACCGACTAGAGGCACTTAAAAAAGGATTTTTACGTGAATTTGATATGACGTCTGATGACTATGAAAATAGTCTTTTAAAATTTGATGGGACTACTGAAGAATTTTATGTATATTGTTTAAAGAATTTTAAACGTTTTAGTAGACTAATTGAAAGACGTGGTCGCCCTAAAAAAGTAGTTGTATATGAGTAAAACTTTAGATTTACATGGTTTAAAACATGAACATGTTTATACTATAGTAGATAAATTTGTAGGCAATCATATTATTCAAGGTACAAAAGAAATATGTATCATTACAGGACATAGCAAAAAAATGAAAGAAATAGTTTTCCACATAATTCAAGATTATGATATTCAAGGAAAAGAAGAGTGGGGCAATGCTGGTAAAATAATCTTAGAATTAAAATGAAAGTAGGAGTTATAGCAGGAAATTTTGATGCTATCCACCCAGGATACATCTACATGTTTAATGAATGTAAAAAATACTGTAATTATCTTATAGTACTACTACACGAAGATCCAACAAATGAAAGACCAGAAAAATTAAAACCAATTTTATCTGTTAGAGAAAGATTGTTAATTTTATACTCGCTTAAACAGGTAAATCTAATTATGATTTATAAAACAGAAGCAGAACTTTATATGATTTTAGAAGAAATGAACCCTGATGTTCGCTTTTTAGGAGATGATTACATAGGAAAACCATTTACAGGAAATGATTTAGATATTTCAATTCACTACTTGAACAGAGATCATGGTTGGTCAACTACAAAATATAAACAACTAATAGCAGCTAGTTTAAAATGAATATAATGGTAATAATAATTAGTTTTTGGATTATAATACTAGTTTGGTTATTTTGGCATATTATATGTCATTGGGCATACAAAATTAATAAATGGTTTGAAATAAATTTAGGTTGGTTTTTTATCAACGGTCGCAAATTATCAGCATGGATAAAACATTTAAATAAAAAATATGGCAAAAAATAACATTGAACACGATTATCTTAGACTACTATATGATGTGTTTAAGAGTGGAGAATTAAAAGAAGGTAGAAATGGCAAGACACGTTCCGTATTTGGAAGACAGATTCGTCATGATATGAGTTTAGGCTTTCCTTTACTCACAACCAAGAAAATGTATTGGAAAGGAATTGTAACAGAATTGTTATGGTTTTTACGTGGTGACACCAATATCAAATACCTTGTTGATAATGATTGTCATATTTGGGATGGAGATGCTTATAAGAATTACCTTATTAAAGGTGAAAAGTTGAATGAGCAAACTGGTGGAGTTCCAGACTACTACACACAAGAAGAGTTTATCAACCAAATCAAAACAGATGATGAGTTTGCTAAGAAGTGGGGTGAATTAGGACCTCTGTATGGTAAGCAATGGAGAAGTTGGGGTAGTAGTTTTATCGATGATTTAGATGATGTTTATACACATGAAGTAAATTATGATATCCAAAATGGGAAATTACCAAATGGTTCATCGAATAGAAAATTTGTTATTGACGAAATAAAAAAACATAATCCAAGAATAGACCAAATCCAAAACCTAATCAACGACCTTAAAATAAACCCAGACTCAAGACGACTAATGGTTTCAGCTTGGAATGTAGGTGAATTAGACCAAATG
>Ga0194130_10000633_pt1 | contig 63962 bp, 53 predicted proteins | sample TA2KigsurfametaG_FD_160084 | JGI IMG/M metagenome (GOLD analysis project Ga0194130, IMG submission 160084) | Freshwater microbial communities from Lake Tanganyika, Tanzania - TA2015050 Kigoma 12 surface | ecosystem: Environmental > Aquatic > Freshwater > Lake | place: Tanzania: Lake Tanganyika...
GCCGAACCACCCGGCGGTCGTGCCGGTGCTTCAAGCGGCCGGTGAACATCTCCGGCGCACCACCGGGGATTCCAGTCTGCAGGGCTATCAGTCGGGCCCGGAACGCGCTCGTCTCATCGCGGCGGCAATCTATGAGGCGCTCCGCGGATTGAAGGTTGGATACGTCGATCCTCCGGCCTCCTTTGAGAACAGCGGGCAGAAGATCCGGACGCCGGCACAGGTCATCGAGGACCGACTGGGCACCTGCCTCGACCTCGCCTGTACCTACGCCGCGTGTCTGGAGCAGGTGGGTCTCAACCCCGTCCTGTGTCTCATCCAGGGTCACGCGTTCGCCGGCGTCTTCCTCGACGGCGACATCGGGTTCCGTGATCCGTCGATGCGGAAGCTGAACCCCGCGTTGAACGTCCTCGATGCCGGCAAGCTCGTCACGGTCGAGACCGTCGCCTACACCTCGGGCACAGACATCGACTTCGAACAGGCGGTCGCCGCCGGCCGCGCGCACTGGCACGACGCGGAGCGCTTCCGCGCCGTCGTGGATATCCGTGCCGCACGACGCAACGGGGTCCTGCCCCTGCCGGCCCGGGTCCTCCGGGATGGGCAGGTGACCGTCATCGTCGAGGAGAAGGTCGTCCAGGCCGCGCCGGTGGTGGTCACCACCGTCCAGCCCGTCGTCGCGACTCCACGGGACCGCGCCGCCGCACCGCCGCGGATCCAACAATGGAAGCGCAGTCTCCTCGACCTCTCCCTGCGGAATCCGCTCCTGAACCTCAGCACGAAGCGATCGGGGCTCTCGGTGTTGGTTCCCACCGATTCGCTCCCCATCCTTGAAGACATCCTGATGGGGGGGCATGCGTTGAAGCTGTTTGCCCACGACCAGCTGACGCAGATCCATCGGGAACGGGGTGCGCGAGGTGTCGCGGATATCTCCGCCGACCTCCGTCGGGAGTGGCTCACCAAGGAACGGGTCCTCCATGTCGACGCCAGCGAGGATGCGATCGCCCGTCGGCTCCGGAGCCTGCGCGAGAAGGCGCGGCTTGCGGAAGAGGAGGGAGGCACGAACATGCTCCATCTCACCCTCGGTTCACTGCACTGGACGGACCCGGCCAAGGGCAAGGCGGTACGCTCGCCGATCCTGCTCCTACCGGTGCGACTGCACGCGATGGGCCGAGGCAAGCCGATGGAGCTCCGCGCGGACCCCGTCGGCGGCACCGTGCACAACTTCGTCCTGCTCGAGAAGCTGCGGCAGGTCTTCCGCCTGCAGGTGCCGGAGCTCGAGCGGCTTACGGAGGACGCGAGTGGAGTCGACGTCGTGCGGGCCCTCGATGGGCTCCGCGCCGCGATCGCCCGGGACCAGCTCGATATGCGAGTCGATGACGACGCGGCGATCGCCCTGTTGCAGTTCGGTAAGTATCGGATGTGGAGGGACCTGGACGATCACTGGGCGCGTTTCCTCGAGAACCCGGTCGTCCGTCATCTGGTGGAGCGTCCCGGGCAGCCCTTCCAGCGGCCGGTCCCGCTCCCCGACCTCGCGACGCTCGACGATGAACCAGTCTTCTGTCCGATCCCCTGCGACGGCACCCAGCTCGAGGCCATCGTGGCCGCCGCCAAGGGCGCTTCGTTCGTGCTCGAGGGACCGCCGGGCACCGGGAAGTCGCAGACGATTACCAATATGATCGCCAACGCCCTCGCCGCCGGGAAACGCGTCCTCTTTGTCGCGGAGAAGCGGGCGGCACTGACCGTCGTGAAGAACCGACTCGCCGCCGTCGGGCTCGGTCCCTTCTGTCTCGACGTCCACGGGAAGGGCACCGACCTCGAGTCGCTGAAGACACAGCTGGCGAGCTCCTTCACCCGCATCGCCAACGGTGATCCGGCGGACTGGGAAGGTACGCGACGCGATCTCACCGAACGGATGGGGACGTTGCGGACCTACGCGAAGGTCTTGCACGAGGCGGGGGTGCACGGCTTCTCCGTATGGACGGCGCGCCAGCGACTCGCGAGCCTCGGCGATGGGTCGGAACTGCGCCCGGCGGGCGGCGCCCTGACACCGGAGGCGTTCACCGAGGTCCGGAAGCTGCTCTCCGACTTCGCGGATCGATATGCGACGGCCACCGCCGGTCCGGGCGGCAATCCATGGAGCTTCGTGGAGGACGGCGCCGTCGCCGATCAGATCGACTCCGACACGCTGCGGGAGGCCGTGGACGCTCTGCGGTCCGCACTCACCGCGCTAGATGCCTCGGTGGTCGACGTCCTGCGCCCGCTCGATCCGGCCGCGCTTGCGGCCGTCGGCACGCTCCAGCGTGCACTCGCGGACTGCTCCGGCGAACAGCGTCTCCGGATCCTTGCCCTCTCCGCGAACGCCGACGCCGATCGGGCCCGCCTGCTCGAGACGCTGCAGACGGTAAACCGCTCGGTGACCGCCGTGGCGCAGTGGTTCCATCCGTCCATCCACACGGCAGACCCGGCGAAACTTCGCGCTGCGCTCGAAACGGCGAGCACGTCCTTCCTCCTCGGACGAGGCGGTCGGGTCCGCGTGGCGATGGCCGCCATCGCGCCGCATCTCCGGAAGAGCGGAGCGACCGAGGCCGAGGTGATTCGGGCCCTCGGGGAGGCGGCCGACCTCGCGACCCGAGTCGCCGAGGTCACCACGCAGGCACGGGCGTGGTTCGGTGAGACGCTGCCACCCGACTGGACGGCCCTCGCGCCGGAGCCGGTGGTGATCATCGAGCGCATCGTGCGCGCGCGGCGTGCCCTCATCGAGGCGGCGCAGGGCCCGGCAGGCCCGGCGCTCGACCGGTTGCTCCGCGTGTTGCCACCGACCGTCGAGGTCGGGCACGCCATCGAAACGCTGCTCGAGCGGTTGGTGGCGTTCCGCACCCGGCTCGGCGTCTCTGATGCGGCGTTCGCCGCCCTGCTGCGCGAGGGCGGCGCCATCGGCACCATCGGCGATCGGCTCCCGAAGTGGCAGGGGGACGCCGAGCGCGGGTTCCTACAGCTCCGGCGCTGGAGCGTGGTCGCCACGGCCTTAGATCGGCTCACGGCACACGGGATCGACGCGCGCGGCGCGTTACAGGCCGGTCGACTCACGGCCGCGGAACTCGCTTCGGCGGTCGAGCGGGGGAATGCGCGGACCGCATTCGACGAACGGATGCGGGCCTCCCGGCTCGACAGGTTCGATGGAATGGAACACCAGCGCCAGCTGACGAACTATCAGGTGCTGCATACGACCGATGCGCAGATGCTGCGTGAGATCATCCCCGACCGCCTGCTGCGCAGCCGGCGGTTCAAACCCGGCGAGGCGTTCGGTGAGGTCGGGAACCTCAAACGCAATGTGCTCGACGCACGCAAGGTGAAGCTCACCATCCGCCAGCTCCTCAAACAGTATTGCAAGGCGATCGGCGAGTTGACGCCCTGCTTCCTGATGAGCCCGGATTCCGTCGCGCAGTTCATCGAGCCCGGTGTGCTCGACTTCGATCTCGTGATCTTCGACGAGGCGTCACAGGTCAGTGTCCCCGATGCGATCGGTGCGATCGCCCGCGGGCGGTCGCTGGTCGTGGTCGGCGACAGTCGGCAGATGCCTCCCACCGCGTTCTTCGGCTCCGGCGGAGCGGAGGAAGAGGACGCGCCGGCACCGATCGATGGGGTCGAGACGGCGGTGCCCGAGGACCTCGAGAGCATCCTCTCCGAGTGCGTCGGCGCGAACATCGATCGGATCTGGCTGTCGTGGCATTATCGGAGTCAGGCGGAATCACTCATCGCCTTCTCCAACGCCAAGTACTATGAGGGTCGGCTCGCGTCGTTCCCACCGCCGCGCGTGGTCGGCGGTGCCGCCGGGGTCCGGTGGTGCAAGGTGCCGGATGCCGTCTTCGATCGTGGCCGGACCGCGACGAATCCGAAGGAGGCGGACGCCGTCGTCGCGGAGATCCAGGCGCGGCTCCGGCACGCCGGCGACCGAGCGGCGAGTGTGGGCGTCGTCACCTTCAATATCAATCAGGCGGACCTGATCTCCGAGCGTCTGGAGGCGGCCGCACTCGGCGACACGCGGCTTGACGCCGTGCTCAAGGAGGAGGATCCCGAGCAGCGGCTCTTCGTCAAGAACCTGGAGAACGTGCAGGGCGACGAGCGGGACGTCATCCTGATCAGCATCGGGTTCGGCCGCGACCAAGACGGCGAGTTCCCGATGAACTTCGGTCCGCTCAACCGCGCCGGCGGCGAACGCCGCTGGAATGTGGCGGTCACGCGAGCGCGGCAGGAGGTGATGCTCTTCTCGTCGGTCGAACCCGAGGAGATCGATCTCGCGCGCGTGGGCGCCGGCGCCGACGGCGTCCGTCACCTGCGGGCGTATATGGAGCTCGCCCGGGACGGCGTCTCGCGATTGGGGGATGTCGCTGCCCTCGGGCAGCACGGGCCCGATGCTCATCGGGAGGCCCTCGCGGAGGCGCTTCGCGCCGCGGGGCTGCAGGTCGACACGGACATCGGCCTCTCGAGCTTCAAGGTGGACCTCGCACTCGCGCATCCCGAGGCGCCGGACCGTCATCTCGTCGCCGTGCTCCTCGACGGCCCGACCTATGCGCGACGGCGCACGGTGCAGGACCGCGAGGGGCTCCCGGTGAGCGTGCTCGAGCGTCTGATGAAGTGGGAGACGACCTTCCGGATCTGGCTCCCGCAATGGCTCGTGGAACCCGAGCGCGTGATCGCGGACGCGCGCGCGCTCGTGGATCGGCTGCACGCGAAGGCGACGACGGTCGCCGCGCCCGCGACGCCGGCCGAGGGGGTCTCGGCCGTGGGGAGTCGCAAGACCCTCGCCGGGCGCGTCGTGCTGACGCCCGCCGCGGATGTCCGCCTCGCCGCGCCGGAGTTCCGGCCGTACGAGGTCCGGCTCGGCGATCTCGGGGACACGGCGGCGCTGGAGGCGGCGATCGCGCGTCCCGGTGCCGGGGTGCTCATCCGCGCGGCGGATGAGATCCTCGCGGTCGAGGGGCCGACCGAGTTGACGCGGCTCGGTCGACTCCTCGGTCGTCGCTTCGGTCTCGAGCGCGTCCGCGGCGATCGCATCGCCGCGATCGCCGCGGTGCTGCCACGCGAGCGGCTCCGTACCGCCGGCGAGCGGACCTTCGTCTGGCCGCCCGACTTTACCCCGAGCACGTGGCGCGGGTTCCGCCGGACGCCGCCGGGCTGTGACCGCCCCCTCGAATGCATCGCACCGGAGGAGGTACGGAACGCGCTCCTCGAGATCGCGACCAAGGGTCTGAGCGTCGCGGATGGCGACATCGTCGATGCACTCGCTGAGCTCTTCGGCATCCTTCGGGTCACCACCGCCATCCGCGGCGAGCTCCTCACGCACCTCCGGTCCGCCGTCGCCGATGGCGTGCTCCGACAGGTCGGTGATCGCTATGAGGTCGCCCGATGACCGCGGTATCGCATCTCACGGCGTTGCGGCGCCGACTGGAGTCTGAAGAGGCGGTCGAGGTCCCGTTGCGCGAATTGTTGGAGTGGTTCGGCGCCAAGCGGCGCGGCGTCAAGGTGGTCGACCGCATCCGGACGGCGATGGCTGAGGCCGGCCTCCGAATCGGCGATGCGTTAGTCGACGCCGACAGTGACGATGTGCTCCGCTTCAGACTCGACACGGACGCCGAGGTGGTCCGTGCGGCGCCGGATGAATATGAGCGACTGGCAGGCATACCGGCGCTGCGGGAGTCGGACCGCACGGGTGCATCGCCAGCGGCATCCCCGCAGGCATCCCCGCCCGCCGGTGATCTGGTGGCACACCTGCTCGGGGTCGAACGGGACCCATCCGCGGCCGACCGGCTGGTCGCCGAGGTGGATGGGGCGCCGGAATGGATCGAGGTGACGGCCGATTGCCGCGGCACCGATGCGCTCGTGATCTCGGCTGATGGCACGACGATGACGTGGCCGCGATTCGAGGCCGCGACGGCATCGGTCTACGACTGGGACGGGCGAGGACCGCTCTGGTACAGCTCGCCCGTGACCCTCCGTAGTGGGTCCGCGATCGCTGTGGGCGCCGTCGTCTTCTGCCGCGACGGATGGTGGGCGCCGGACTGGACGCCGTCCGCCGAACCGTTGTCATATGCCTTCCGCCCCTGGGACCAGTGGGCCGGACACCGGCTCGAGCAGGAGCGCGATGGCGCTGGGGTGGAGATGTCGGTGGTGGTGTTGCTGGGCGGTCGGGAGGAGGTGCGTCTCTCGCACGGGGCAGCACGCCCTCCTTGGTCTGCCGTCTCGATCGCCTTCGCCGACGCCGTCCTCCGTCGTGTGATTCCCGTAGTCTGTCGTGATCTCGGCAAGGAGTCCCTCGGTCATCCGCCGATCGGTGCGTGGGATCCCGAGCGGGCGGACGGAATCCTCGGTGCCGTCAGCGCCGCCCCTAACGCTGTCGTCACCACGGATCAGCAGGTCTTCGATGCATCCCTCGATGCATCCCTGTTCAACAAAGGAGCGATCACGTGAGCGCCACGGCGCGCCCCACATGTCAAACCGCTATCGAGGCCGAGTGGCGTGAGCACCCGAGCCGTTATTGAGCGTTATTTCTCACAACTCGGGAGCTGGTGATGCTGTTCGTTGCCTTGCAGGACGGGCCGATCACTGCAATGATTAACTGCCACCCCCTTCTTCAACGAGGATTCTGAACTATGCATCAAAAGATCAAGACGCTGGTGGAGCAGAGCGGGCTGAAGTACTCCATCACCGAGGACGGAGGATTGATCAAGGTCGTGTTTTCGTTCGCAGACGGCCGCACGCAACTGGTTTTCATTGATGCGGATCCGGACACGTTCGAGGGGACCGATTACATTGATTTCGACATCTCGTCGCCGATCTGCTTCGAGACCGAGCTCGATGCGGGGAAGGCTCTCAAGCTGCTGCAGGGAATGGCGGGCAGGAAGGCCGGTGCCGTGAGGATCCAGCGCGGCATGGTGACGGTGAGTTATGATCTCAACCCGAACGGCGTGAGCCCGCGGCTGTTCTTCGCTCTCGTGAATCTCGTCGCGAAGGAAGCGGATGAACTCGAGAAGATCGTCGAACCGAACGGCCAGAAGGATCGCTTCTGAGATAAGTCACGCCGGTGCTGTGACGACCGGTGGGGAGACCGCGGGGGAGTGGCGTCAGCCGCTCCCCCGCGGATGTCAACGGGAGGGAGCATCGATGATTGTCAGCGGACCACGACTGCCGGAGGAGTGGGAGACCGCCGCGATGCGCAGTTGCGCGCGCCTCGCAACGTTCGCTTCGCTCATCAGGAGCCAGCGGCTGGACTCTTCTGTCGTGGACGGGCTCCCACATCCCGTCCTGACCCGAGCGGTATGCGATGCGATCTGTGCTCGTATCCGGCAAGATCGCATCGTTCCGGTGTGGCGACCACCCGAAATCGAGACGGTCTTCGAGCCGTTTCATAAATGGAAGAAGGTGTGCTGGTATGTACCGTGGGTGGTTCTCGGCAATTTCATGAGCGGTCCGATGTGCGTCGAGCTTCAAGGGCTGAGCATCGCTGACGACGACGCGATGTTCCAATTGTTGATCGACATCGATACCGTGGAAGATATTCCCGGTCTGCGCGAGGAAGCCTGGGTGCCTGATGGAACATTGGTTCAGACTCTCACCGGAGAGCCGAATCCGCGTTGGCGACGCTGGCAGTTCTCGCATCGTGACGGGCGGGAGCTCATCCCGATCTTCGAATTCCAAGCGGATGACCAAGCCGGTTTTCATCTCGACATCGCGCGTGCCATCCTCGACGTACAGTGGCCGGTGATCGATCGGCATCGAGACAGTTCGATTATCATCCATCGTCCGGACGATCCGGCATGGCGGCCTTTCGAGTCCCTCGAGGCGGTGGTGGCGTGGGCGATCGACGGTGCAGTGGAATCTCCCGGCAGGGTATTATGACACCACCATCGCAGATCTGAACGAGGACTGACTGATGGGTCTCATCGTGGCGCGCTCGGACGCGCCGAACATCGTGTATTTCGGAGCGCACTGACCGATGCGCCTCCGCGCCCTCGCCCTCGCCTCCGCCGGTTGCCTCCTTGTGGGCGGCGGCCTCTGGTACGGCACCCTTGACGCCGAGACCCGCGGACTCCTCGCGACGTTCCCCACCGACCGGGATGTCCTGAGCTGGAGCCAATCGCAGCGCGAGGCCGCCTTCCGTGCGCTCGACCGCCTGCCGATCCTCGCCAAGGCGTCCCGCATCTCGCCGTCGCCCACGCCGCTCGCGCTCCCCGCGGGGGCGCCGCTCGAGATCCCGGGGCTCGACGACTATATGAAGGTGCAGAACACCACCGGCCTCGTGATCGTGCAGGACGGGAAGGTCCGCGTGGAGCGCTACGGGCTCGGCTTCAGTGCCACCGGGCGCTGGACGAGTTTCTCAGTTGCCAAGTCGTTCACGTCGACGCTGGTGGGCGCGGCGATCCAAGACGGCTTCATCAAGAGTCTCGACGACACGGTCAGCCGGTACATCCCCGATCTCCGCGGCTCGGCGTACGACGACGTCACCATCCGCCAGCTCCTCACGATGACCTCGGGCGTGCGCTGGAACGAGGACTACGAAGACCCCGAGGCGGACGTCGCGAAGTTCAACAATGCGAAGCCGACGCCCGGGATGGACGCGACGGTGAGCTATATGCGCACCCTCCCGCGCGCACATCCGCCGGGCACGGTGTGGCACTACAACACGGGCGAGACGAACCTCATCGGCGTGCTGGTGTCATCGGCCACCCGGAAGCCGCTCGCGCAGTACCTCGAGGAGAAGCTCTGGCATCCGGCGGGGATGGAAGCCGAGGCGACGTGGCTGTTGGGGAAGACGGGACACGAGATCGCCGGGTGCTGCCTTCAGGCCACGACGCGTGACTATGCGCGGATGGGGCTCTTCGTCCTAGCGAACGGGAACGTCGGTGGGCGGCAGATCGTGCCGGCGGACTGGTTCGCGCAGGCGACGGTGAAGCACCAAGAGATCGGCGAGCCCGGGCGCGGGTACGGGTACCAGTGGTGGACGTACGACGATGGGCCGGTCGCGGCGCAGGGGATCTATGGGCAGGGGATTTATATCGACCCGGCGCGGAGACTCGTGATCGCGACGAACTCCAATTGGACGCGTGCGTCGTTGGGGCCGGAGCCGGATCGGCGCGAGCAGTTCTATGCGCAGGTGCGGGCGCTGATTGATGCGGAGCAGGCGGCCACGGATGATGCCCAGCCATCCCGGACGACTTCACCTTCCTCGACGGAGCGTTAAAATGGAGATGAGCATCCTCAGCCTCAATTTCGCCTATGCGATCCTCGGTGTCGTCCTGATGTGGGTGACGTATCGCGTCTTCGACCACCTGACGCCGCAGGTGGATTTTCCGGAGGAGCTCCGGCGTGGCAACATCGCGGTGGCGATCTTCATCGGCGCGTTGTTCATCGCCATCGCGCTCGTCGTCGGACAGGCCCTGAACTGACGATGCGCCTCCTGCGTGCCGTCGCACTGGCGTTGCTCCTCGCGGAGGTGCCGATGGCGCAGCCGGTGGTGGGTGGTTCCGCCGGGACGGCGGCGACCGCGGTGGCATCCGCCGCTGTCCCATCGACATCCCCATCGACGGCCCCCTCCGCGGCGCGTGTCCGGCAGACCCGGCGTGTCACCAGTCGCTACGACGAGACCTTCCGTCGGTACTCCAAGCGCTTCTTCGGTGCCGCGTTCGACTGGCGTTGGTTCAAGGCGCAGGGGCTGGCAGAGAGCAACCTCGACAGTGCGGCGACGAGCTACGTCGGGGCGCGCGGCATCATGCAGCTGATGCCCGCGACCTATCAGGCCATCCGCAGCCGGCAGAGCGGATTCGGCACGATCGACGATCCGGAGTGGAACATCGCGGCTGGCATCATGCACGACCGCCATCTCTGGCGGCTCTGGGAACGCCAGGGGGTCGTCGAGGACCGCTTCGCCTTCATGTTTGGGTCGTACAACGCGGGAGAAGGTACGATCGGTCGTGCCGTGAAGATGGCGCAGGGGATGGTCGACGGGATGCCACGATGGGGGCATATTGAAGGGATCGCGCCGACCGTGCCGCGTTGGCGCTACCGAGAGACGTTGGGCTACGTCCGGAAGATCGAGGCGTATCAGGCGGACCTGAGCGCCCGTCGTCGCTGACGGAATCGCCTTCCGCCGTCAGGGGCGGATGCGGATGGTGACCTGTCCCTGCGTGGTGGAGGTGGGCGACGTGACGAGGACCTTCACGTGGAGCCGTTGCTGCCCCGGATCCCACGCGAACGCCATCGTGCTCTCCGTCGCGACGAGCGCGGCGGTCGCGACCTCGGGGACGGCGGTGCTCCCGCTCAGCACCGAGACAGGCCGCCCGGGTAACCCGACCGAGAAGAGGAGCCACTCCCCGGCCCGCGCCTCCTGCAGGCGGAGGGTGAGCGTCGTCGGGAACTGTCCGAGCGTCAGGTCATAGCGCCGGCTCGGCATCGCCGCGAAGATCACGAGGCTCGTCGACGTCCCGGAACCGACGAAGCGCTCCGTCGCGCCGCCGTCGCGCACGATGTCGACGGGGACGATCGGCATAGAGGTACCGCTTCCCTCGACGGCGGCGCGCAGGTACGGGCCGGGGCAGATCTGCGCGTTCCAGGCGCCGCGCAGAGTGCACTCGCTGGTCGTCAGGAAGGGGGTGTTGGCGGTGACCCAGCGGCCGGTGGTCCCGGTGACGGAGCCGGTGAGATCCTGGAAGACCGCCGCCTTATCGCCGTCCTTCGTGCGGACCGGGGTCTCAATGTAGACGACGTTCGACTCGATGAACGTGAGATTCTGCGCGCCGTTGAGAGTACTCAGCGCGAAGGCGTTGCCGCCGCCACCGTTCCGGTTGAAGCCGAGCGCGCTCCACGGGATGATCCCGCTCCCGCTGAAGCCGGCGAAGGTGACATCGCGCGCACCGACTGGGCCGTCGTAGAACTCGAAGCCGCGGTAGAGGTCGCGCGTGGTGACGTTGTTCGCGGTGCGCCCGACGACGAGGGAGCTCGTGAGGTAGCTCATCGCGCTCGCGAAGGTGGCGCCGATGCCGTTGTCGGCGAGTACGGCCTCACTCAGGAAGTGATCGCGGCCGCGGAGCCAGACGCCGCGCCCACTGTTCTTGTACGCGGTGAACCCCATGAAGTATGCGGGGACGGCGGCGGAGCCGATCTGCGAGGGGACGGCGCGCGGTTGATATGATGTCGTGGCGGTGGTGCCGTCGGCGAGCGGACCGTCATCGACGTGGAGCCCGGTCTGCCGATTGGAGTGCGCGACGTTGTTCGTGAAGGCGAGGAGTGGCGTGCGGTTCGGGCGGTCGGGCTGCCCGGCGGAGAATCCGCGCGGATTGTCGGGGAGCGCATACCAGAAGCCGAAGGCGTCAGAGCCGGCGGCGACGTTCCCGATGAGGCTGTTGTCGGGGTTGGTCACCCAGAAGGTGGCGGGGCGATCGTCGCTCGGGAGGAGCCGATCGGCGACGGCGGGACGCCGCGAGAGGACACCGAGGTTGCGGTGGAGCGCGTTCTGCGTCTCGCCGCCGTCCTCGAGGAAGTAGCCGTGGCCGAGGTGGTCGTAGCAGACGTTGTCACGCACCTCGAGCTGCTTGGTGCCGTGCACGGTGACGCAGCGGTTGTTGCTCCGCCAGATCGCGCTGTTCCGGATGAACTGCGTCGGCACGGCGCCGGCCAGATGCCAATGGATCGGGTAGTGCCCGAGCTTGCCGCGTTGCCCCATGTTCGCGAGCTCGACGCCCTGCACGGACGCGGTGGCCCCCGCGAGGATCATGATGTGCCCGCCGATCCCGTCGGGGGAGACGGGAACGCCGTCGACGACCCCGGTGCCGGCCCCCTGGATGCGGATGTTCCGCGTCAGGAGTCCGACCTCGGCGCGTTCGTCGACCGTGCGTCCCGCGATCTGCTGCAGGTCGCCGTAGTGCGGATGCTGCAGGCCGGTTTCCAGCGTGATGGTGCGGCCGCTCACGGCACCGATGCGCCGCTGCTCGGCTTGCGTCGGTTCAAATCCCGACGGGGCGATGACGATGCGGTCCCCGGCACGCCAGTCGATGTCGTCGCGCATCGTGAGGGTGCGCGCCCCGGGGAGGGCAGACGCATCGAGCCGAGTCCAGGCGGTGCGCGTCTCGCCGATGATCGTGAGCTCGCCGCCGGGGAAGACACCGATCACGCGGGTGCCCATCCCCGGGATGGCATCGCCGGTGGTCGGGCCGGTGAGGGTGATGGTGGCGCGCTTGGTGTATGGGGCCTGCAGGGTGCCGATGCGGAGGGCGCCCTCGATGCGGATGAAGCCGGTGCTGAGCGAGAGGTCCTCGTCGCGGTTGAACTCGACGACGCCCTGGATGTCGAGGCCGGCCAGCGCGGGCGGCGAGACATCGAGCCGCATCAGGGTGCCGGCGGGGATGACGACCGTATCGCCGGCGGCGGGGACTCGGCCCGTGGGCCAGGCGCGGGCGTCCGACCAGCGGCGGACCCGGAGTTCGCCGTCGAGGGCGCCGGGACCGTCCGATGCGATGAGCCCCGTGGATCCGTCACCTGCGCAACCGGCGCCGGCGAGGACGAGGGCGAGGCAGAGGACGAGGAGGCGGTGGGGTCTCACGGGACGGTGGAACGGATGGATCGATAAGGTAATGCGGATCGGGTCGGGTGGGGGGACGGGACCGGACGCGGGCATCGGTTGACGGGGTGGGGCGGCTCGGGGGCATCTTGAGGGCTATGTCCCTCGCCGATCTCCCGCTCCCCGCCGTCCGCGCCGCTTCATATGAAGTGGCGGTCCTTCCTTGGGGGGCGACGGAGGCGCACAATCGCCATCTCCCGTACGGCACCGACACCATCCTCGCGGAAACTGTTGCGGTGGAGGCCGCGCGTCGCGCGGAGCAGCAGGGGGTGCGGGTGGCCGTGCTCCCGGCGGTGCCGTTCGGGGTGAACACGACGCAGCTCGACATCCCGGGCACGTTGAACGTGATGCCAACGACACAGCTCGCGCTGCTGCGCGACCTCGTCGATTCGCTCGCGGGGCAGAGGGTGAAGAAGCTGGTCATCCTCAACGCCCACGGCGGGAATGACTTCAAGTGGATGATCCGCGAGCTGCAGCCGAGGACGCCTGTCTTCCTCAGCACAATCAACTGGTGGCAGGTCGTCGATCCCACCTTGTTCTTCGATGCGCCGGGTGACCACGCCGGTGAGCTCGAGACAAGCGTGATGATGGCGATCGCGCCGGAGCTCGTGCGATCGTTGGACGAGGCGGGGCCCGGACGCGCGCGCCCGTGGCGGATGGCGGCGCTGCGTGAGGGGTGGGCGTGGGCGCCGCGCCGCTGGACGCAGGTGACGGACGATACGGGGATCGGCGACCCGAAGGCCGCGACGGCGGAGAAGGGGGCGCGGTTCTTTGACGCGGTGTGCGCGAAGGTGGCGGGGTATCTGGTGGAGTTACAGGCGGCGGACCTCAATGACCTCTACCGATCCACCGATGACTCCGATCGCTGACCTCTTCGACCCGCGGGCGGTCGACGCGACCATCGCCCGGCTGCAGACACTCACCCCCGACCGCGCACCACGCTGGGGGAAGATGAACGTCGGGCAGATGTTGGCGCATTGCCGCGTCGCGTACGCGATGGCACTGCAGGATGACTTTCCGCGCCCGAATCCGGTCCTCCGTTTCTTCCTCCGCCTCGTGGTGAAGGGATTCGTCACCGGTCAGGCGCCCTACCGCCGGAACCTGCGCACGGCGCCGGTCTTTCTCGTCTCGCCGGAGTAGGATTTCGTCCGCGAGCGTGATGGGCTCATCGCCGATCTGCGCGCCGTCTGCGCCCGTGGGCGCGCCCACTTCGAATGTCGCCCGTCACCGAACTTCGGACCGCTCACCGCCGAACAATGGAACACGATGCTCGCGAAGCATCTGGCGCATCACCTGGAGCAGTTCGGGGCGTAGTGACACTCACCCCACCAGTGCGTCGATCCGCGCCGCGAGCGTGACGTCGCTTGCCGTGAGCCCGCCGGCATCGTGCGTGCTGAGCGTGATCACGACGCGATTGTAGCGAACGTCGATATCCGGATGATGCTGCATCGCCTCCGCGGGCTCGACGAGCCGCGTCACGAAGGCGACCGCCTCGGGGAAGCCAGCAAAGGTGATGGTGCGCGTGATTGTGTTGCCGGTTCGCCGCCAAGCCGGGAGCGCGATGAGCCGCGCCTCGAGCTCGGCGTCGGTGAGCAGGGTGGGTCTGGTCATCCGGGACTCCGGTGGTGGGACGGTACGCGGTTTGATGGTGCGGCGCGCGGTGGAAAGATGATGGCCCGATCGGGGGATAAGGTGATTCTCTCCTCCAGCAGCGCACGTGAGGTGAGCGGAGCGGAACGGTCGGCGCGCCGACCGCGAGTGCGCCCGGGGTGTGCCGGCATCGACGGATGACCGGGCACCCTGGGTGGCACGCTAAACGCCAGTAAAATCGTCAGTTGACAATATCATACGTTGTCGTACATTTCTGTATATGAAGGATTCGCTTCTCTCGGTCCGCATTCCAGCGGAACTCGCCGATGCCATCGACCACCGCGCCGCTGAGCGAGGGGTCGGGCGGTCCGTGATGGTCCGTGAGGCGGTCGCCGCCTACCTGACGATCCGACCCGCGCCGGCGCCGGTCGCTGCGATGCCGCTCGCGGCATTCCTTGCCGCCCTCGCCACGGCACCGCGGCTCTCCGCGGACGAGGCCGCTGCCTACGAGGCCGACCTTCGCGAGGCACGCGCCGCACTTCCGCCGCTCGACGATCCGTGGACCTGATCCTCGACACCTCCATCCTGATCGCGGTGCAGCGCGGGGCACTCGATCTCGGGACCGTGCTGCACCAGCGTCCGGGCACCGGGGTCGCCGTCGCCGCGATCACGATCGGAGAACTCCTCTTCGGCGTGGAGCGTGCACCGACCCCCGCGATCGGGATGCGGCGCGCTGCCTTCGCCGACTGGGTCTGTGACACGCTCCCCGTCCTCCCGTTCGGTATCGCGGAGGCACGTCGGTATGCGGCACTTCGCGCGCATCTCGTGCGCAGCGGACGGATGATCGGAGCGCACGATCTGGAGATCGCCGCGACGGCAATCGCGCGCGGCTATGGCGTGCTCACGCTGGATGTCCGCGACTTCGAGCGGGTGATTGGGCTCGAGGTGATCGCCCCGTAGCGCCGCGGCGGCCGCGCCCTATGTTCCGGCGCATCCTCCATCGGAGCCCGCCCGTGCCCCACGCTCATACGCGGTCCGCCGACCGCCCCCATCCTGCCGCACGCTGGACGCTCGGCGCCCGCATCGCGCGGCTGGTCCCTGCGCTGCTCGCCCTCCCCGTCGCGCTCACGGCCCAACCCCGCGCGACGGTCACCCTGCCCACCGGCCGCGTGTCGGCGCCGGTGCACGGCCGACTCCTCCTGTACGTCTCGCGCGATACCACCGGGACGCCGCGGACGCAGGTGTCCGACAACGTCGCGACGGCCCAGGTCTACGGCGTCGACGTGACCGACTGGACGCCGGGGGCGACGCGCGGGGTGGACGCCGACGCGTTCGGGTATCCCCTCGTCTCCCTTCGCGACCTGGCACCGGGGCGCTATCGGGTGCAGGCGCTGCTCAACCGCTACGAGCGCTTCACGCGCAGCGACGGGCACACGGTGCTCCTCCCGCCGGACCGCGGCGAAGGGCAGCAGATGAACGCGAAGCCGGGGAATCTCTTCTCGGCGCCGATGACGGTCACCGTCACGCCGTCGAGCCGACTGCAGCTCGCGCTCACGGAGGAGATCGCTCCGCTCCCCGATCCGACGCGGCTTGAGACGACGTACATCAAGTACGTGAAGATCCGCTCCGAGCGGCTGAGCCGCTTCTGGGGACGGGAGATGCACCTCGCGGCGTGGGTGACGCTGCCCGAGGGGTTCGAGACGCATCCGCAGGCGCGCTACCCGCTCGTGATCAATCACGGTCATTTCCCGAGCGCGCCGAGTGGTTGGCGGGAGACGCCGCCCGACGCGAACCTCGCGCCCGATTATTCCGCGCGCTTCAACCTGAGCGGGTACAACCGCATCCAGCAGGAGCTCGGTTACGACCTCTTTAAGACGTGGACGGGGCCGGGCTTCCCGCGGATGCTGCTCGTGGAGATCCAGCATCCGACGCCGTATTACGACGACTCGTACGCGGTGAACTCCGAGAACAACGGCCCGTATGGCGACGCGATCATGTACGAGCTGATCCCGGAGATCGAGCGGCGGTTCCGCGGGCTCGGTGCGGGGTGGGCGCGGTTCGTGTATGGCGGCTCGACGGGCGGATGGGAGTCCCTCGCGGTGCAGATGTTCTACCCGGACGAATTCAACGGCGCCTGGGTGGCGTGCCCGGACCCGATCGACTTCCGGCACTACACCGTCGTCGACATCTACAAGGATCGTAATGCGTACTACACGGAGGGCCCGTTCAAGCGGACGCCGCGACCCGGGACGCGGAATTATCTGGGGCACGTGGCGACGACGCTCGAACAGATGAACCATCGCGAGCTCGCGCTCGGGACGAAGTCGCGCTCCGGGGATCAGTACGACGTCTGGGAGAGTGTCTACTCGCCGGTGGGGGCGGACGGATATCCGCAGCCCATCTGGGATCGGCGCACCGGGGTGATCGACACGACGGTCGCGGCGTATTGGCGCGAGCACTACGACCTCTCGTACATCCTCAAGCGCGACTGGGCGACGCTCGGTCCGAAGCTCCGTGGGAAGCTGCGGATCTATGTGGGCGATATGGATAACTACTACCTCAACAACGCGGTCTACGAGGTGGAGAAGTTCCTGCGCGCCGCGAATCCGCCGAGTGAGGCGGTGGTCGATTATGGGGACCGCGACGAGCACTGCTGGAACGGGGACCACACGCGCGCGAACGCGTACTCGCGGTTGCGGTATCCGCAGATGGTCTTCCCGTGGGCGGTGGAGCGGATGCTGCTGTCGGCACCGCCGGGGGCGGATCTGCGAAGCTGGCGGTACTAGGCCAGCGGCCGTGGGGCCGGGCCTAGCGGTCGGCCTGGTTCAGGCCCTGATGCGGGCGTTGGTGGGGTCGTAGAGGGGCGAGCGAGCAGCGGGCCGGATGGCGGGCGCCGGCGATTTCGACGTCCCACCGGCCGGCGTCGATCCAACGCTGGTCGATTGGTTCGTCGGCCCGTTCGATCATGGCGAGTCCGACGGCGCCGCCGAGCGTGTGGCCATACGAGGCGGCGCGGATGTATCCCATCGGCACGTCGTTGCGCCGGACGACCTCGGCGTGGTGCAGGAGCGGCGTCGAATCGGTGAGGAGGACCTGCACGAGCCGTCGCTGCGCGCCCGCCGCGCGGGCGGCGAGCACGGCGTCGCGGCCGATGAAACCGCCGGGCTTTCGCAGATCGACGGCGAAGTCGAGCCCGACCTCGTGCGGGGCGTCGGTGTTGTCGATGTCGTGCCCGTAGTCGCGGTAGCCCTTCTCCATCCGCAAGCTGGCGAGGGCCTTGAGGCCTGCATGCCGCAGTCCGACGTCGGCGCCCACCGCTACAAGGAGGTCGTAGACGTGCACCGCCTGCTCGGTCGGGATGTAGAGCTCGTAGCCGAGTTCCCCGAGGTAGGTGAGACGCACGAGCAGCACGCGCGCAAAGCCGATCTCGATCTCGCGGGCCGCGCGGAAGGGGAAAGCCGTGTTCGAGAGGTCGGTGGTGGTCAGGCGCTGTAGGAGTTCGCGCGAGCGCGGCCCTTGGATGTTGAGTTGGGCGTAGGCGCCGGTGACGTCGGTGATGGTCGCGTGCGCGTCGTCGGGCGTCTGCCGTCGCAACCAGGTGCGCACATGGCGGTGTGCGGTGTCGGAGGCGACGACGAGATACGCCTGGTCGCCGGCGGTCCCGGTGAAGCCGAGCTCGAGCTTGGTGACCGTGAGATCGGCCTCGATGGTGCCACCCTCGTTGAGCCACTGGGTGTAGGTCACGCGACCGGCGGCGCCGTCGACGTGATTGGCCGAGAGGCGGTCAAGGAGCGTGCCGGCGTCGCGGCCCTGCACGAGGAACTTCGCCATGAACGATATGTCCATCAGGATCACGCCGGTGCGGCAGGCCTGATGCTCCGCCTGCCAAGCGTCCCAGGAATCGGGGCGTCCCCAGGTGAGGGGTTCCGCTCCCGGGATGCTCCCGTCGGGGGTGTACCACCCCGGGCTCTCCCAGCCACTCACGTCGCGGAAGTAGGCGCCGCGCGCGGTGAGTCGGTCGTGCAGCGGTCCGCGGCGGGCGCCGCGGGCGGTGGTCATCGCGCGATTCGGATAGTGCGCCTGGTAGACGAGGCCCAGGGATTCGACCGTCCGCGTGCGCCGGTACTCGGGGGTGGCCTGGTAGGGATGGAGGCGATCGACATGGAAGCCCGTCATGTCGCAGTCGGGCCGGCCATGCAGCATCCAGTGCGCCATCGCGCGTCCGACGCCGCCGCCCGTGAGGATCCCGATGGAGTTGAGGCCGGCAGCGACGAAGCAGCCGCGGAGCTCGGGGGACTCGCCGAGGCAGGGCCGCAGGTCGGGGGTGAAGGACTCGGGGCCGCAGAAGAGCTTGCGCACCCCGGTGGTCATCGAGACGGGGACGCGCCGCATCGCGGTCTCGAGGTAGGGACCGACGCGGTCCCAGTCGGGGGGGATCTCCCCGAAGGCGAAGTCGGCGGGCATCGCGTCGACGTGCCAGGGGGCGCAGACCGACTCGAAGAGCCCGATCATCAGACCGCCCCCTTCCTCTCGGAAATAGCCGTACGACGCGGGATCCTCGAGGACGGGCCACGCCTTCGAGATGCCGGGGATCTCCTCGGTGAGGAGGTAGTAGTGTTCGGCGGCCTGCAGGGGGACGGTGACACCGGCGAGGCGGCCGAGCTCGCGGCCCCACGCACCGCCGCAGTTGATGACCATCTCACAGGCGATGTCCCCAGCGGTGGTGCGCACGCCGGTGACGGCACCCCGCGCCTGGAGGATGTCGGTGACGGCGACGCCCTCGTGGATCGCCACCCCGCCGAGCCGCGCGCCCGCGGCGAGCGCCATCGTCACGTCGACGGGATTCACGCGGCCGTCGTCCTTGACGTAGAAGCCGGCGAGGACGTCGTCGGTGCGCGCGATGGGGAAGAGGTCGCGCACCTCGGCGGCGGAGATCTCCTGCACGTCGACGCCGCAGTAGCGGTTGAAGGTCGACACACGGCGGTATTCCTCGAGGCGTCCGGCGTCGGTGGCGAGCTCGATGAAGCCGACAGGCCGGAAGCCGGTGGAGACGCCCGTCTCCGCCTCCAGGCGTGCGTAGAGGTCGCGCGTGTATCGCCGGAAGGCGGTGGAGGTCTCGGAGGTGGAGCCGAACGTCACCATCAACCCCGCCGAGTGCCAGGTGGTGCCGGCGGTCAGTTGATGGCGCTCAAGCATTACGACGTCGCGACACCCCATCTGCGCGAGGTGATAGGCGACGGAGCAACCGATGACGCCGCCGCCGATCACGACGATTCGGGCGTGCGAGGGGAGCGCGGGATGGGACACGCGAGATCCGCTGGAGGGAAGAGGGAACGCGAACGGGGGCGAATGTATGGAGCGTACCGGACCCTCGCCATCGCCCGGTATGGCGCGCGGTGCGCTCAGCCGGGTGCGTCGACCCGCGCGCGGAAGGCGCCCACCGGTTCCCACGCCGGATCGCCGGTGCAGCGACCGACGACCAGCGCGTCGCCGTCGACCCAATAGATGGCGTCCTGCGCGAAGGTCGCGCCCAACTCGCACGCCGTCGCGCGCGCGAGCGCCACCGCCCAGCTCGGCTCGGCGTGGGCGGTGGTCGGCGAGTACCCGGTCACCCTCGCGTACCAGACCTCGTGCGCGCGGATCGTCGCGAGGAGTCGTGCATCCGCAGCCGCCTCGCGCGCTGGATCCCAGCGCTCACCCGTGGTGGCGCTGGCACTTATGATCGCGAAGCGCGCCGGCCAGTCGGGTGCTGGGCTCTCGCAGCGGAAGCGGGTTTCGAAGTACGCGGGGTGGAGCGGCATCGGGATCGAATCTACGGAGGCTGACGGTGCCCGGCGGCACAGATCGGCCTGTCATCGCTTCGTCGATAACTTTCATCGATGCCATTCCCCTTCGCCCGCTACGTCGCGCTCGGTGACTCCTCCACCGAGGGGCTCGATGATCCATCGCCGAGCGCACCAGGCCGATACCGCGGCTGGGCCGACCGTCTCGCGACGCAGGTGGCGGCGGCGCAGACACTCCACCATCCCGACGCGCCGCGGCTGGCGTACGCGAACCTCGCGATCCGCGGCCGCCGCACGCGGCAGGTGCTCGAGACGCAGCTCGCACCCGCCCTCGCGATGCGCCCCGACCTCGCGACGGTCTTCGCGGGGACGAATGACGTGATCCAATCCGGATTTGACCTCAACGGTGTGCTCGCCGACCTCGGCACGATGCAGCGCGCGCTGCGCGCGCAGGGGGCGACGGTCCTCACCATCACGATGCCGGACCTCTCCGATCTGATCCCCTTCGCGGGGCGTGTGAGCGCGCGGCTCGCCGAGTTCAATGCGGGCGTGCGTGCGCTGGGGGCGGAGACGGGGACGTTGGTGGTCGACCTCGCGGCGCATCCGTGGGTGACGGACCCACGGCTCTGGAGCGCGGATCGGCTGCACGCGAACCACGAGGGGCATCGCCGGATCGCGGAGGCGTTGGCGGCGCGGCTGGGTGTGCCGGGGAGCACGGCGGCGTGGTCGGATCCGCTACCGACGCGTCCCGTGCCCTCCCCGATGGCGCGTGCGCTCGGGGATCTGGGTTGGGTGTGCGGGCATCTGCTGCCCTGGCTCTGGCGGCACGCGCGGGGTCGTTCGTCGGGGGACCGAGTCGTGGCGAAGCGACCACAGCTCACACCGGTGGCGCTCGAGGGTGACAGGTGACCGACGATCTCTATTCGATCCCCGTGCAGCCACTCCTCGGTGACGCACCGACGACGCTCGCGCCGTGGAAGGGACAGGTGCTGCTGCTCGTGAATGTCGCGAGCGGGTGCGGGATGACGCCGCAGTACGCGGGGCTCGAGCGGCTCCATCGCGAGTTCGGACCGCGTGGCTTCGCGGTGCTCGGCTTCCCCTGCAACCAGTTCGGCGGGCAGGAGCCGGGGAGCGCCGACGAGATCGCGACGTTCTGCTCGACGACGTATGACGTGACCTTCCCGATGTTCGCGAAGGTCGACGTGAACGGCCCGGCCGCGCATCCGCTCTGGACGCACCTGAAACGCGAACGCCCCGGTCTGTTGGGGACCGAGGCGATCAAGTGGAACTTCACGAAGTTCCTCGTCGCGCGGGACGGACGGGTGGTGCGTCGTTATGGGCCGCAGGTGACGCCGTCGGCGATCGCCGCGGACATCGCCGCGCTGCTGTAGCGCCGCGCTCGGCCGCGCGGTCGTCAGCGCACGATGCCGCGCTCGACCATCTCCCGGATGCGCAGCTCGAGGTCGCCGGTGCTAACGCAGCGGACATCCGCGCTCGACGACGTGATGGGGTTGCGACCGGTGCCGGAGAGCGCGGTGGTGACGATCGAGCCGCCGCGCGGGTTGGGCTTCACGTTGGAGACGATCGACAGCGTGAGCTGATAGGTCTCGGCGTTCTGGATGGTGCCCGACGAACCGCAGTCGAGGTAGCGTTGCGCCGGCACGCGGCCGATAGAGCGGCGGACGCGCCAGCCGGTGTTGCCGAGGGTCTTGGTCGCGGCGTCGTTCACCGAGAGCGGGATTCCGAGCTCCTGGTAGACGCCGGAGAGCGCGGTCCAAGCCTGATCCGGCGTGCCGGTGACGAGGAGGCGGACGTCGAGGTCGATGTTCATCGCGCCGGCGGTCACCGTCCCCCCTTCGGTGGTGACGATGCGGGCGGTCGCGACGGTCGGCGTCGGGGCGATGTCCGGGTCGGGCGAGGACGTCGACGCGGCACAGGCGGTGAGGGTCGCGGCGGTCGCGAGGGCGAGGAGGGAGCGCATAGGATTACCGGGGCGGGTGGGGAGGGTGACCCTTCTCATCTCCACGAACCTACGTCCGCGTCATCCCCGGTGTTAAGTCTCTGAAGCGTCCTCCCCCTCGTCCGAGCCCCCGCATGCGCCTCCTCCTCGCCTGCTGTCTCGCCCTCCCCCTCCTCGCCCAGGCCCCGGCGCGTCCCGCCGTCGCGATGGACCCTGAGCGCGCCGCCAAGCTCTACGTGAGCGACCGGCACGAGGACCATCCGGCCGCCGACTACGCCCGCGACCTCGCGGCGAAGGCCCGGACCGACAGCCTCTTCGCCGCGCGGAGCGCTGGCGTGATGCGGTACGAGAAGACGACGTACCGGAGCCGCCACAACGACCTCGACATCCCGGTCTATGTGTTCTCGCCGCTCGCCACGCGCGGCGCGCGCGCGCACGCGGCCCTCGTCTGGGTGCACGGCGGCGTGCACGGGAACTGGGACCAGAACTACCTCCCCTTCATCATCGAGGCGACGCAGCGCGGGTATGTGATCGTCGCGCCCGACTACCGCGGCTCCACCGGGTATGGTGAGGCGCACCACCGGGCCATCGATTACGGCGGCAAGGAACTCGATGACGTCGAGGATGCGGTGGACTTCCTGCGGACGCGTCCCGAGGTGGACCCGGCTCGCATCGGGCTGATGGGATGGAGCCACGGCGGCTACATCACGGCCCTCTTGATGATGCGTGGCGACCGCGCGCGCTTCGTGGCGGGTGCGGCGATCGTCCCGGTGACGAACCTCGTCTTCCGCCTCTCGTACAAGGGCCCGTCGTATGCGCGGAGCTTCTCGACGCAGCGCGAGCTCTCGGGGCTCCCCTTCGAACAGCGTGCGGAATACATCCGCCGCTCCCCGCTCTATCACGTCGACGCACTCGAGCGCCCGCTCCTCGTACACGTCGCGACGAACGACACCGACGTCGATTTCGTCGAGGACCAGCAGCTCGTCGACGCGCTGCGTGCCCGCAAGCCGCACCTCGCCGAACCGAAGATCTATGTGGATCCGGCTCCGGGACCGGCGAGTGGGGGGCACACCTTCAGTCGCCGCGTGAACCGCGAGACGCTCCTCCGCGATGACTCGCCGGATCAGATCGACTCGTGGGACCTCACCTGGGAGTTCTTCGCGCGCCATCTGGCGCCGCGCGCCGTCGCGGGAGATGCGCCCCCACCGCGCGCCGACGACTTCACCGGGCCGAATCCCTGGCCGGCGATCCGAAAGGAGCGGATCGCGCGGCTGCTCCCCGCCGCGATGCGCGAGACGAACATCGACGCCTGGGTGAGCCTCTTCCGGGAGAACGCGAACGATCCGCTCGCCCTGCATCTGGGGGGCGAGAACGCGGGCGCCCCGTCGGCGGTGATCGTGACGCGGCGCGGCGACACGGTGCGCACGGTGATGCTCTCGGGGTTCGGGGAGGCGATCGCGCTCCGCGAACTCGGCACGCACGACTCGGTGGTCGTCTACGACGGGACGACGGCCGCGCTCTATCGCGCGATCGCGGAGCGGCTCCGCGCCTCGGGCGCGCAGCGCATCGCCATCAACAGCGGCGAGGGGAGTGGGATCGCCGACGGCCTCTCGGCCACCCAGCGTCGCGGCCTCGAGCAGGCGCTCGGCCCCACGTGGGCGCGTCGCCTCGTCTCGTCGCACGACCTCGTGCAGAGCTGGCTCGCGGTGAAGCTCCCCGCGGAGGTCGACATCATGAAGCGCGCGGCGGCACTCACGGCGCGCTTGGAGGTGGAGGCGTACGCGCAGGTGGTGCCGGGAATCACGAAGGACTCCGATATCGCGCGCTACCTGAAGCGGCGGATGCGGGAGCTCGGCGTGGACGACGGGTGGAACCCGTCGCAGAACCCGAGTGTGAACTCGGGTCCCGACCGCGGGCACTCGCACGCGAGCGACCGCGTGATCCAGCCGGGTGATGTGATCCAGACGGACTTCGGCATCAAGGTCTACGGCGTCTGGGGCACCGACATCCAGCGCTTCGCGTACGTGCTGCGGCCCGGTGAGACCGCGCCGCCGGCGGAGGTGCAGCGGCGGTGGGAGATCGGCCGGGCGGGCTCGCGCGCGGCGTTCGCGGCGATGCGGCCGGGCGCGACGGGGGCGCAGGTGGATTCCGCGCAGCGGGTGGTGATGGCGCGTGAGGGGTCGACGACGGTGCCGTGGGGGACGGGGCACGGGGTCGGCTACTGGGCGCACGACGCGGGGCCGCGTTTGAACCGTACCGAGCGTCGCGCGCTGCGCCCCGGGATGACCTTCGCCTTCGACGGCTTCATGGCGTGGGCGCTCCCCGGGAGCGATGGGAAAACGTGGGGTGAGGGGACGAAGACGATCTCCGTGGAGGAGATGACAGTGATCACGCGGGATGGGGCCGAGTTCCTGACGCCGCCGCAGGAGCAGTTGATCCTGATCCCGACGCGCCGCGGTCCGACGACGTGACGCCGGACCGAGGCGTGTCGGTCGGAGCGGGGATGGGGAACGCACACGCGCTCGACGCGCGGGTGCGGTTCCTCACGGAGTTCGCGAGGCGGCTGCACAACGCCGGGGTGAGCTCGCAGCGACTCGAGGGCGCGATCCGGGCAACGGCGCGCGCGCTGCGGCTCGAATGCGAGGCGTGGTCGACCCCGACGGGTCTGCTACTCTCGCTAACTGACACCGACGCACTCCTCGGGAGCCAGCAGACGCGGGTGCTCCGGCTCGAGCCGGGCCACGTGGATCTCGGCGCGCTCGCGGCGCTCGACCGGATCGGGGAGGAGGTGCTCGCCGGCCGGCTCGACATCGACGGGGCGTGGGCCGCGATGTTGGCGCTCGACCGCCCGATGACCCGCGCGCGTCGGCTGCGCACGATCACCGCGTTCGGTGTGGCGTCGACGGCGGTCGCGGGGCTCTTGGGCACGTCGTGGCTCGATCTCGCGGTCGCCTGCGTGATCGGGCTCGTGATCGGGTGGATCTCGGTCCGCAGCGGGGAACACCCCGACCTCGACGCCGCGAATGAAGCGGTGAGCGCGCTCGTCGCGACGACGCTCGCGACGCTCTTCGGGCACTTCGTCGCCCCGATCGCGGTGCAGACGGTGGTGGTCTCCGCGCTGATCGTGCTGATGCCGGGATTGATGCTGACCACGGCGATGACGGAGCTCGCGACGCAGCAACTCTCCTCGGGCTCGGCGCGTGCGGCGGGGGCGCTCACGGTGCTCCTCAAGCTCACCTTTGGGAGCATCGCTGCGACGCAGGTCCTTGGCGCGATCGGATGGACTGTGCCGACGCCGGTGCCCTCGACGCTGCCGGTCGCGGTGGAGTGGGTGGCGGCGGTGCTCGCGGCCGCGAGCTTCGCGACGCTCTTCCAGGCCGCGCGGCGCGATGTGCCGTTGGTGATGGCGAGCGCGCTCGCGGGGTATGTGATCACGCGGGTGACCGGCGCGTGGTTCGCGGATGGCTCGGCGGTCTTCGCGGGGGGCGTCTTCTTCGCGAGTCTCGCGATGGCGGCGCTCGCCAACCTGTACGGCCGTTGGAGTGGCCGGCCCGGGTCGTTGGTGCGGTTGCCGGGGATCATGCTCCTCGTGCCCGGGAGCGTCGGGTTCCGGGCGCTCGGGATGGTGATGGCCCGCGACTACACGATGGGGCTGGAGACGCTGATCGCGGTGCTGAGCGCGCTGCTCGCCCTGACGGCGGGACTCCTCTTCGGCGCGCTCCTGGTGCCGCCGCGTCGCCATCTGTAGGGGAACGGCGGAACGCCGACGGACCGGTGGGGCGTTACCTTATGGGATGTCTCACGCCTCTCTTCGGTCCGCCTTCGGCCTCCGGCGTCGCGCCGCGGCGCTCCTGCTCCTCCTCGCCGCGGCCGCCTGTGGCGGTGACTCGGTCTTCATCCCGGAGATCGAGGAGACGAACTTCGCCGCTGCCCTCGATGTGAACCTCGCCGCCTCCACCAAGACGGCGAGCGGGCTCTACTACCGCGACCTCATCGTCGGCACCGGGGCGACGGTCCCCGCCGATACGAACAAGTCGGTCACCGTCGGTTACGCCGGCTACCTGCGCAACGGCACGCAGTTCGATGCCGGAACGCTCGGTCCCTTCACCCTCGGTACCGGCGCCGTCATCCCGGGCTTCGATCAGGGGATTCGCGGGATGAAAGTCGGTGGGCGTCGGCAGCTGATCATCCCCCCGGCGCTCGGTTACGGTGGTGAGCGCGTCGGGTCCATCCCGTCGAACTCCATCCTGGTGTTCGTCGTCGACCTCAACCGGATCAACTGATGGCCGGCCGCTTCGATCGTTTCCAGTGGCGCGCTGTCGTCGCGCGCTATGCCGGGGCCGACTGGGCCCGTTCCCTCTGGCAGGTCGTGAGCACCATCGGGCTCCTCGTCGTCACGCTGGTCGTCGGCTATAAGCTGATGCCGGTGGCGCCGTGGGCGACGGCGCTCGTGATGCTCGTCATCGCCGGCCTGCTCGTCCGGACCTTCATCATCATGCACGACTGCGCGCACGGGAGCTTCCTCCCGTGGCCGGAGGTGAACGACGCTGTCGGGTTCATCACCGGAGTGCTGACGTTCACCCCGTTCCTGCAGTGGCGCCGCGATCACGCGATCCATCACGCCTCCTCGGGTGACCTCGAGCGGCGCGGCACGGGGGACGTCTCGACGTTGACGGTGGCGGAGTACGAGGCGCTCTCGCGCGTCGGGAAGCTGAAGTACCGCCTTTATCGGCATCCGATCGTCCTCTTCGGGCTCGGGCCGATTCATATGATGGTTCTCTCACGGTGGCGCACCTTCAGCGCCTCGACGGGACCGACGCAGCTCTGGAACGTCTGGATGACCAACCTCGCGATCGCCGCGACGGCGACGATCTTCATCCTGACCGTCGGGTGGGAGTCGGTGGTGCTGCTCTACGTGCCGGCGATGTACCTCGCGGCCGCGGGCGGCATCTTCCTCTTCTACGTGCAGCATCAGTTCGAGGAGGCGTACTGGGAGCGCGGCCAGCAGTGGGACTATGCCACCGCCGCGATCACCGGAAGCTCCTTCCTGCAGTTACCGCCGGTGCTGAACTGGTTCACGGGGAACATCGGGTTCCACCACGTGCACCATCTCGGGCCGAAGATCCCGAACTACCGGCTCCCGCAGGCGCACGCTGAGAACACGATCTTCGAGGCGGCGCCGGTGCTGACGCTCGGCACGGCGGTGAAGACGCTGCGGCTCGCGCTGTGGGACGAGGCGCAGGGGAAGCTGGTCTCCTTCCGTGACCTCCGCGCGCGCCGGGCGGCGCGCTGAACGCCCCGACGATCGTCCCACCGACCCCCGCCACGCCGAGCGGCTTCGACGCGCTCGGCCTCGAGCCGCGTGTCGCGGCGGTGCTGACGGCCCTCGGCTACGAGGAACCGACCCCGATCCAACGCGCGGCGATTCCGACGCTCCTCGCCGGCCGCGACGTGCTCGCGCAGGCGGCAACTGGCACCGGGAAGACCGCCGCCTTCGCGCTCCCGCTGCTGCACCGTCTGACACCCGAGGCGCCGCCGCGCGAGCGGACCGCCGCGCTCGTGCTCGTCCCGACGCGTGAGCTCGCGATGCAGGTGGCCGAGGCGATCCGGAAATACGGCGCCGGGCTCGGGGCGGTCGCCGTGCCGATCTACGGTGGCACCCCGATGGAGAGCCAGATCCGCACGCTCAAGCGCGGCGCCGACGTGGTGATCGCGACGCCCGGGCGTGCGCTTGATCACATCCGCCGGAAGACGATCTTCCTCGGCACGTTGCGCACCGTGGTGCTCGACGAGGCCGACGAGATGCTCGATATGGGCTTCGCCGAGGACCTCGAGGCGATCCTCGCCGCGACGCCGGCAGAGAAGCAGGTCGCGCTCTTCTCGGCGACCCTCGCGCCGCGCATCGCGGCAATCGCGAAGACGCATCTGCGCGACCCCGAGGTGATCGAGGTCGACACCGCCGCGGTGAAGGCGGCGCGGACCGCGACGATCCGCCAGGTCGCGTATCTCGTGGGGCGCCCGTACAAGATGCCCGCGCTCGCGCGCATCCTCGACATCGAGCGGCCGACGAGCGCGATCGTCTTCTGCCGCACGCGCACCGAGGTCGACGCGCTCACGGAGACGCTCACCGGGCGCGGGCTCCCGGCGGAGGCGTTGCACGGTGGCCTCTCGCAGGAGCAGCGCGACCGCGTGATGAAGCGGTTCCGTGCCAAGACCTCGACGCTGCTCGTGGCGACCGACGTCGCCGCGCGCGGCCTCGACGTGCAGCACGTCTCGCACGTGGTGAACTTCGACGTCCCGAACGCGACCGAGGCGTACGTGCATCGGATCGGGCGGACGGGGCGGGCGGGACGGGCGGGGCTGGCGATCACGCTGATGGAGCCACGGGAGCAGCGGTGGCTCCGCAGCTTCGAGCGTGCGACGGGGCAACCGATCACGGTGCAGCCGATCCCGAGCGTCGCGGACCTGCAGGCGAGCCGCGCGGCGGCGACGCAGGCGGCGTTGCGCGCGGTGATCGTCGCGGGCGGGCTCGAGCCGTGGCGGAGGATCGTCGACGCCCTCGCGGCGGAGTTCGATCCGCGCGACATCGCGGCCGCGGCGGTGCGCCAGGCGATGGGGGAGACGGGCGCGGCGGCGGAAGAAGAGATTCCCGACGCGCGGGAGCGGCATCCGGCGCGTGAGCGCGAGGCGGTGCGCAAGGCACGCCGCGAGGCGACGTCATCGGAGACGGCGGGGATGTCGGCGACGCGGCCGACGGCGGCGCGTCCCGCCCGCGGGCCCGCGGCCAAGACGCCGCGCACGACCGCGAAGCGCAAGGGCGCCGGTCCGGCCGGGGCGATGGCGAAGCTCTACCTCGGCGCGGGGCGCAAGCTGAAGATCCGGCCCGGCGACATCGTCGGCGCGATCACCAATGAGATGGGGATGGACGCCAGCGCGATCGGCGCGATCCAGATCTGGGACCGGCACAGCATCGTCGAGGTGCCGGACGCGGTGGCGGACGAGGTGATCGCGACGCTCTCGGCGACGACGATCAAGGGGAAGCGGGTACAGGTGCGCCGGGACCGCTCGGTGCGGTGATGGTGCTGCTGGTGCGGGCGATCAGCGCTCGCGCCGGTTCTGCGTCGCTCGCGCTCAGTGCCGCGCGAAGACCGACGTCCGTCCCTGCGCTGTGAACGCCATCACCTCGTAGCGGTCATACTCGCGCGGGTCGCCCTGTTCCATCCCCGGTGAGCCGACCGGCATGCCGGGTACCGCGAGGCCGCGCACGGCGGGCTTCTGCGCGAGGAGTCGCTTCACATCGGCGGCGGGGACGTGCCCCTCGACGAGGAACGCCCCGATCACCGCGGTGTGGCACGACTGCAGCGCGCCCGGCACGCCGAGCTCCCCCTTCACGCGGCCGAGGTCCTCGGTGTCGACGGTGCGCACGGTGAAGCCGGCGCCGCGCATATGGTCCACCCAGGCGCGGCAGCACCCGCAGGTCGCGCTCTTGTAGACCGTGAGCGGCGGGAGGGGCGCGGCGGCGGTGCGACCCTGCGCGGTGCGTGGTGTGGTGCCCTGTGCGGCGCCCTGTGCGCGCAGCACGGTGGGGAGGGAGACGACGACGCCCGCGAGGAGCGTCTGCGACAGGAAGTGGCGGCGGTCCATCGATCCTTCTAGCGGGCGATGCCCGTGAGCGCGGTGACGATCAGCAGCGCGAGCTGCGGCCCCTTGTACGAATCGGGGAGTTCCTCATACACCTCCTCCGTGCCGTGCGCGCCGCTGCTGCGTCCGCCGCCGTTGATGGTGATGGCGGGGATGCCGAGGGCGATAGGGAGGTTCGCGTCGGTGCTCGAGGCCGTCGTGGCGGGGATCCAGCCGAGCGATTCGACCGCGGCCCAGGCGACACGAACGAGTGGGGTGTCGTCAGACTGTGCACCGGTCGGGCGGATGCCGATGGTGTCGAACTTCACGGTGATGCCGGCCCGCGAGTTCGGCCACCGCGCCCGCTCGGCGGCGGCCCCGGCCTCGATTGCGGCGCGGATCTGCGCGTCGACCGTGGCCAGCGCTTCGGGCGATTCGGAGCGCATATCGACTTCCATCTGGGCGAGTGGCGTGATGGTGTTCACGCTCGTCCCGCCGCGCACGCTGCCGACGTTGTAGGTCACCTTCGGTGTCGTCGGGACGCGGAGGTCGGCGATGTTCGCGATCGCGCGGCCCATCGCGTGCATCGGGTTCGCCATCCCGAAGGCGCCGTAGCTGTGCCCGCCCGGCCCCTCGAAGGAGACGGTGTAGCGGTGGCTGCCGACGGCCCGCGAGGTGATCGCGCCGCCGCCCGCGCCGTCTACGGAGATGAAGTACTGGATCTGGCCGGGGAATTCCTTCGTGAAGAGATGTCGGACGCCGCGGAGGTTGCCGGGCCCCTCCTCGCCGACGTTGCCGACGAGGTAGAGTGTCCCGGCCGGCTCGACGCGCTGCTCCTTGATCACGCGCGCGAGGGTGAGCAGCACTGCGAGGCCGCGGCAATCATCGCCCATCCCGGGGCCGGCGATCCGGGCGCCGGTCCGCGTGGTGCGGACATCGGTCCCCTCGGGGAAGACGGTGTCGAGGTGGCCGGCGATCATCACGACGGGTCCGCGTCCGCGCCCGATCCGCACGATGACGTTCCCCTCGGCGTCGATGCGAGCGTCGGCGTAGCCGAGGGCGATCAATCGGCTCCGGAACGCCTCGGCGCGCGCCTGCTCCTTGAATGGCGGGGCCGGGATCTCGCAGATCGCGACCTGCTGCGCGAGCGTCCACGATTGGAGCGTAGGCATCGCCGCCATCGCGCGCTGGATGACAGGATCGGCGGTGAGAAGCGCGGGGGTCTGCGCCGAGAGGGCGGCGGGCGCAAGGGTCAGGAGCGCGGCCGCGGCGCGGGCGCGGATGTGGTGCGGGACGAGGGTGTGCATATTCGGAATGTACCCTCAGCCCCAAACCGATGGACCCGCTTCCCTGGCTCCGCCATTACGACCCCGGCGTCCCCGCGACGATCGGCACGTACCCGCAGCGGACCCTGCTCGATTACATCGACGACGCGTTGCGCGAGCGGCCCGACGCGCCGGCGGTGCTCTTCAAGGGGCGGCGCATCGGGTGGCGCGCGCTCGCGGACCAGAGCGATGCCTTCGCCTGCGCATTGGCGGCGATGGGCGTCACGCGGGGGGACCGGGTCGCGGTGCTCCTCCCGAACTGCCCGCAGTTCTTCGTCGTGGAATGGGCCGTCTGGAAGCTCGGTGCCACCCTCGTTCCTCTGAATCCGATCTACAGCGAGGATGAGCTCGTCGGGCCGATGACGACGAGCCGCCCGAAGGTCATCGTCACCCTCTCGACCTTCTACGATCGGGTGAAGGGGGCGCAGCGACGGGTCCCTGGGGTCGCGCACGTGGTCTCGACGAGCATCAAGGAGTGGCTCCCGCCGATGCTGCGCGCGGTGTTCACTCTCGTGCTTGAAAAGAAGGGTGGGCATCGGCCGACGTTGCGGGATGGGGACCGCACCCTGCCGTCGCTCGTGGCGGCGTATCGCGGGCAGCGCCCGACGGTGGCGCGGCCCGGCACCGATGACGACGCGCTGCTGCTGATGAGCGGCGGGACGACGGGGACGCCGAAGGCGGTCCGGGTGCATCATCACGCGCTCGTGATGACTGGGCTCCAGTTCCGCGCTTGGATGCGCGACGTGCTCCCCGAGTGGGAGGGGAGCTACTGCCTCCCACTGCCCCTCTTTCACACGTACGGCGCGACCGGCGTGCAGTCGGCGTGCGCGATCGGGCACAATCCGGTGGTGCTGATCCCGAACCCGCGGGACCTGAACGACCTCGTGAAGACGATCGAGTGGGCGAAGCCGGCGATCTTCTGTGGCGTGCCGACACTCTACAATGCGTTGCTCAACCATCCGCGCGTCGCGTCGCGGAAGGCCGACTTCGCGTCGATGCGGGCCTGCGTCTCCGGCGCGGCGCCGCTCCTCGCGGAGACGCGGAAGCGGTTCACCGACCTCACCGGCGCCCGCATCGTCGAGGGGTACGCGATGACGGAGTCGAACCTCGTCTCCGTGGTCTGGCCCCTGAAGGGCCCCGAGAAGCAGGGTTCGGTGGGCATCCCGATCCCGGACTGCCGTGTGAAGGTCGTCGACGCCGACGATCCCACGCGCGAGTTGCCGCCGGGCGAGGTGGGGGAGATCCTCCTGCACGGACCGCAGCTGATGAAGGGTTACTACAACCCCGCGCCCGACGCGGACCAGATGCTGCACGTGCACGCGGACGGGCGGACCTGGTTGCACACCGCCGACCTCGGCTATCTCGACGAGGACCACTTCCTGTTCATCGTGGACCGGAAGAAGGACCTCATCAAGATGAATGGGATGCAGGTCTGGCCGCGCGAGATCGAGGAGGCGCTCGCGAAGCATCCCCACGTGCAGGAGGCGGGGGTGCGCGGGTTCCCCGATGCGGCACGCGGGGAGGTCGCCGTCGCCTTCGTGGTGCCGCGGGCGGGGAAGACGGTCACGGAGGGTGAGCTGCGTGACTGGTGCAAGCAGCATCTCGCGCCGTTCAAGGTGCCAGCGCGCGTCGTCTTCAAGACGGAGTTGCCGAAGTCGATGATCGGGAAGGTGCTGCGGCGGTTCCTCACGGAAGAGCCGGTGGCGCCGTGAGCGCGCGGCGGCGGATGCTCGGCATGGTCGGGATGGTCGTGCCGCGTCGGCGCTCGGCCACCAGCGTGTGCTCCGCGGGATGCCTGGCGCTCACGCTCCTCGGGTGCAGCGGTACGCCGTCACGTCCCGCGTCGGTGCCCGCCGTCGCGCAGTGGCCGCGGGTGGTGATGATCTCGCTCGACGGCTTCCGCACCGACTATCTCACGCGGCCCACGGCGGTGCGGCTCCGCGCCCTCGCCGCGCGCGGGGTGCGCGCGGAGCGTCTCGTGCCGTCGTTCCCGTCGAAGACCTTCCCGAACCACTACACGCTGGTCACGGGGCTCACCCCGGCGCACCACGGGATCGTCGCGAATGTGATGCGTGAGCCGACGCTCGGGCTCTTCCGGATGAGCGACACCGCCGCGGTCCGGAATCCAGCGTGGTGGGGGGGCGAGCCGATCTGGGTGACGGTGGAGCGGCAGGGGCGTCGTGCCGCGGCGTATTTCTGGCCCGGTTCCGAGGCCGCCGTCGGCGGCGTGCGGCCGACCTGGTGGTACCCGTACGAGCACACGCGGCCGAACGCGGTGCGCGTCGCGCGGATCCTCGAGTGGCTCGCGATGCCGCCGGCGGAGGCGCCGGCGCTGATCGCCGCCTACTTCTCCGACACCGATGATGCGGGCCACTCCTTCGGCCCCGCCGCGCCGCAGGTGGACTCCGCGATCGCGCGGGTGGATTCCGCCGTCGGCGCGATCGTCGATGGCATCGCGCGGCTCGGCCTCACCGACGTGGTGAACATCGTGATCGTCGGTGACCACGGAATGGCGCCGGTGGCGGCGGAACGCGTCATCGTGCTCGACGACTACCTGGATCTCTCGACCGTGGAGATCCTCGATCAGAATCCCGTGGCGATGATCGTGCCGCGCGACGGCGACGTGGCCCGTGTGATGGCGCGGCTCGCGGGGGCGCACCCGCACCTGCAGGCGTATCGTCGCGAGGCCGTGCCGGCATCGTATCGGTTCGCCGGGAACCCGCGCATCACGCCGATCGTCGCGGTGGCGGATGACGGGTGGACGATCGCGACGCGTGCGGAGCTCGCCCGGAAGACGAGTTGGGGGGGCGCGCACGGATACGATCCGGCGCTGCCCTCGATGGGGACGCTCTTCGTCGCGGCGGGGCCGGGGGTCTCAGCCTCCGGGCTCACGATCCCCGCCTTCTCGAACGTCCACGTCTATCCGTTCGTGGCGGCGCTCCTCGGCGTGCGACCCGCGCGGACCGACGGGTCGATCGACAGCGTGCGGGCGGCGCTGCGGCCGCCGGACTGAGGCGGTCCGGTCCCGATGGGGCCGCGCTCGACGGGGCCGCTCGTGGGCGGCCCCGGCACCGTCAGAACTCGCGGCGCTTCATCTCCTTGAACATCCGCTCCCGTTCCTCGTCCTGCGCATCGGTGACGCGCTTCGGCGCGGTCGCGTCGTAGGTCTTCGCCTCGAGATTCCGGGGCTTCGCCTGCTTCTGCATCTTCTTCACAAGGTTCTGGATCGACTTGTCGTCGAGGCTGGCCATAAGCGCCCTCCGGGCGTCGGTGGTGTCTGAATCCTACCCCCTGACGGGCGCCGCTGCATCGGGACGACCCTCGTGAGCGGCAGACCGCTCGTGCCGGACCCCCGAACGCACAGCGGCCCGACCCGGTCACCCGGGTCGGGCCGCTGTCCCATCAGTGCGCCGCCCGTCAGGGCTGCGGCTGGCCGTCCATCCGCGGGCGGAGCATCTCGCGCGTCGTCGGGTACGCGATCCCGAGTTGCTCGAGATACGTCTTGAACTTCTTCGGATCGTAGTAGTACGGCTGCAGGAGCGGCTTGTATTTCGCCATGATCTCCTGATTCAGGTAGATCGGCGGCTGATCGGTCGGCGCGATGAAGGGGGTGTACTTGATTTCCTTCGTCTGCACGTCGCGGAAGTACGCCCAGGCCGAATCCACCACTTCCTTGCGGAGGAGGATGTCGAGCATCGTGAGCGCCTGCACCTTGGCGCCCGCGTAGGCGCCCTTGTGGGCGATCGGCGTCGCCATCACGATGGCGTTCGCCCAGTTGTGGCCCGGCGGGCCGGGGATGTTCGACGGGAAGCGGAGCGTGACGGTGGGCACATTCCACGAGACGTCGCCGATGTCGTCGGAGCCGCCGCCCATCTGCTGGCTGGCGGGGACGGGCAGACCGACGTTGAGCGCGGTCTCGGTGCCGAGGCCGCCCTCGCGGACGCCGAGCTCACGCTGCAGCGCGCGGGCCATCGCGACGTCGGCGGAATCCCACTGCGGCATCCCGACGCGCCGGATGTTGCTGTGCGTCACCTCGGCGATGGTCTTGTTGAAATGCGCGCTCCAGCCGGAGCCGACCATCATCACGGTGTCGAGGCTGACGTTTGCCATCATCGCCGCGCCCTGCGCGATCTGCCGACCGCGCTCGAAGAGCGCCTTGGTGCGCTCGTAGTCGCGCTCGCGGAAGTAGAACCAGATGCTCGCGGTGCTCGGCACGACGTTCGGCTGGTCGCCGCCGTCGCGGATCACGTAGTGCGAGCGCGTCGGGAGCTCGTTGTGCTCGCGCTGGTATTCCCACCCGGTGCCCATCAGCATCGCGGCGTCGAGCGCGGAGCGGCCGCGCCACGGGGCGCCGGCGGCGTGCGCGCTGGTGCCGCGGAACTTGAAGATCGCGGAGATCAGCGCCGTCGAGCCGGAGGCGCCCCACTGCACGCCGAGGTCGCTGCCCACGTGCGTGAAGAGCGCGACGTCGGTGTTCTTGAGGAGTCCTGCGCGCACGAGGAAGGCCTTCCCCGCCATCTGCTCCTCGGCGATGCCGGGCCAGAGGACGATTGTGCCCGGGATCCGCTCGCGGATCATGAGCTCCTTCACGACGAGCGCCGCCGCGATGTTCACCGCCTGACCGGAGTTATGGCCTTCGCCGTGTCCGGGCGCGCCCTCCACCTGCGGGTCGCGGAAGGCGACCGCCGGGCGGTTGCTCGCCTGCGGGATGCCGTCGACGTCGGAGCCGAGGGAGATCTCGGGCTTCGGGCCGGCGGGGCTCACCCACCGCGCGACCCAGGCGCTCGGCATCCCGGCGTAGCCGGAGTCGACCGTGAAGCCCTTGGAGCGGAGGAGGCGGGTGATGTAGCGCTGGGTCTCGAACTCCTGCATCCCGAGTTCGGAGTAGGAGAAGAGCTGGTCGACGATCTCCTGGACGAGCTTCGGGTCGACCTTCGTGAGCGCCTCGGCCTTGAGGCGCTCGAGACGAGCGGAGTCGGCGGCACTCAGCTGCGCCGACGCCGTCACCGGGAGGGTGAGGGCGGCGAGGCCGACGAGGGCGAGACGGATGGGACGGGACCACAGGGACATCGAGGCGGTTCCTCCGAAGGGGGGCGGACGGACGAGGCCGGCAGGCATTCCGGGCTCGGGGGGAAAGCGACCATCTTCTGGAGGTTCGCGCAACGTCCCCCACGCCCGTCGCCCTATGCGCCTCTCGATCCTCTCCCGCCGGCTCCATCGGTGGGGCTCCGTCGCCGTCTTCCTCCCCCTGCTCTGTGTCGTCGGGTCGGGGCTCCTGCTGCAGGTGAAGAAGCAGGTCACCTGGGTGCAGCCTGCGGAGCGGCGCACGCCCGTGTCGGTGCCGACCGTCGCGTGGGACGTGATCCTCGCCGCCGCCCGCGCGATGCCGGAGGCCGGGGTGCGCGGCTGGGAGGACATCGAGCGGGTGGATGTGCGCCCCGGGAAGGGGATCCTGAAGGTCATCACGCATTCGCGGTGGGAAGCGCAGCTCGCGCTCGCCGACGGTGCGGTCCTGCAGACGGCGTATCGGCGGTCGGACCTCATCGAGCAGTTGCACGATGGTTCCTTCTTCGGTGATGCGGCGAAGCTCGGGATTTTCCTCCCCTCGGGGATCGTGCTCTTCGGCCTCTGGTTGACGGGTGCCTATCTCTGGCTCTTGCCCTATCTCACGAAGCGGAAGCGGGCGCGTCTCACCGCGGCGGGGCTGGTGCTCGTCTCGGGGATGGCGGCCGCCACGTCACCGACGGTCGCGGAGGCACAGGCCGGGCTCGGGCGGGCGCGTCCGGTCGCCGCGCCCTATGTGCCCGATGCCACCTGGGAGCGGAGGTCCCCAGCGGCGATGGGGGTGGACAGCGCGACGCTCGCGGCCGCGATCGCGTTCGCCGTCGAGAACGAGGCGAAGGCGCCGCGTGATATGGAGGAGAACCACTACCGCACTTTCGGTCGTGAGCCGTTCGGGCAGGGGATCGGTCCGTTCGCACCGCGTGGCGAGCCGACGGGGGTGATCCTGCGGGGCGGGTTCATCATCGCGAGCTGGGGGGAGCCGGACCGGGTCGATATGACGCACAGCGTCACGAAGAGCTTCCTCTCGACGACCGTCGGCCTCGCCGTCGACCGTGGCCTGATCGGCTCGGTGCGCGACATGGTGTGGCGCTCGCAGGCACCGACCTATCGACTTCGGCTCACGGCGCCGGCCGAGCCCGGCACGACGACAGGGGAGTCGATGCTCCTCGATCCGTGGAGCACGCCGCACAACCGTACGATCCGCTGGGACGATCTCCTCCGGCAGACGAGCGATTGGGAGGGGACGCTCTGGGGGAAGCCCGATTGGGCCGACCGGCCGTCGGCGAACCCCGCCGAATGGCGCACGCGTCCGCGCGCCCGGCCGGGGACGACGTACGAGTACAACGATGTGCGGGTGAACGTGCTGGCGCTCGCGGCGACGAACGTCTGGCGTCGGCCCCTCCCCGAGGTGTTGCGTGACGAGGTGATGGATCCCATCGGTGCCTCGCGCAGCTGGCGCTGGAATGGGTACGACAATGCGTGGATCACCCTCGATGGGCGCCCGGTGCAGGTGGTGAGCGGCGGTGGCCATTGGGGTGGCGGGATGTTCATCAACGCGTGGGACCTCGCGCGCTTCGGGCTCCTCACGCAGCGGCGCGGGATGTGGGGGACGCGGCGCATCCTCTCCGACGCGTGGGTCGCGCAGGCGCTCACGCCGACGGGGCCGCAGCCCACCTACGGCTATATGAACTGGTTCCTCAACACCGAGCGGAAGTGGATGCCGAGCGCGCCGGCGAGCGCGTTCGGGCACGTCGGGAACGGCACGAACCTCGTCTTCGTGGCGCCGGAACAGGATCTCGTGATTGTAGTGCGGTGGATCGAGAACGCGGCGATCGACGCCTTCCTCGGGAAGGTCCTCGGCGCCCTCAACAGCCGGTGAGGTGAACGCGATGCGTCAACGGATGAGGGAGATGCTCCCGGTCGTGCTGTGGCTCCTCGCGGCACCGCTGTTCGCTCAGCCGTCCGCCGCGCCGACGACCTGGTCGGTGCTCGTGCGCGGCGGGACGGTCGTCGACGGCACCGGCGCGCCGGGCTATCGCGCCGACGTCGCGTTCCAAGGGGACCGCATCGTCGCGGTGAGCCGCACCCCGCTCGATCCGCGCCGTGCGGCACGGGTGATCGACGCCACGGGGCTGATCGTCGCACCGGGGTTTATCGACCTGCACGCGCACCTCGAGCCGCTCCTGCAGAAGCCCGGCGCGACGAGCGCGGTCACGCAGGGGGTCACGCTCGCCCTGGGCGGGCCCGACGGGAGCGGGCCCTTCCCGCTCGCCGCCTACGCCGACAGCGCCGACCGGGTCGGCCTCGGCATCAACGTCGCGTATCTCGTGGGGCATAACACCGTCCGCACGCGCGTGATGGGTACGGAGAACCGCGCTCCGACCGCTGACGAGCTCGCGCGGATGGTCACGCTCGTCCGGCAGGGGATGGCCGAAGGGGCGTATGGGATGAGCACCGGGTTGCGGTACGTGCCCGGGTACTACTCCACCACGAGCGAGGTCGTGGCGCTCTCGCGCGCGGCGGCGGAATCGGGTGGCATCTACACGTCACATCTGCGTGAGGAGGGGCTCGGGCTCCTCGAGGGGGTGGCAGAGGCGATCACCATCGCGCGGGACGCGCGGATCCCCGTGGTGCTCACGCACCACAAGGCGGTGGGCCAGCCGATGTGGGGGAAGAGCGTCGTAACGCTCGCGATGGTCGATTCCGCGCGGGCGCGTGGGCTCGATGTGATGATCGATCAATATCCGTACACCGCGAGTCAGACGAGTCTCGCGGTGTTGCTGCCGCCCTGGGCGCTCGCCGGCGGCCGTGCGGCCCTTCGCACGCGCGTCGCTGACCCCGCGCTCCGTGACAGCATCCTGCGGGGGATCGTGGCGTTGCTGCAGACCGACCGGGGTGGCGGTGACACACGGCGGGTGCAGTTCGGCGAGGTGAGTTGGGACCGGTCACTCGAGGGACGTACGCTCTGGGATTGGGCCGAGCAGCGCGGGGTCGGGCATACGATGGAGGCCGCCGCCGCGCTCGTGCTCGAGGGGGAACTGCAGGGGGGCGCCTCGATGGTGTATCACATCATCGACGAGGGTGACGTGCGGCGCATCATGGTGCATCCGCAGACGATGATCGCCTCCGATGGGCGGCTCACCGACCCGGGCGAGGGGGTGCCGCATCCGCGCGCGTATGGAACCTTTCCGCGTGTGCTCGGCGAGTATGTGCGGACGCAGCGGGTGCTGACGCTCGAGACCGCGGTGCACAAGATGACGGGGATGCCGGCAGCGCGGCTCGGGCTCACGGGGCGTCGTGGGTGTCTTGCCGTCGGGTGTGCCGCGGATCTGGTGGTCTTCGATGCCGCGACTGTCGGGAGTCCTGCGACCTTCACGCAGCCGCATCAGTACGCGACGGGGATCCCGTACGTGTTCGTGAACGGTGTGGCGATGGTCGATGGCGGGCGGGTCACGGCGGCGCGGCCTGGGCGGGTGCTGCGACGCGGGCGGTGAAGCGTCCGCGTCAGCGCCGACCCGTGCGCTGCCGTTCGATGAAGTCCTTCGTCCAATAGATCACGAGCGCGCACGGCTTCGGCTGTGACGTCGGCCAGGCGAGCCGCTTGTACGCCGCCGGCACTTTCTCGTAGACGTCGTAGTGTTCGATCGCGACGATGTCGGCGGGGCGCACGTTCTCGAGATTCGCCGTGCGCTCACGGCCGTTCCAGCCCGACTCGAGGCAGCGCCAGCCGGTGGTGCTCTCCACGTCCCAATCCATCCCGAGCATCGGGTCCGGCACCTGCACGTTCCGGAACCCCGGCATCCCCTCGAACATATCGGCCCAGAAGTGCGGGCGGAGCGCGCCGATCTCCTCGAGGCCGCGGAACTGTCCGACGCCGGCGCGGCGACGACACTCGAAGCCGGTGAAGTCGTACGCGGCGCAGCCATCGTGCGAGACGATCCGCACGGTATCGATGAGTTGGACGATGCGGCGGAGCCGGAAGGTGAGCTCCGGCACGTTCGCATCGAGCATGTTGATCGCCCGGTCCGCCGGTTGGTATCCGGGATACCGCGCCATGATGAGCTGCTGGCCGAACGGGAGTCGCGCGAGCGCGAAGCGCCCCTCGCGGTCGGTGCGGGTGCTGCGCTTGCCGTTGACGGAGAGCACCTCGACGCCGGCGAGGGGCCGGCCGGTCGTGTCGGTGACGGTCCCGCGGAGGACCCCCTCCTGCGCGAGGCCGCGCGTCGGGGCGAGGCCGAGGAGCGCGACGATTGCGAGGACCACGCCGCGCATCGAGCCGCTCATCGCGCCGCTCATCGCGCCGCTCATCGCGCCGCTCATCGCGCCGCTCATCGCGCGAGCCGGTCCACGAACGCCTTTCGCGCCTTCGCCACCTTCGGCGCCACGACGGCGGCGCAGTAGGGGTTCTGCGGGTTCCGCGCGAAGTAGTCGTCGTGGTACGCCTCCGCCGGCCAGAAGGTGTCGAGCGGGCGGATCTCGGTGACGATCGGGTCGGGCCAATACGCCTGCGCCGCGGCCAGGGCGGTGTGCGCCTCCGCTGCCTGCGCGTCGTCGTGGGTGAAGATGGCCGAGCGATACTGTGGACCGACGTCGTGGCCCTGACGGTCGCGCGTGGTCGGGTCGTGGATCGTGAAGAAGACGTCGAGGAGATCGCGGTAGGTGATCACCTGCGGGTCGAAGATGACCTGCACCACTTCGGCGTGGCCCGTCTGCTTCCCGCAGACCTGCTCGTAGGTCGGGTGCGGGACGTGGCCACCTGCATACCCGCTTTTCACCCCGTGGACGCCGCGGAGCATCAGATAGACCGCCTCGAGGCACCAGAAGCAGCCGCCGCCGAGGGTGGCGGAGGACAGGTGGGAGGGGTCAGGGGTCTGGGAGGAGGTGTTCACGGGGTGTCGAACAGCGGTCGAAATGCTCCATACCCTTCAGCCTCCAGCCGTTCCACTGGAATGAACCGGAGCGCGGCCGAGTTGATGCAGTAGCGGAGCCCGGCGGGGCCCGGGCCGTCGTCGAAGACGTGGCCGAGGTGGGAATCCCCCTGCGCGGAGCGCACCTCGGTACGCGGCATGAACGGGATCGACCGATCGACGTGCTCGGTGACGTTCGCGGCGACCGCGGGGCGCGTGAACGACGGCCACCCGGTCCCCGAGTCGAACTTGTCGAGCGAGGTGAAGAGCGGCTCGCCGGAGACGATGTCGACGTAGAGCCCGGGGGCCTTGTGGTCCCAGAACTCGTTGCGGAAGGGCGGCTCGGTCGCGCTGCACTGCGTCACCTGGTACTGCAGGGGGGTGAGCTGGGCGGCGAGGGCGGGATCGTCGGGCTTCTGCTTGGCCATAGAAGGAAGGAGCGGGCGGAGCGGTGGCTGGGCAAGTGGCGCTGGAACCTTTCCCTGCCGCTTGAGTTTGATGTAAGTAGTCGCTTGCTTTCATTGCAAGCAACCACTTGCATCGCACTATGACTGAACCCACCAGACAACAGATCCTCGACGCGGCGGCCAAGGTCTACGCAGAGCTCGGATTCCGCGGCGCGACGACCCGCAGAATCGCCGAAGTCGCTGGCGTCAATGAAGTTACACTCTTCCGGACCTTCGGTTCCAAGGCGAACCTGATCGACGAGGTCATCCGCTCCTGCCACCGGGACCCCGACGCGGCTAGCCTCCCGGCGGAGCCCGCGGAGCCAGAAGCCGAGCTGACCCGCTGGGTCGCCGAGACCCATCGGTTCATGCTCGACCGCCGCGGGCTCATCCGATCTGCCGTCGCGGAGCTCCACGAGCACCCGGAGCACTCGAACGAGGTCGCGGACCACCCGACGGTCTCCTTCCGCGAGCTGCGCGCCTACGTGGACCGCGTGCACCGAACGGGGGCGATTCCCGATGTCGCGAACGCGAACGCCGCCTGCACGATGCTTCTCGGCACACTCTTCTCCGACGCCCTCCACCGCGATGTGATGCCTTCCATGTTCCCGCCCGCTCCTGACGCCCCGCGCACCTATGTGCGCCTCTTCCTCCGCGCCCTTGGCGCGACCGCCGCGGTCGGCCTCGCGATCCTCCTCATCGCCGCGGCGCCGATGAGGCTCGCCGCGCAGGGGGGCGTCGCACCCACGGCGACGGCCCCGACGGCCACCTCCGCGCCCGCCACCCTCTCCCTCCTCGACGCGCTTCGCCGCGCCGAGCAGAAGAGCGAGGGGGTCGCGATCGCCGCGGCCGGCGTGACGCGCGCGAAGGGGGTGCAGCAGCAGGCCAACAGCGCGCGGCTCCCGCAGGCGAACGGCAGCATCGCGTATCAGCGCGCGATCCAGAACCAGTTCGCGTCGATCAGCGAGCGGTTCAGCGATCCGAACGACACTACCTCCGGCGGCGGCTTCACCGATTCCCCGATCGCGCGGATCTTCGCGGCGCCGAACACGGCGATCTTCTCGCTGAACGTCTCGCAGACGCTCTACTCCGCCGGCCGCATCCCGGCGGCGCGTGCGGGCGCAGCGGCGGGGCGCACCGCCGCCGAGATCGCCTACGACGCGGCGAAGGCGCAGGCGGTGCTCGAGGTCGCCCAGGCCTATTTCGACGCGGTCGCAGCCGACCAGTTCGTCGCCATCGCCGAGAGCTCGCTCGTCCTCACCGACCGCGCGCTCGCGCAGGTGACGCTGGCGCGTGAGGTCGGCACGGCGGCGGAGTTCGACCTCATCCGGGCACAGGTGGCGCGGGACAACCAGCGTCCCCTCGTGATCCAGGCGGCGGGGGCGCGCACGGCGGCGTATCTGCGGCTGAAGCAGCTGCTCGATCTCCCGCTGACGGGGCCGCTCACGTTGACGACGCCGATCCGCGACGAAGTGGCCGCTGCGGCGTCGCCGACGGCGCCGATCGTGCTCGCCGACGCACGCACGGTGCAGCCCGATACGGCGGTGAGCGCGCGCGCGACGGTGCGGCAGGCGGAGGCGCAGGTGCGTGCGCAGGAGGGGGCGCTACGAGCGGCGAAGCTCGCGCGGCTCCCAGCGCTCCAGCTGAGCAGCACCTACCAGCGCTTCGCCTATCCGCCGGAGGGGACGTTCCTCCCGTCGGCGCTCGACCTCTACTTCCCGAACTGGAACGTCACGCTCGGCCTCTCGGTCCCGGTGCTCACCGGGGGCCGGCTCCGTGGTGAGCGGCTGGTGGCCGAGGCCAATCTGACCGAGGCGCGGGAGCGGCTGCAGCAGAGCCGCGAGGGCGCGTCGGTGGATGCGCTGCTCACGATCAGCCAGTACGAGCAGGCGCAGGCGGCGTACGCCGCGAGCGTTGGCACCGACACGCAGGCGCAGCGCGCGTACGCGATCGCCGAGGTGCGGTTCCGCGAGGGGCTCTCGACGAGCCTCGAGCTCACGCAGGTGCGTGTGCAGCTGGAGCAGGCACGCCTGCAGCGGGTGACGGCGGCGCGCGACCTCGAAGTCGCGCGGCTCCGGCTCGCGCTCCTGAAGGACCTTCCCCTCCCGCTGCAGGGAGGGCGCTGACCCATGACCCGTCCATCCATCCTCTCGAGGAAGTCGTCGATGTCCCGTCGTCTCGTCGTTCCGTCCCTGCTCGTCGCCGTCCTGTCGCTGACCGCCTGTCAGGGTACGGAGACGGATGCGGCCGCCGCCGCCGCGCCCGTCACCGTCGAGATCGGCGCGGACGCCATCGCCCTCGCGGAGACCGCCGTGATCTCGTCCGGTCCCCTCCTGTCGGGGACGCTCGTCGCCGACCGCACGGCGCAGATCCGCGCCGAGGTGCCGGGGTCCGTGGTGCAGGTCCTCGTCGACGAGGGGAGCCCCGTCGCGAAGGGCGCCTCGCTCGCTCGCATCGACGATCGCGCCATCAGTGACGCCTTCCTCTCCGCGCGCTCGGCGCTCGCCGCCGCGGAGGCGGGTCGGGAGCTCGCGACGCGCGAGCTGACGCGCGCTGAGCGGCTCGCGCAGGCGGGAGCGATCGCCGACCGCGATCTCGAGAACGCCAAGCGCGGCGACCTGCTCGCGCGCACCGCGTTCGATGACGCACAGGCGCGCTTCGCCGCTGCGAGCAAGCAGAAGGACGCCGCGGGCGTCCTCGCGCCGTACGCCGGCGTGGTGAGCGAGCGGTTCGTGAACCCGGGGGACGTCGTGACGCCTGGGGCGCCGCTGTTCACGGTGGTGGATCCGGCGACGATGCGGCTCGAGGCCGCGGTGCCGGCGGAACAGCTCGGGCAGGTGCGGATCGGCGCGACGGTGACGTTCACCGTCACCGGGTATCCGGGGCGCACCTTCCAAGGGCGGATCAGCGCGGTGAATCCGTCGGCCGATCCGCAGACGCGGCAGGTGCGGCTCTTCGTGCGGATTCCGAACGCGGGGAACCGGCTCGTCGCCGGCCTCTTCGCGGAGGGACGGGTCGCGGCCGACGCGCGCACGGTGCTCACGGTGCCGGAGACGGCGGTCGATCAGCGTGGGCTCCGCCCCGCCGTGCTCCGCCTGAAAGGGGGGAAGACGGAGAAGGTGGAGGTCACGCTCGGCACCTTCGACAAGGCGACGGAGCGGTTCGAGATCACCGCGGGGATCGCCGTCGGCGACACCGTGCTCGTCGGTGGCGCGCTCGGCACGGCGGCGGGGACGCCGCTCGTGGTGAAGCCGGCCACCGCGCCCGCGGCCCCGGCGACCCCGCCGGCGCCGGCTGCGACCGCCAACTGACTGGGAGCCCCACATGTTCATCTCTGATTTCGCGATCAAGCGGCCACTGATCACCGTCGTCTCGATGGTGGCACTGGTCGTCTTCGGGTTCTTCGCGCTCTGGCGCCTCGAGACCGACGAGTTCCCCGACGTGCAGCAGCCGATCATCAACGTCGCCATCCCGTACCCCGGTGCCTCGCCCGACGTGGTCGAGCGCGAGGTGCTCGACCGGGTGGAGGAGGCAGTGAGCGGGATCTCCGGCGTCGACCGCATCAGCGGCGCGGCGCAGGACGGCTTCGCCAACGTCACGGTCTTCTTCGTCTTCGAGAAGGACCTCCAGCAGGCGTCGCAGGACATCCGCGACAAGATCTCGTCGATCCGCAGCGAGCTCCCGGTCGAGATGAAGGAGCCGGTGCTGACGCGCTTCGATCCCGCGGACCAGCCGATCGTCCAGCTCTCGCTCAACTCGACCGCGCTCGACGCGCCGGCGCTGACGCGCATCGCGGACCCCGGGATCACGCGGGTGCTGCGCTCGATTCCGGGCGTCGCCGAGGCCGTGGTGGTGGGCGGCGTGGAGCGTGAGCTCACGGTCGAGCTCCGGCCGGCCGCGCTCCAAGCCGCGGGGATCAGCGTGGCGCAGGTGCTCGGGGCGCTCCAGACGCAGAACCTGGCCGCGCCGGTGGGCCGTCTGACCGGCGCGCTCGACGAGCGCGCCATCCGGCTCAAGGGGAAGCTTGAGACGCCGGCGGACTTCCTGCAGCTCGTGGTGGCGGAGCGCGGCGGGCGCGCGATCCGTCTCGCCGAGCTCGCGGATGTGCGCGACGGCACCGCCGAGCCGCGCACCGCGGCTCTCTACAACGGCCGCGAGGCCGTCGGCCTCTTGGTGAAGAAGGCGAAGGGCTATTCCACCACGCAGGTGGCGGAGAAGGTCATCACCGAGGTCGAGGCGCTCCGCGCGACGCTGCCGGCGGGGACGGCGATCGACGTCGTACAGAACGCCGGCGACCGCGTCGTCGCCTCGGTGGCGAACGTGCAGCGCACGCTCATCGAGGGGGCGCTCCTGACGGTGCTCGTCGTCTTCCTCTTCTTGAACTCCTGGCGTTCGACGGTCATCACCGGGCTCGCGCTCCCGATCTCGGTGCTCGCGAGCTTCATCGCGGTCTGGGCGTTCGGGTTCACGCTCAACACGATGTCGCTGCTCGGGCTCTCGCTTGCGATCGGCATCCTGATCGACGACGCCATCGTGGTGCGCGAGAACATCGTGCGACACGTGGAAATGGGGAAAGACCATTTCCGCGCCGCGCACGAGGGGACTGATGAGATCGGGCTCGCCGTGGCGGCGACGACCTTCTCGATCGTCGCGGTCTTCGTGCCGATCGGTTTCATGTACGGCCTCTCGGGGCAGTGGTTCAAGCCGCTCGCGCTGACCATCGCCTGCGCGGTGCTCGTCTCGCTCTTCGTCAGCTTCTCGCTCGATCCGATGCTCTCGGCATACTGGCCCGACCCGGAGATCGAGGCGCACGAGCACCGGAGCTGGATCTCGCGGAAGCTCGTGACCTTCAACGCCTGGTTCGATCGGATGGCGGAGAAGTACACCGGTGTCATCGGCTGGGCGCTCGACCATCGCGCGGCGGTGATCGCGCTCGCCGTCGGGAGCTTCGTCGCCGCCATCGCCCTGCAGGCGGTCGCCGGGGGCTTCGGCTTCGTTCCCGTCTCGGATCGGTCGGAGGTGACCATCCAGGTGGAGACCCCGCCGGGCTCGAACCTCGCCTACACGCGCGCGAAGGCGGAGGAGGCGGCGCGACTCGCCCGTGAGAACCCCGAGGTCCGCTACACCTTCACGACGATCGGCGCCGGCGGCGGGCAGGATCCTTCCGAGGCGCTCGGCTCCGTCGATCTCGCCTCCGTGTACGTGCGACTGACACCGAAGCACGACCGGTCGATCTCGCAGGAGCAGTTCGGCGCCAAGCTCCGTGAGGACGTGAAGCGGATCGGCGGCGCGACGGTCGCGGTCTTCACCTCGGGCTTCGGTGGCGCAGTGAAGCAGGTGCAGGTGGAGCTGCGCGGCACCGACGCGCGCCAGTTGCAGCGGGCCGCGGACAGCGTGCTCGCGATGGTGAAGGGGATCCGCGGCGCGGTCGACATCGGCCTCTCTACGAAGGGGCAGAAGCCCGAGCTCGAGGTCGCGCTGAACCGCGGGCTCGCCGGCAGCCTCGGCATCACGGTGGGGCAGCTCGCGCAGTCGCTCCGGCCCGCCTTCGCCGGCGTCGACGCCGGTGACTGGGTCGATCCGAGCGGCGAGAACCGGAAGGTGCGCGTCCGGCTCGCGGCCGAGTCGCGCGCGCGGGTGAGCGACATCGAGGCGCTGCCGATCAGCGTCGGTCAGGGGGCGGCGATGGCGATGATGCCGCTCGGTCAGCTCGCGAGTATCTCGCAGGGGGTCGGGCCGGCGAAGATCAGCCACCTGGATCGCGACAACGTGATCGTGGTGCAGGCCAACCTCTCCGGTCGCTCGCTCGGCGAGGTGACCACCGACATCACGACCGGCCTCACCGCGATGCGGATGCCTGAGGGGATCCGCTGGTCGATGGGTGGCGAAGCGCGGGATCAGGCGCAGGTCTTCGGCGACATCCTCGCCGCGCTCGGTGTCGCTCTCGTGTTGATGTATCTGATCCTCGTGATGCAGTTCGGATCGTTCCTAGACCCGATCGCGATCCTGATCTCGCTCCCGCTCTCGCTCATCGGCGTCGTGCTCGCCCTGATCCTCACCGGCGACACGCTGAACATCATGAGCATGATCGGCGTGATCCTGCTGATGGGCATCGTGGCGAAGAACGCTATCCTACTCATCGACTTCGCGAAGTGGGGGCAGGAGCAGGGGATGGATCGCCGCAGCGCGATCATCGAGGCGGGGCGCGTCCGCCTGCGGCCCATCCTGATGACGACGGTCGCGCTGATCGCGGGGATGATCCCCGTAGCGATCGGGGCCGGCGAGGGCGCGGATTTCCGGGCGCCGCTCGGCCGCGCGATCATCGGTGGGACGATCACCTCGACCATCCTCACGTTGCTCGTCATCCCGACCATCTACGAGATCTTCGACGAATGGCGCGCGAAGGTCAGCGGGTGGGTGAAGTTTCCCGAGCGGCCGAAGACGGGGGAGTATCCGATCCCGGAGCGGTGACCTCACCGCGCGGATGGCGCGCGTGTGATCGTGGCCTGCATGCGAACGGGGGCGGGTGACCGATGGTCACCCGCCCCCGCTCACATCCGCACCTCGGTGTCAGCAGCCGCTGCCGGGACACCCGCAGGCCTGGCAGCTCACGACACCTCCGACCACCGGCGGCTGCGTCGGGCGGTTCGCGATCAGCCACGCCCGCTGCGCATCGCTGAGCACTGACCAGCTCGCGAGGTGCAGCGCGAGCACCTTCGGGCGCAGCGCCTCGGCGATCGGGCGCCCCGTCACGAGGATCGCACGGACCTCCTCGCGCGTCGCGCCGGCCCGGCGCGCGTCCCGCGCCTGGACGAAGATCTGCCGCAGCGAGTCGAGGGCGGCCGCGTTGTTCTGCCGGAAGCTCACGCGGAGCGCGGTGATCGCGGTCTTCTGCGCGGTCGTGAGCGCGAGCGAATCGGGGAGCCGCGCCATCCAGCTGCGGCCATCCATCGGCTGCGTGCCGGGCTGCGTGCCGAGGGTGCCCTCGAGGGCCGAGCCCATCTCGCCGAACATCACGAGGGCGTAGTCGTCCTCGGTCGAGGTGACGGCGGGCGCCGTCGAGGAGTCGGCGCAGGCGGCGAGGCCGAGCGCGAGGGCGACGAGGGAGAGGTGACGGAGACGGATCATCTGCTGCTCCTGCAGGGTGGACGGATGGGTCGAGGACGTCAGACCGTGGATACCCTGGAAGACGGGGGTCAGTTGCCGTTCGTTAAGAATGTAGCGGCGGGACCGGCGGCGTGGCGTGATATTTCTCACAACCGACCGCCGACCCGTGAACCGCCCCCTCCGCTGGCCCGCGCCGTGGACCCTCGAGGTCCTGGACCAGACCCGACTCCCCTTTGCGGTGGAGTGGGTCGCGTTGCGGTCGGCGGCGGCGTGTCGGCACGCGATCACATCGATGCAGGTGCGTGGGGCGCCGTTGCTCGGGGCTGTCGGCGCGTTCGGGCTCGCCTTCGCGGTCCGTGAGGCGGCCGGGTCGCGTGACGGGGTCAACGCGTCCCACCCCGGCGCGTCCGCCTCGGACGACGCCCTCGATGCCGCTGTCGAGGAGCTCGCGTCGGCGCGGCCGACGGCGATCAACCTCCGGTGGGCGGTGACGCGTGTCGCCGAGGCGGTGCGTGCGGTCCCGAAATCGGAGCGCGCGGAACGGGCGTGGGGCGAGGCGGTGCGGATCGCGGACGAGGACGCGGCAGGGAATGCGGCGATCGGCGCGCACGGGGCGGCGCTGCTACGAGCGCAGCTCACGCCGGGGCGGCCGCTCCAACTGCTCACGCACTGCAACGCCGGATGGCTCGCCACCGCCGGCCACGGGACCGCGCTCGCCCCGATCTACGCGCTGCACGCGGCGGGGGTGCCGGTCCACGTCTGGGTGGACGAGACGCGCCCCCGGAACCAGGGTGCCGCATTGACGGCGTGGGAGCTCGCGGCGGCGGAGGTGCCACACACCGTGATCGCCGACAACGCGGGGGGACTCCTGCTGATGCGCGGCGCGGTCGATGCGGTGCTGGTCGGTGCGGATCGAGTCGCAGCCAACGGCGACGTCGCGAATAAGGTCGGGACGTACCTCAAGGCGCTTGCGGCGCGCGCGCACGGCGTGCCCTTCCTCGTCGCGTGCCCTGTCTCGACGCTCGACCCGGCGACGCCGTCGGGGGAAGCGATCGCGATCGAAGAGCGTGACGCATCGGAGGTCGTCTACGTGACCGGCGCGGACGACGACGGGACGGTGACGCGGGTCCGTGTGGTGCCGGCGGGGAGCGCGGTGGCGAATCCGGCGTTCGATCTCACGCCCGCGTCGTTGGTCACTTCGCTCATCACCGAGCGCGGCATCGTCCCCGCCACGGCGGCGGGGATCCGATCGCTCACCGAGGGGATGGCGTGATGTCGGTGGACTCGAGCGACGAGCGCGCGGTGCGCGCGGCGGTCGTCGCGGTCGCGCGCGCGCTCGCACCGCGTGGCCTCACGACCGGCACCTCCGGCAACGTCTCCGCCCGCGTGGATCGCGAGGGCGTCGCGGGGTTCGTGATCACGCCGTCGGCGATGCCCTACGAGACGATGACCCCCGAGGCGCTCGCGTGGGTAGCGCTCGATCAGCCAAGCATCGACGACGAGCCTCCGCTCGCGCCACCGGCGCGCTGGGTGGGACCCCACGCGCCCTCCTCCGAATGGCGGATGCATCGCGACGTGCTCGCGCACCGGCCGGAGGTGCACGCGGTGGTCCACGCGCACGCGCCGGCCGCGACGGCGCTCGCCTGCCTCCCCGACGTGCAGCGGGTGGGGATCCCCGCCTTTCATTACATGGTGGCCGTCGCCGGTGGGGACGACATCCGCTGCGCACCCTACGCGACCTTCGGGACCGCAGCGCTCTCAGCGCACGCCGTCGCCGCGCTCGAGGGACGCACCGCCTGCCTCCTCGCCCATCACGGGATCCTCGCCCTCGGCGTCACGCCGGAGGCCGCGCTGGCCACCGCGGTCGAGCTCGAGGCGCTCGCGCAGATGTATGTGCAGGCGCGCGCCGCGGGGACGCCGGCGGTGCTGGACGCCGAGGAGATGGCGCGGGTGTTGGAGCGATTCGCGCGCTACCAGCGCCCCGTCTGGGACTGAGCCACGCGTGGGGCTGAGGCCGGTGCGCGCCTGCGGCGCGCGACCGACTCAGTGGGTGACGGCGTTCGTTGCCGCCGCCTCGCGCAACAGTCGCCACGCCTCGGCGAGGTGCGCCTCCTGCGTCCGAAGGTTCCCGACCGCCACGCGGAGCACGTAGCGCGCGCCAAGCTTGGTGTGCGAGAGGAAGACGCGCCCGCTCGTGTTCACACGCTCGAGGATCCCCGCATTGTGCCGCTCGAGCGCCGCCTCGTCAGTGAGCGCCTCGGGGCGGTGCCGGAAGCAGACCACCGACATCGGCACCGGAGCGTGCACCTCCCACGCCGGCGTCGCCTGCACCCAATCGGCGAAGGTGCGCGCGAGCGCGCAGTGATGGCGGATGCGTTCGGAGAGCCCGTCCGTGCCGAAGGCGCGCATCACGAACCAGAGCTTCAGCGCGCGGAACCGGCGGCCGAGCTGGAAGGAGTAGTCGGACAACGAGAGTGCGATCTCCTGCTCGTCCGTCTCCAGATACGCGGGCGTGAGGCTAAAGGTGCGCTTGAGCACGCCCGGGTGCCGCGTCCAGAGCACGGAGCAGTCCATCGGGGTGAAGAGCCACTTGTGCGGGTTCATCACGAGCGAGTCGGCGTCCTCCACTCCCGCGAAGAGCGCGCGCGCTTCGGGAAGGAGCGCCATCGCCCCGCCGTAGGCGGCATCGACGTGGAGCCAGAGCCCCTCGCGCCGGCAGATCGCCGCGATCGCGGGCACGGGATCGACGCTCGTGGTCGAGGTCGTGCCGATCGTCGCGATGACTGCCAAGGGACGGAATCCCGCCGCGCGGTCCGCGCCGATCGCCGACTGCAGCAGGTCGGCCCGCATCCGATGCTCCGCGTCGGTCGCGATGCGCACGACGTTCTCGGCGCCGATGCCCAGCGTGATCGCCGCCTTGTCGACGCTTGAGTGCGCGTGCGCCGAGCAGTAGAGGCGCAGCCGCGGCAGCTCTGGGCGTCCGGCCATCCCGCGGTGCCGGATCTCGAGTGCCGGGTCCATCTCCCGCGCCGCGGCGAGTGCCTGCAGCGTCGAGACTGACGCGGTGTCGGTGATCATCCCGAACCAGTCGGACGGGAGTCCCATCGCGTCGCGTAGCCAGCCGGTGGTCACCTGCTCCAGCTCGGCGAGGGCGGGGGAGGTGCGCCAGAGGATTCCTACCTGGTTGAGCGCCGCCGTCACGAGCTCTGCGAGGATGCCGGGCACGGAGGCGGTGTTCGCGAAGTAGGCGAGGAAGCCGGGGTGGTTCCAGTGCGTGACCCCGGGCATCACGATGCGGTCGAGGTCGGCGAGGATCGCGTCCATCGGCTCCGCCTCGCGCGGCGCAGCGCCGGGGAGGGTGGCGCGCACCGCGCCGGGGGTGACCTGCGCCAGCACGGGGTGTCGCTCGCCGTCGCGGAGATACGAAGCGATCCACCCCGCCAACGCGGCGGTGTGGCGCTCGAACTCCGCGGGGGAGAGATCGCCTGGGGCGATGGCGGACGGGGAGGCGGTCACCCGCAATAATGGACAAGCCTGAGGCCCGGTCGGCAATGGCCGTGGCGGCCGCGGCGGCTGACGGGACCCTGAAGGTTGTGCTGGCGCGGTCCGGCCGATCGGCGCCGGGAAACCCCCGCCGTGCACCGCCGTATGATTCGATATGTCTCTCTCGCTCGCCGCCGCCGTCTTCCTGCAGGTCGCCGTCTCCGTCGATGTCTCCTCCTCCGGCGGGAGTGTCAGCGCCGGCGTGAAGGTCCCGCGCACGCGCGCCACGGTGGTCACCGAGGCGCAGCGGGCCACCGCGTTCAAGGACAGCACGGCCCGCACCCTGCTTCTTCGAGCGCGCGCGGCGCGCGTAGCGCAGGATTCCGCGCTCCGCGCCTATGACGTCACGAGCTACCAGCGCCTCTCTCTCGGCCTCGGCCTGCGGGCCGGCGCGCGCGACCGCCTCGCGTACCGGAGTGAGGGTGCTGCGCGCGTGCAGTGGGAGCGGGGGCGCGGCGCACACGTGAACGTCCTCGGCGCACGGCTCGCGCTCCCCATCGCGCAGGGGACCCCGGCACAGGCGGAGGCGGAGTCGGAGGCCGAGGATGCCGGCGACTTCACCGACGTGATGGCGATCCCGTATTACCCGGGGATGGACGAGCTCTGGCTCTTCAACATGTTCGGCAACGGGAACGAGGATGGGGATGACGCGCCCGAGGAGGGGACGTATCTCATCCATCCGATCGCGGAGGGCTCGGAGGCGACGTACACCTTCGCCTCCGGCGACTCGATGACGATCGCGTTGCCGGGAGGGCGAGCGATCCAGCTGCGGGAGCTGCGCGCGATGCCGCGGTCGCCGAGCTGGAACGCGGTCGCCGCCTCGCTCTGGTTCGAGCTCGACGAGGCGCATCTCGTGCGCGCGGCGCTCCGCTTCAGTGACCGGCTCGACGCCTGGGAACTCGTCAACAAGCAGGACTCCACCGCCCGGAGCGACGTTCCGCTCTTCGCACGGCCGCTCGTCACCCCGCTGCAGCTCGACCTCACCGGGATGACGATCGAATACGGCCTGTACGAGGGACGTTTCTGGATGCCGCGGCTGCAGGGCGCAGAGTTCGCGACGCGGGTGAGCGCGTTCCGTGTCCCGCTGACGATCGAGCAGCGCTTCCAGTACGCCTCCGTCAACGGCGACGTGTCCTTCCCGTCGCTCGCGAACGTGGTGCCGCCGTTGAACACCCGTGCGCTCCGCGACAGTCTCCGCGCCGCCGGCCTGGCCGACAGCAGCATCCGTGACAGCGTGATGGCCCGGTTCGCGACGCGCGACACGCTGGAGCGCCGCGCACGAGAGCGGCAGTGCGCCGAGGGCGACCGCGAACGTGTGCTCCGCTCGCGCTATCAGGGGGTGCGGATGCCGGTCATCATCGACCTCCCCTGCGACCGGAGCACGCTCGCAACCTCGGAGGCGCTCCCACCCTCCATCTACGATGCCGGCGATCAGCTTTTCGGCGCCGCGGAGCGGGAGGAGGTGCTCGCGATGCTCAACGAGGTGCTTCCACGTGGGACGCTGCCCTCACGGCCGCGGACGACGATGGGGCTCGGGCTCACGCGCTACAACCGTGTCGAGGGGCTCGGCACGGGGATCGCCGTCGACGCTTCGCTCGGCCGCGGTTGGCGAACCTCGGGGCTCGTCCGTGGCGCGCTCGGTGACCGTCGGCTCAACGGCGACGTGCGGCTACTGCACGACCGCTGGGGCTCGGCGTGGGAGATCGGCGCGTATCGCCGGCTCGACGTGAGTTCGGACTTCGGTGACCCTCTTTCGTTCGGCGCGTCGTTCGCGACGCTCCTCTACGGTCGTGATGAGGGGTTCTATCACCGGGCGACGGGGGTCGAACTCGTGCGGCGGCCGATCAGCGGGCGCGGGGTCGAGTGGCGCGTCTTCACCGACCATCAGCGCACCGCCGACGTGATGACGCGGTTCTCGCTCTTCAGTGGTGGCGACGATCCGCGGATGGGGACGAACGTCGCGGCGGAGCCGGGGACGTATTCGGGCATCGCCCTCCGCTGGCGCGGCGGGATGGGTGAAGACCCCGCCGGGTGGCGCGTGGCGGGTGACTTCCGGTTCGAGGGCGCGACGGGCCGAACGGAGACCTTTCCGGCGCCGTGTAGGAGCTGCCTGATCCCGCCGCCGCCCCCGCCGCGTGATCGCTCGTATGGGCGCGTGTACGCTGAGGGGTCTGTTTCGCGGGGGCTCGGGCCGCTGGCCGCCGCGCTGACCGTCGCGGGCGGGACGACGTCGGGGCGTGTGCCGACGCAGCGCGCCTTCTTCCTCGGCGGATTGCACTCGGTGCGTGGGCTCAGCGCGGGGACGCGCATCGGCGAGGCGATGTGGCTCGCGCGGACCGAGCTCGGCGTGAACCGCGCGTCGGTCCGTCCGGTGGTCTTCTACGACATCGGGTGGGCGGGCCCGCGCGCCGAGTGGCGTGCGCCGGAGACGCTGCTGCGCGGCGCGGGGATGGGGCTCAGTCTGCTCGACGGCCTGCTGCGGTTCGATGTGTCGCGCGGGATCGCGCCGGTGTGGCAGACGCGGGTGGATCTGTCGGTAGAAGCCAGGTTTTAGGGGTCAGGTATCAGGTATCAGGGGTCAGGTATCAGGTCATCACCTCACCCCTGAGCCCTCATCCCTCACCCCTGTAGTTCATCTCCCCTTCGCTCATCAGCACGGCCCGCCCGGCGACCTGCACCGCCGTCACCGCGCCATCGACCTTCGTCGCGCGCACATCGATTCGGCTCGGGCGTCCCATCTCGATGCCCTGTTCGATCGTCCAGGCGAAGGTGCCATCGCGCGCGGCGTCCTTGAGGGCGAGCCAACCACCGAAGGCGGCAGCAGCGGAGCCCGTCGCAGGATCCTCGGGCACACGGACACCTGGACCGAACATCCGCGCCCGCCAATGTTGCGGGCCGCCGTCGGCGTCGAGCGCCACGACGAAGAGATCGCGCGCCCAGGCGCGCTGCAGCGTGCGCTCCCACAGCTCCTCGCGCACCCGCGCCCGGGCGAGCGCCTTCAGCGACTTCACCCCGACCATCAGGAACGGCAGGCCACAGGAGACGCCCTGCGGGCTGAGGGCCCCGCCGACGAGGTCCTCGGTCTCGAGCGAGAGGATCTCGGCGAGCATCGAGAGGCCGGGCGCCGGCGGGCCGAGCTCCGGAAGCTTCGCCACGCCGAATTCGGCCCAGACGAGGCGGTCGCGCTCGACGCGGACATCGACGGTCACCGTGCCGACGTCGAGCTCGAGCTGGAGGCGGCCCGAGCCGCCGGGCAGCGCCCTCTCGTGGAGCGCGAGCGCGGCGGCGGTCCCGATCGTTGGATGGCCGGCGAAGGGCACCTCGCCGCCCAAGGTGAAGATGCGGACTCGGCGCGTGTGCGCCGGATCCGCGGGGGGATAGCAGAACGTCGTCTCCGAGAAGTTGAACTCGCGGGTGATCGCGAGGAGGGCCTCTTCGGGGATCCCCGTCGCATCGGGGATGACGGCGAGCTGGTTCCCCCCGAAGGGGCGGTCGGTGAAGACGTCGAGAGTGACGAAACGGATCGCGCTCACCCCATGAAGGGATAGCGGTAATCCGTCGGCGGCACGAAGGTCTCCTTGATCGTGCGCGCGCTGACCCAGCGGAGCAGGTTCAGCTTGGAGCCCGCCTTGTCGTTGGTGCCCGAGGCGCGTGCGCCGCCGAAGGGCTGCTGGCCCACGACGGCGCCGGTGCACTTGTCGTTCACGTAGAAGTTGCCGGCCGCGTGCCGCAGCGCGCGATGCGCCTGCGCGATTGCGGCGCGGTCCTGCGCGAAGACGGCCCCCGTCAGCGCGTAGGGGGAGGTGCGGTCCACCAGCTGGAGCGTCTCCTCCCACTTGGCGTCGTCATACACATACGCGGTGACGACGGGGCCGAAGATCTCCTCGCACATCAGGCGATAGCTCGGGTCCTTCGCCTCCACGAGCGTCGGCTGCACGAAGTAGCCGTCGGCCTTGCTCGCGCCGCCGCCGGCGAGGATCGTCGCGTTTGCCTTGGCGTCGTCCAGATAGCCCTGAATCCGATCGAACGCCTTCTCGTCGATCACGGCGCCCATGAAGTTCGAGAAGTCGTTCACGTCGCCGACCTTGATGTCCGCGATCATCGCGACGAGGTGCTCCTTCACCTTCGGCCAGAGCGACTTCGGCACGTAGATGCGGCTGCAGGCGGAGCACTTCTGGCCCTGGTACTCGTAGCCGCCGCGGATGACGCCCACCGCGAAGGCGATCGGGTCGGCCGATGGGTGCGCGATCATGAAGTCCTTGCCCCCCGTCTCGCCGACGATGCGCGGATACGAGCGATAGCGCCCCATATTGCGGCCGATCGTCTCCCACATCGCGTTGAAGACGCCGGTGGACCCGGTGAAGTGCACACCGGCGAGCTCGGGGTGGGTGAGCGCGATCTCGGAGATCATCGCGGCGTCGCCGGGGACGAAGTTGATCACACCCGGCGGGAGCCCGGCCTCCTGCAGCAGCTGGAGGGTGTACCAGGCGGAGAGCATCTGCGTCGCGGCGGGCTTCCAGAGGACGACGTTCCCCATCAGCGCGGGGGCACCGGAGAGGTTGCCGCCGATCGCGGTGAAGTTGAACGGCGAGACCGCGAAGACGAACCCCTCGAGGGCGCGGTACTCCATCTGGTTCCAGACGCCGGGGCCGGAGACGGGCTGCTCGGCGTAGAGCTCCTGCGCGAAGGCGGCGTTGAAGCGGAAGAAGTCGGCCATCTCGCAGGCGGCGTCGATCTCGCTCTGGAAGACGGTCTTCGACTGCCCGAGCATCGTGGCGGCGTTGATCGTGTCACGCCACGGGCCGGCGAGGAGGTCGGCGGCGCGGAGGAAGACGGCGGCGCGCTCCTCCCAGGCCCGCTCCGACCAGTCGCGCCAGGCGCGCTGGCCGTCGGCGATGGCGGCGTGGACGTCGTCCGCGGTGGCCTGGTGCCAGGTCGCGGTGACGTGGCGATGCTTGTGCGGCGACGTCGCCTGCCGCGTGGCGCCGGTGCGGATCTCCTTGCCGCCGATCACCGCGGCGATGTCAGGGCGCTCGGTCTCCATCGCAGCGAGTCGCGCCTGCAGCGACGCGCGCTCCGGGGTGCCGGGGGCGTAGCTCCGGATCGGTTCGTTGACCACGGGGGGGAGATGGCGCACGGCGCCGGGCGAGAAGGACGTCATCGTCGTCGGGGTAAGGGTCGGCTACGAGTGGAAATCTACATCGCTCCCCGGTGATACTTCACCGATGCGCGTCCTCCTCCCGTTGCTCGCCGCCACGCTCGTCACCGCCTGCATCCCCGAGCCGGTCGAGTGGGCGGAGGCGACCACGGCGTCCCCGGGCGCCCTCGCCGATTCGTTGCGCCTCGACCTCGACACGACCGGTGCCACCACCTTCACGCCGGCGTGGACGCCGCCCGTCTGGCCCGCCGAGGGGGCGCAGTGTCACGCGACACGCCGGGCGGTGCTCGGCGCCGCGGATGTCGCCTACGCGAGCTGGTTCACCGTGCGCCCCGACTCGAGCGTCGTGCTCCGCGCCGCACGCTCCGACGACGGCGGGCGGAGCTGGCGCGCGCCGGTGACCGCGGACTCGACGGATGTCGGGCGTGCCGGATGTGCGCGTCCCGTGCCGGCGCTCGCGCTCGATGCGCTCAACGGGTACGTGCACATTGCCTATCACCTCGTCGGGCGCGAGGGGGCGGGGCTCTTCTTCACCCACTCGATGGACGACGGCGCGCTCTTCCACGAGCCCGTCCCCATCGTGTACGGCGACCGGCCCTCGCTCGCGACCGTCGCCTCCCGCGGCGACACCGTCGTGGTGGCGTATGAGGATCCGAACAGTCGTCTCCCGCGCCTCGGGGTGGCGGTCTCGCGCGTGCAGGGCCACATCTTCGAAGCGTGGCAGCCCGCGTCGGACGAGACGGGGGAGGCCCGGGGCCCGCGCATCGCGCTGCGCGGGGACCGCGTGGTCCTCGCCTGGACGGCGACGCAGCGCGGCGGCGGCGCCCCGCGCACCATCCGTCGCGACGGCACCCTACGCTGGAGGGCGCCGTGACCCCGCTGACGCGGCGGATCGACCTCGCCCCGCCGGAGGCGTCGTGAGCGGCGGACGGCTCCTCGGCGTGCATCCCGCGGACGACGGCGGGCTCCCGATGGCGGTGCGCCGCGCCGCCGCCGCGGGTGCGCGGGCGCTGCAGTGCTTCACCGCGCCGCCGACGTACTACAACGAAAAGGTCGGGTTCGCCGCCAAGAAGGTCGAGGCGCTGCACGCTGCGCTCGACGCCGTCGGGATCGCGCCGCGGCAGGTGCTTGTGCACGCCGCGTACGTGCTGAACACCGCCTCCCCCGATGAGACGAAGGCGCTCCGGGCGCGCGCCGGCCTCGCGAAGGAGTACGAGCGCACCACGGCGGCGGGGGCGTACGGCTGCTGTTTCCACCCCGGCTCCGCGGGGGACGGCGACCCGACCGACGCGGCGGTGCGGGTGGGGACGGCGATCCGGCACGCGCTGGAGAGCGTCCCCGAGACGGCGGCGGGCGCCCGGCTGCTCATCGAGAACACTGCGGGGGCCGGGCGCACGATGGGGCGGACCGCCGAGGAGATCGCACTGATGCTGGCGCAGGTGCCCGCGGCGCTGCGGCATCGCACCGGCTACGGGCTCGACACCTGTCACCTGCACGCGGCGGGGCACGACCTCGTCTCCTCGCCCGCGGCGGTGACGGCGCTCCTCGATCGGTTCACCGCGGTGATCGGTGAGCCCCCCACCTTCTTCCACCTGAACGACAGTCAGCACGCGGCCGGCTCCAACAAGGACCGGCACGCCCTCCTCGGCGAGGGGACAATCGGCGCGGAGCCGTTCCGGTGGCTCCTCGCGGACGCGCGGACCATCGGGGTGCCATGCATCCTCGAGACGCCGTCCGAGCGGGCGCAGGTGGTGGAGGACGACCCGTCTCCCGACCCCGCCGACGTGCGGATGCTCGCGCTCCTCGAGGGATTCCTGACGGCCTGAGGGCCGCGTCGGGGCCGTTCCCAGAGGGGGCGGCACGGTTTTTCCCTCTGGCGGGGCTATTGCGTCAGAGGGAGCGCGGCTTACTTTCGAGGCAGATCGCGCACGTGCTCGTCCGGGCGCAGCACGCGATCATCCACTTTCCACTCGAGGAGATTCTCGATGGCTGCCAAGAAGAAGGCTGCGAAGAAGCCGGCGAAGAAGGCCGCGAAGAAGCCGGTGAAGAAGGCCGCGAAGAAGGCTGCGAAGCCGAAGGTGAAGCGGAAGCCGAACGCCGCGTTCATGAAGCCGGTGACGCCGAGCGAGAAGCTTGCGGCGGTGATCGGCCCGAACCCGCGCCCGCGCACGGCGATCACCAAGGACCTCTGGGCGTACATCAAGAAGAACGGCCTGCAGGACAAGAAGAACAAGCGCATGATCAATGCCGACGACAAGCTCAAGGCGGTGTTCAACGGCAAGTCGCAGGTCTCGATGTTCGAGATGACCAAGCTCGTTTCGAAGCACCTCAAGTAAGGGTTCGCTCGACGGGTCGGTCCGGAGGGGCGCGCCGCACGCGGCGCGCCCCTCTCGTCTTTCCCGGCGGCCCCACGCAGATTCCCGAGGGGCGCGTCGAGCGTCGGCGCCCCCACCGGCGCACCGCTGGCGCGCCGCCCACGTCGTCCTCCTCCGCCACCGAGCCTCCGTGGTCGCGAAGTCCCGCACCCCCGATCGCCTGAACCCCGTCGCCGCCGCCCGTGCCCGGCGCGGCGGGGACCGCTTCTCCCCGCGCGCCCTCTGGGACGGCGTGAAGTCGATCGCGGGGACACTCGTGCTCTTTCTCGTCCTGCGCACCTTCCTCGTCGAGGCGTACCGCATCCCGTCGGGCTCGATGATCCCGTCGATGCTCATCGGCGATTGGCTTTTCGTGAACAAGCTGCGCTACGGGCCGCACGTGCCGTTCACCGACGTGAACCTCCCGGGCTACGCGGAGCCGCGGCGCGGCGAGATCGTCGTCTTCATCTCGCCCCCGCAGTCGGACCAGCCGTGGGATCTGACGCCGATCCTCGTGAAGCGCCTCATTGGGATGCCGGGGGACACGCTCCACTCCCGCGGCGGCACCGTTTACCTGAACGGCGCGCCGCAGACGCAGGGGTACGAGTCGGGGCTTCCCGGCGCCCCCGGGGATATCACCGACCCCCTCTTCGACTGGCAGCGCCGCGTGACGATCGCGGATTCCCGGTTCGGCCCGCCGCCGGCGACGCCGACGCTCGATGACTGGGGGCCGCTCGTCGTCCCCGCGGGGCACTACTGGATGATGGGCGACAACCGCTATAACTCGAAGGACAGCCGCTACTGGGGTGTGGTGCCACGCGCGAACGTCCGCGGCCGCCCACTCTTCGTGTACTACTCGTGGAACGCGGACGACTCGGACCGCCCCCTCCCGTTCCTCACCGACATCCGGTGGTCCCGCATCGGACACGTGCTGCGATGATCCGTCCCCTCGGCCTCCTGCTCCTCCTCACGCTCGGCGCGACCGGCTGCGGCCGCCTCGCGGACCGCCGCTTCGACCGGATCGCGCGCGAGGCGACGGCGCGCGATACCGCGGTGTACCTGACGCCCTTCGGTTCACCTACGCGCCCCTTCTCCCCTGCGGTGCGCGTGGGGAATCTGCTGCTTCTTGCTGGACAGATCGGCACCACCGGCGCTGACGCCAGCGGCGCGCTCGTCCCCGGCGGCATTGAGGCGGAGACGCGCCAGACGATGGAGAACATCCGGACCGTCCTTGCCGCCGTCGGCTCGTCGATGGACAAGGTGGTGAAGTGCACCGTGATGATGGCAGATATGTCGGAGTGGGACCGGATGAACGCGGTGTATCGCACCTACTTCGCTCCCGGTCGCCTGCCGGCGCGCAGTGCCCTCGGCGCCAACGGGCTCGCCCTCGGCGCCCGCGTCGAGATCGAGTGCTTCGCCACCCGCTGACCGATGCCGCTCCTCCGCCCTACCGCCGTCCTCACCGCGATCGAGGATGATCTCATCGAGGAGCCGCTCTGGCAGCGGCTGATGGCGAACGCGGTGGTGATGGCGCTCCTCACGGGCGGGGCGCTTCGGCTCTATCGGTCCGCCGTTCTGCAGTACGGGTGGAGCAACAGTTGGCTCTGGATCGGCGGGACCTTCCTCGGACAAGCCGCGATCCTCTTCCTGATGGCGACGCTCTATCTCGGGAATTTCCACGCGAAGTCGTGGCTCTGGCGTGCCCCGCTCTTCGCCGTGCTCGAGATCGGCACCGAGGCGGCGGTCAGCTATGTGCTCCTCCGGATGGGACTCGAGAGCGCCGGGAGTGCGGCGGCGACGTTGCTCGATTGGCAGCGCGCCACGCTTCGGATGGCCTCGTTTCGGATGATCGGCATCCCGCTCTTCGCCTTGGTCCTCGCGCTTGTCTCGACCGTCGTCCGCGCCTTCATCCTGAAGCCGACGCCTCTGCCGCCCGCTGCGCCTCTTGAACCCCTCGAGCCTCCGACCCCATGATCCGGTTCCGATCCACGCTCCGTCGTGCCGTTCTCACGGCCGCCTGTCTCATCCCTGCCGTCGCGCCGCTTCGGTTGCCGGCACAGCGCGCCCCGCAGGCCGCTCCGCAGGCGGTTGCGCGCGCGGCATCACTGGCCGCGCCACGCCGTCCCTTCGGCACACTCCGGGAGCAGGCCGACATCCAGCAGCGGTGGCTCGAGCAGCGCCTGAAGACGGTCCTCCCCGCACTGATGCGAAAGCACGGCGTCGATGCCTGGGTGATCCCGATGCGCGAGTACAACGAGGACCCGGTGTTCTCGTCGCTCGTCTCGCCGACGACCTTCGCCGCGCGCCGCCGCACCATCTACCTCTTCTTCGACCGCTGTGCTGCCGCGGGGCGCACCGATCCGGGCGATGGCTCGTGTGTCGAGCGGCTCGCCTTCGGTGGGACGTCACAGGGTGGGCTCTATGAGGCGCGGCGGGCGATGAAGGCGGTGGAGGCCGATGTGGGTGGGCGGCAGGCCGAGCTCTGGGGCGACGAGCAGTGGCAGGTGCTCAAGGCCGCGCTCGACGAGCGTACCCCGCGCGTCATCGCGATCAACACCTCGCGCACCTTCGCCTTCACCGACGGGCTCTCCTCGGGCGAGCGCGACGGGATGACGGAGGCGGTCGGGCCCGCGCACGCGGCGCGCTTCCGCCCCGCCGAGGCCCTCGCGCTCGACCTGATCGCCACGCGCCTCCCGGAGGAGGTCGCGTTCTACGGGAAATTGCAGGCGCTCGTCTGGGAGCTCTCGGAGCGGATGTTCTCCAATGCTGTGATCCGCCCCGGCGTGACGCGCACGAGCGACCTCGTCTGGTGGTGGCGGCAACAGGTGAACGACCTCGGCCTCGGCACCTGGTTCCAGCCGAGCATCGAGGTGCAGCGGCGCGGGGTCGCCGACGTCGGGGAGGATCCGATCATCCAGCGCGGTGACGTGCTGCACAGCGATGTCGGCATCACCGCGCTCGGGCTCAACACCGACACGCAGCACAACGCGTACGTCCTCCTGCCGGGCGAGACGCAGACGCCCGCGGGCCTCACCGCCGCGCTCCGGAACGCGAACCGGCTGCAGGACATCCAGATGGAGGAGATCCGGCCCGGGAAGACGGGGAATCAGGTGCTCGCCGCCTCACGCGCGCGGATGACCGCCGCCGGAATCGACGGCACCTTCTACTCGCATCCCATCGGAAAGCACGGCCACGGCTCGGGCCCGATCATCGGGCTCTGGGATTATCAGGACGGCGTGCCGGGCCGCGGCGACGCGCTGATCGTCCCGAATATGTGGTACTCGATCGAGCTGCAGGCCACCACGCCGGTCCCCGAGTGGGGCGGGCAGAAGGTCCGGATGGCGCAGGAGGAGGATATGGTGATGGGCGCCGACGGAATCCCGCGCTGGGCCATCCGCCGGCAGGACCGGCTCTTCCTCGTGCGCTGACCCGCTATTTTCCTGTTATGAAGAAAGGGCGCAAAGAACTGATCGTCGTCGGCGACCGCGTGCTCATCCGCCTCGAGGACGGGGAGGAGCGCACGAAGGTCGGGCTCTATCTCCCGGCGACCGCGGTGGAGAGCCAGGCGGTGCAGGGGGGCACGATCGTCGCGACCGGCCCCGGTACGCCGCTTCCCGAGGTGGGAGACCATCTCGACGAGCCGTGGCGCATCGGCGGGACCAAGGAGACCCGTCACGTGCCGATGCAGGCGCAGGTCGGCGACTACGCCCTCTTCTTCCGCAAGGCCGCGGTCGAGATCACGTTCGAGAACGAGCGCTATCTCGTCGTGCCGCAGGCCGCGATCCTCGCGGTCTCGCGCGAGTAACCACTCAACCGACCCAGACGATGCAATACGATGAACGGATGATCGCCCCGATGCGCGCGGAGCTGACGCGCCTCGGCCTCGCCGAGCTCCGCACCGCCGCGCAGGTGGACGCCGAGCTGAAGGACCAGCCCGGCACGCGGCTCGTGGTGGTGAACTCGGTCTGCGGCTGCGCCGCGCGGAACCTGCGCCCCGCTGTCGCGCTCGCGATGCAGCATGGGACGCTCCCCGACCACGCCTATACGGTCTTCGCCGGCGGCGACGTGGACGCCACGCGTCAGGCGCGCACCTACTTCACGGGGTACGCCCCCAGCTCGCCGAGCATCGGGCTCCTGCGCGACGGGAAGCTGGTGCATATGATCGAGCGCTGGCAGATCGAGGGGCGGACGGCGGAGGCGATCGCCGAGGATCTCGCGAAGGCGTTCGACACGCACTGCGGGACGGCGGCGCGGTAAGCACGTCGCCCGCACGCGGGTCATGGTGGGGCTGAGGCGGCGCCGTCCGGATGGGATGGCGCCGCCTCTTCCGTGCTACGCCTGCCGAATCCAGCGTAGCAGCTCGCCGAGTCCCGGGCGCTTCCCGTACAACAGTGACCACTAAAGTCTAAGTGTTGTAAATCAACAACTTACAAAACTATGAAGTGGGAATTAGAGCCGACGCAAGGACGAATTAACTAAACTATTTACTAAACTCAAA
>Ga0194130_10000641_pt1 | contig 63531 bp, 68 predicted proteins | sample TA2KigsurfametaG_FD_160084 | JGI IMG/M metagenome (GOLD analysis project Ga0194130, IMG submission 160084) | Freshwater microbial communities from Lake Tanganyika, Tanzania - TA2015050 Kigoma 12 surface | ecosystem: Environmental > Aquatic > Freshwater > Lake | place: Tanzania: Lake Tanganyika...
GTGCACGAGAGCAATCAAAGTGGCCCACACAGGCACACCGCGAACAAAGTTGCTCGTGCCATCGATGGGGTCGACAACCCATGTCCAACCGTCTCCTTCTCCACTGCCGTGCTCTTCGCCGTACCAGCCATGGTGCGGTCGTTCACGACGGATGACGTCCATGATCAACGCTTCAGCACCTCGGTCAACTTCTGTCACTTCGGTGAGATCTTCTTTCAAGGCCACCGAGAAAGAACGTTCGCGAAACCGAGGAAGTGTGAACGCATCGGCGGCGTCGGCGAGCGCAAGAGCCAACGTGAGGTCGGTGGCAAATTCGTTCGACATGATCAGCCGTGCAATGCGTGACGTATTGCGGTGGCAATGCCGTTTGCATCGAGACCGAATTGCGCAAGAATCGCGTCGGGCTTTGCCTGCGGAATGAACTTCGTCGGCACACCATGAACGCGCACATTGACGTTTGAGTTGAGCGAAGTGATGCGGTCGGCAATGGTCATGCCTATTCCGCCATCCCGCAGACCGTCCTCGAAAGTCAACACATGAGCGTTCTGAGCAGCACTTGTCAGCATGGCTTCGTCGAGTGGTGCGCATGACCGCACATCCCACACTTCGACTTTGATGCCGTCCGCTTCCAGTGTCGCGGCTGCTTTTTCTGCAGCAGCAACCAATTTGCCGATGGCGAGTACGCACACGCTTCTATCTCCGTCGGTCAGTTGACGCGCACGAAGACCATCACCCAACGGTGCATCTGGTGTATTGCGGGCGAGCCCCTTGGGGTATCGAATGACAACAGGCCCCTCATTCGCAAGCGTCATTGCGTCATGCAGCATGACTTCAAGTTCTTGTGTACTGCTCGGAGCGAGAACGCGCATACCAGGAACCTTTGAAAGGAGTGCCATGTCGTAGATGCCGTGGTGACTCGGGCCATCGTCACCTGTGATGCCGGCACGGTCGAGGCAGAAGATGACGGGGAGGCGGTGCAATGCAACGTCGTACACCACTTGGTCCCACGCACGCGACAGGAATGTTGAATACAACGCAACGACAGGGCGAAGCCCTCCCATCGCCATTCCAGCGGCCATGGTGACCGCGTGTTGCTCGGCGATACCGACATCGAGAAAACGGTCGGGGAAGTGATCCTTGAATTTCAGCAAACCGGTTGGTCCGGGCATCGCGGCTGTGATTGCAACGATGCGCGAGTCGAGCTCTGCCTCTTTGACGATTGCGTCACCGAATGTGGCGGTGTAGCCAGATGGACCGCTTTGCGCTGGGCCATTGACGGGGTCGAATGTTGGAGTGTCATGCAGGTGCTTCTCGTCGTCGTCTTCTGCCGGCGGGTAACCCTTGCCCTTGTGGGTGAGCACGTGCACGACGATCGGCCCTTCAGCTTCACGATCAATCGCAGAATGAAAAGCTGCCTCTAGTGCCTCAATGTCGTGACCGTCAACGGGGCCGACGTAGCGAACACCGAGGGCCTCAAAGAATGATGGCGGCTGCAAGAACTCGCGAACTGCGGCCTTGAATGCTTCCATTCCTTGTTCTGCTTGACGACCAACGACAGGTAAGTCGCGAAGAAACTGTTCAATCTTGCGTTGTCGACGCAAATACACAGGGTTCAATCGAATGTTGACAAGCGTCTCGGACAACTTTCCGGTGATGCGCTCGGGAAGTCGAGGTAACTCGCCAGTCGCCTCAGCATTTTGTGGGCCACCAGTAGTGAGATTCGAAATTGTCGGTGCGTAGCTGCGGCCGTTGTCGTTCAGCACGATGATGACTTTGCGCTTGCTATGGCCAAGGTTGTTGAGCGCCTCGTAAGCCATGCCTCCGGTCATCGAACCGTCACCGATGATTGCGACGATGTGTCCGTGAGAGTTGGCACCCATGTCGCGGGCGACTGCAAGCCCGTGTGCGTAACTGAGAACCGTTGATGCATGGCTGTTTTCGATGAAGTCGTGCTTGCTCTCTTCGCGACTCGGATAACCCGAGATGCCGTTTGCTTGGCGCAGATGACTGAAGCCACCTTGGCGGCCGGTGACGATCTTGTGCACGTAGGCCTGGTGGCCGGTGTCCCAGAGCACTGCATCGACGGGACTGGAGAACACGCGGTGCAAGGCGAGCGTCAACTCAACGGCACCGAGATTGCTGCCGAGGTGACCGCCGGTCTCGCTGACGGCCTGAACAATGAAGTCGCGTATTTCGCCCGAAAGTTGCTCAAGCTCAGGCATTGTGAGGGCTCGTAAATCGGCCGGTTCACGAATGGAGTCGAGCAGTGACATGCATCGTTAGGCTACCTGTGGGTCAACTGTGGGTCGCTTCGAGGTGCGGTTTGGGCCCAGCCCCTACTGGTCGGTTGTCACGCGCCAGATGCCGGATGCGCGGCGATGTGACCAGCAAATTTTCGATCGAGCCGGCGTTGGTTCAAGGTATGGAGTCGTTCGCCAATGACGAAGCCGACCGCGAGGGCAAGCAAGCCACCGACTCCATCGAGCCAGAAGTGGTTCCCAGTGACGACGATGCAGAACAGAGTGAGTGCCGGATACAGCAGGACTGCTGCACGCACCCACTTCTTTCGCCACAGCGGCCACAAACCAAAAGCGCACCACGAAGCCCATCCGATGTGAAGGCTTGGCATGGCTGCATATTGATTCGACAGTTTTGCGATGCCACCTGAATCAAAATCCCATGGACCGCCAAAATCTTTCAGCGTGTCGATGTAACCGAAACTGGTGGCGCCGTTGTAGTTGCGCATCTCATGTTCGATGCATGCAGCACCGAAGCCAGCAGGAGGGCATTGCACGTCGAGCAGTCGTGGGGGCATCAATGGAAACAATGCGAAACCAAAAATCGCAAGCGCAGTCGTGGCGGCAAGTGCATTACGAAACAACGGAAATACGTCTTTGCGTTTGCGATACAGAACGAAAAACACACCGATGGTGACAATGAAATGAGCAGTTCCGTAAAAAGTGTTCATCGCTTGAATGAGCGCGCGGTAGGGAAGAAAGAGATCTTGGATTGACTCTTCGTGGTACAGACCCAGTGCTCGTTCGATGCGGATGACACGTACAGCGTTGTTGAAAGCGTGAAGTGGTACGTCGGTGTCACCAACGCGCGCTGAGCCAAACCGGTTTCGTGTCGCCGTATAGATGGCATAGAACGTGGCCATCACGATGGCTTCCTTCCACCACCTGGTGACGTGTTCACGCTCGCGCGGAGCAATCACCACCGGAGGAACATCGACGCTCAAAGACTCACCAGACATACGTTCACAGGAGAGGATACGACGCGCCCGCTTGGGCACGGGCAGGTGAGGGCTCTGTAGGCTCGAATACGTGACAATGGTTGACCTCACCAGCGAATTTGATTCCGACACTTTGGCGCGAGTTCTCGATGCCGGCCGGTCGATGGGGGCAGATTTCTCCGAGGTGTTCATCGAAGACAAGCGGTCGGTCTCGGCCGGTCTCGATGACGGCAAGGTCGAGCAGGTCACGAGCGGGCGCAACCGCGGAGCCGGCATTCGAGTTGTCGCGGGTGACACCACAGGTTTTGCGCATACGGCCGATCTCTCCGAGCGCGGGCTCATCGAGGCCGCTCAGGCCGCCGCCGCCGCAGCGCGCTCAGGTGGTGGTGGCACCAAGAAAGTGGCCTTGTCGTCGCCTCGTCGACATCCGGTCAATGTGGTGCGCGTCTTGCCGGGCTCTGTACCGAAATCCGACAAAGTTGCTCTTCTCATGCGCGCAGACGACGCTGCACGAGGAGTGCATGGTTCCATCGTTCAGGTGTCGGCTGGCTACGCCGACAGTGTGCGACGCATTCTGGTTGCAAACAGCGATGGCGTGCTCGCATCAGATGAACAAGTGCGTTCATTGTTCCGTGTGAGTGTGGTTGCCGACGGCGACCTGGGCATGCAAACCGGGTACGAATCAATGGGCCACACCATCGGATACGAAGTGTTCGAACACAACGATGTCGGCGACCTTGCGGTTGCGGCTGCGCGTCAGGCGGTCACAAAGCTGCGTGCGCGACCCGCACCCTCTGGTGCCATGCCAGTGGTTATCAAGTGTGGCTCTGGCGGGGTGCTCTTCCACGAAGCATGTGGGCACGGCTTGGAAGCAGATCTCGTGGCGAAGGGTGCGAGTGTGTACCGCAATCGTGTCGGTGAACTTGTCGCATCACCGCTTGTCACGCTTGTTGATGACGGCACCATGACGGCCGAATGGGGCGCAATTGGTATCGACGATGAAGGTCACGACAGTCAGCGCAATGTGCTCATTCAAGATGGCATCCTCACTGACTACATGTGGGACTACTTGCGCGCACGAAACGACAATCGTTCGCAAAGTGGAAATGGTCGCCGTCAGTCATATGCCGACTTGCCGATGGTGCGCATGACCAACACATTCGTGATGAATGGCGACAGTGATCCCGATGACATCGTCAAGAACACCGACCGTGGCGTATATGTCGCCAAATTGGGTGGTGGAAGTGTCGACACGGCAACCGGAGATTTCGTTTTCGGTATGACCGAGGCGTACCTCATCGAGAACGGCGAAATCACCGAACCAATTCGTGAGGGCAACCTCATCGGTAACGGACCGCAGGTGCTCGCGGACATCGACATGCTCGGCAACGACTTTGCCATGGGGAACCCTGGAACATGCGGCAAAGACGGACAAGGGGTGCCAGTTGGTGATGGCCAACCCACACTTCGCGTGAAGAGTCTCACTGTCGGCGGAACGGCCGCCTGACCATGTCGACTGCGTCACCAGCATCAGGGTCGACACCAGATTCTGTTCGTCAACTCCAAGACATCGCTGATCGAATCGTTGCCCAAGCCAAGCCCGGTGAGCAGATCGAGGCGTATGTGTCGCGTGCTCGTGAAACTGACATCCGTATTTACGAGGGCGAGATCGAACACTTCGTCAGTGCACAAAGTGAAGGTGTCGGTGTTCGCATCATCCGCAACGGTCGAACCGGCACGTCGTATGCCGGCACTCTCGATGTAAGCGCGTTGGAAGAAGTACTCGCTGAGGCACGTGAGAATGCAGAACTCGGATCAGTCGATGAGTGGGCAGGCCTTGCTGAGCCCGACGGGGTGCCGGTCGTTCCGCAACAACTATGGAATGAACAACTCGAGCATTTTCCTACCGAAGAGAAGATCGCAATTGCCAAGCGCCTCGAGAAAATCGCTCTGGCTGCCGATAAGCGCGTACGCGTGGAAGATGCGAGTTACAGCGATGTGTTCGCGGAAGAAGCATTTGCCACGACAACCGGAGTTCGATCTGGTGGGCGCGAGAACGGTTGTTACGCATCCGTCGGAACATTGGCCGATGATGGTGACGAAACTCAGACTGGGTTCGGATTCTCTGTCGGTAAGTGGCCAGGCGAGTTCGACCTCGACAAGGCAGGTCGTGAAGCGGCTGAGCGCGCGACTCGACTATTGGGGGCGGTGAAACCTCCGAGCAAGCGCACCACTGTGGTGCTTGACCCGTATGTCACCGCACAGTTTTTGTCGATTATCGGCTCCACTTTGAACGGGGAGAGCGTCATCAAGGGACGCAGTCTCTTCAAAGACCGTTTAAACGAGACGGTTGCATCGTCAATGGTCACGCTTATTGATGATCCGACAGACTCTCGCGCATACACCGCCACGGATCTCGACGGAGAAGGCCTGGCCGCGCGCCGAAATGTGCTTATCGAACAGGGGCAATTGAAGAAGTTCGTGCACTCGTCGTACAGCGCGCGTCGTGCTGGCACAAAGAGCACTGGTAACGCCACACGGGGTGGTTTGGGCGGATCTCCCGGTGTTGGTTGTTTGGCTCTGCAACTGGTGCCTGGCACAGCGTCTCAGCAGCAACTCATCGCTGATATTGACGATGGCGTACTCATACAAATGGTGCAGGGGCTCCATAGTGGAGTGAACTCGATTTCGGGTGATTTCTCCACCGGTGCATCGGGTCTCCTGATTCGAAATGGTGCGACTGCTGAACCTGTGCGTGAGTTCACGATTGCTTCAACGCTTCAGCGAATGCTGCAAGACATTGTTGCCATCGGTGGCGACATCGACTGGTTGCCGATGCGGGCATCGGGAGTCAGCCTCGTCATCCGTGATGTCACGATGAGTGGTGCCTGAGCACGTTGCTCAGGTGAGCTGCTGCTTCACGATGAACCAACAAGGGTGAGTGTTCCCTGCTGTGCTGCAATAGCGACAGCGGGTGCATGTTGCTCAGGCACGGCGATAGTCGCATTGTGGGTGTCAGTAGCAATGCCGACGAGAATGGCATTGTTGACCACGACGCGTGTCTCGACAACCACGTCGACCTTTGCACCGACAATCGACAGCGGCAGCATCACATCGTCGGGTAAGGCGACAGTTTTCCAACCTTCAGGTGTGAGCGTTGCGGTGGCACCGACATGAAGTTTGCTGATGACTTGGCCCGCGACAATGAGTGCGGAAGCGCTCTTGTCGGATGTGAGCAACACGAGTGCGTCACGAGGGGTGATTGCTTGAGGTACAGATGTGCGCATTGTGTTCTCAGGCGTGAGGGTCTCACCTGGTGAGATATCAGATGTTGCGACAAGCACTTCTTGAGTCGTTGCCCAGCGCTGCATCACTTTCTGCTGCGAGAGCACTTGCGACATCACGATGAGTGCGACAAAAACGGCGCAACATGCAGCTAACGCCCGTTGCCACTGCCGATTGAGTCGAAGTTGCTCGCTGACTTCAGCGACGCGACGTTTACTTAGTCCACGCACCTTGCAGATGTGTGCCCAGTCGGTTCTTTGACGCTGACTTCAGTGCGCCGTCATTCAGAACTGGTGGATCCGCTGCTCGATGCCGATGATAAAGCCGACGTTGAGGCTGACGTGGAGGACGAGTCTGTCGAAGACGAACTCGACGACGAACTCGAATCGCTCGAGGAACTCGCCGTGGTGCTCGAGGTGCTGGATGTTGAGCCACCGGACTTCGAATTATCCGTCTTGTAAAAGCCGCCACCTTTGAAGGTGATGCCGACAGGTGTGAACACCTTCTTCACCGGGCGCATTGTGCCGTCACTCGGGTGGGCAGCTTCGGTGAGAGCATCGTCAGTGAACGCTTGTTGCACTTCGATGGTCTCGCCGGTGTCGATGAACTTGTACACGTAGGTAGGCATGTCAACCTCTGGGAGCTGTTGTGCCCCTAGCAGTCGGGGGGTTCGAGTGCTAAATGGTATCTGGCTAGGGTGCCGGTGAGTGAAAGCGCGCACCGCAGTTATCCCCGCCGCCGGACTCGGCACCCGTTTTTTGCCGGTCACCAAGGCAGTGCCCAAGGAACTGCTTCCCATCATTGACATGCCAGCACTTCAGTTGGTCATGGATGAGGCCGTCGAAGTGGGAGTTGATCACATCGTGCTGGTGTCGAGCGCGCAGAAGCCTGGCATCGAGGCCTACGTGCGACCGGCGCCTGATGTAGTCGAGCGGGTACGCGCAAGCGGACGGGCAGAGTTGGCGGAGCGGTTGACACGCATCGGTACCGATGTACGTGTATCAGTGGTGTACCAAGATGCGCCGCTCGGCCTTGGTCATGCTGTCGGTTGCGCACGCGATGTTGTTGCCGACGAACCATTCGTTGTGCTGTTGCCAGATGAATTGATGGGCGATTCACATCTGCTGCAGAGTTTGGTTGATTCAGTTGACGCCACAGGGGTCGGTGCAGTCGGTCTCATGCGCGTCGCCCGCGATGAAGTCAGCTCGTACGGCGTCATCACTCCGGCAGAGGGGGCACCACACGATGGGCCGTTTTGCATCGTGGATGTGGTGGAGAAGCCGAAGATGGAGGACGCACCGAGCAACCTCATCATCATCGGCCGATACGTGTTGACCCCAGATGTGTTCGACAAGATCGCACGCCTAACTCCGCATGCGAACGGCGAGTTGCAACTAACCGATGCATTGCGCGCACAGTCACTTGAGTCACCATTGGCCGGCCTCATCAACAAGAGCGCTCGCTACGACACAGGAACACCGATGGGATGGTTGACAGCAGTCATCGACATTGCGCTGAACCGTCCCGATACGTCCAATGCCTTGCAGGCGTGGCTGCGTGGTCGAGTCGGGTTCTAACTGACGTCATTTTTGGGTGGGCTGGTTCTTGAGTGAGCTGGTAACTGAGCCAACCTCATTCACCGAACAGACGTTGATCGAAAAAATGATGGTGGCTCGTCAATGACCAGGCCATGGTCATCGACGGACACTTCGACAGCGACACCTGCAGCAAGCGACGGGTAACGCCAAGTCGAAGCACCTGTACGGGTGTAGCGCTGCAACATTCTTTCAACGGCGAGTGTCTTGACATCAATGGACATGATGAGAACATCTGCACTCTCGCCAATCTGCAGCTGCAGACGATGGATGGCGATGCTGTTCGTGAACGGTGTTCCTATCAAGTCGATGTCGACACATCCGTCGAGGTCGCGACGCTCTGACCCGTGCATCTCACCCCAACGCCCACGCCCATCGGTGGCGAGCCACAAGTCGGGGTCCTTCATGTCACGAAACAGCAAGAACTGCTGTACGGCCCAAGTGGCGGACAGTCGCAAGACGGCCGTCGCTCGATCTGGAACAAGATCTATTTCGGCGGTCCATCCTTCATTTTCCCAACGCAGTCGCACCCTGCTCGAGTGGTCACCCGCCGATGAGTTCCAGTCGAGCGTCAAACCGCTCGAAGGCAGCGCGAGATAGTTGGCCACGGGCACAGCCTTGCATCTGAACTTGCCGGTACCTTCATTGATGTGACCCCACTTGAGGATGCCCGTCAACATGTGCTGTCACGTTGCACACGACTGACCTCATCTCCGGTCGCTCTCGAAGACCTCTACGGCCTGGTGCTGGCCGATGCAGTGACGGCGCCAGAGAGTGTCCCTCCGTTCGAGAACACCGCTGTTGATGGGTATGCAGTACGAAGTAGTGATGTCGTGTCTCCTCCAGCGACATTGAAAGTCGTCGGTGAGTTGACCGCTGGCGCAGCGCCGGGTATCGCAGTTGAGCCAGGTACTGCTGTGCGCATCATGACTGGCGCACCGATACCAGAGGGTTGCGATGCAATTGTCATGGTCGAAGACACGGAGCGACTGGAAGATGTTGATGGCGTCGTGGTGAAGACATCGGTACCTGCCGGAGCAGGAATTCGTCTTGCTGGAAGCGACATCAAGCGGGGAGATGTGCTGTTCTCTGCCGGTGTCGAAGTCAATGCCGCAATGTTGGGAGTGCTGTCCAGTTGCAATGTACGCAGCGCATCAGCACATCCGCGTCCGCGTGTGGCGGTGTTGTCAACTGGCGACGAATTGGTGGATGACGGCAGTCCATTACATATAGGTCAGATTCGCGAGAGCAACCGAACGATGTTGCTTCGGCTCGTTGCCGACGCCGGGTGTGAATCCGTCGATTACGGAATCGTTCGCGATGATGAAGATGCGCTCGAGCGCGTCTTGCGTGAGGCCGCCGAAACCTGCGATGCAATTGTCACTAGCGGTGGAGTCAGCATGGGCGACTACGACGTGGTGAAGTTGGTGTTGTCACGAATTGCCGACATGCGCTGGATGCAGATTGCGATGAAGCCCGCGAAACCATTCGCTTTCGGTGAGATCACTGCAGGTACAAGACACGTTCCGGTGTTCGGGTTGCCTGGTAACCCGGTGTCCTCGTTTGTCAGTTTCGAACTTCTCGCCAGACCAGCGCTTCGCTCAATGGCAGGGCACCCCGCAACAACAGCATTTCGTTCGTACGCGACCGTGATTCTTGATGACGACATTCAACGAAAGTCAGATGGGAAAGTGCACTTCGACAGGGTGTTTGCCTACTGGCACCAAGATGGTCGACTTCACGTTCGACGAAGTGATGCGCAGGCAAGCCATCAGTTGTCTGCCTCAGCACAGACGAATGCACTGCTCGAAGTCCCCAACGGAAACGGAATGAAGGCAGGCGACACGGCTCGGGCGTTGTTGTTTCGCCCTGCATAGGCTGTCGCTGTGGAGTTGGTAGATCCCTTTGGGCGTACCGTGCGCGATTTGCGAATTTCGGTGACGGATCGCTGCAACTTTCGTTGTACGTACTGCATGCCCGAAGAGGGAATGGTGTGGCTCGACAAATCGCACATCCTGACGTTCGAAGAAATCGAGCGAGTGGCGCGCATCTGCGTCGAACACTTCCACGTCGACAGTCTCCGGCTGACTGGTGGTGAACCGACGGTGCGTGCCCACCTTCCAGTGCTGATTTCAAAGCTCGCCGCCTTGCGGGTGCCCTCAAATGCGAACACTCCTCGAGCTGGCATGGCGCCAGACCTTGCGCTCACCACCAATGGATCTACTTTGCGAAACAACGCCAGCGAACTTCGTAGCGCAGGTCTTGAGCGAATCAATGTCAGCCTTGACTCACTGCAACGCGAAAAGTTCGAACGCATGACACGTCGCGATGAATTGCACAACGTGCTCGCGGGCATTCACGCCGCTCAGGCAGCAGGATTTACGCCTGTGAAGGTCAATGCTGTTATTGAGCGCGAAGTCAACGATGACGAGATTGTCGCGCTCGCAGAGTTCGGCCGTGACAACGAGGTCGAAGTTCGATTTATCGAATTCATGCCACTCGATGCCAGCGATGAGTGGGAACGGAACAAAGTAGTGAGCCAAGACGAAATCGTCGCTCGCATCGAAGCGGTGCATCCGCTTCGCCAACTTCCTGCGCGTGGCGCTGCTCCGGCAGACCGGTGGGAATACGTGGACGGACGCGGAACCGTGGGCGTCATTCCCTCGGTCACGAAGCCATTCTGCGGAGACTGCGATCGTGTTCGTCTCACGTCCGACGGTCAGTTTCGTACCTGTCTCTTTGCGACGAATGAGTTCGATGTGCGTGCCTTGTTACGAAACGGTGCGAGTGACAGTGAAGTTGCCGACCTCATTCGTCAGGCAGTTGGCATGAAATGGGCTGGCCACCAAATCGGTCAGGTGACTTTCGTGAAGCCACGTCGCACGATGAGCCAAATCGGAGGTTGACGATGTCGACTGGGGTTGACATCGCCGTCAACGGTGATGTTGCGACGCTTACGCTGAACCGTCCGGAGAAACGGAACTCAGTAACGCACGACATGTGGCGTGCCATCGGTGACTCGGTTGAAGCCTTGGCGAAGAACTCGAATGTGCGGGTGCTCATCGTGCGAGGCGAAGGACATCACTTCTGTGCTGGTGCGGACATTGGTGGGCTGAGTGACGGTGTTGAAGGTGACTATGCGCAGGACAATTGGCGCGCCGAAGAACAGTTGACCAATTTTCCTGCACCGACCATCGCGGTGGTACGCGGTAATTGCATCGGAGGAGGCGTCAGTATCGCCCTCACATGTGACATTCGCATCGCCGACACCACCGCAACATTTGGTATCACGCCTGCGAAGTTGGGCATTGTGTATCCGTCAAATTCGCTAGAGCGGGCTGTTCGCGAATTGGGTGCATCGAATGCGAAGAGACTGATCTTCACCGGCGACATTGTTGATGCCGAGGCAGCTTGCAATTCAGGTCTGGTCCATGAGGTCCATGCACCAGACGCTCTCGACAAGGCCGTCGATACGGTGGTTGCCACTTTGTTGTCGCGCTCCTCGCTGACCCAAACAGCAACCAAAGCAATGATCTCGGAGATCACCGCAAGTGGTTCAGTGAGTGAGGCAACGCGCAGCAGGTGGGCTCCGGTACCAAAGTCATCAGGAGAGCTTGATGAGGGGATTGCCGCTTTTAAGGAAAAGCGGACCCCGACGTTTCCCTGGCGCCGACGCTGAGCCACGGGTGTCTTTCGCTCGTTTAGGGGGTTCGGTCTGACCGGTACGCTCATCAAGCGATGCCGGAATTGAACTTCACCCACCTCGACCCGTTGGGTCACGCCCGCATGGTCGACGTGACGCCCAAAGACGCGACTCATCGGCGGGCCATTGCCAAGTGCAAGGTGTTCATGCAACCCGACACTGCCGCGGCCGTCATCAACCGTGAAGTGAAAAAGGGAGATGTGTTGGCCGTTGCCAGAGTGGCTGGCATTCAGGCCGCCAAACGAACAAGTGACCTCATCCCGCTGTGTCACCCGTTGCTTGTCGGGGCGGTGGCCGTGAACTTCGAAATCGGCGATGACTTTGTTGAGATCGAAGTGTCTGTCGACACTGTGGAGCGCACCGGAGTCGAAATGGAAGCCCTGCACGCATGTTCAGTGGCCGCGCTCACGATCTACGACATGTGTAAGAGCGCGGACCGTGGAATGACTATCGGGGAACTTGCACTTTGGGAAAAGACTGGCGGTCGCTCGGGAACATTTCGTCGACAGTCGACGCCTGAAGCTTGATAGCCGCCATCAGGGTTGGTGGCGCCCGGGGTGGTCAGGTGCCACAGTGCTGCCCCCTCGGGGTCGTAGAACCGCCATTTTTATGGGTTTGACGGAGATCTACGCTGAGTTATCCACAGGGGATCGTCGTTGGTCGTCGCCTTGAGCGTTCATCCCCCGTACACTTCTCCTCACGCAACGGGCTCCGTCACGGGGCTGCGAAAGTTCTCACACACAGGGCCAGATTCCGCATGAGCAAACTCATACTTCTCCTCGTGGGTGCCGCATGGATGGCGGTTCTCTTGCCGCCTCTGTTCCGTTCGCGTATCGATTCACGTCCGGTGTCGTCCATCACCGAATTCCGTCGCCAGTTGTACTCGCTGCAACGCACCCAGGCGCCCTTGCGAGCTCAGGCTCCGATGCGCGCCATGGCCAGACCGTTGGCCCAGGCTCCGCGTGCACAGGCACCCCGCGTGACGGAACGCACCAGCGCCCGCATGCGAGTGGTTCCGTCGTCAGCGCCCGATGAGTCGGCAGCCTCGGCTCGCCGTCGTCACCACAACGCAGATCACACTCGTTCACATCTCGCGCCCGAGAGCGCATTCATGTCAACGCGTGACATTGTTCGTCGCCGTCGCACGAATGCTCTCTATGCACTCATTGGGGCAAATCTCTTAACCCTGTTCCTCGCATTCACCACCGGTAGTGGTGCAATGATCTGGGCATTCGCCATCGCCGTTGCAGCGCTGGTCGGATATTGCTGGATGTTGGTGCAGATTCGTACGCAAGAGCAGATGCGTCGCCATCGCCAGCGTTACTTCAGCGCTGCCTGAGCGACCCATCCGCAGGTAGCCTTGGCTCTTCTTGGGGCTGTAGCTCAGTTGGTAGAGCGCTACGTTCGCAATGTAGAGGCCAGGGGTTCAATTCCCCTCAGCTCCACCACCGCACTCGCGTGCGCGTGACCAGTTACAACAACGCCATGTGCAACGGGGGTTGCAGCGTGGTCGTAAAGAGGGGGCATCGTGGGACTCAGTTTTGATGAGGCAGTCAAGGCGATTCTTTCTCCGGGGTCTGGTACGCCGCTCGAACTAGTTGAAGCAGAGGTGCGCGGTGTTCGCATGCAGGTGTTCAAGAACGCTCCGCAGCACCTCGGGCAGTTCTTCGATCTTGCCCGCTTTCACGGCGACAAGACATTCCTCGTGTACGAAGGTGAGCGGTGGTCGTTCGCCAAGACCATGGAGCATGTCGATGCGCTCGCGTATCTATTGGTGAACACGTACAACGTGAAGAAGGGTGATCGCGTCGCTGTCGCGATGCGCAACTATCCCGAGTGGGTGGTGTCATTTGCTGCCATCACTTCCATCGGGGCCATCTCGGTGTCAATGAACTCATGGTGGACCGAAGACGAGATGGACTTTGCACTTCGAGACTCGGGCGCGACGGTGCTCATCTGTGACGAACAGCGGTACGCCACCGGACGGGCGACGTGCGAGGAACTTTCGGTGAAGGCACTTGTCGTGCGTGCAGAGGCAAGCCTTCCTGCTGGCGTCGATCAGTGGGAGTCGGTGTTGCCGCACGGTGCCAAGCACCCTGGTGCTTCCATCGACAGCGACGATGACGCAACGATTCTTTACACCTCCGGCACGACGGGTCGCCCGAAAGGGGCGGTGTCAACGCATCGGGCAGTCATCAGCGCACTCATGAGCTTTGTGGCCCGCACTGCAGTTGAGAATCTTCGTGAAGGGGTGACGCCGGGGTCCGACTCTGTTGACCCAGCATTCATCCTGATTGTTCCGTTGTTCCATGTCACCGGCTGTGTGCCGGTCATGCTCGGCTGTTTCGTGGGCGGAACCAAACTCGTCATCATGTACAAGTGGGATGCCGAGAAAGCTCTGCACATCATTCAAGACGAAAAGATCACCACCTTCATCGGTGTGCCGACGCAGAGTTGGGACCTTGTCAATCACCCACGATTCGGAGAATTCGACACGTCATCACTTCGCCAAGTTGGCGGAGGTGGCGCGCCAGCACCTGCGCCGCTCGTCGAGAAAGTTGCAGAGAGCGTTCCGCAGGGTGGACCACAGTTGGGCTACGGCATGACCGAGACAAACGCATACGGACCCGGAAACCGTGGTCACGACTACATAACCCATCCCACCAGCACTGGTCGATGGATTCCGCCGATGCGCGTGGAAGTACGCGACGAAGACGGACGCACACTTCCTCGAGGCGAGCGGGGTGAAATTTGCATGTTCGGGCCGATGCTCATTCGTGGTTATTGGAACCGCCCCGACGCAACTGCCGAAACTATTCGTGACGGATGGTTGTACACAGGTGATGCCGGCTACATCGATGAAGAGGGTTTTGTGTACATCCAAGACCGCATCAAGGACATGATTCTTCGCGGTGGTGAGAATGTGTACAGCGCTGAAGTGGAGACAGCCATCTACGAGCATCCTGCGGTACACGAAGCAGCAGTCTTCGGAGTGCCGCACGAGCGGCTTGGGGAAGAAGTCGCAGTGGCGATCCTCGTCAACGAGGGTCACTCAATGACTGCACAGGACTTGTGGGCGCATCTTGATGGAAAGATCGCATCATTCAAAGTGCCGAGTAAAGTTGTGTTCATGACAGAGCCACTTCCGCGCAATGCCGCTGGCAAGTTCCTGAAGCGCGAGCTTCGAGAGCGAGTTGCTAAAGGCGAGCTCAGCGCGACAAGTCGCTGACAAGGCGGTTGGCCTCACGTCGGCGTAACGAGGAATTCACGCGTTGACGCTCAAGCACTTGCTTCAGAGTGAGTACTGCTTGGGGAATGTCGTGTTCACCAAAGAACGCCTGTACATCGGCTTCGGCAGCGTCGGACATCAATAGTCTCACGCTGTCAATCATGCGAATAATCGTGTTGACCGGGAACGTTTTATTGGCCGTGTCCCAATGTTGACGGACATGTTTCCACACAACTTCACCGTGATTCTTGTTCGCAATGCAGCGGTTCAATAGGAACGGTGCATTCTGAGACTTCACTTCACCACTGAACGCCAGCTCACAACTGCGCATCACCAGTTCCTCAGAGTCAAAATCGGCGAGCGCGTACAGCATGCGAATTTGCTCTTGTGGAGTACTGGGCTCGCGGAACCGGGCAAGAAATGCCTCATAGTCCGTTGTGTCGCCAATGGCCGCGACCACACTGGTGGCGCTGGCGACCAGTTCAGGGTCGAGGTCTTCGTTGGCAGATCGGTTGAAGATGTCACGGCAACGACGTTGCGCGTCGGCATCGCGGCCAAGAACTGCGAGAGTCGACACGATGAGGCCCCGTAACTTTGCGTCGAGGTCACTTTCACCGGTGCGTGGTTCCCAACCGAGATCGTGAAGACATGGCGTCACGATGTCGACAACGTATCGGGCGAGAAATGAGTCGTCCTCAGTTGGTAAGAGGCGATTGACAAACTTCAAGCCGGCAATCATTGCCTGCCAAACAGCGAGGTCTCGTTCACCGCGCCATTGCTTGCACATCTCGACAAAGCGGGAGGCTGATAGGTGGCCCGCAACTACCGAGTTCCATGCATCATCGACCAAGTTGTAACGCTCGAGCACATCAAGTCGGCTGAAGGCGTCGCCAGTCAGTCGTTCCAGTAGGTCTTCTGAATAGGCGACTCGGAAGAACCCACTTCCTCCGGCGTTCACAATGATTGGTACAGAGGTATTCGGTACCGGTAGTCGTAGCGGCTCATCTTGCAAGAGCAACTTGTGCAGTGAGTCTCCGACCCGCACATGAACTGGCACCAGCCATGTGGTGGCATCAGGTTGATCATCAAAACTGAAGCGACGTTGATCAAGCACAAGGTGACCGTCGGTGAGGTGGGCGGTGACAAGTGGATATCCCGCTTGCCAGATCCAGCTGTCCATGAGGCGTCGTACAGGAACGTTGTCGCCCCCGTCATCGACAGATGCTTCGATTGCATCCCACAGGTCTGAGGTCTCGGTGTTTCCGTAGGAATGTGTCGTGAGGTAACGATTCACGCCACGACGAAATCGTTCTTCACCGAGGTATTGCTCCAACATGCGCAAAACGGCGCCGCCCTTTTGGTACGTGAGCACGTCGAACATGCCTTCACTGTCGTCTGGTGAGAGCACTTCAAATTCAATGGGTCGAGTGCTGCGTAGGGAGTCGGTTTCAAATGCGACACTTCGCTCGAGACCAAACGACACCCAGCGCTTCCATTGCGGAGCGAATGCATCGCATGCGGCCACCTCCATGAATGTCGCGAATGCCTCATTCAGCCAAATTCCGTTCCACCATTTCATCGTCACCAAGTCACCGAACCACATATGAGCAAGTTCATGTGCAACGACATCTGCCACCAATTCACGTTCAACTTGGGTCGATGTGGCCGGATCTACAAGCAACAACACTTCGCGGAAGGTGATGCAGCCCAGGTTTTCCATGGCACCGGCAGCAAAGTCGGGGAGTGCGATCATGTCGACTTTGTCACTCGGGTAGGGAATGTCGTAGTAGCGCTCGAACCAATCGAGACAGTACGCACCGACCTTGAGTCCGAACTCGGTGAGATGAGCTTTGCCAGGTATGTGGATGGTGCGCAGGGGAATACCGTTCACCATGACTGGCTCTGTCGCTTCGAGCTTCCCCACGACGAAGGCAACCAAATATGTGCTCATCGCCATCGTGTCAGCAAAGTGAACAAGCGTCCGTCCACCGCCAAGGGACGTGCGCGAAATCTCCCTTCCATTGGAGATGGCTAGAAGTCCCTCGTCGACCTCGAGAGTGACGCGAAACACCGCTTTGAAGTCGGGCTCGTCGAAACACGGGAAGGCCCGTCGACAATCAGTCGACTGCATCTGCGTGGTGGCGATGACCTGTTCTTCACCCTTGTCGTCCACGTAGGTCGAGCGGTAGAAACCGCGAAGCTTGTCGTTCAACACGCCGGCAAAGTTGATGTCGATGGTGGTGTCGCCAGCATCGCGAGCAACGTCGATAATCAAACGCTCGGTGGCCTCGTGCAGCGACCAACCCACCTCCGTGCCGTCAACATGAATAGAGGCGATAGTGAGCTCTTTTGCATTCATCACGATGCACTCAACTGACGAATGAACAGTCATATCAATCGAGACTGTTCCGTTGAATGCGGCTGTATGGAGGTCGGGGGAGAGTCGAAGTGTGTACAACTGCGGCGTGACAGCCCGTGGCAATCGATGGGGATTGTTGAGGTGACTTGGCTGTGTGCTCACACTTTGAAGGCTACTTGTGCTGCTGAAGAGCACTAAGTTGTCATTTCGTGCCAGACGACCAAATTCAGTCAAGTGTCTCCGATGTACTTCATCGTCGTGGAAGGTCCGCCGGTGTCATGTATGACGTGGTTGGTATCGGCAATGCCTTGGTGGATGTCATTTCGCAGGTCGATGACAATTTCATCTCGGATTTCGGCCTCACGAAGGGTTCCATGCAGTTGATCGACACCGAACGTGCAATTGAGTTGTACGGCGCACTCGGATCGGGACTCGAAACGAGTGGAGGTTCAGCTGCCAACACCATCGCGGGCATCGCCAGTCTTGGTGGAAAGGTTGCCTACATCGGAAAGGTCGCAGATGACATTCTCGGTCAAGTGTTCTCTCGCGATCTGCAATCGCTCGGCGTGGACTTCAGGTCGAACCCCATGCCAAGTGATGAGCCCACAGGTCGATGCATCATTGCCGTGACTCCTGATGCAGAACGCACGATGAACACATTTCTCGGAATCAGTACATTGCTCAATTTTGATGACGTTGATGCAGGCACTGTCGAGGCAGGAGCAGTGTTGTACATGGAGGGTTATCTCTTCGACCGTGATGAAGCAAAAGAGGCGTTCCGCTTGGCCGCCGCACGTGCTCATTCGGCGGGACGCGTGGTCTCACTGACGCTCTCTGACGCATTCTGCGTCGACCGCCACCGTGGCGATTTCCGCAAGTTGATCGAGGATGAGATTGACTTGCTCTTTGGTAACGAACTTGAACTTCTGTCGCTGTATGAAACTGACGACTTCGATGATGCAGTCGCACAATTGCGGCGTGATTGCCATGTTGCTGTCATCACGCGAAGTGAGAAGGGATCAGTCGTCGTCACACGCGACGAGGTGCACGCTGTTCCAGCTGAGACAGTCGATGCAGTGGTCGACACCACAGGTGCAGGTGACCTGTTCGCAGCCGGATTCCTGCGCGGCTTCACCCGTGGAATGGACATGGTGGATTGCGCCCGCATTGGGGCAATCGCGGCAGCAGAAGTGATTGCGCACGTGGGCCCGCGGCCACTCGTGCCGTTGCAGTCACTGTTGCCAGCCGATTTGCGCTGAGTCGCCCTACGCTTGAGCGCCATGGAACTCACAGTTCTTGGCAACACAGTCCGACATCCCATCGACCACGTCGAGGTGTTTCCGGCACCCCGTCACGTGACAACGGTTCGGTTCACCACCGATGAACTTGCGTCAATGTGTCCGGTCACTCAGCAACCTGATGTGTCGAACCTTGTCATTGAGTACCTGCCAGATCAGCACTGCATCGAATCAAAGTCGCTGAAGCTATACCTCTGGGGTTTTCGCGATCGTGCGGTGTTTGCAGAGGCTTTGGCGGCCGAGATCGCTGAGGAAGTCATGCACACTGCCAAACCACACTTGGTGACGGTGAAGCTCACCCAACGTCCTCGTGGCGGTATCGAGGTGTATGCCGAGGCAACACTTCGCAAGTAACTGAAAGTTCGCAGTAACGCGAACTTTTCAATTACTGGTTGCGTCCTCGTTCAATGATTCGTGCCCGTCGCTCAGCGACGACAGATGGATCGAAATTTGTCTGACGCCATGCCCGTGCATCACGAGCCTCGATGTCCCATGCCTCAACATCGGCGTTGATGTCTGCATAGGTGTGACGCAAACTGCGCACTGCAGCTTGATCGTTGCCGATGATGTCTCGCGCAATCGATCGAGTGCGAGGAAGTAGTTCTTCGTGAGGAACGACGTGGTTCACGAGGCCCCATTGCAGCGCTTCGAATGCATCCATGAAGTTTCCGGTGAAACTCATTTCGCGGGCTCGACGAATTCCAACTGCTTGAGGAAGAAGGACCGACATTCCCCATCCGGGCATCACTCCGACACGTGCGTGGGTGTCACCGAACTTCGCTCGTTCAGACGCAATGACGAAATCAGCGTTCAACACCAATTCGAGGCCACCTGTCACTGCGGCACCGTTCACGGCGGCAATCAATGGTTTGTCCATCTTTGGGAATGGCCCACGTGCACCTGTGGGATTTGGGCTTCCGTCCGCACCAGTGCCGTCAAGATTGCGTCCGCTGTCGCCCAACTCGCGTAAGTCGAGACCGGCACAGAAAGCCGGATCAACGCCTGTCAGAACCACAACGTCCACATCTTTTGAGTTCTCTGCATCCAGCAACAACTGCGGGAGAAGTCGAAGTATCGCGCTGTCGAGTGCATTGCGAGACTCAGGGCGGTTCAGGGTGACTGTTGCGATGCGCTCTGAGACGTCGTAGAGGACTGGTTGGCTACTCACAGTGCAACGGTAGGTGAAATCAATGATGCTGTGCGAGACTGATGACATGTCCCCAGTGACACTTTCCATCGACTCTGGCGTGGCAGTTCTCACTCTCAACAGGCCAGAGGAGCGCAACACCTTGACCGCCGACATGGTGGCGGGGATCGTGGCAGCAATGGACAAAGTCGAAGCTGACAGAACGGTCGGCGCCATCGTCGTCACCGGTGCCTCACCAGCCTTCTGTGCCGGAGCCAACTTGGGCAACCTGGCGGAGGCCACCGCCGACAGCCTTGGCGCGATCTATGAGGGTTTCTTGCGTATCGCGCGTAGCCCTCTGCCGACGATTGCCGCAGTGAACGGTGCAGCAGTGGGCGCGGGCATGAACATGGCACTCGCTTGCGATGTGCGTCTTGCGGGCGAGCGAGCGAAGTTCGACACTCGATTCCTGCAGATTGGTATTCACCCCGGTGGTGGACACACGTGGATGATGCGTCGCATCCTCGGCCCTCAGGCGACATTTGCCACTGTCATATTTGGTGATGTGGTGGATGGTCGCGAGGCCGAGAGAATCGGTCTTGTGTGGAAGTGTGTCGCAGACGATCAGTTGATGGATGAGGCCATGAAACTTGCATCGCGTGCAGCGGAAGCACCACGCGAGTTGTTGGAATCAGTGAAAAAGACCATCAAGGACATGGCCGATGTTCGCACGCATCCCGATGCGGTGAAGCGCGAACTTGACCCACAAGTGTGGAGTACTCGCCAACCCTGGTTCGCTGAACGAATCGCCGCACTTCAGAAGAAGATCACCAAGAAGTAGTTCAGTGCGACGTCTGCGAACTATGTGTGTGGCACTCGTGCCACTCGTTGTGCTTTCTGTGACCGCAACACAGGCGAGCGCGGACGTGAAGCCGATTCTTCCGTGGAATCTTGATCGAATCGATCAGCGAGCGTTGCCGCTTGATAGGTCGTATACGTCTCCGGCGCTGACGGGTGCGGGAGTCGACATTTACATTCTCGACACCGACGTTCGCGCAACTCACGAGCAGTTCGGCGGACGAGCAGTGAACTTGGCAGATTTCTCAGTGGGCGAGAAGGGTGAGAACACTGGTCCGACGTGTGACGGTCACGGCACTCACGTGTCGTCGATTGCAGTGGGCGACACCGTCGGTGTCGCTCGTGGCTCGCGATTGTTGTCAGTGCAGGTGCTCGACTGTGATGGAAACGGTGAAGTGCCAAATGTGGTGAAGGGCATTGAACGTGTGATCGACCATCACACGTCTGGTCGATTGGCGGTGGCCAATTTGAGCCTCGGAGTGGACATCGGCGACGACGGTGATGCCATCAATGCAGCGATTCGTCGCCTCATTGCAGACGGTGTCATCGTCATTGTCGCGGCCGGGAACGGCAATAGCGCAGGGCGTCCTGTCGATGCCTGCATGATCGCCCCAGCAAACGAACCACAGGCAATCACGGTTGCTGCGGTCGATTGGAACGACAAGCAGTCGTCGTATTCGAACTTCGGTTCTTGTATTGACATTTATGCCCCAGGTGGCGATTTCAACGCATGGGTCGATGCGGCCTGGAATGCAAACGATGCGGACTACTACGGCGATGCCGGCACATCGATGGCATCGCCTCACGTTGCAGGACTTGCCGCATTACTCGCTCAACAGCAACCAGGACTGTGCCCACAGAGTGTCGAGCGAGCAATTCTCGCGCGCGCGACACCCGATGTGTTGGTGGGCCTTGGGGCTGGTTCACCGAATCGTCTGTTGTACCTCGACACGTCGCCCATCACCGAGATCACTACTCCTGGTACTCCCACCAACATTGTTGCGGTGGCAGACAACAACGCTCTGACAATCAGCTGGGACCATCCGTGCGATGGGGGCACTCAAATAGAAAAGTCGATTGTCTCGGTGTATTCAGGTACTCGCTTGGTGAAGAAGGTGTCAGTTGCTGGCGCACGACAGGTTGTGCGCGTCGGTGGGCTGCGAAACGGGACGACATACTCGGCCACCGTGCGCACACAATCGTTGGCCGGGCGCGGAGGTGTGTCGTCAAAGTCTGCACGGGTTGCATCGCGTCGCCTGACGGTCGGTTCATCTGTCCCAGTTGCACAACTCATGTCCAAACCGCAGGCCGGCTCGGCACGGTGGGTCGTGGCCCCCCGGAGCACTTCCATCTGCGCAATCAAGTCAGGTCCGCCACGCCTTGTCGCGCTGAAGCGGGGGAAATGCGTTGTGAACGTGACCACGAGTCACGCGGAGACCTCTCGAACATATGTGTTGACGATCGGCTAATCGCGTTATCCACAACCTCTCATACGGTGTACGGTTTGCTCAGGGACTCACGAGAGGGGCCCAGCGGCCCCAGAAGGGAGTTGCGATGAGTAAGCGACATCGCAATGAGGAGGTTGCTCCGATTCCGCGCGCCGATGTGCGTGCACACGCACACAACGAGCGGCATCGCATTCACAGCGAGTTACACCACGTCGTCGAAGCAGTCGAACATGGCATTCAGCCAGACGACATCGATGAGCCAGGGCCGAATTGGAAATCGGTGCACCATCATGGTCAGAAGCGTGAAGAAAATCTGAGCGCACCGAAGCGATTTCGTCATTGGAAAACCAAGGACTGGAAGCGTCGGACCAACAACAGGAAGGCGCGTAACCGCGCGTATCGGCCGGCGTAATTCGCCACGTATCGATTAGTGCGCTGCACCTAGCCACGTAGTGGTGAGGTCGGCTGCTCGTGCGTGCCATTCCTCAACCGTTATTGCGTAGCGAACGTGGTCTTCCCAGACTCCGTTGATTTCAAGAAATCGAAGAGCCACGCCTTCATTGCGTAATCCGATCTTGTCGACGACGCGATGGCTGTTGCGGTTATGCGGAATGATGCATACCTCGATGCGGTGCAAGTGAAGTTCATCGAATGCATAACGCATAAGAGAGACCACAGCCTCTGACATGTAGGCGTGCCCGGCATGGGCTTGATCTACCCAATAGCCAATGGTGCCCGCTTGAAGTGACCCGCGCACGACGTTGTTCAGGTTGATCTCACCGATGAATTTGCCATCAAGAAAGATGCCGAACGCATACTGGGTTCCAGATTGGCGCTCGCGCTCGCGCAGTGAGCACCGGGCCACGAACACATCGCGGTCTCGTTCGGGGTCTGGGTGAAAGGGCTGCCGAAGGGGCTCCCACTTGGTGAGCCATTCGACATTTCGGAGGCGCACTGAACTCCATTGGTCAAAATCCTGAGCAACAAGCGGCCTCAACATGAGTCGACGCGAATACAAACGCAAACCAGTTCGTGATGTGCGTGCGGGATGTTCAAGAGTCATTGTTGCTCCAGCATCTCTGCGGCTGCACCATCAAGAAGATTGCGTGTCGACACGACGAGTGAATCTAGGCGCAACCGACGCATGATGCCGACAAGTACGCAACACCCACCGACAATGATGTCGGCTCGGTCGCGAGGTAGCCCGGGGTTGAACAGACGGTCTGCAAGTCGCTCAGTTGCCAACGTGCGGAACACGTCCTCGGCAGCATCTTTTGAAAGCACAAATCCATGAAGTGCAGCATCTTCAAAAGAGGTCAGCCCAATTTCGACGGCAGCCACCGTGACAATCGTGCCGGCAACCCCGACGACGAGTGGATCAGAAATGAGGGCGGGATGTGCACGGGCCAGTTCCTCGAGGTCGTCTTCGACAGCACCGATGGCGTTGGTGAGTTCCTCTGGACGGGGTGGGTCATGGGCAAGTTCGGTTTCAGTAGTGACGACGGCACCGTATGGAAGACTGAACGTGACCTCGGGTTCGCGTACGCCAATGGTGAATTCAGTGCTGCCTCCACCGATGTCGACCACAACAATCGGACGTTCGGCACCATGAGTGCTGTTGAATGAGAGTCCGGTGAGGGCTCCGCGAAACGACAACTTTGCTTCAGTGTGTTCATCCACGACGTCAAGATCAACGTTTGTCACTTCACGAACCATGGCCGCAAACTGATCGATGTTTGTGGCACGACGACAGGCTGAAGTACCGATGATGCGCACTTGGCTCACATCGGCTTCCGCGATGTCTTTCGTGTACTCCTGCAGCACATCGATTGCTCGAGCTTGTGCCTCAGATGCCAAGAGGCGAGTGCGAGCAACACCTTCTCCAAGACGTGGTGTCGCAAAACGACGCAGAATGTCACCTTGACGATCGCGCACCAACATGTTGACCGAGTTCGTGCCGACATCGATGACCGCCACGCGCCGCTCTGCAGTACTTGCGGAAGCACCGGAAGTCACGACGTGACTCTCTCTGCCAATGTGGCACCACGTAATCGACACTGCTCGTCCACCCACGCGCCGACGGGATCATCGCCACCTGCGAGCCACCAGGCAAAGTGAGCATGCAAACATTTCACGCCGCGCCGAGTTCCACCCACACCACCGCTTGGCCGTGGGCCGGTGTGTTGTTCAGGGATGTCGATGTCGCGGATGCGCTCATACTCGCGGTGCACACGGTCGATGTCGTCAAGACCGAAGAGCTCCTCAACAAGATCAACACCTCCGTCTGCTTCTACGGCTCCGACCTCTCTGATTTCATCAGGTCCGATGAGCCAATACAGCGTGGGCATCGGCGTTCCGTCGTCGAGCAGCGGGGCATTGCGCAACACGACAGGATCACCATTTCGTGAGCGCACGACGATGCGATAGGCACCTTGTGGTCGACGACCAAGTAGGCGCTCGACAGTGATGCGTTCGTCAGGCGTCGGCACGGTTCCCAAGGCCGGACGCGACATTGTCGCCTATCGAGCAATCAGCCAGATGACGACAGCAGCGATGACAACGACGACTGGCAGAGCTCGCTTCAGAATTGGAGCACCAGCAGCGTCGAGCAAGTCAATTGGCTTTGCTTCCGGGCCGTCGATCTTGCGCACACCATCACTTGAAACCGGCGCAGCAGCAGGCGCCACTGTTTCTGTGGCGGCAGTCGTACTTGCTGGTTGCGCAGCAATCAGTTCATTTAGGTTGACAACAAATTGCGCGAGGATCTTCTCGGAGATGTCTGCCATCGCGCCACGTCCGAATTGTGCAACCTTGCCGGTGATCGACAAGTCAGTGTGCACTTTGCACTCGGTGTTCGTTGGCGACAATGCAGACAGTTGCGCCGTGATGACCGCAGAAGCATTTCCCTTGCCGCCGGTGTCGCGACCTTCGCCCTTCAACACCGCCTTGTGTGCGGTGTCGTCGCGTTCAACGAAACTTGCCTGACCCTTGAACTGCGCCTGAATGGGTCCGACTTTTACCTTCACGACACCGCGATAGGTGTCGCCTTCGACTTCTTGTAACTCGGCACCAGGTAGGCACGGCGCAATTCGTTCGACATCGGTGAGGATTTTCCATGCCTCTTCAACAGGTACGGGTACTTCGAATTGATGATTCAGGTCCATTGGGAGAGATCCTCCATGGTGTCGATGTCTGCGGGGGAGCCTTCGCAGGCTATCCGTCGCACCAATTCAGGGTGAAGGCGCACGAGACTTCTCAGGCCTTCGTCGGGATCGCCGGCTAGTTCCTCGAAGGTATGCCACAACTCTCGCGCGAATCGCACAGGTGGAGACGGCTGGCCGTCGAACGCAGCCATCGCAAGTGGTGCATCTGATAACCCGACGCGACGCCAGGCGTCACTTCCAATGAATGGCTGATCGGCAAGTCCGATGACGACGGCATCGACACCGCGGCGTTCGCCTTCGGCAAGTGCAGCGAGCACTGAAGATCGTTGACCACTTTGCCATTGCTCGTTGTGGACGACTTCGACACCTGGTGGCACATCGGTGATGTCGACAGCACCAGTGATGACAACGACGGGTCCAATGTCGGCTGTGACGGCCGCTGAGAGAGCGTGGTGAACAATCTGTGCGCCACGGAGACTGGCGAGAAGTTTGTGTCTATTTCCAACGAATCGGCGTCCTTCTCCGGCCGCGAGCACAGCAATCAGGAGATGGGGTCTCGGGGTCGAAGCCATGTCTAATAGCCTGCCTGATGTGGGGCGAAAGTGGCGATGTGTCGAGCAACGTGGGCTCAATTCGCTCAAAGCGTCGTGTGCCACCGCATTTGCTGTCGTTTTGTCACTCTCCGCAGTGGCCTCACCTGTGGTGGCCAGCGACGCAGTTTCTGCCGAAGTGCCCAAGGCCAAAGAACGTCCTCAGGGTCTCAAGCCTTCACCGCGCACATCTGACCCCATCGCTGCGCTGGCCGCTCGGGCTTTGACGCCACTCATGCGTACAGATGGCGAGACGTCAGTCGCGTACTCGGTGATGCGAACGATGGTTGCCGATGCAATCGAGAAGCGAACCGGAGTGTCAGCTGTGAAGCTTGAAGGGGCGTGGTCGAAGACGACACGTCGTCATCAAGTGGCACTGATGACTGCCCTCACACAACTCGGCGTGAAATATCGACACGGTTCCGAAAGCCCTGGTAACGCAATCGACTGTTCTGGTTTGTTGTGGTACGCGTGGCGAGCAGCAGGCATCAAGATGCCGCGATACTCGAAATCACAACTCGACAAACGCAATCAGATTGAGCAAGAAGAAGCAAAAGCTGGTGACATCGTGGGACGTCGGGTGCATGTTCGCATGTATCTCGGTACAGATCTCCTCACGCTCGAAGCACCATACGGTGGCGAGAAGGTTCGATTACGTGTCATGGGGCTCAATTTGCTTCCGACCATGTTCTGGGCAGACCCCACGAAGCTTGAAGAGTGGCGTGTGTGGGACTGGGAAGCACTGGCCGAGCAGAAGGCGCGAGAGGAAGCTGCCGACTTCAGTGAATAGGGCCGCTTGTTGCGCGAAGACTTTGTGCGACTCGCCCCGTGCGTCGAGCAATGATCTCGGCACAAATACTGATGGCGGTTTCCTCGGGAGTGCGCGAACCAAGATCGAGGCCAATTGGTGACATCAAACGCTCAAGATCAGCAGCGTCGGTGACCCCGGCTTCTGCGAGGCGCTCAAGGCGTTTTGCGTGCGTCTTGCGACTTCCCATGACACCGATATAGCCAACTGGTGTATTCAGTGCACCGATGATTGCTGGCACATCGAACTTCGGATCATGGGTGAGGATGCACACCGCATCGCGTGGTCCGAGTTGAGCACCGTGTTCGGTGAACATCGGTGTTGGCCAAGTGACAATGACGTCGTCAGCCATGGGGAAGCGACGTCGTGTCGCAAATATCTCACGTGCATCGCACACCGTGACGTGGTAGCCGAGCACCTTTGCCACTCGCGCGAGAGCCGCGGTGAAGTCCACAGCGCCAAAGATCCACATACGCGGTGGTGGCGAAAAACTCTCGATGAACACTTTCACCGTTGCGGTGTCGACGAGGTCTTCAGGAGTCGATTGTCCTTCGGGGCCGTAATGACGAACTCCGTTGCGACCCGCCTCTAGTTCCCCGCCAGCGTCGCGCGCAACAACGCGGTCAAGCTCTGAGTGACCGAGTGTTCCTTCAATGATGAAGGGGTTGGTCGCATCGGTAGTGGGGCGGACAATCATGTTTGCTCCGCAGTGCGGGCCTTCGATGACCGTTGCCAATGCCACTGGAACATTGCGACGAATGTTCGTGGCAAGACTTGAGAACACGCTCATGGTGTGGTCACCACTCGAGGGGCTGGATGAAAAGATGGATGATGCCCCCGCAGGTGAGACCCACAGCAAATGCCTCGTCATCGGAATAACCAAAGGTGACGACTCGAGACTCGGTATCGCCGTTCAAGATGGCTAGTGCTTCCGAAACAACCGCACCCTCGACGCAACCACCTGAAACAGACCCGACGACTTCACCGTCTTCGTTCACAGCCATGGCCGCACCAGCCTCGCGCGGGCCCGAACCTTCGATGTCGACGACGCGAGCAAGAGCGACACGCTTGCCGGCATCGCGCCAGCGGTCAAGTTCGTTGAGGATGTCACGCATTACTGATGACTTTCGTGAGGTGTTGAAGCGCATCGAGTGAATGTCCCTCGATGAAATCTTCAACATAGGGCAGAGCAGCAGCCATTCCACGTGCGAGTGGCGCATAACCAGGTGTCACCTTTAGTGGGTTCACCCACACGATGCGATGGGCAACACGACCAAGACGTTGCATTTGCTCTGCCAACACGTCGGGGCTGCCACGGTCCCAACCATCAGAAAGCACCACAACCACGGCCCCGCGTGCCATTCCACGGGTTCCCCAACGGTCGTTGAAATGCCGCAAGGTCTCGCCGAGCCGGGTGCCACCGCTCCAGTCTGCAACGGAGTCCGAAGCTCTGCGAAGTGCAATGTCGGGGTCACGCGAGTTCAACTCTCGTGTGATTCGTGTCAATCGAGTGCCGAGTGTGAAAGCTTCCACCCGTTGACGGCCCACCACAGCTGCGTGCACGAAACGAACCAGCGCTCGTGCATATGGTTCCATCGACCCGCTCACGTCGAGCAGCAGCACGATGCGTCGAGGGCGTTCGTCGGGTGCGGTGAAGCGACGTCTGATGAGCTCGCCGTCTGATGCAAATGACGCTCGCAGAGTGCGTCGAACATCGGTGCTCTGTGCGCGACGCCGAGTTGGTGCGCGGCGAAGCGAACGTCGGTACGGACCAATCAGCTTCAGACGTCCCATGAGTTGCCGCGCGATGTCGAGCTCATCGTCGGAATACGACGCAAAGTCTTTGTGCTGCAGTGTCTCGACACGAGAAAATCGCACTGTGATGGTGGGATCATCTGACGGATTGGCGACACCTTCACTTGCTGCATCTTCATCATCAAGGACAATGCTCACCTTCAGTTGTTCGTCATCGTCAAAGTATTCGGGTGTCTCGCGATGTTCCCAGAACACAGCAAAGGCGCGGTCGTAGAGAGAGATGTCTTCAGGTCGACCTATAAGTGATGCGCGACCAGCCCAATACACGTTGTCGCGACTATCGATGCCGAGTTGTTCGAGAGCAGCGATGAACGTGAGCACCGAGTCGAGCGGTGCAGTGAGACCGGCCTGACGAAGGACGCGGGCGAAGACGACGGCGATTCGTTCGGGCCCCGAACGCAACTCGAAGAAGGAAGTGCTTCCGGTCGTTGTTGTCGACATGGTTGTCAGCCGTGGAGTAGTCCGCGGTCGAGCGCCTGCTTCACCATCGCAGCTATTCCGAGTTCACGTACGCGATCGTGATCTTCTTTGTACTTGAGCACCGTTCCAAGGGTTGCTTCGACGACTGACTCATCGAGCACTGATGTGCCGAGTCGACCGAGCGCAGTGGCCCAGTCAATCGTTTCTGCGATTCCTGGTGGTTTGTACAAGTTCATCGCGCGCAACGATCCAACGGCTGCTGCCACTTGTGCTGCGAGAGAAACGTCGACAGACGGAACTTTGGCTCGGACGATACTGACTTCACGTTCGAAGTCAGGGTGTTCGACCCAGTGGTACAGGCAACGACGCTTCAGTGCGTCGTGGACGTCGCGAGTGCGGTTCGATGTCAGCACAACCACCGGTGGCTGCTTGGCAACGTATGTTCCGATCTCCGGAATTGTGACTTGGAAATCTGACAGCACTTCGAGCAAGTACGCCTCGAATTCGTCGTCGGCACGGTCGATCTCGTCGATGAGCAACACCGGCGGTGTGTTCGATTCATCGGTGATGGCGCGCAAGATGGCACGCTTCACGAGAAACCGTTCGCTGTACAGCTGGTTCTCGAGCGCGGTGGTTCCGGCCTCCTTGGCCTCGCCACTTGCTTCTGCAGCTCGCAGATGAAGCAGTTGTCGCGAGTAGTCCCAGTCGTACACCGCCTGTGAGATGTCAATGCCTTCATAACACTGCAGTCGGATGAGTGGTGCACCGCGCCAGCGGGCGATGGTCTTGGCGAGTTCGGTCTTTCCGACGCCTGCTTCACCTTCCAAAAACAGTGGTCGCCCAAGCGAGAGTGACAGATACACCGCTGTGGTGACGCCGTCATCTGGCAGATATCCGTTGGCCTGAAGACCAGCGCGCACGTCGGTCACTGATGACACCGTCACGCCCCACAGCGTAGGGGTGCGACGCGATGGATACATTTGCGGAGTGGACCTTGGTATTCGTGGACGAACTGCCGCGGTAGCCGCCGCCTCCGCAGGCTTGGGACTGGCTTCAGCACGAGCATTGGTCGAAGCAGGGGTCACCGTGGCCATATGTGGACGTGATGAGGGTCGCATCACTGCGGCAGCGCGACAACTTGGTGATTCTGCTGTCGCCCTTGTTTGTGATGTTGACACCGAATCTGGCGGTCGAATGTTCGTAGAGCAGGCCATCGACAAGCTTGGTCGTCTCGACATCTTGGTCACAAACGGTGGCGGACCACCTGCTGGCACGTTTGGAACCACCCCGCAAGCCGAATATGCCAAGGCGCTTGAGAAGAGCTTGTTATCGGTGGTTGGCATGTGCAGCGCGGCTATTCCTGGCATGCAGGAACGAGGGTGGGGTCGAGTAGTGGCAATCACATCGAGTGCAGTGCGTCAGCCGATACCGAATCTCATCTTGTCGAATACTGCACGAGCCGGAGTCACTGGTTTTTTGAAGACTGTCGCCCGTGAAACTGCAGGCGAGGGTGTCACCGTCAACACGGTTCAGCCCGGAATACATGCAACCGATCGCATCTTGCAGCTGTACGGAGCAAACGCAGACCCAGTGACACTCGGTATTCCGACAGGAAGACTGGGTGACCCAACGGACTTCGGTCAGGTGGTCGCCTTCTTGTGCAGCGAACAAGCCAAGTTCATCACCGGTGCCAACGTGCAAGTTGATGGCGGCGCATACGCAGGTCTGATCTGACATAGACCCGTCGGGACAACAGTGCTCTGTCGTTCTCACACCACGTGTCACCTAGTGTGGCGTCATGATTCATCACGTGGTCTTATTTTCCTGGAAGTCACCTATGTCGGCAGAAGATGTGGCGGCAGTCGGTCGCGCACTTGATGGCATGGTTGCAGGAATGCCGTATGTGCGCTCTTATCACCACGGAATCGACGCAGGGTTGAAGGAAAGCGGCAATGCTGACTACGGCATTGTCGCGACATTTGACAATGCTGACGATTGGCGCAAATACGACACGGACGAGGTACACAACAAGGTGCGCGCCGAGGTAATTGCACCAATTGTCGGTGCGCGCACCGTCATTCAGTTCAGCTCGTAACGAGCGAGCGTCGCTCCCACCAGTCAGCGCCACGCCACGCCGCGAACACGAGCACAAATCCGGCAAGAGCATCGACCACGTAGTGCTCGCCGAAATACACGAGGGTGACTGTCATGCCGATTGGATGCAACAGCAGTGCAGATCTTGTCCACCATGAACGGTTGGGAAAGAACCACAGCACGACGAGTAGTGCCGTGGCTGCGTGAAGAGACGGCATTGCGGCCACCGGGTTGAGAACAGCTACTCCACGATCAAAGGTTTTTGAGACCGTGTCGAGATTCAACTCTGACCATCCACGACCCGTGATGCGGTCAATCTTTTCGATGTAGCCATTCTTTGCCGCCATCCAAGGTGGCGCGGCGGGATAGGCGATGTAGCCAACCACTCCGCCCACAAGCATGAGACCAAGTCGACGCACGTACAACACCCAGCGCTCACGCCCTCGCCAGTGAAGAAACACTGCGAGCGCTACGGGGAATACAAAGTGGGTCATGTAAATGATTGATCCGAGCACGTCGTACCACTTGATGTCGCCACGCAAGTAGAAGCGCTCTTGCATCCACACGTTCGGGTCGACACCGAAGAACAGAAAACGATCAACATTTCGTGGACCGGAAAAGTTCACCGGAATGCCCAGTTGATCGGCAATTCCTCTGCTGTAGTCATAGAACATGTAGATGCCGAACACAATTGCCCAGTCGCGAAATGACTGTTTGACTTCGTCACGCGGACGACCAACGGCCCCGCACATGAATGCTGCAAAGATCCATGCCAAAACGGCAAGTCGATCAATGGGTATACCGAACTGTTTGGCACTCCCGACAAAGACCAAGCAATAGGCGACAAGCACCGCTCTTCGATGGCGAATCCAGCGGTCGCCGCTCGTCGCCATCGTCACGGCGTCAGGTGGCGTCAGCAGGAGGATTGTTCGAGTGCGCGCCGCACCAACACTGACGCCAAATGACGTCGGTAATCAGCAGACGCATTCATGTCGTCTTGTGGCTCCGCCTCGTTCGATGCGAGGCGTGCGGCATCTTCCACTGAAGAGCCTTGCGAAATTGCATTGTTCACCGAAGTCGCAAGAACGGGAGTTGATCCCATGTTCACCAGTGCCACGCCGGCATTGGAGCCTTTGCGCCACGCAGCAACACCAACGATGGCCCAATCTTGGGCGCGTCGGTTGAACTTCTGAAAGGACCATCCGGCACCGTCCATCTTTGGCACGCGAACTTCAGTAAGCATCTCGTCAGCTGCGAGAGCCGACTCGAGAAAACCTTTGTAAAAGTCGGTCGCAGCAATCTCTCTGGTGCCGTTTGGACCCTGGGCAACATACGTCGCACCAAGCGCGAGTGTGGTGGCAGGCAGGTCTGATGCGGGGTCAGCGTGAGCGATTGACCCGCCGAGCGTTCCGCGGTGGCGCACTTGCGGGTCACCGACGTGGCTCGCAGCGTGTGACAACAACGGCACGTGCTGCTGCAACAACGAAGAATGCTCAAGCTCGGTGTGTCGAGTGAGTGCGCCGATGGCGATGTGGTCACCCGCATCGCGAATGTACGACAGGTCGTTCACGCGGGCGATGTCGACCAACACAGCTGGCTGTGCAAGACGCAACTTCATCAGCGGAAGAAGCGAGTGACCGCCAGCAAGAAACTTAGCGTCATCTCCATATTGGCTGACGATTGAAATCGCCTCAGCAGCAGAGCCGGCACGTTTGTAATCGAATGGTGCAGGAATCATGATTGACCCTTCAGCTCTTGGCCGCGGCGAGCACGGACTTGACGATGTTGTGGTAGCCGGTGCAACGACAGAGGTTGCCTTCGAGGCCGATACGCACGTCTTCTTCGGTGGGGGACGGGTTTTCCTTGAGCAGGCCAATCGCCGCCATCACCATGCCTGGTGTGCAGTATCCACACTGCAGGCCGTGGTTTTCCATGAATGCCTTCTGCATCGGGTGCATTTCATCACCCTTTGCAAGACCTTCAATAGTGAGAACCTCACAACCGTCGGCTTGCACCGCGAGCATCGTGCAACTCTTCACCGATTCGCCGTTCATGTGCACGGTGCATGCACCACAGCTTGAGGTGTCACAGCCGATGTTTGTGCCAGTGAGACCGAGGTGTTCTCGGATGTACTGAACCAGCAGTGTGCGTGGCTCGACGTCACCGTCACGGCTCACGCCGTTCACTTTGATGGAGAGTTTCATGGTCTTCTCACTTCCTTCCGTGCAGTGCTTCCCACACACGCATGGGCGTGCACGGCATGTCGATGTGTCGAACTCCGAGATGGGAGAGCGCGTCAATCACCGCTGATTGAACGGCCGGGGTGGATCCGATGGTTCCGGATTCACCAATGCCCTTCACTCCGAGTGGGTTGACGAATGTCGGTGTTTCCATGTGCACGACTTGGATGTCAGGCATTTCGGCCGCCGAGATGAATGCATAGTCTGCAAGATTCGACGTGACGGGGTTTCCGTCAGCGTCGTAACGCACTTCTTCGAGCAACGCTTGGGCAGCACCTTGAGCCACGCCACCGTGAATCTGGCCGTCGAGCAACAGGGGGTTCAACACCTTGCCTGCGTCGTCGCAAGCGATTTGCTTGATCAATGACACTTTGCCGGTCTCGGTGTCGACTTCGACGACCGACACGTGCGCACCGAACGGGAATGTCGCGCTTGCAACGCTGTGCATTTCCTCGTGTTTCAAGCCACCGTCTGCCTTGGCTGCAACTGCAAGCTCGGCCCAAGTCTTTGCAACTGCCGGTGTACCTGCCACGTGGAAAGCCCCGCGATCGCGGTCGAGCACGATGTCTTCCTCGTTTGCTTCGAGCAATCGGGCAGCGATTGCTTTTGCTTTGTCGACCACTTGACCAGCGACCTTGAACACTGCCACGCCGCCTTGCTGCAGCGAACGGGAACCCATGGTTCCGCCACCAGATGGCACGAGGTCAGTGTCGCCCCACACTAGTTCGACATTTTCCATGGGGATGCCGGTCTGTTCGCTGGTGAGCATTGACCAAGCGGTCGCATGACCCTGTCCGTGTGGCGACGTTCCGGTGTAGACAATCGCGCGACCATCATCGGTGATTTCGATCTTTGCGGTTTCGCCCATGGGCGGCACGCCACCGGTGATTTCGACATACACCGACACGCCAATTCCGAGTTGCTTGACGTCACCTGAAGAACGGCGACGAGCTTGCTCAGCGCGAAGTTCTTCGTAGTTCGCGGCATTCAGTGCCTTGTCAAGGGCCACTTCATAGTCACCGACGTCGTAGGTCTGGCCAATAACCGTTGTGTGTGGTTCATCGAACTTCGGGATGAGGTTCTTGCGACGAACTTCAGCAGCGTCCATGCCAATTTCAGCTGCGAAGAGATCCATTGCCCGTTCAATTGCCGCTGTCGCTTCCGGGCGACCTGCTCCGCGATAAGCAACCACGGGTGTGGTGTTCGTGATCACTGATGTCGTACGACATTCGATCTTTGGAATTGCATACACACCCGACGACATCGGGCGAGTCATGAACGGCGCGAGAATCGCGCCCATATCAAACCATGCCCCGCAGTCCTGCAGGACGTGCATTTGGTACGCAGTCACGTGACCATCACGCGTTCCACCGATAGTGAGGTACTGCACCTGTGCACGACCATGTCCGAGCGCCATCATCGACTCACTGCGTGTCTCGCGCCAACGCAATGGCATGCCGACTTCTTTCGAGAGGCGACCAAGAAGTTGCTCTTCGGGATACGAACCAATCTTCGCACCGAATCCGCCACCAACATCAGGAGTGATCACACGAACTTGCGATGCGTCAAGTCCGTTTGCAGCGGCAATCGAATCGCGCGCACCTTGTGCGTGCTGGGTGGACAGCCACTGGTACAGACGACCATCAACCCAGGCAACTGCCGCACCGCGAACTTCGAGCGGGCACGGTGCAACACGTTGGTTGAGAACACGTTGCTTCACGACGACCTCGCAGCCTTCGAAGAACGCATCGCCGGTGTTGTCGGGCATGCCGAGAGCAGTGGTGTCGAACACTGCGTTGCTACCGCAGGACTCGTAGATGTGGGTCGAGCTGGTGAGTGCCTGCTCGAGATCGGTGAGCGCCTCGAGAATGTCGTAGTCGACAATCACCATCTCGGCAGCGTCCTCGCCTTGTTCACGTGTCTCGCTGATGATGGCGACAATGGGTTCACCGACGTAGCGCACTTTGTCCATAGCAAGCGCCGATCGTGCAACCATCGGGTTGAATGTCGCTGGTTGCGGGGTCAGTCCGAGGTTTGCGCCTGTGAACACTGCAACGATTCCGGGCATGGAAGCCGCATCGCTGGTGTCGATTGAGAGGATCTTTCCGTGGGCGACAGTGCTGCGTGCGTAGGTCACATGTAATGCACCAGTGAGCAATGATTCATCGAGGAGGTCATCGACGTATTTGCCTCCGACAGTGAGAAACTTCGGGTCTTCTTTACGAAGAACCCGGTTTCCAAGAATGCTTCCACCCACGAGGACCTCCGATCGAGACACAGTCGTCGCCTAGGTGCGACTGTGTGTACCGCGAGACTAGCGAGGCTGTGACGGAGGTGGTTAAGTCGAGGTGGTCATGACGATGACGTGATTGGCAAGTTCTGTCTGTATCCCTTGGTGGGCGCGACAATTGTCAGGGTTGCAGGCCGCCAAGTGGCCCACCCGGTCGAGCTGTTTCGACAATGCGAACCGACATGATGTTGCTCACCATTGAGTAGGGCCATGTGGCCGGCAATGTGGTGGGCAGGTTGGGCATCTGTAGAAGGTTCACGCGACGCTCTCCGGGGTACACGTAGCCCAACTCTGATCGCGCGGCACCAACTACTCCGGCTGGGGTCTGAAGTGCATCGATCTCGTCTTGAAGCTGTTCATTTGCGTCGGCAAGTGCTTCAAATTCGGCACTGCGTTGTGCGATGGCTTCATGCTGGTCGAAGTAGTCGCGCATGGGAAACACGAAGAACGCGGCGGCTACTGCGAGCCCAACGATTCCGGCAGAAGCCCAGGCGAGTATGCGAAGGGGCCGGCTCTTGATGAGCCTGTTTTCGGCCGGGGTTCGCCTGGCTACACCCTCAGTGAGTGCACGGGTGATGTCACGCGTCGCGTCCCGCACATCACGACGGACGCGCGCTGACTTGTCGCGCGGCGCGCCACGGCGCGAACTAGAAGTGGTTGGGCGACGGGCGGTCACACCTCAATTGTGGCGTAGTCGCTGTGGATAAACACGTACGCGAACATCTGTTCGTGTGAAATGTGTGTGCCGTGAGGTGGATTGTCTAGCGCAGGGGAGCGAGTGCGGCGCGTCCACGGAACCGAGCCGCATCACCGAGGCGATCCTCGATACGCAACAACTGGTTGTACTTCGCCACGCGGTCGCTTCGCGCTGGTGCGCCGGTTTTGATTTGTCCGCAGTTTGTTGCAACTGCCAAGTCGGCAATCGTGGAATCTTCTGTTTCGCCGCTGCGATGACTCATGACGCTGCTGTACGAGTGGCGGGTCGCCATCTCGACCGTGTCGAGTGTCTCGGTCAGAGTTCCGATTTGGTTGACTTTCACCAACACGCTGTTTGCAACCTTGCGCTCAATGCCCATTGCCAAGCGTCGTGCGTTGGTGACGAACAAGTCGTCGCCGACAAGTTGAATGCGAGATGCAAGCGCTGTGGACAGTTTGCTCCAGCCATCCCAATCATCTTCTGCCATGCCGTCTTCAATACTGACAATCGGGTATTTGTCGACGATTGCCGTCCACCATGCGACCATCTCATCGGCATCAAGTACTTTGCCTTCGCCAGCGAGGTGGTATTTGCCGCCTTTATATAACTCGCTCATTGCGGGGTCGAGTGCAATGGAGATGTCACTGCCCGGTGCGTAACCGGCTCGTTCAATTGCTTCGACGAGCACGGCGATTGCAGCTTCGTTCGATTCAAGATTGGGGGCAAAACCGCCTTCGTCACCCACAGCAGTGGAAAGACCGCGATCGTGGAGCACCTTTTTCAATGTGTGATAGGTCTCGACGCCCCAGCGCAATGCCTCACGGAAACTTGGTGCACCAAGAGGCATGATCATGAACTCTTGAAGGTCGACGTTGTTGTCGGCATGTGCACCACCATTGATGACGTTCATCATGGGCACTGGCAGAACATGTGCATGTGGTCCGCCAAGTGCACGGAAAAGTGGCAATTCAAGTTCGGCTGCTGCGGCGTGGGCGACGGCAAGACTGGTTCCGAGCATGGCGTTTGCACCAAGGCGTGACTTGTTGTCGGTGCCATCGAGGTCGATGAGCGCGGTGTCAAGAATGCGTTGTTCAGTGGCGTCCATGCCGATGATTGCGGTGGCAATAGAAGTGTTGACGTTGTCGACAGCACGCGCCACGCCCTTGCCGAGGTAACGAGTGCCACCATCGCGCAATTCAACTGCCTCGTGTTCGCCGGTGGAAGCACCGGATGGAACGATGGCGCGACCGATGGCTCCGCTGTCGAGCATGACCTCAACTTCGACAGTGGGATTGCCGCGGGAATCGAGGACCTCACGTCCGACGACTTCGACGATTTCACTCATGCCATCACGCTAGTGACAACTGGCCTCAGTCGCTCTGTTTGGCAAGCTCCCACAAGCGGTCCAGTTCTTCGAGGGTCATCGCACCGATGGAGGCACCCTCATTACGTGCCAATTGTTCAACCCGTTCGACGCGCCGACGGAACTTCTGTACTGCTCCGCGCAGGGCGGCCTCCGGATCGATGTCCAAGTGGCGTGCAATGTTCACCACTGCGAAGAACAGATCACCGATTTCCGTAAAGGTGGCCTCGGGGTCCTCGTCGCGTGCGGCGGCAACTTCGCGGGCTTCCTCGGCAACTTTGTCGAGAGCACCGTCCACATTCGGCCAGTCAAACCCAGCGCGCGAAGCGCGTTGCTGCACTTTCAAGGCGAAAGAGAGAGATGGTGCAGCCTCAACGACGCCATCGAACAGTCCGGTGCGATGAGGTTTCTCCTCGGCTTTCAACTGCTCCCAGTTCTTCAATACTTCAGTCGTGTCATTCACGGTGGTGTCAGCAAATACATGCGGATGGCGTCTGACGAGTTTGTCGTGCACGCGCCGTGCCACGTCGGCCATGGAAAAGCGACCTTCTTGTTCAGCAATCACCGCGTGAAACTCGATTTGATACAAGAGATCGCCCAGTTCCTCGACGAGTTCGTCGTCACCGTCAGTGTCACCTTCGCGTAAAGAGTTGATGGCGTCGACTACTTCGTAGGTCTCTTCGAGCAGGTATGTGACAAGCGACTTGTGTGTCTGCTCTTTGTCCCACGGGCATTGCTCGCGCAACGTTCGCGCGAGTTGATGAAAACGAACAAGTTCATGCCCGGCAGATGATGCAAGTCCGGGAATCCAAAGACATGTCAAGTGGTCAGCGTCGACTGCTCGGTCGATGTCGGACCACGTCGTGTGCACCACGCATTCGTCATCTAGGCCCAGATGATGCAGCAGCGTCACTGGTGTGTCGTCGACATCATCCACCGACAACTTGATGTCAGAGAGCACCCAGTTCGCGTGTGTGTGAGCAACCAACATTGGGCCGGTGTAACCAGCGCTAGCTGCTGCAAAGTCATGCCCGTCAATGAGACGAACTCCGATTTCTACTGGGTCGATCGCGAGTGCGCGCCATGCGTCGTCAAGGAACGAAATTGCCGGCTCAACGTGGACATCAATATCGGTGAGTGCGAGCAAGTTGCGAACAGTCTTCTCAAGGACGAGTGGTGAACCAGGAACCGCGTAGAGCACCTCACCGAATTGTCGTGCTGCCGACACGAGGCGTTCGGTGATGGCGGAATACACCTCGTCAAATGTGTTCGATGAGTCATAAAGATGATCGAACGACTCTGCGCCATCTTCAGCGTGGAGAACTAGATGTGCAGACGGATGTCGAATTGTGCGAATGAACCGTTTCGTTGTGCGTGAGATGTGGTCAAGCGTGCCGGTTGTGACGCGTGCCGGATCACCAGGTCCGAGTCCGACGACGACGATGCGAGCCACGCGCTGCTGTGCTCCGCGTTACTGGACGGCAGATTTCGCCGTGTTCCATTCGCCGAATTGGGAGTTAACCCACACGTCTGCGCTGGCGAGATAACCAATGGCGAGCAGGCTTGCCGAGTTGTCGGTGAGTCGTTTCATGACGGCATCACCAACCTCGTCCCATGGGCGATGCACGATGACGTGATATCCAAATTGAGAGCGAACGGGCCCGATAACCATGGTCGGTCGGCCGGGAATGGCTGCGCTCATGAAGTCCGCGTCGAATTGTTCCTGAAGAGTGGGCAAGTTGAAACAGGCGTTCTCACCTTCATCCAACTTTCCACCGGATTCTTTGGCTGCTGGCTCGGTCGAGGTCTCTTTCGCAATTTTGGTGAAGTCGCCACCATCTTCCAATTCAGCGATGACCTTGTTGGCTGTATCAAGCGACTCCACGAGGATGTGGCTCAGGCACAACACACCCGTGAGCGCTGGTTGTTTCTCATACCACGACTTCACGGCATCCTTGCTGGGCACGGTGACACGCTCGAATGCGTACTGAAGTGCATTGAGCTCGAGCGATGTGCTCTTCAACAGATCCGACCATCCGTCGATGGCGCCATCAGGCACAGACGCGAGCGCCTTTTGGCGATCTTCATCGGTGACTGAATCATCGATGGTGGTGAGAAACTGCGCTGCTGCGCGGCCTCGGATGAGTGAGTTGAGCACGCTACGTGCTTCATCGCCCGACAGCAGACCATTGGTATCAGGAGTGAGCTGACCAGCCGAAGTGAGATCTTCTGTGAGTTGTTCGAAATCGTCGAGCGGAAAAGACACGCCGTTCACTCGGAATGCATCGTTCGACTTCTCAACCGTGGAACATGCGGCAAGAGAGGTGGTTGCTGCGATCGCGAGTGCCGCTAGGGACAGTCGACGGGGGAGTTTCTTCAGTTCGGTCACAAAGAACGACCCTACTCGTCGTCGGGCTCGAACAACTCGCTGATGACGGTGCGAAGGTGTTCGATGAGCGTCGTTTTCTTCGGGATCTGCAACACCAATTGTCGTGCTGACTCTCGATACACAGCCCCCGGTGCGACGCGACGGAGCACCAACGACTGAGAAGCACGCAATGTGACGGGTGCGATCCGAATCTCGCGACGAGTTGCGGACACTTCTCGCAAGCCGAGGCGGTGACATGCGGCGCGCAGGTCTGCAACGCCGAGGAGGTTCTCGGCCGCAGCAGGTAGAGGTCCGAAACGGTCGAGCCACTCGGTACGAATGTCATTGACTTGTTCCAGTGTCGTTACTTCGGCGAGGCGTCGATATGCCTCTAGACGAAGTTCTTCGCTCGGTGCGTAGTCGTCTGGCAAGAACGCATCGATTGGCAAGTCGACAACGACATCGACAGGTTCGGCAACTGGTTCACCTTTCATTTCCGCGACGGCCTCGGTCACCAATTGGCAATAGAGGTCATATCCAACTGCGGCGATGTGTCCACTTTGTGCTTCACCCAACAAGTTGCCAGCGCCGCGAATTTCCAAGTCGCGCATGGCGATACGGAATCCGCTACCAAGTTCCGTGGACTCACCAATGGTGCGAAGTCGTTCGTACGCTTCTTCACTGAGCCGCTTGTCGCGTGGGTGGAACAGATAGGCATAGGCGCGCTGTCCGCCGCGACCGACGCGTCCGCGCAATTGGTGAAGCTGCCCAAGACCAAGAAGATCGGCACGCTCAACAACCAGAGTGTTCACCGTCGGCATGTCGATACCACTTTCGATGATGGTCGTGCAGACGAGCACGTCGTGCTTGCCCTCCCAGAAGTCCACGACAACTTTTTCGAGCTGTGACTCATCCATCTGGCCGTGCGCCACGACAATGCGTGCCTCCGGAACCAACTCTCGCAATTGTTGTGCGTGTTCTTCGATTGACTGCACTCTGTTGTGCACCCAGAACACCTGACCCTGACGAAGTAACTCTCGTCGAATCGCCTCTGTTGCTACTGCTTCACTGTCTTCGCCGACATACGTGAGGATCGGTTGGCGATCTGCCGGTGGGGTCTGAAGCAGCGACAAGTCGCGAATGCCAACGAGACTCATCTCGAGCGTGCGTGGAATCGGCGTTGCTGACATGGTGAGGACGTCGACATTCGTACGAAGTCGCTTCATCGCTTCTTTGTGTTGCACGCCGAAGCGTTGTTCCTCGTCGACCACCAAGAGTCCGAGATTCTTGAAGATGACACCTTCCTGAAGAAGGCGGTGCGTGCCGATGACGCAGTCCACTTCACCGGTCTTCAGTCCCTCCAGAACTTTGCGTGCTTCGGCATTAGTGAGAAATCTCGACAGCATCTCGACGCGAATCGGATATCCAGCAAAGCGCTCGGAGAACGTGTTTGCATGTTGCGAGGCGAGAAGCGTTGTTGGTACCAACACCGCCACTTGGCGGCCACCCTGGATTGCTTTAAAGGCCGCACGTACTGCAACTTCGGTTTTGCCAAAACCGACATCGCCGCAAATGAGGCGATCCATCGGCACGGTGCGCTCCATGTCACCCTTGACCTCTTCAATTGCACGCATCTGATCGGGAGTCTCGACAAAGGGAAACGCAGACTCCATCTCGCTTTGCCACGGAGTGTCCTCGGCGAAAGCGTGACCCTCTGCCGTCACACGGCGTTGGTACAAAACGACGAGTTCTTGAGCCACCTCACGCACCGCGCTACGTACGCGCGACTTCGCTCGAGCAAAGTCACTTCCGCCCATGCGATTCAGCGTCGGTGTCTCGCCACCCACATACTGACGAAGTGATCCGATGTGGTCGGTGGGCACGTACAACTTGTCGCCACCTTTGTAGGCGAGCAGTAGATAGTCGCGCTCGACACCACCGATGGAGCGTTTCACCATGCCCTCGTACTGGGCGACACCGTGATGTTGGTGCACCACATACCCACCAGGTTGTAGATCTTCGAACACCGATACTGCGTTGGCTCGCGACGTGCGTGAGGCGCAACGTCTGCGTCGTCGACCACTGAGGTCTGATTCGGCTATCACCGCGATACGGGACTCTTGCAAGATGAAGCCGCGTGAGAGCGGGGCGACAACGACATTTCCAGCGCCACTTCGTACCGGCCCGTCGACACGAAGATCGAAGTGCAATCCGTTCTCGGCCAACAAGTCAGTGAATCGAGTGGCAGACACGTCGGTCTCGGCGGCCACGACGAGGGTCCACTTCTGCGACAGCAGTTCTTTGGCGCGAGTGAAAACGGGTGTCGGGTCGTGAATGATCGGGCCCCAACCACCCGAGGCCACCGTGGGTGTCTCGGGTGAATCTGCAGTATTGAGAACCGTCAATGACGCACTCTGTGATTCGAGTGACAACAACCGTTCCGCGCTGGTGTGTAAACGAGGGAATGAAACGGTTGCATCTCGTGCCCACGAGGTGGCAAGTGCGCGGGCGAGGTCGTCTTCTTCGGCAAGAAGATCACGAGCGCGGTCTCCCATGTTCTTTGGGTCGACCATCACGATGAGTGCATCGTCTCCGACCAGGTCAGTAATCAGTTGCTCTGTGGTAGTGAGCCACGGCAACCAACTCTCCATGCCGTCAAAAATCTGGCCTTCAGAAAGTCGTTCCCATTGCTCGCGTCCCCACGGTTCGGTCGCTACAAGTTCGCTCGCACGAGAGCGAAGTTCGTCGTCAAGCATCAACTCGCGTGCTGGAAACACCACGATGTCGTCGACGTCGCCGACCGAACGTTGGTCATTCACGTCAAAAGTTGTCAGGCGATCGACTTCATCACCCCACGTGTCGATGCGCACGGGTGCGTCTGAGGTGCTCGGAAAGATGTCGACGATTGCGCCGCGTCGTGCGAATTCGCCTCGGTGTTCCACCAAGGTCTCGCGACGGTAACCAAAGTGCACGAGAGTGGCGCACAACTCGTCGATGTCGATACGACCCTTCACGGCGACGCGAATTGGTTGTGTGCTCGTGGCATTCGGAGCCAGCTTTTGAAGCAGCGAACGCACGCTCGCCACCACGATGCGAGGTGTGTTGTCGCTACTTCCGAGGCGCCACACGACTTCCATCCGTCGGCCCATGGTCTCGACCGCCGGGCTGACTCGCTCGAACGGCAAGGTCTCCCAAGCAGGGAAGTGGCACACGGCGTCACTTGGTACATAAGCACGCAAGTCGTCGATGAGCTGTTCGGCCACCTGACCCGTTGGTACTGCCACGATGATCGGTGATCGACGAGTGGAAGCAGCGAGAGCGGCAATCACCAGTGGTCGTGCAGATTCCGCGACGGCGATGCGCGCATTTTTCTTGCCCGCAACCTGGGCGAGTGCTGGCTCATTGAGTGCAAAATGGACGAGGTCGAGCAGGTTCATGCGGGCTTGGCATTGAAGGCCGTCATGGCCGCCAAAGCTCCGTCACGAAGTATCGCCTCGACTGCGTCAGCAGCGCGTACGACACACTCGTCGAGCAACGTTCGTTCAGTAGCGGGAATACGAGACAGCACATGATCGGCGCCAGCTTCTTTTGAATGTGGCTTGCCGACTCCGATGCGCACACGTATGTAGTTGTCAGTCTTCAGATGCGCAGAGATGGACCGCAACCCGTTGTGCCCCGCCAGGCCGCCACCAACCTTCACACGAAGCACTCCCGGTTCAAGATCAAGTTCGTCATGCACCACGATCAAACGAGTGAGATCGTCCACCCTGTACTTCTTGCACAGGGGGCCAACAGCTTCACCTGAGTCATTCATGTACGTCGTCGGTACGGCGAGAACGACAGCGTTGCCGACAAGGGAAGTCTCGGCAACGAGTGCGTGTTGCTTGCCGACCTTGAGTCGTGCATTGCAACGCTCGGCAAGTAGTTCGACAGCATCTTGACCGACATTGTGGCGAGTACGCGCATAGCGCTTTCCGGGATTTCCCAGTCCGACGATGAGAGTTCGTTGGTTGTCAGCCATGTGCGGGACTTCTTGGGATTCGAATCCCACCTGGAGTGGGAAGTGTCACGACGATTGAAACTACGAAGAAGCGCCGCTGGCTTCGACCGGTGCGGCTGCTGCAACAGCTTCGCCTTCGGCAGGCGTCGCAGTGGCAGCAGTGTCCTGGCGCAGCGTGAGCACGGTGACGACTGGCATGTCTGGGTCGCCGATAGCGACAACACCACTTGGCAACGCGACATCAGCAAGACGGATGACGTCGTTTGTCTGCATGTTGGTGATGTCGATGACGATTTCGTTCGGCAGGTTTGTCGGAGTGGTACGCAAGTCGATGGTGTCGACGGCAGCGTCGACGAGTCCACCGTCGCCGATGACAGCCTTCGCGGTACCTGTGAGACGAACGGGAACGGACACGGTGATTTCTTCGCTCATGTCGATTTGCAAGAAGTCGATGTGCGCTACTGTGCGACGCACGGGGTGACGCTGCAATTCTTTCACGATTGCCGGATACACAGTTCCGTCGACGTTCAATTCGAGAATGGTGTTCACGCCAGCGGGGCCGCTGAGTGCGACACGCAAGTCACGACGGGCAACTGACACCGACAGCGGTGACATGCCGTGGCCGTAGAGGACGCCGGGAATCTGTTCTTGTGCGCGCAGACGACGAGCATTAGCGCTGCCAGTGGTACGACCGGCCTTGGCGAGGAGAGAAGCTGTACTGGACACGGCTAGCGAGTGTACCCAAGGACCCGAAAGACCCCACCGTGGGCAATTGTGCGCAGATGAGCCTGCGACTGGCGTCAGGCCTGGTTTTCGCCGCCGAACAGCTCGCTGACGCTGGTCTCGTCGAACACCGCAGCGAGGGCATCGGCGATGATTTTGGCGACCGAGAGCACTTCCAACTTGTCGAACAACTTGCCGTTCTCGATGGGCAAGGTGTTGGTGAGGACCACTCGCTCGATGGGCGAGGCCTTCATGCGATCGAGGGCAGGGCCGGACAGTACGCCGTGGGTGGCCATGGCCCACACTTCCTTGGCGCCACGCTCGAGAAGTAGTTCAGCTGCCGACACGATGGTTCCACCCGTGTCGATCATGTCGTCGGTGAGAATGCAGTGGCGTCCATCAACATCACCGATGACTTCCTTCGCAATTGCAACATTCGCGCTGCTCTTCGGACGGCGCTTGTTGATGAAGGCAACATCGGCGTTGCGGTCAGAAAGATGTTGCGCGAAGCGTTCCGCAACTTTCACACGACCTGCATCTGGAGACACGATGACAACATCGTTGTCGGCATGCTTGCGCACGTACTCCTCGAGAACGGGCATCGCGGTGAGGTGGTCGACAGGGCCAGAGAAGAAACCTTGAATCTGTCCGCTGTGAAGGTCGATCGACACCATTCGTGTGGCGCCAGCTGCTTTGAACATGTCAGAGAGCATGCGCGCAGTGATTGGTTCGCGACCTTCTGCTTTGCGATCTTGTCGGGCGTATCCGTAAAACGGACAAACAGCAGTGATGCGCTTGGCACTTGCGCGTTGTGCAGCATCGATCATGATGAGTTGCTCCATGATCGAGTCGTTGATGGAGTGGCCGTTCGTCGTGTAGTGACTCTGCATCACGAACACATCACCACCACGAATGCTGTCTGAGAAACGCGGACGAATTTCTCCGTTGGCAAATTCGACGATGTTTGCGTCGCCTACTTCGATGCCAAGGTGAGCAGCGACTTCGTTGGCGAGTGCAGGGTGAGTGCGACCCGAGAAGAGTGACAGTCGCTTGGTGGTGACTCTTTCAAGCGGCTTCGACGTCATGCAATTCCAGTGTAGAACGCGCCGGTCCGTGCGCCCGCAGCGACACTGCTGCCAGCCTCGAGCGAGGCAAATGGTCCGACGATTGCGTCGGCTCCGATTTCAGAATCTCGTGCGACGGTGTTTTCAACAACGGCTCGGGGGCCCACCACACAGTCGAGGAGTCGAGTCTGTGGTCCGATTTCGCAGCCGTCGCCGATCGTGGTGTCGCCATGCAACAAAACGCCGGGAAACAAAGTGACGTCGCGACCGATGGAGACGGTCACATCGATGAATGTCTGGCGGGGGTCGAGCATGGTGACGCCACTCAGCAACCACATCTTGTTCGTACGAGCGCGCAACTCGCGCTCGGCGAGGGCCAATTGCCACCTGTCATTGACGCCAGCGGTTTCCGCGGCAGGGGCCTCGACGCCTGCGACCCGGTGGCCCATTGATGCCAGCACTTCGACGGCATCGGTGAGGTAGTACTCGGCCTGAGAATTGTTGTTCGAGATACGACGAAGGGCGGGTCCGAGAAGGTCGCGTCGGAAGGCGTAGATGCCGGTGTTGATCTCGTTGATCGCAACTTCTTCTTCGTTGGCATCGCGCTGTTCGACAATGCGCATGACACGACCGTCCTTGGCGCGCACGATGCGTCCGTATCCGGAAGGGTCATCCATGCGTGCCGTCAGAACCGTCGCAGCGCTGCCAGTGGACTCGTGAGTTTCGACGAGTCGTGCAATCGTGTGTCGTTCGAGAAGTGGCGTGTCGCCTGGAAGCACAATGACCGTGGATGTGTCGTCCATGTCGGCGCTGTCACCATCGAACGACGACAGCCCAACCACTGTGGCATCGCCGGTTCCACGCTGCACCGCTTGCTCGACGAACGAGACGCTTGCCCACGTCGGTGCTTGCTCTTGGACTTTCTTCGTCACGCGCTCGGCGTTGTGACCAACGACAATCACCGTGCGTGCGATCGGAAGGCCCTCGAGAGAGTGAATGACATGCATCACCATCGGTCGACCGCAGATGAGGTGGAGCGGCTTTGGTCTCTCCGACCTCATGCGTGTGCCCTCGCCGGCCGCAAGAACGATCGCTGAAATCGCCGCAGAACTGGTCATGCAAAGGTTCTAGCAAGAAACCACTGGTTCCGGGGAGAGGACTCGAACCCCTATCAACGGGACCAAAACCCGCTGTCCTGCCATTTGAACGACCCCGGAAGGGAAAGGCGCGCATGCACGCCTTCGTCACTAGACGGTATCTGATTTTCGCAAAACTGCGTCTACGCCTGTAGGTTCGTCGCCGGTATGGGATCGCTGGTCAAGAAACGCCGGAAGCGGATGCGCAAGAAGAAGCACAAGAAGATGCTTCGACGCACCCGCCATCAACGGCGCAAGTAATTCGTCGCCTCACAAGGCGCGAGTAAACACCACGCGACAATCCGGTAGTGCCGAGAGAAGTTCGCGATGGTGTCCTTCAACGAACCATGTAGAGCCTGAACCGGCCAGCATCGGTGGTGTTTTCACGACTTCGTTTATGCGTCGTTTGATGTCATACAAGCCCGACACAACGTGCAACGCCGCTGGTTCGAGGTCGTTGCCCGATTCATGATGCGGGCCGCCCATGGCGTCCCAGGCTGCGTACACCTGCGGGGTCGACGCGTGCAGCGGCGGTATGACGAGCGAGATGTCGACTTCGCGACGTGGAAGCGGTTCTACGATCTCGCCAATTCCGCGCACACGAGCGCGACCACCGACCATGCAGAACGGAATGTCAGCGCCAAGGCGCGATGCGGCGACCATGTCGGTGAATTCGGCCCAACGCAACACTGCAGCAGCGTCAGTTGAGCCGCCACCAAGACCGCCTCCGTGAGGGATGTTCTTGGTGATGCGCACATGGGCACTGGCACCAGCGAGCAACAGCGCTTTTGACACCAAGTTGGTGTCGTCGGTCGGCACGCCATCTGCAAATTCGCCGTCAACATCGATACCTGAATGGTCCGGAGTCACGACAATGTCATCTGCAAGGTCGAGAGAAACCATCTCGGCGTCGATGAGGTGATAACCATCGTCGCGCACGCCGGTGATGCGCAGCGACAACGTCAACTTGGCATGTGCTGCGAGTGAATTCATGAGCGTTCACCTTCGTTGTTGACCACCTTGCACAGTCGAATCCAGTCGTGCACCGACAGATTCTCTGCCCGTGCGGTGGGTTCGATTCCGGCTGCTTCGAATTGTTGTGGGTTCACTACGCCGGCAAGAGCCCCGCGCAACATCTTCCGCCTCTTGGCAAAGCCTTGGCGCACGAGCGCGAATAACGAAGCGGCATTGACATCGTGGTCGAGTGGTTCGTCTCGTCGGACGATGTCGACGAGTGCAGAGTCAACTTTGGGTCGTGGCAGAAACACTGTTGGCGGCACGATGCCAGCGATTGAGCCAGAGGCCCAGAAAGCAACCTTCACACTGAGTGCGCCGTATGCATCGGTGTCTGGTCTTGCAACGAGGCGATCACCGACTTCTTTCTGCACCATCACAAACACGTGCTTCACGGCGGGAACCATGTCGAGAACGTCGGCGACGAGTGGAGTTGCGACGTTGTAGGGAAGATTGGCGACCAGATGCCAATCGGTGTGATCGCCGAGAAGAGACGGCCAATCAAGTTTCATTGCGTCGGCGTGGACGACGCGCACATTGTCATAAGCGGCGACATTGTGAGTGAGAAGCGGCACGAGTGCCTCGTCAACTTCGACGGCGGTGATGTTGGCACCAGTCTCTGCAAGTGCAAGCGTCAGTGATCCGAGGCCGGCTCCAATTTCGATGACGTTGTCTCCTGGTCCGACGCTAGACAACTTCGCGATGCGCCTGACAGTGTTGGCATCAACGACGAAGTTTTGCCCGAGTGCCCGACGTGGCGACAAACCAGCATCACGGAGCTGGTCGGATGCATGCGCACGAGTGAGGGTCACCAGGTCATCTCGACTGGTAACGGTGCATCGATGAGCTCAGCAATCTTTTCGAACACCGCCATGTTCAGCACAATGTCGGATCCGCCTGGCAGATATCCGATGTTAATGTTCGTGCACTCAGTCTTCAGTCCATTGTTCACGTTTCTTACCGTGATGATGGCGCCAAGCGGTGCGGCGTTCGTGGCGCAACCAGTTTGAGCCGAATCAGGAAAACGTTTGAAGGTGGCATCGCCTTTGGCGCTCGATGCGGACTCATCGGCCGGATATGCGATGCGGTTCTTGTCGGTGACGCCCACGCTTTGGGGTCCTTCGAGGTTCGCTGGCGCATCGGCCGTGGCGTCGGCACCAATGCCAACTGCAATCGTCGTGGTCGTGGCGTCAATGGTGGTGGTCGTCGCTGCGGTATCGGAGCGGCCTTGAGCCATCCACATGAGAGGCAACACGAGAGCAGTGATGACGCCGACGAACGTGAGGCGGTTGCGATCGATACGAGACAGGTTCACGGTGTCAATGACGCTAGGAAGCCATACGCGGAAACGCAAGGAGGGTGGCGTGCCGGCTGCTCTCAGACAGCGTTTGCGCGCTGACACCGCGTAGATCTGCGATTGCCTGACCCACAACGGCAACAAATGCCGGCTCGTTGGTGCGACCTCGGTGAGGTACCGGTGCCAGGTACGGAGCATCGGTCTCGACGATCAAACGATCGGCAGGGCAGAGCAATGCAGCATCGCGAGTTGGTTGTGCATTCTTGAACGTGACGACACCACTGAACGAGAGAAACGCGCCACGATCGAGGCACTTGCGTGCTTCCTCTGGTCCGCCAGTGAAGCAATGAATGACTGTGTGCGACGGAGTTCCTTCGGCATCAAGCACATCGAACGTGTCATCCCATGCTTCGCGCGTGTGAATCACCAATGTGAGATCATTCGCTTTTGCCAACGCAATCTGCTGCGCAAACGCATCACGCTGCGTGTCGCGCGGTGAATTGTCATAGTGAAAATCGAGTCCGCATTCACCGATTGCAATCACTCGTGGTGAAGTGACGAGATCTTCGATGGTGTCGACACCAAGGTGCGCGTCGTGTGGGTGAAGACCCACGGTTGCCCAGGTGTCAGCACGTCGTGCTGCCAACTCGATGGCCTGCACACTGGTTTCGCGATCCGTTCCGATGACCACAAAGCCCGTCACTCCGGCATCGCGGGCTGCATCGAGTGCTGCATCTGCGCCATGCTTCATGCGCTCGTCGAACACATGGCAATGCGAGTCGATCCATTCGGCTGTCGTCATTGTCTGTCTCGTGTTCACACTGTCCGGCGGGGAAAGAGTGGGTCACCCTTGGTGACAGTTGCACCTGCGGTGTAGCCACCCCACTGCAGAGCATCTGGCACGCGAACGTCTGCGATGTCGCCGGTCATGCCGATTCGTGACCAGATCTCGCGCGCGGTGTCGGGCATGGCTGGGTACACGAGAATGGTGATGATGCGAAGTGCTTCGAGAGCATCGCCCATGACTGCATCGACTCCTGCGCCTGGTTCGGCTTTCCAAGGCTCGTGTTGCTCAAGATGTGCATTCGTCGCACGAATGAGTTGCCAGGTGGCCTCAAGTGCGCGACTTGGTTGCACACGCTGCCACTGTTCAACTGCATCTGCGACTGTTTGCGACGAAATTGGTGCGAGTGCGCTACTGGGCGATGGAGCAGTTCCTCGGCCATCGCACTTCTTCCCGACCACGGTTGCAACTCGTGCGGCAAGGTTGCCTAGGTTGTTCGCCAGGTCTGAGTTGTAACGCGCAATCAGACCTTCGTAGGTGAAGTCACCGTCGTTGCCATACGCAGTGTCTGCGAGCACGTAGTACCGAAAGCCGTCGAGGCCAATTTCGTCGATGAGATCGAGAGGGTTGACGACGTTGCCAGATGTCTTGCTCATCTTTTCGCCTCCGACCAGCAACCAGCCGCCCACCGCGTAGCCACTTGGTGGCTCGATGCCTGCCGACATGAGCATTGCGGGCCAGTAGATGCAATGGAATCTGATGATGTCTTTGCCAATGAGATGTCGATTGACTGGCCACCACTTGTTGAAGGTCGTGTCGTTGGCTCCGTAGCCAATTGCAGTGATGTAGTTGGCAAGAGCATCGAACCACACGTATGCGACATGACTTTCGTCGAACGGAAGTGGAATACCCCAGGTCAAGGTTTTGCGGCTGACAGAGAAGTCGTGCAGGCCTTGTTTGATGAAGGAGGTGACTTCATTCAATCGATGCTCGGGCACGATTGCATCAGGATGATTGGCATACCAATCAAGGAGACGGTCGCCGAAGCGTGACAAGCGGAAGAAGTAGTTCTCCTCTTCCACGTGTTCAACAGGACGCTTATGAATGGGGCAGTTGTCGCCGTCGAGATCGTCAGCTGTGTAGTACGCCTCACACGCCACGCAATACATGCCGCGATACACGTCGAGTTCGATGTCTCCGGCATCGAAACATGCCTGCAGTAATTTCTGCACGCCAATGCGATGGCGCTGCTCGGTGGTGCGGATGAAGTCGGTGTTGGTGATGTCGAGACGTTCCCAGGCCTTCACGAAGAGCGGAGCGATGTTGTCAGCAAACTGCTGCGGAGGAATGCCGGCGGCATCGGCCGCTTGTTGAATTTTGAGACCATGCTCGTCGGTGCCTGTGAGGAAGTGAACTTCTTCGCCGAGGAGTCGATGCCACCGAGCAAGTGCGTCGCCGACGATTGTTGTGTACGCATGCCCGAGGTGGGGTTGCGCGTTCACGTAATAGATCGGTGTCGTCAGATAAAAGCGACTCACGCACTTCAGGCTATTGGCACTGACACATGAAAATCGGGCGCATTTTCCTATGCTGAGCGCGTGCCGTCGGAATTCAATGAGGCGATCTCGGTGACTCAACTCACTGAAGGGTCGTATTCGACCCCAGTTCCAGACGGCTGGGACATCATGGGTAATGCAAATGGTGGTTTCTTGCTTGCGCGAGTAGCTCACGCGATGTGTGTCGAGTCGCACCGCAACGACCCAGTCAGTATCACCATGCATTACCTTGCACCGGCACCTGCGTCAGATGACTACGTCACTGATGTCGAGGTGGTGAAAGCTGGCCGAACTTTGTCGACTGTCACCGCATCACTGCGGCTCAGCGACACACAGATTGCACGAGCAATCGGGTCATTCGGTGATGTCGATGCGCGCCGCGAACCGATTCATGTGACAATGTCACCGCCCGATATTCCACCCATCGACAGGTGCGCACCACGTGGGGAAAAGTCGGCGATGGTGCCGGCGTTGCAAAGCAGGCTCAACACCTATTTGCATCCGGATGACATTGGTTTTGCGACGGGCAATCCGCCAGGAGTCGCCCGTATGCGAGGTTGGCTCGAGTTCGCCGACGGAACACCGATGCCGACGGTCGGTTTGCTGCTCGCTGCCGATGCATTTCCACCGACGTTGTTCAATCTGATGGGCATGCAAGGTTGGGTGCCCACTGTCGAATTGACAGTGCACGTGCGCGCGCAGCCAGCACCCGGACCTGTGCAGTGTGAGTTCACCACTCATCTTGTGCAAGGTGGCATGTTGGAAGAAGACGGTCAGATATGGGACTCGGCAGGAACCTGTGTCGCACTGAGCCGACAAATTGCGTTGGCACCGCGCATCAACTGACAGGCATCAACTGACAGGCATCAATGAACCGGTGTCGATTGACCGGTGTCAGTTGATTGAGCGACCGCGACGCACGCCAAGCGAATAAGCGAGCAGGGCGATAGCAATGGCGCCACTTGCAGCTGTGCTTCGGCGCACAACCGTCTTTGTGCGCTGCGAGAACACGACCACCGGCCAACCGCGTTCGCGTGCAACGCGTGACAGATTCGTGTCAGGGTTGACTGCCACCGGATGGCCCACAATTTCGAGCATCGGCAAGTCACTCGATGAATCGGAATATCCCCACGACTTTTCAAGGTCGATGCCTTCGCGTTTGGCGAGATCACTGATGGCAATCGCCTTGCCATCTCCGTAACAGAGGGGGCCCGCGAGTCGACCGGTGTACACGCCGTCGACTACTTCGCTGACTGTTCCGATGCCGCCAGTCATGTCAAGTGCACGTGCAAGCGGCTCGACAAGTTCAATTGGTGATGCAGACACGATGTATGTATCGCGTCCCGCAGCGTGATGTTGGTCGATGAGGTTGCGCGCCTCAGGACGAATCATTCCAAGTAGTTCAGGAAGCACGGCTTCGTTGAGGGACACCAGGTCGGATTGTTGGCGTCCGCCGACTGCTGAGAGCATTTGGTCGCGCACTGCATCGGTCATCTCGTCGGTTGAACCCGACAAACGGAATTGAACTGCTTTCGCAGCATCGCGCATGAAATCTTTCGTGGTGAGATAGCCGGCTTCGCGGGCGGCGCGAGCAAACACGAACGCTGACGCACCCGCAATGAGCGTTCGATCAAGGTCGAAGAATGCCGCGCGGCGAGTGGCTTCCATGGGTCAAGTCTTGCGCTTCTTAGGCCCTTTTGCACCTGGCACGGCACTACTTGTCGCCAAGTCATAGACGCGTTTGCGAGACACGTTCAGCACGGTTGACACCTCGTCGACGCTGTCGCGGGTGGACAGCCCGAGGCTGCGTCGTTCGCTGAGCGCCTTCACAATGTCGGCATCGCTGGCATCAGCAGAGATGACAACTGCGCCTTCAAGCACCAGTACGAATTCGCCTCGTGGTTCGGTGGTGCGTGTGTGCTCAATTGCTTCGGCCAACGTCCCTCTCCACAGTTCCTCATGCATCTTGGTGAGCTCGCGACTGAGACACACACGACGGTTCGGGCCGCAGGCCTCTGCAAGGTCTGTGAGCGTGCGCTCGATGCGATGGGGCGCTTCGTACAGCACACACGTACGTCGCTCGCGCGCGATCTCAGCCAGTCGCTCACGTCGTTCTGCTCCGTCACGCGGCAGAAATCCTTCGAAGACGAAGCGATTCGTGGGGAAACCACTCACGATGACTGCCGCAATGAGAGCAGCGGGTCCTGGCGCACTCCAGACGGGGAGAGATCGCTCGACCAACGCGCGCACCAAGCGTTCACCCGGATCACTGATTGCTGGTGTTCCGGCATCGGAGATGAGTGCAACGACATGACCATTCGCAACCAAGTCGGCGACAGCATCGATTGCATCGTGTTCGGTGTGTTCGTTCACCACCATCAGCCGTTCGGGAGTCGCCGCAATTGCTGCAAGAAGCCGGCCACTTCGACGCGTGTCTTCGCAGCACACCACTTTTGCTGCACGAAGAACTTCGCGCGCTCGAATTGTCATGTCACCCATGTTCCCGATGGGTGTGGCGACAAGCCACAAACCAGGGCTCACTGCGGTGGCGGCATGCGGTTCGTGGAAATCGTTTTCGTCGTCAGTTGTTGCCATGGCGTACTTCCACGACGTCGCCAACATTCAGATTCCAACGTTCGAAAGAACCAACCGAAGCCTCGATCACGATCCGAGCATTCCACACTGGTGCGGCCACACGCCACGGACGAAGTCGTTCAATGAACACCACTTGCCCCTCAACATCGAGATATGCGACTTCGATTGTCACTCGCATTCCAAGAGAGTGAATCCAGCGACACGGCTGTAACACGAGTGGCTCGAACTCATCTTGACCAATGAGTCCACGACGACGTTGCGCCCGAGTGTTCGGACGTTGTGCGGCGGCGAGCACGCGACCCGCACTCACCAGCCACACCGGCTCAGACATTGAATCGGATCTCCAGAACGTCGCCGTCTTGCACTTCGTAGTCCTTGCCTTCAGCGCGTATTTTTCCGACATCTTTCGCTTTGTTCCAACTGCCAATCTCAAGCAACTCATCCCAGTGAATCACTTCGGCGCGGATGAAACCACGCTGTAGGTCGCTGTGGATCTTTCCGGCACACTCCGGCGCTTTCGAACCAGCGCGGAATGTCCATGCACGCGATTCTTTGTCGCCTGTTGTGAAGTAGGTGCGAAGTCCGAGCAAGTGATATGCGCTACGCACCATCTTGTAGAGCGCACCTTCGCCAAGACCCAGGGCTTCCAACATGTCGGCGCGGTCTGCGTCGTCGAGCTGTGCCGCTTCTGCTTCGATCTGCACACTCATACCGAGCACTTCAACATCGTGCTCGTGTGCAGAACCGGGCGGTGCCAGTTCAGCGCGCACCCGCTCTTCAACGGCAGGTATCGATGCCAGGTCATTCTCTCCGACATTGACGACCGCGAGCACTCTGCGATTGGTGAGCAAGAAGTGGGGCGCCAACATCTCGCGATCATCAGCAGACAGCCCGGCGCGGTACAAGGGGAGTCCCTCGGCGAGTGCAGCATGCGCGCGCTCGAGTGCGCCGACTTCTTCGGCTGCAGATTTGTCGACGCGTGCTTGTTTCTGCACACGAGTAAGTCGAGCTTCGACTGTCTCCAAGTCGGCGAGTGCCAGTTCCAATTCGACAATGCGCAGGTGTTCGAGTGGATCGTCGGGGCCGGGTACGTCGGTGTCGACGAATGCGCGCAACACGAACACGATTGCGTCAACCTCGCGGATGTTCGCAAGGAATTTGTTGCCGAGGCCTTCACCTTTGCTTGCGCCTTCGACGAGTCCGCCAATGTCCACCACTTGCACCGCGGCGTGCACTGTTTTTTGTGATGCCGACATTGCAGCGAGCGCCTCGAGTCGACTGTCCGGAACCTTGGCGACGCCGATGTTTGGATCCTTCGTGGCGAAGGCATACGGGGCGGCCAGGGCCCCACCCCCGGTCAAGGCGTTGTAGAGAGAGGACTTGCCCGCGTTGGGGAGGCCGACGAGGCCGAAGCGTTCCATGCGAAAAGTGACGCTACCTGTGGGCTTCCGAAGGGCGAATTGTTACTATGTCCGTAGTGCAAATTCCCCCCGCCCGGCACGGGGCAGAAACGGAGCGACGATGAGCACCTTCGATCTCGACCTCTCCAAGTACGACCTTGGCTGGAGCGACGATGTGGAATACGCATTCACGCCCAAGAAGGGTCTGAATGACGGCGTTGTCGAACAGATTTCGTGGTGGAAGGGCGAGCCGAAGTGGATGACCGACTTCCGTTTGCGCAGTCTTCGCATGTTCGACCGCAAGCCGATGGCACCGTGGTTCGCCGTCAACATGCCCGACATCGACTTCCAGGACATCTACTACTACCTCAAGCCGGCAACTGATCAAGTTGATGAATGGGATGACTTGCCCGAGCAGATGAAGGCAACGTACGAGAAACTCGGCATTCCTGAAGCGGAACGGAAATATCTTGCCGGCGTCACGGCGCAGTACGAATCGGAAGTCGTGTTCCACCGCAACCGTGAAGACCTCGAGAAGCAGGGAATCCTGTTCTGCGACATGGACACTGCTCTGCGCGAGTACCCAGACCTCGTCAAGCAGTACTTCGGCACTGTCATTCCACCCGGTGACAACAAGTTCTCTGCGCTCAACACGTCAGTGTGGTCGGGCGGCTCGTTTATTTATGTGCCACCGGGAGTGGAAGTAGAGATGCCGTTGCAGGCGTACTTCCGCATCAACAGCGAAAATGCCGGTCAGTTCGAACGCACACTCATTATCGCTGATGAAGGCTCGAAGGTGCATTACATCGAAGGTTGTTCGGCGCCGGTGTACACCAGCGACTCACTGCACAGCGCTGTCGTTGAAATTGTCGTGAAGCCAAGCGCTCGTGTCACCTACACAACCATTCAGAACTGGTCGCCAAACGTGTACAACTTGGTGACAAAGCGTGCTCGTGTTGAAGCTGAAGGCCACATGGAGTGGATCGACGGCAACATCGGATCAAAGCTCACCATGAAATACCCGAGCGTGTACTTGGTTGGCCCGAAAGCAACTGGTGAAGTGTTGTCGGTGGCATACGCAGGTGCTGGCCAGCACCAAGACGCCGGCGCGAAGATGGTGCATGCAGCACCCGAGACCACCTCAAAGATCGTGTCAAAGTCCATCAGCAAAGACGGCGGAATCACCACGTATCGCGGACTTGTGCGAGTCGATGAAGGTGCATATGGCTGCAAGAGCCACGTGCAGTGTGACGCGCTCATTCTCGACGAAGGCAGCGAAAGTCGCACACTTCCGTACATGGAAGTGGGCGAGCGTGATGCTGAAATCGGGCACGAGGCGACAGTGTCGAAAATCGCCGACGAACAGCTCTTCTATCTCATGAGTCGCGGGCTGTCTCAGGAGCAGGCGATGAGCATGGTGGTCAACGGCTTCATCGAACCAGTGACGCGAACACTTCCCATGGAATATGCAGTGGAATGGAGTCGCCTCATCGAGCTTCAGATGGAGGGCTCCGTCGGCTGAGCCGCGGATGCAACGACATGCCGATGCGCGCAGAGTGCAAGCATTATGAAAGTCGCACGTATCCGAATGGTGATGCCGTGCGAAAGTGCAATCTCGACGTGGCTCCCGATGCTCCTTGGCGTTGTCCGGAACCTTGTAAGAAATTCGAGCGCCGTCTCGCCGATGTCGCGTGGGTGCATGGAACAACCATCGCTCCACCCACTCCGGCAGAAGTGCCAGGGCTTGATGATGGAAGTGCAGCAGCGGTGCTCGATGCAGCTGAGGACATCGTCAATGCAATCGGAAGACGAGTGCTCGACGAATTCGAAAAACCGACGAAGCGTCGCTGGTGGCGACGCAAGAAATAGGTAGACACCAACATGACCCCCACCCCCGTACTCCCCAGCGCAGAAGAAGAAATCTGGCGCTACAGCCGCATCGGTGAGCTCGATCTCTCCAGCTACGCAGTTGGCTCGTTGCGTACCGAAACAATCGGTGTCGACGCTTTGCAAGGGGATGATCGCTCAGGTCTAGTCATGGTTGACGATGCCGATGTCTTCGCACGTCTCAACCGCGAAAGTACATCGACCCCTGTCACGATCGTCATTCCACGTGGACAAGTGGTCGGTGACGTCGTCGAGATCGTGCATCATGTTGACCAGTCGGGCATCGTGGCGTATCCACGATTGGTCATTGATGCTGGCGAGAACAGCGAAGTCACAGTCGTTGAGAAGTTCGTGTCTGCAGACGGCATCGCGTCCCTTGTGTGTCCGGTGGTGGAAGTACGTGCCGCGCAGGCGGCGCGCGTCACCTATGTCGCTATCAACGCGCTCGGTCGCGATACGTGGAAGATCGCGCACCAACAATCGCTCGGTATGCGTGACTCCACCACACGACTTTTCACCATCGCGCTCGGCGGGGACTATGCACGCGTGCAGACCACCTCGACGCTCGCGGAACAAGGTGCCAATTCTCAGCAAGTGGCGCTGTACTTCGCCGATGGTTCGCAGATGAACGACTTCCGTACCACTCAAGTGCACGCTGCTCCGCGTACGCATTCCGACCTGTTGTTCAAGGGTGCTGTTCGCGACGATGCGCGCAGTGTCTACACGGGCCTCATTCACATCAAGGAAAACGCCAAGGGGTCAGAGGCGTTCCAGACCAATCGCAACCTCACGCTGAGCGAAGGTGCATGGGCTGAGAGCGTGCCGAACCTGAACATCGAGACCAATGATGTGAAGTGCAGTCATGCCTCGACTGTCGGCCCGATCGATGAGGATCAGCGTTTCTATTTGGAAAGCCGTGGTATTCAGCCCTCGATTGCCGAACGGCTCGTGGTGCTCGGCTTTTTCAATGAAGTCATCGATCGTTTGCCTTCCGCCGCTGGCGTGTCTGACTTGCGCGATGCCGTGTCGCGCAAGCTTCTCGGAAATGGAGCCAAGTGATGGCTGCAGGGACTGTGTGTGAATTGTCCGACATTGCTCCTGGTGGATCAAAGCGAGTGATGCTCGACTCGACACCTGTCGTCATCGTGCGTATCGACGACGCGGTGTACGCGCTGCACGACAAGTGCAGTCATGCCGATGTGGCGCTGTCCGATGGGGAAGTTGACTGCGACCTGAAGACAATCGAGTGCATTCGCCACGGAAGCCGATTCGAGTTAGAGACAGGTCGACCAGACACGTTGCCGGCCACGCAACCAGTGCGTGTGTACACCGCAACGGTCATCGACGGGCACGTCGTCATTCATGATTCAGAGAATGGAACAAAGGAAGCACGATGAGCACACTTGACATTCGTGGTCTGCACGCAGAAGTCGCAGGTAAGGAAATTCTTCGAGGAGTAGATCTCACCGTGTCATCCGGAGAGGTGCATGCGGTCATGGGGCCAAATGGTGCGGGAAAATCGACGCTGTCGGCTGTCATCATGGGCAAACCCGGATACAAGGTGACAGCGGGGTCGGTGACTCTCGACGGACGTGACGTGTTGGCTTTGTCGACGTGGGAGCGTGCAGTGGCTGGCCTTCACCTAGTCATGCAGTATCCGACAGAGGTGCCCGGCGTGCAGGTGGCCGACGTGTTGTCCGAGGCGCTTGCAAGTCGTGGTCGTGATACGAGTGACATGGGCGCTCTCATTGCTCGAGAAGCTGCTCGCATCAACTTCGATGAAGACCTTGTCCGGCGTGCAGTGAATGTCGATTTGTCGGGTGGCGAAAAGAAGCGAAATGAAACGATGCAGCTCGCAGTGTTGAAGCCGAAGATTGCGATTCTCGACGAGCTCGACTCTGGTCTCGACATTGATGCACTTCGTGATTGTGCTCGTCGAGTGGAAGATGCCACCACTGAAGATGGCCTCGGAGCATTAGTCATCACGCACTATGTGCGGCTGCTTGAAGAACTGAAGCCAGACCATGTGCACATCCTTGCCAAGGGTCGCATCGTGAAGTCTGGCGGGCCTGAGTTGGCAGACGTCCTCGAGCGCGACGGTTATGCCGCCTTTGCGCCTGTCGAGGCATGAACATTCCTGATCAGTGGGAACTCCGCAGTGATGCGCTGTTTCGGTCCTTCACATTCAAGAACTTCACCGAAGCTTTTGCCTTTATGAAAAAAGTTGCGGTGTTGGCTGATGAAGCGGATCACCACCCTGACTGGAGCAACAGTTGGAACGTGGTCAACATCTCGTTGACAACACACTCCGCACATTCAACTGTGACTGATCGCGACATTGCCCTCGCGGTCGCAATCAACCTAATTGTCGAGTTGCCCAGTTAGCCATCTCTGCGTCTCGGTGGCCGATAACAAGGCTGAAATGAAAATGACGGTCACGGAAGTCGGTTCATGGTCGCTTGGAGACACGTCGAGACGTCCGCTCGCGTAATGGAGTAACCATGACCCTCCATCCGTGCGGGCCACGAGACCCTTTGCTCGTACGACGCCGCTCGGGCAATTGTTGAATATCTCAGTCAGATCGTCAAGGGACTGTGATGGCATGGCGATATCGATGGCGGCATGGGGGTCTTCGTGGTCTTCGCCAACCACCGGTATCTCACCGCGTAAGGAATTGATGATGTCGTTTGCTCGACTCGCTTGTTCGGGTGACGCAAGGTCGCTCTTCGTGATGATGATGGCATCAGCGCGCTGTATCTGGCGCTTGACAATGGACGACACGTATTTGTCAGACGAGAGTCGACCGATATCGGTGGCATCGACCAACACCACGGTTCCTTCATCGTGCAGCCCAGGCAGGCTGCATAGTGGGCGCATTCGATCGGGAAGTGCCACACCCGATGCTTCAATGACGACGAGATCAAACGGGGGGATTGTGGCGGCCACTTGTTGCAGTGCAGTTGCTAGGTCATCGCCCACCTCGCAACACGCACAGCCATTCGCGAGACTCCACGTAGAACCGTTGGTATTCGCTATCAGTGAAGCGTCGATGGAGAGTGATCCGAAATCGTTGACCATGACTGCGATACGCAAGCCGCTGTTGTTTGCGAGTAGAGCATTCACGTACGTGGTCTTTCCGGCACCCAAGTAACCACCGACAATCATCGTCGGGGTCGAATGTTGGGTGCTGGGGTTCATGCTCTTCGACCATACCGATGGCGACCACGTGCTACCGCTCGGCAGGGCCGGAGAGCACCATCTGGATGCTTCCTTCGTCACTTCGGTTCCTGTGATGCCCATCGCAACACTCATGTCCGCCTTCTTCAGTCTCGGTGGGGTCTCCGACTGGATGTGGATAACCCTCATCGCTGACGCCGACAACCGCATCACTGCACGACGCCGTAGCATTGAATGCGCTCGTGAAGGTGAATGATTCGTCATGTTCATGACGTTCGACGCGACCCTCAAACGAATACTCCTCACCGGAAACAGCATGCTTTCTGTTTTGGATAACCAGCGAGCGTGCAGTCATCTGGTTGAGTGTGAGAGTTCCTGTCTTGTCCGAACAAACAACACTGGAGTAACCGAGCGTCTCGACGCTGGTGAGTTGCTTGACGATTGCGTTCTTCTTCGCCATGCGAGCAACGCCGAGTGCGAGTGTCACAACGGTGACAGCCGGTAGGCCTTCGGGGAGCGCTGCCACCGTAAGAGCGACCGCGGTGAGAAACAGTTGTCCGAACGAATCGCCGGAGATGAGTCCGATGATGAAGACCAGAGCAACGATGACGCCAGCGAGAATCGCCAAGTGATGAGCCAAGTCGTCGAGTTGTTTCTGAAGGGGAGTGCGCTCGACATTTGTCGCTCGTAACAACCCAGCAATGCGACCGATCTCGGTGTTCATGCCAGTAGCCGTGACGATGTACTCGCCTCGACCACGGGTAACATTTATGTTCTTGTATGCCATGTTCGATCGGTCACCAAGAGGTGCATCGACTCGCGTGACGACTTAGGTGTTCTTCTCTGAAGGGTGGCTCTCCCCGGTGAGTGCAGACTCTTCAATCTCGAGATTTGCTGCGAGGAGAAGTCTTCCGTTGGCTGGCACGCGATCACCAGCTTCAATGAGAACGATGTCGTCAGGGACAAGTTCGGAGGTTGTTACTTCAACAACATTGCTGCCTCGCCGTACCTTCGCATTTGTCGTAAGCATCTTTCGAAGGGCTTCGATTGATGCTTTAGCTCTGTTCTCTTGATTGTCCGATCGTCGCGTTGGCGACGACCACAATCAGCACGACTATTGGTGTCTTCAACTCGCCAGAAACCACAAAACTGATAAGTGTCGCTGCAAGCAAGATGATGATCAGCAAATCTTTGAACTGCGCGACGCACCGCTTCCAAGCTGGAACGCGCGGAGCTTCGGCAAGTTTGTTCTCTCCGTGAGCGACACGGCGCTCAACCACTTGGCTATCGCTTAGTCCGGTCGGTGGTGACACGTCTAGGTTGTGTACGACATCATCCGCAACCGAACAATGAGGTAGCGAAACTGCTCGATCTTTCAGTGCAGGTGCATTTATTAAGGGTTTCCTTCGGGCTATGTGCTCCGAAGGCCTCTCCCGGCCACGTGGCCCGCATCGCCGGACGATGTGTCATATTGAAGACGATGCGCTGGGTGGGATACTCCCCTTCGCTCTCGGCTTGAGGGTGGGGTAGCGCTATCAATCAACGTTTGCCTCGGAAAAGTGACTCCTATGCTAAGTTGCCATGCCCTCAGAAGACGAAAATCTCGGAAATCAGACCGGCGGAAGGCACCCCAACGTTGAACGAGTCGTTGCGTTTGCGCAGTCGTCTGGCCTGACCCTTGAGGTTCGGCGATTTCCCGAGGGTACAAAGACCGCGCAAGATGCGGCAAATGCGATCGGTGTGTCCGTCGGACAAATCGTCAAGAGCTTGCTGTTCGGTGTTGATGACGAAATCGTGATGGCGCTTGTCAGCGGGTCGAATCAGTTGGATGAGAAGAAACTTGCTGCATCTGCAGGTGGCAAGAAATGCTCACGCGTCGATGCAGATGCGGTTCGAGCAGCTACCGGATTTCCAATTGGTGGCGTGCCGCCTCTGGGTTTGGCAACCCATCTCAGAATCTTCGTAGATCCGGACCTTCTCCAGTATGACGAGGTGTGGGCTGCTGCCGGCACATGGCACGATGTTTTTCCGATTGATCCTCGGGTGCTTCAGCGTGTTACCAATGGAGTTGTGGTTGAACTTCGGAGGGACAGGTGATGGCGCGCCGAAGTGGAAAACTGCCACCTCTACCAAAGTTTCTTGATCGAAAGTTGTGTAGGCCGAGGCGAGAGAGCGTCGGTGGTCAAAGAGTGATGAACTGCGCAAGGGAGATCGGGCGCGCGTAGCACGCGCGGCTCACGCTTCCGTGCCCTGGGCCCTTTGTGCGCGGCTGGACGTAAGTGCCCATCGCACGGGTCAGAGCCTCGAAACCTCGCCGCGGGTCTCGGATGCACGCGCGCACGGTCTCGTAGTCCTCGCGGACGATGTCGTACACATCTCCTTAAAGATCGAGTGGATTCACTGAGTGAACGATGGAAGTTTGATCAACGTCTTCACCGACCTCGCGAGCGCTCCTTCGCTGTGCCACCGGCGGCGAGTTCTCGATTACCCATGTTTGGAGATCTTTGTCCCAGCCTGCGATCACTGCAATGCCGACGAAGATGAACAACATCCCGACGCCGCGTCGAAACCAGCCGTGTGAATTGGCGGAGGAGATTGGGTGGCGCCGTCTAGCCATAGCCTCCTCACATCGCTACAATCCGAGGCGCTACTCGAGCGGGGGTCGTGGTGCCGGTGCAATCTCTACGCATAGTCAGGTTCGCTGTCGCGATGGTGATGTCAATCCATGTCGTCACCAATGTCGACTCGAACTCGGTGGCTCACGCGTCGGTCGCCCAGTACTGGCGGTACCCGACAAAAGGTCCCGGTCCAACATTTGAAAATCGAGCGTTCTTGAGATCGATCCCCGCGCTCCTCACCGACGGCTCCACTCTCATATTCTCCCAGGGCGACCTCGGTGGTGGTATCAACACC